>Ga0208375_1000368_pt1 | contig 68422 bp, 73 predicted proteins | sample RifOxyD1_FD_184038 | JGI IMG/M metagenome (GOLD analysis project Ga0208375, IMG submission 184038) | Soil microbial communities from Rifle, Colorado - Rifle Oxygen_injection D1 (SPAdes) | ecosystem: Environmental > Terrestrial > Deep subsurface > Rock core/Sediment | place: Rifle, Colorado... | reverse complement strand
TCATATAAAATAATTTATCTTCATCTATTTGAGAGATAGTAGCACCATGAGAACATTTAACATCATTATTCTCAATCTCTAAATTAGGAATCGCTTCAGCATAAGCTTTATCACTTAATAATATCACTTCTGATTTTTGGTATCCTTCGCATTTTACTGCATTTTTATTAACTCTGACTAGTCCATTATACAAAGCTTTGGAACTTCCAGTCAAAACAATTCTTGCAAACATATCACTCTTGCTTTCATTCCCTTTATGGATGACTTTATTATCAATATTAAACTCCTTCTCCCCATCGCCAAAAATAACTCCAAAACTATTGCATTTACTATTAACTCCGTTTAAATTTGTAACTGTAGAAGATTTAATTCTCTCTAAACACAAATCAATCCAAATAATTTTACTATTTTCTCCAATATCAGCAATTTTATTAGAATTTTTTTTATGAATCGTTATATATTTAACTTCAGAATTCTTCCCGACTTCTAAACTTACTTCATTATTATTAGATTCTTCTAGAATTTTAACTTTACAATTATTACCTATCTTTAGTTTAATATCCCCTTCTGTGTTTATTTTAATCTCATCACTGCAGTTATCAGGAACTTTAACAATATTGCTCCACTTCTTGCTATATTTAGATATTATCCCCATTTTAGCCCCCTACTAACCTACTGTACCTTCCATCTCCAATTCTATTAATTTATTTAACTCAACTGCATACTCTAAAGGCAGTTGTTTAACAACCGGTTCAATAAAGCCACTAACAACCATCTGCATTGCCTGTTCTTTACTTAATCCTCTAGACATTAAATAAAAGATTTCATCATCCCCTATTTTCCCTACAGAAGCTTCATGAGCGATATCAACTTTATTACTATCAATTTTCATAAACGGGAAAGTATTTGAAATGCTAATATCATCAATCAGTAAAGCATCACAATTAACAGAACATTTTATATTTTTAGCATTTTTATTTACTCTGACTAATCCTCTATAAGATGAAATTCCTCCGCCCTTACTGATACTCTTCGCTTTGATAGTTGAATAGGTATTCGGAGCAGCATGTATTACCTTGCTTCCAGTATCTTGATTTTGTCCTTCCGCAGCAAAAGCAATTCCTAATGAATCGGATTTAGCATTCTCTCCAACCAATATTGAACAGGGATAAAGCATAGTACATTGTGATCCTAAATTCCCGTTTACCCATTCAATGACTCCGTCTTTATGAACAATCGCTCTTTTAGTATTCAAATTATAAGTATTCTTACTCCAGTTCTCAACACTCATATACCTTACCCTCGCACCATCTAAAACATGAATCTCAACACACCCCGCATGTAAATTGTTATCATTATATAATGGGGAGGAACAATTATGAACCGCTATACCTGAAACACAATAAGTTTCATTATCTTCTACCGAAAAGTTATAGACTATTTCATTTTTAACTTCTCTTTTTTCTATATGTCTTATCGGGAAGAAAGCAAAGTCTTTTGTGATTCCAAACATACTTGCCCTATTTTTACCATTAATTTTTTTACTTATTTTAATTCCAATAAGTTCTCCAAATTTAATCATATATTCTCCGCCAATTCCTAAGGTGTACATTATCTGTCTTCCTTCTTTTGATCTGTCTCTTGCATTCATAAAAGAAGGGATGTTCAATCTTAGCAAAATATCTCTGCATTGTCTGATTAATTTTTCAGAGACAGAATTTATTCTAATAACCTCTTTAAATCCAGATTTACATTTTTTTCTATAATAATTCCCATCTCCTTTAAAGTATGATTCAATAAGGCATTTCTGTTTTTCAGGATCTTCAAGCATCATCCATGTGGGTATCTGCTTTAGATTTGCTTTTTTACCAAAAACTTCAAAAACTTTACAAAGATCTGTTGAGCAAACAACTAAACTTGTCCCATTATTCTTTTTATGTTTCATATCAAGAACTTTTTCTATTCCAAATACTTTTTTCAACAGATTCTTAACCTCATCCATAAATCCTACTTCTTTATTGTTGAATGAAAAATTAAGATAATGTCCGCCAGAAATACTTCCTTCAGCCAAATAATATCCAGCTAATTTGAAAAATTCTTTGCTAGAAGGAACTTTTAAGCTAATTTTTTTGTAGCCTTGTTTTCTGCCAAACCATTTTTCTATACCCACTTCATGATAATCGTTAGAAACGATAGTTTTGTTTATTGGAACTGCCAAATAATCTCCTTTTTTAAAATATCTTGGAAGGTTCCATCTAGGAATAAATTTCTTATTTCTATCTCTCTTGCTTTTTTTATCTACATACAAGAATGGATGGTCTTCTGTAACTTCTATCTCATCAATTGCATTTCCATAAACTTTAATTTTGCATAAATTTCCAGAATAAGGCATTTTATACAATTCCTTTATTTTTTTATATGTCCCATCATGAGTGAGTACCCTTTTCCCCATTTCTAATTCTTCAATTGGTTTATAATCAGGATTAGTGTTAATGAGGTTACCTCTTGTAAAACAACCTTCAATATATGAGATCTCAGAATTTTTATCTGCAATAATTAATGTATGCTCAAACTGACCTCCCTTTAAAGCATTCATTCTGAAATAAGCCTGCAAAGGAATCCTAACTTTAACATTTTCAGGAATATAAATGAAAGTTCCTCCGCTCCAGACTGCTGCATGTAACATTATAAATTTATGATCAGTAACTGGAATACAAGAAGTCATGAAATATTTTTTAACTAATTCTGGATATTTATGAATAGCAACATCCATATTATCGAATATTACTCCCTGATCTTCCAATTCTTTCTTTAAATTATGGTAAGCCATGTTAGAATCAAATTGAAATCCAGCACCGCCAAGTTCCCTCTTTTCAGCTTCAGGAATTCCTATTCTCTCGGCAACTTTTCTGATTTCCTCAGGAACATCTTCCCACTTAGTACTTTCTTTATTTCCAGGATCAACATAATATTTTATTTTTGTTAAGTCTAATTTAGATAAATCAGGACCCCAAGTTGGAATCTTTGTCTTATTAAATAAACTAAATCCTTGTAATCTTTTCTTTAACATCCACTCAGGTTCATTCTTTTCCTTGGAAATGAATCTGACAAGCTCCTCATTTAATCCATTAGATTCAAATTTATTCTCTATCTTACTAGCTTCATCATATCTACTTCTGTCAATTTGAAAATTTTCCATTTCTTGCATCTTAACCACCAAAACAATTTATTAATTCTGGACAACAATTTCCAGGAACACCAGATAATTTTTTATGAATATTACAAATAGCTCTTGTTTCTTTTATTCTTCTTAGTAAATACTGCGTCTCTTTTAAATAACTTAAACTATCCTTTACTAACGGAGCTGACTTTTTAATATCTTTTAACATTACTTCATCAAAATCAATTTTACTTCCCCTCTTATCATGAAGATATTGAGATATAGTCCCTTCTTTAGTTGAAAAAATCTTAGCTATCTCTTTTTGTTTTAATCCTAAATCTTTCATTTCTCTAGCTAAATGTTTTTTCAAACTTGGAATTATATAAAAAACTTCTATCTCCTGAGGTTGCATTAACTCTTTAGACATAGAATTCTTAACTATAGTTAACTTTTATAAATCTTTCGTTAGAGCTGTTTTTTCAAATCTTTTGCAGTTAACTCTTTCTCAATTTCAGAAAACGGAAAAGGCTTATGGTTTGTTGTAAATGTCATATATCTCAAATACTTATAAACTTGGACATTCCAATAGTTTGAGAAATTAGCTAATTTTTTATGTCTCTTACCAGAAAACAAAGCATAAATAAAATGAACTATAATAACCACTTGAATTAATAATTTCCAAATACTAAGGATTATACCAGAAACAACACCTACTACAATTCTCATTAATGCTTCAATTCTTTCTGACATAAATTAAATATATGTTAGGGTATATATAATCTTTTCTAAAAAATAAAAATTATTTAGATATTTCCTGCCATAAACCTAAAACATTACCTTCCGTATCTTTGAAATAGGCAGTATACCCTACATCTCCAACTTTAGTTTTTTCATGCACAATTTTTCCACCATTCCCATTTACCCTTTCAATAGCTTTATCCATATCTTTGACATTGATTGTAATAACCGGGCCTTTCATAAATTCTGGTCTTTTCAACATCCCGCCATTTATAGCTCCTTTCTCTAAAGGCATATGTTTTTCATCAATATCCACAGTGCAAACCCCCCAATATTTCATCTCACCATACTGTTGGATTTTCCAGTTAAACGTTTCCTTGTAAAATTTTACAGCCCCTTTATTATCTTCAAAAGGGATCTCAAAATGCACAACTTTATCCATTTTTATTCTCCTCCTTTAAAATTTTTATTAACTTGTTCCCAATTTATAACCTTAAAGAAATCTTCAATATAAGCAGCCCTATTTGACATGTGCTTAAGGTAATAAGCATGTTCCCAGACATCCAATCCTAATACCGGAACTCTCTCTTCTGATAAAGGACTATCTTGATTAGCAGTACTCATTATCTCCAGTTTTCCTTTATTCAAAACCAGCCATGCCCAACCAGACCCAAATCTTCCTAATGCAGCCTCTGTAAATTTTTTCTTAAATTCCTCATAACTACCAAAGGTTTTTTCAACAGCTTTAGCAATTTCTCCTGAGAATTTAACATTTTTCTTTAACAATTTCCAGAAAAAACTATGATTGCTATGCCCGCCACCGTGATTCCTTACTGCAGTTCTGATATCTTCAGGTACTTTATTTAAATCTTTTAATAAATCATCAACATCTTTATTTTGTAGATTTTTATATTTATCTAAAGCAGCATTCAATTTGTCAATATATGCCTGATGATGTTTTATATGGTGTATTTCCATAGTTTTTGTATCTATAAACGGCTCTAAAGCGTTATAGTCATATCCCAATTTCGGTAATTCATGTTTCATTTTTTATCCTCCATAATAAATTTTAATAAATTTCTATTTTTTCGGCTTTGGGTTTACTAGAACATCCCCGCCTTCAATTTTAACTTCATAAGTATCTAATTTAATATTCTCATCAAAAGTATTCTTCCCGCTTTCCAGCTCATACTCCCAGCCATGCCAAGGACAAGTTACTTTCCCGTCATTACATTCTCCCTCTCCAATAGGACCTTGCATATGTGCACAGGTATTACTTATAGCAAAAAATTTTCCATTATGGTTTAATACAGCTATTTTTTTACCCTCTACTTCAACAACTTTTCCCTTTCCTTCTTCAATTTCATTTTTTGAACAAACTTTTGTAAATTTAGCCATTTTAACATCCTTAACTATTGTTAATTTTAATGTAGAAAAGCATAAATATCTTTCGTTATTTTTTCGTAGTATGGTAAGAATAAATTATAAAATTCCCCAATTCACTTCCCAGGTATTTCATGAAGGGGAAATAAAGAAAGTAAACTCTAATGATTATAAAGGGAAATGGCTTATTATTATGTTCTATCCGGCAGATTTCACTTTTATTTGTCCAACTGAATTAGGGGATTTTGCAGATAAATATGAACAAATTAAATCATTAGGAGCAGAGGTCTTAAGCGTTTCGACAGATACAGCCTTTGTCCATAAAGCATGGCATGACACTTCAGAAACAATAAAGAAAATAAAATTCCCGATGGTTGCAGATCCAACAGGAAAGATTTGCAGAGACTTCGGAACTTATATTGAGGAAGAAGGGATTTCATTAAGAGCAACATTTATCATAGACCCGGAAGGAAATTTAAAATTCTATGAAATTCATGATAATTCTATTGGTAGAAGTGTAAACGAAATCCTAAGAAAATTAAAAGCAGCACAATATGTAAACTCCCATCAGGGAGAAGTTTGTCCTGTTAACTGGGAGGAAGGAGAAGAAACATTAAGACCTAGTTTGAATTTAGTTGGTAAAATCTAATCATCCAAGAAAGCATTAATCCACATTAAGATAATTATCAAAATTAAAAAGGCTCTTGATGACACAATAAAAGATAATACAACTAAAATAATAGATGCAAAAAGATGTGCGGCAGAAAAAGGATTAGAAAATCCTTCTAAAGCTGCTTTAACTAATCTATAAATAAAATAAATAAAAGCCAGAGCCTTGACAATTGTTGAAACAACAGACCATATTATAATAAGCAAAGCAGTTATAATAAGATAAGTTAACACCCTTTCTAAAGGTATCTTTCTAAAACCAACTCTATGTTTCTTCCTTTTTACCATTTTTAATTAAGAATTATAAATTTTCTAATTCATCAAGCTCGGATAAAGCATTGTCTAAATCATCATAAAATTCTGAACCTTCTTCACTATTATCATTTTCAATTGAATCTTCTACATCATCTTCAGAATCTTCCATAACCTCACTTTGACAACCAATTAATAAAAATAGGACTAATATTAAAAATAAAATTTTAATTTTCATCTATTCCTCCGTTATATTCTCTCACAGCCTTAACAAAATTCTTCCAGATTTCCTTGACTTCATTAATTATTACTTTCTTTTCACTTAAAGTTTTAGCTTCATTAAATTCTATCTTTTTAGTCTCCAAATCACTAACTAATTTAGCAACAGTCTCTTCATCTATTTTTCCAGCCTCTAGTAATCTTTCTGCTTTCTCTTCTAAATTATAAAATCTGAACTTTATAGAATCATAAACACTTTCTCTTAAATCCTTTACACATTGAACTCTCTCATCTCCTTCTAGTTCCTTGCAGGAAGCTATTTCCTCTTTAACAGGTTTCTCTAACCCCATATTTCTTTTAACACAGCTTATTCTTAATTTATCATCCTTGCTTTCCCAGCATTGTTGAGTTAATTTGTAAACTCTGATGCACCTGCTTCTGGCATCTCCATCTTGTGCTCTGCACTCTTCAGGTAGAAATTGCAATTGTGCTTCTTTATATCTATCTCTCCCTTCTAAGTTTAATCTGCACTTAACTCTTTCATCAATATTATCTAAATCACCGCATTTTAATCCCGCTTCGCTTGCATCAACAGTAGCTAATCTTTCCTTTACTCTCTCAGTAACCCTCTTAACAGCAACCTTTTTCTCCTGCAAATCCTCTCTTGCATTTTCTAATCTTTCAGATTCCATTGCTTTTCTAGCATCATCAGTTGTATCTCCACCAGCACTTCTGCTAGCAGCAAATACACTTACACTAAATAAAATAAAAACAATTAAAGTCAATAATATTTTTTTCATAACAATAAACTTAATAAATAACTATATAAATGTTTTTCTTATAAATTTTTAAGATAATTAAAATGGCGAAAATAATATCTGAAGATGGAAAAGAAATAGAAGTTAAAGATGGAGATAAGATAGATAAAGCATGCGAAGAATTGGGTGTTATAATAGCATGCTCAGATGGAACCTGCGGAGTTTGTAAGACAGAAATAATTAAAGGAATGGAAAATTTGAATAAAATAAATGAAAAAGAAAAAGAGATGGGGTGCGAAAATAATGAAAGGTTGGCATGCCAATGTATAATCAAAAAAGGGGAGATAAAAATAAAACCCGCATTTTAAAATGTTAAAAAAAACGCAAGATTTTTCTCTAAAAGATAAAGAAGGAAAAAAATATTCTTTGAAGAATTTTACTTCTGATTTTATTGTCCTTTATTTCTATCCAAAGGATGATACACCTGGCTGCACAATAGAAGCTCAGGAATTTACCCAAGATTTGGATAAATTTGAAGGGTTAAACACAATAATAATAGGAATTTCAGGAGGCAATAAAGAAACAAAATCAAAATTCTGTAACAAATACAATCTTAAGGTTTTATTGCTGTCAGATCCTGACTTTTTAATCTCTAAAAAATATGGCGTTTATGGAGAAAAATCATTTTTGGGTAAAAAGTTTATGGGGATTAAGAGAACTACATTTATATTAGATAAAAATAGAGATATCATCAAAACTTATGAAAACGTGAAGCCGGCAGGTCATTCAGAAGAAGTGCTGGAATTTATAAAAAGTAAAGATTAAGTTTTTTCTAATCTTTCAAAATAATGGATATAATATGAAAACACCTAACAAATTAATAAAGGAAACATCTCCTTATTTGTTGCAGCATGCATACAATCCAGTTAATTGGCATCCTTGGGGGAAAGAAGCATTAACAAAAGCAAAAGAACAGGATAAGCCGATATTTCTAAGTATTGGGTACTCTACATGTCATTGGTGTCACGTCATGGAAAAAGAATCCTTTGAAAATAAAGAAATTGCTTCTTTCTTAAATGAAAATTTTATTTCAATAAAAGTTGACAAGGAAGAACGCCCGGATTTGGATTCAATTTATATGAAATTTGTAATATTGCAAACAGGTCATGGCGGGTGGCCGTTAAATGTTTTCCTAACACCAAACCAGGAGCCATTTTACGCTGGAATGTATTTCCCATCAAGAGAAAAAATGGGAATGCCAGCTTTCTTAACAGTTTTAAATTTTGTAAAAGAGACCTACAGAAAAAATAAAGATACAATACCGAAAAATATCAAACAAATTAGGAAAATATTTAAACAACAATCTATATCAAGAGATTTAACTATAACACCTATAGAAAAATCAAACGAATTATTTGACAACCTTTATGATGAAAAAAATGGAGGGTTTCAAGGTTCTCCTAAATTTCCTATCACATTAGCATTATTGTTTGGCTTATATCAAAAAAAGAACTTGGATAAAATAGAACACACATTAAAAAAAATGGGTGATGGGGGGATTTATGACCATTTGGGAGGTGGTTTTTCAAGATATTCAACAGATGAGTATTGGCTTGTTCCGCATTTTGAAAAAACCCTTTACGATAATGCTTTATTACTAACCGCTTATTCACAATGTTTTGCTCAATCAAAAAATAAATATTTCAAAGAGAAAGCAGACGGCATTTTTAATTATTTAATTTCTAATCTGCTTTCAGAAAATGGATTTTATTCAGGCCAGAATGCAGATTCCGAAGGGGAAGAAGGAACGTTTTATGTTTTCACTTATGATGAAATTAAAAATGTAGTTGAAGACATGAATTATTTTTCAGAATATTTCAATATAACAAAATACGGTAATTTTGAAGGAAAAAATATTTTGAATGTTAATTCAAATTTAAAAATCACAGAAAAAATAGAAAAAGATAGAATAAAATTATTAAATTATAGAAACAAAAGGATAAAACCAAGTATAGATACAAAAATAATTACTTCGTGGAATTCATTGGCAATATCATCATTTTTAACTTATGGAAACTTATGCGATAATAAAAACGCAATAGGTTTAGCGGAGAAAGTTCTTAATAAAATATTAAAAAATTGTTTAAAAGGAAAAAAATTATTAAGAATTTACGGAAAGAAAGATTTAATCGGTTTTTTGGAAGATTATTCATTTTTACTAAATACATTGTTAGATGCTTATGAAATAACATTAAAAGATATTTATCTTAAAAAAGCTGAAGATCTAGCAGAAATTTCTGTAGAATTATTTTATAACAAAACATTTTATAACACATCATGTTTAAACGAAAAATTGTTTATCGATATCTTAGATACAGAAGACAATGTAATCCCTTCCGGAACTTCAATGATTTTATTTTCTTTATTTAGACTAAATGAAATAATTCATAATAAGAAATACGAAGATATTATCGAGTCCTTTTTAAAAGAAAACATGGATAAAATGGAGAAGGACCCATTAAATTTTCAACTTTTACTTCAGGTTTTATATTCAAAACTTAATAATTTTTACTCTATAGAAGTTAATGGAGATGAAAATTTTATAGTAAATTCACACAATAAACTTGTAAGAGCTCATATTTTTAATAAAATCATTTACAAAGGAAAATCAAAAAAAAATTTTATTAAAATTTGCTGTAAAAATTATTGTCAGGAGTGCGAAACAGCAGAAGATTTCTTAAAACCAAAAAGGATATAAATTGAATATTCCTAATTTTACAAAATGAAAAAGCCTAAAATAATTGCCTGGTTAAAACCAGAATGCGGATGGAGCATGGGAGTTAGGGCCATAATGAGAAAATATAATTTGGAATATGATGACAGAGACATGATAAATAATATGGCAAATTACCAGGAAATGGTTAAAAAGTCTGGACAGCCTTTATCTCCCTGCGTGGAAGTTAATGGAATAATGTTAGCTGATGTTTCAGGAGATGAAGTCGAAGAATATTTAATAGAAAAAGGCTACGTTAAAAGAAAAGAAGACTCAACTGAGGTTCCAACAAACCAAGCTTGCCAAGGGCATTAAGGATGAAAATTCCGGAAGAAAAGGTTAAGGAAATAGGAGAATTAATTGAACTTAAAAATAGTCCTGTTGGTATCGATGCCAAGAAAACCCATATAATCATTATTCACAAGTTAACTGAGATAGAAAAGAGATTAAAAAAATTGGAAGACAAAATTCAATAAGGGATAACAGAGTCGTCAAATTTTTTCCATGCCATAATCCCGCCTTCTAAACTTGCCACATTCTTAAAACCTTGTTGTATTAAATATTCTGCAGTTCCATAAGTTCTATTTCCAACCCTGCAATATAATATAATTTCCTTATCTTTATTTAATTCATTCAATCTCAATGGTAGTTCATGCATCGGAATAAATAACTGTTTATATTTTATCTTTCCAAACCGTAATTCTGGCTCAGTTCTAATATCCACCAAGATAAAATCTTCATTATTATCAATCTTCTTTTTTAATTCATCTATGTTTATCTCTTTTATTTTTGAAATATCTTCTCTTAAGATACTTTCTTTTTTCTCATGGGCAACATCACTAAAAGGTTTTTTCTTATTTTCCCCAAACAATGCTTTTAAAAATCCCATAGGATTAAAAGTAAATAAAAACATATTTAAGGTTATCTAGCTTATATTTTTTAAAAATGTCATTCAAACAAATTTGTTTAATAGAACTAAAATCAGAAGATAAAGAATTTGAAGAATCCATAATTCAATATTTAAAATCAAATGGTTATGGTTCTTATAAGAGGTGGAATCCCAATAGGATAGAAGTATTCAAAATTGAGAAATGAAAGTATATATTAAAACATGGGGTTGCCAAGCAAATATTGCCGATTCTGAGCAAATGGCAGGAATATTAAAGGAAAAAGGTTATGACTTAGTTGATTCAGAAGATGAAGCAGAATATATTATAGCAAATACTTGTGCAGTAAAAAATAAAACTCAATCAAAGATATTAGATTATATTAAGAAAAACAAAAACAAAAAAATCTTTGTTGGTGGCTGTTTAACTAAAACAATAGACATTAAAAAATATGTTCCAGAGGTTACAGCTGTTTTTGATACAAATTCTATTTTAAAAATTCCAGAAATATTGGAAAGTGAAAAAGATCATTTCTCTTCAAGTAAAGAACATAGAATTTTATCTCCTATAATAAGAAAAGATGAAGAAGTAGGGATAGTTGCAATAGGTGAAGGCTGTTTAAATTCTTGTACTTTCTGTGCAACAAAATTAGCAAGAGGTTCATTAAGATCTTATAGAATAGGAGAAGTAAAAAGAAATGTAGAATTCTCAATTAATCAAGGCTGTAAGAAAATCTATTTAACATCTCAAGACAATGGATGTTATGGCTTCGATATTAAAACTTCCTTGCCAGAATTATTAAATGAACTGGCAACAATAGAAGGTGAATATATAATAAGAGTAGGAATGATGAATCCGTGGCATCTAAACAAAATTTTACCATCATTAATAGAATCTTATAAATCAGAAAAAATAATGAAATTTTTACACATACCTGTCCAGTCAGGTTCTGAAAAAATTCTAAGAAATATGAAAAGAATTCATACAGTGGATAATTTCAAAACCGCAGTTAAAAAATTTAGAGAAAATTTTCCAAGAAATTTATTTCCAAACAGTACTATAGCAACAGATATCATTATAGGATATCCGACCGAGACCGAACAAGACTTCAAAGAAACTTATAATTTAATTAAAGAAGTAAAACCAGAAGTAATTAATATAACCGCATTTTCTTCAAGACCCAGGACAAAAGCTTCTAAATTAAAACAATTACCATCTGAAATTATTAAAGAAAGATTAAAAAAGATTACTATCCTTTATAATAAAATAAAAGAAACCTTTATTAATAAAGTGTATTAACAATAGTTAAGATGAAAGTAGCGTTGGTTTTTCCAAGATTTGCATATCCTTCAGGTGATGTTCCTTTAGGACTTTGTTACTTAGCCGGTGCAATACTTAAGCATACAAAAGCCGAAGTTGAAATTTTGGATACTACCTTTCTAGAAGAAAATCCTATGAAATTCTTGGAGAGAAAATTTATGGAAAATGAATATGAATATGCAGGCTTTTCCGTTATGACCACTACAATTAAGGATTCTAACAAAGTTGCAAAGATGATTAAAAGGGTTTCACCCAAAACAAAGATTATCTATGGCGGTCCTCAACCAACAATAATGCCCGAAGAGATATTAAAAGTAAAAGAAGTGGATGCAGTTGCATTAAAAGAAGGAGAAGAGACCTTTGTTGAAATAACAAAAAAAAAAGGAGATTTCAAGGGCATTAAGGGGATTTGGTACAAAGAAAATGGAAAAATAATAAAGAATCCTGAAAGGAAACCTATAGAAAATATAGATGATATCCCATTTCCTGCCCGGCACCTAGTTGATATGGAGAGATATCTCCAAAATTGGTACCAGATGGATGCTGTTGATACCAATTTAAGGGGTACTTCTTTATTAGCATCAAGGGGTTGCCCGTATAGATGTAGCTATTGTCAACCAATATTGGATGAGATGTTTGGAAAAGGTATGAGAAAAAGAAGTGCTAAAAATATAGTCTCTGAAATGAAACATTTAAAGGAAACTTACAATATTAATGCTTTTGATTATGCCGATGATACCTTTACTATCAATCCCGGATGGGTCAATGAAGTTTGTGATGAGATGATTAAAGAAAATCTAAATTTGAGTTGGATGTGCAATACCCGTGCTCATTTAGTTAATGAAGAACTATTTACTAAAATGAAAAAAGCGGGACTAAAACAAGTCTATATAGGGATGGAATCCGGGTCGCAAAGAATTTTAGATGAAATTTATCAAAAAGATATAAAAGTAAACCAGGTTGAAAATGCGGTAAATATTTTAAATAGATTAGGGATAAAAGTTCACGGATATTTTATGGTCGGGGCACCAACAGAAACTGAAGAAGAAATAAAGCAGACTATTAAATTTGCAAAAAAATTAGATATAACAACCGCAACATTCTCTATAGCTACCCCTTTACCATTAACACATCTTTACAATAAAACCAAACATATGATAGATGCGGATATTGAAGACATGGACTATTATAAAAATCCTGTTTATAGAGCTGGAGATAATATGCTTCCACCAAGTAAAATTCAATATTGGAAGAGAAGAGCATTATTAGAATTCTATTTACATCCAAAAAGATTGGGATCAACAATTAAGCAATTACTTTCTGTTAGAAAAGCATATAATAAATTGAAGAGGTTTTGATAAAAAGGTTTATATAGGTGTTTCTCATTAGAATAATAAAAAAGAAGGTGTATGAGTTGAAAAAATCTAAGAAATCAGCAAAACATAAAGCAAATGTTTTCGTAATTTCTATAGTTGCAATTTTGGCAATAGCTTTAATCGGAATTAATATTGATAAAATAACTGGGAATGCAACAAACGTCCCATCATTTTCACAAAAAACTACAATTTCTATTCCATTAAATGAAAAATTCATTAATGCGGGGGATTACATTCATATAAGTGTAACTCCCGGACCAAAGTGTATTAATAGAATTGTAGGGGTCTATGATGAAAGTGAAATTAGAAGAGCAACAGTTCAACCGTCTTCAGCAGAATTTGGTTCGAATAAGAAATTGTGTAATCCATTTACCGTTAAATTTAAAACCTATGGCGAATGGACACCAAATGAAGATGAATCTGGCATCTTTTTTGTTAAAGTATTTGATTACGAAACTGAAGGTTTTGTGACAACAACATTCACAATTAGGTAAAATGGCATTAAAAAATCTTGGTGAAGATAAAGTATTTATTGCATTAATTACTATTTTTCTAATAGGGGCTATCGGTACAAGTTTTGAACAAATAACTGGCGGGTTTAACTTACAAACAAACGATGATATACCAATTGTTACAGTCTTCCCACAGGAAATAAAAGCAGGAGAAAAAGTAAATGTTAATGTAAAAGTTAGAGGTGCTTGTGTAGATCCAACAGTTGAATTCTATTTTGGAGGGGTAACTTATGACGGAGAAAGGACAACCAGTGGCGGAAGAAAAGCAGAAGTAACCCAAAAAGGAAGATTCAAATTTTGTAAAGATGATTATGAACTAGACAGTGTCAATTCATTCTCCTTAAGCTATCAAACAAGACCAGAATGGGATGGAGATTATTTTGTTCGTGTCTATTATTGGAAAGATAGGCATACTAAAGATTATTTACATTCATATTTCACAGTTAAACCAAGATGAAACCAGAAAACATAATCATAGCAATGGCATTTTTATTAGTTATATCCGCATTTTCCTTTAATTTTGAGAAGATTACTGGATTTCAAGTTAGTGATGCTTTACTAAAAGTGCCTCAAGCAGGAATAGTAAATGATGTAATAAAAGCCGGTCAACCAATTCAGCTGAGAGTTAAAATAAATGATTATTGTGTAGATCCAAAAGTTGAATTTTATAAAAACAATATAAGAAAAAGCCATACTACTTACAGACCAACAGAAGATGAATGTCAAGGTCAAAACTTTTATCCTTGCAGAGGCAGTAAATATTGTCAAGGAGATTTAATTGCAGATACAATGGTTTTAGATTATTACACCTTGCCATCATGGAAAGTATCTCCAGGAATTTATATGGTGAGAGTTCATTATATAGAGAGAGTTGGTCAAAATGAGCACTACACTCCTTACATTGAAGTTCCATTTAGAATTTCTGAATAAGTTTCTTTATTATTCTATAACTAATAATAGCTATAATTATCCCTATCAAGTCTGCTAATATGTCTAGTAAACTAAATTGTCTTCCTGGAACAAAAAGCTGATGGACTTCATCACTAATAGCATATACCCCTGAGAGAATGACTGTTAATATTTCAGAATTAATTTTAACTTTATGATTACTAACTGCTCTATAAACCAATAAGCTTAATATAAAATATTCAAAAGAGTGTTTCACATAATCCGAGAGATTTAAACCAACAATATCACCGCCCATGATAGGAACAACACTTTGAGAAGATAAATAGAATATAAAAATCATATAAAAGTATACCGGAAACCAGTACAATAATTGTTTATTTAAAAAATTGCTATTATAAGTAGTAGTCATTTCTTTCTTCAGATGGTTGCAAATTCCTAATGCTTTCAGGATCTATTCTGGCTCTTTCTATTAAATCTTCAACAAACCAGTTAACACTATTATACAAGCAAGTTATCTTCCTGCATTCATGAGAGGCATCAAAATTCAAAATTCTATCAGCCATTTTCTTCATGGCATCTTTCCTTTTCTCAGGCACATATAGATTATCCTTGCTTATCGTCGCCTTATCAACAGACCTATGGGCGGGACAGATAAATATTCCTAATGGACTAAGAACTTGTCTAAAGAAAGTCATGTGGCAATTCTTGGGTTGAATAGTGTAATCTTCCCAATTATCACTTCCCATAACCTTTAAATTAGTACTCTCAATAACCTTAAAATTATTATCTTCTAATTTTTTTGCTTCTTTAACACTTTCTCTTATACTCTTTATTGTATTTTCATAATTTTCAGCAGCTTTGCTTATCCCAACTATCTCAGCATTATTTTCAGGAGCACGCTCTAAAAATGGCTTGATGGAAATATAATTAAAGCCATGATCCTTTGATAATTTAGTAGCTAAAATAAGCTCATGAATATTGGATATTATTGTCACATTATTTATTGTCGCATCTTTCCACGTTACAATATAAGAAAAGCCTATCCGGATATTCGGATACTCTTTTTTTAATTCTAAAACATTTTTGCATATTTGATTAAGTGTTATTTTCTTTCTAGATTTATGCATTGCCTGGAAAGTTTCATCAGTCCCAGAATCTAATGACAGCCTTATCCAATCCTTTTCAGTGAATAAATGGCCTACTTCCTTAAATTTATGAACATTACTCCCATTACTCACTATGGCGACTTTAATATCTCTTTCTTTCAAGAAAGTAACAACCTCTCCAAATTTTGGATGTAATGTCGGCTCTCCACCACCTATCAATATTACTGATTTAAGTCCTTTTTTATGCATATCATCCAACGATTTAAATAATTCATCATCATCATGGTTAATTCCCTTGTTTAAAATATCCATATCAATACAATGATCACAGGCATAGTTACAGGCGGTTGTTAGATCTAAATTGATAGATATCGGCCCCATATCAGGACTTTTATCTATAAAATCTTCAGGATTAGTCGCATTTCTTATATTAGCCTGCCAGAGGACATATTCTTTCAGCACATTAATCAAAGATGGTTGTAATAACTTATCCTTGAAATTATGAATGGAAGCAATTTCCTCTTTATTTTCTTTTAAGTTTAAAGAACTTTCCATCAAATAACAGGAAATTCAATTCTTTTTAAATTTTTTGTTTTATTCTTTCATAAACTTCTTCCACACTTATCTTAGATAGGCAATTTTTTTCACATCCTATATGTGCAGAAGAAGTAAAAAAAGGATAGAAATAACACTTACATCCATCTTTTTTTATTATAATGCTATTATCACCATAAGCCCTTGTTCTGATATTTGTGTCTGTAGGACCACTGGTTGGACCAATCATTGCCACAACTTTAATTCCTGCCGCAACTGCAATATGCATAAGCCCAGAATCATTTGTAATAAATAACTTGCATTTTTTGATAACAGAAGCAGTTTCATCCATCTTGCCGTCAAAAATCCACCCCTTATCGTTCAGAAGATTATTTAGCTTTTCTTTCAATTTTTTCTCTTCGGGTCCGCCGAATATAAATATTTTAGCATTATGTTTATTCATTAATTTATTACATAATCCCACAAATCTCTCAACAGGCCATCTCTTAAATTCGGCATTATAATCTGTGCTTGATCCAGCATGAATCCCAACAATAAAATCCTTCTCAGAAATTTTGTTTTGTTTTAGAAAATTATCGCCCATATCATTTTCAATATCCAAAACCATCTTAGTGTCTTCTTTGCTATAATTTATTCCTAATAACTTTAATAAAGCTAGATTCTGCTCAATATCATGCAATTCAGGATCTGCTCTTAGTTTTTTATTTTGTGAGAATGTGCTGAAATAGGCATTATCATAAGAATGAACTAATCTTTTTTTTGCATGTACTAAGTAAGAAAAAAGATTAAGTGAAAACTTTCTTGAAGGAAAATTTATGATACTTATATCATATCTTTCCAGCATTAGTTTTAATAAATTAACTCCGACATTAAACCAGCTTCCATCCTGAATACTTAAGATATTATCTTTATCTCTATTATTCTTTAAAAGACTCCCATAAAACTTTTTTCTAACCAAGAAATCTATTCTAGCATCAGGAAATTTTTTTCTAAGCAATCTTAATGCAGGGGTATACATCAAGGTATTTCCCATTCCAGATAAGGAGATAATTAATATTTTCATGAGTTAAACATTAAAGAATAAATTTATAAAATCTTCTTTATTTTAAAGACAAAAGCGGATTCAAAATATTATGCCTCGGTGGCTCAACGGTAGAGCAAATTTTAAAGCTCAGTTGCCTTGTAAGCAGTAGGTTGGGGGTTCAAATCCCTCCCGGGGCTATTTTCATAAAAAACTCATTATTTTATTTTTAATTAAATTAGGAGCATAGCTTGGCCTAAAATAATATTTTCTCATAGCTCTCTCAAGTAATTTTCTAACACATTCTGGAGATAAATTCTCATGTTTATAGACTAAATTAAATTGAGTATATTCTTCAAAATTATCGGTCAATAGCCTTTCTTCCTTCTTTAATTGATTATAAAATGAAGTTCCAGGATAAGGCGTAGAAACCGAAAATCTAGCCAATAAAGTATTCATTTTAATAGCATAATTCATTGTTTCCTTTATAGTCTTCTCAGTATCGCCTTCAAGTCCAAAAATATAAAATGCGGAAACATTAACACCTAAATTTTTGCAAAACTTTATCATCTTCCCCTGATGTTCAAATTCAACTAATTTTCTTTTATTTCTCTTAGCAACTCCCAAGTCGCTTGTTTCTATTCCAATATTAAGATTTCTCAAACCAACATCAAACATTTTCTTCACATTTTCTTCACTAAGCAAATCTAATCTTGTTTCCATGCCCCAGTCAACTTTAACATTTTCTTTCTTTAATTCTTCACAGAATTCATTCATCCAATTTTTATTAAGCCCAAAAGTAGGGTCTCTAAACTGTATTCCTCTTGCGTCATATTTTTTTTGAAGGATTAGGATATCCTCAACAACTTTTTTAGCAGATCTTTGCCTGATTTTAGGTCCCTGATAAGCCCCATAAGTGCAGTAATACCCGCAGCTATAAGGGCATCCCTTGCTTGCTTGTAAAACCAGAAAAGGTCTTTTAGATATGGCAGGCTCGTATCCATATTCTTTAATATTGAATCCATCAAAATCAGGGGTCGGCAAGGTATCCATGTCTGTCTGAGAGGAAGCATCAACCTTACCATTTAATTGCTCTAAATTTTTGAAATCATTCATAAAAAAAGCTTCTGCTTCTCCAATTATAACAAAGTCCCCACTTTTAAATAGCTCGGGTTTTATAGAAGGAAATGGACCAATAAAACCAATTTTAGAATTGGGAAATCTTTTTTTTAATAATTCACAGGTTGAATTCTCATTTTTATAGTCTACAATGCTCCCATAAATCAAAATTAAGTCAAAATCATTATCTTTCTTAGGCAGTTCATCTTCAAAGAATTTAACATCATATCCCTTATTTTTAAAAATTGCCTGTAAAAAAGCAAAACTTATCAAAGGCAGTCTTATAGACTTCTTTTTTACAAATTTAATTATCTTTGAAGAAAAACTATTTCCATAATCATCACAGGTACCATAACCACCATTAAGCTCTTTATTCATGGCTGTTTTCTTTTTAGGATTAAGTGCATTCACAAGTCCTATTTTCAATCCTTCAGCCATCTTTTAAATGATTTATATTATGCCTATTTAAAGTTTTTCCACAATTTTCCTTAAATCTTCTTCAAGAGTATGAGATAACTTCAAATCAATATTCAAATTACCCATTTTTCTATCTAATCTATCTCCGGTAAGACTATCTAAATCAAAAGGAAGAACATTTTTAAATATTTTTAATAAAGAAAAAGGAATATTTACCTTCATACATTTTTTGTTAAGATATTTTTCAATATAATCGGCAATATCATTTAAACTAACAACATCCTTTCCAGATAAATCCATTATTGAGTTAGGTTTAATTTTATCTATATTATCAATTAAACTTATTGTTACTCTAGCAACATCTTCTTTGTTTATTGGTTGTAGTCTCTTTGCGGCCCCAATGATAGGAAGAATTCTCGTTTTCTTTGCAAGTAAAGCTAGTTTATAGAAATGCTGCTTATCAATTCCATAAACAAAATCCGGTCTAACCATAATGTAATCTAAGCCGCTGTTTTCAATAATTCTATCACATTCTTTTTTAGATCTGCCATAAGGTCCTGTTTTGTCAATATATACGTATTGTGTTGAAAAATAAATTAATTTCTTAATATTGTTAAAATTCATCGCTTCCACTAGATTCTTTACCCCAGGGAGGTTTTCATCATATTTCCACTTCATAATGGTCCTGACAATGCCGGCACTATAAATAATAACATCAAAACCGTTAATTTTTTCTTTTAATAGTTCTTTATTTAAGAGGCTGCATTGAATGCATTTAATATCTTTTAAAGTATTGGACTTTCTTGAAAGAACAGCAACTTCATAATTCTTATTTCTTAATTTCTTTACTATTTCCCTTCCAATATATCCTGTTCCACCTATAATTAATATCTTTTTCATCCTTTATTTGTAATAGATAAAAGTTAAAAAGGTTTCCAACTATAAATTTTAATTAAAAAGGGTCTATGGTCTAGTCTGGCTATGATATTGCCTCGACATGGCAAAGGTCGGGTGTTCAAATCACCCTGGACCCAATCATATTCAGATTGTACGAACTATTATTTAATTTAGGTTATTCTACCATAAACTATATAAATAAAATAATTGTGAATATAAGTGTAGTCAATAAAAGATTAAACAAATAGATTACATATCCCGCTCAACGGGTAATAAAACACATGGAGGTGTGTTCATGAAAACAAAAAGAGTATTAAGAAAGATTGCAGCACTTTCTACAGGAGCAGCAATGCTCGGAGCAACAATGACTGGAGCTCTAGCTTTAAGTTATACACTTGCTGACTATCCAGCACCATTTATAAAAAGTGGAATATTCAGTGGAGTTATAGCAGTAGGTCAAGATGCAGCTGCATCAGATACAATCGGTCAATCCGTATTGTTAGCAGATTTGCAGGTAAAAGCAGTTTCTCCAAGTGGCGGAACAACTGTAAGTGTTTCTGGTGGTGTAACTGAAGATATCCCTTTGGGATCCAATGTTTCAGATAGTCAGTCTTACACACTAGATGTAGATTTAGCAGACGACGATATTGATAGTTTAATTGATAGTTCAATAACCTATGCGAGTGCAGATTATGATGTTGAAGAAGTTGTAGTTATTAACCAAGCAGGTAATACTGCTGCTGTTGAAACATCATTGACAAGCTCAGAAGATGACTATCAAACAGATGTAGTATTAGAAGTGGCAAGAGATGGTTTAAAGTATTACTATGCATTCTCTGAATCTATCAACTTAAACGCCACATCTGCAAGTGATCCCTTAGAAATTAAATTCTTAGGTAAAAACCTGAAGATTACAGACATTGATAACACAGATGCAACTAAATTTACTGCCAATGTTGGATCAGAATACTTCTTAAATTCAGGAGATTCTATAGTTTCCGAAGGTAAAACTGTAAAGTTATCTAGGATTGGCTCAGGTGGAGCAATTGTAGTAGATGTAGATGGGGTTACAGAAACAATCTCCTCAAGCAGTACAAAAACTGTTAATGGAATTGAGATTAAGAACGATGAAACATTCTACGACAGCAATAATCAAGCTGCATCAGCTGCTACTTTGGTTGTGGGTAAAGATGCACAAGAAACCTATAAAGATGGAGATGCTTATGCTGGAGAAGATAAAGACAACCCAGATTGGGTATGGAATACTGGTAATTTACAAACAGAAGCAGCAACAACAATATCAACAACTGCTGAATTTACAGGGCCTTTTATTGGTGTTGAAAATGATTTCATCTTTAACGATGACAGTGATAATCCACCAAAAATAGGTGAATGTATAGACTTCCCGAATAACTACATTAGTGTTTGCTTGGATAGTTTAACTGTAAGTGATGACAACTATGCAACCTATACATTTGAGTTTGATAACTCAGCCGACTTAAGCGACGCCGATGGAGGGTTAACATCTGCACAGACAATCTATATCCATACAACTCAAAGTGAAGGTTTAGTTGTTGACCAAGCGGATTTAAGTCTTGTAAATGCAACTACAGGATCTGATATCAAAACAGACAAAATTTGGTTATATATATCCGCAGGTGGTGCTAGTGCAGGTATAAACTTATCAGGTAACGCAACAGGTGTTGGTGTATTCTATAAAGATACAAATGATAACAAAGTTAAGTTAGCAGGTATGCATGACTTTCAAGCAACAGGGGCATCATTTGCACATATAAACTATGACAACACAAAAGATACTGACTTGAGGATGAACTTGGAGGCAAATGGGGCATCTGGAGAGGATATTCTTCCAACATCTTTGAACTTGACATTGGATCCTTTCCATAGTACAGACTTGCCGGACTACAATGATAACATAACTATGACATTTGGTTTGTCAAGCACCAAATTTAGCTCATTAGGTACAACTGCTTCTTCTGAAGAAGCTAATGAGTTAATGTGGTTTGGATCAGATTCTGCAGGAAATACTGGTGTAATGCAAACACTAGGTACAAAAGATGAAGACCATAGAACAAGATATGGTATTATCATAAGAGATCCAAAAAGCCACGGGTCAAGTGATGAAGTAGTAATTGATATACCGGGAGACCAAGTTCAGGCAAATGTAGTTGTTAAAGGTTCAGCAGCATCCACAACATCAAGTGGTGGATCCGTAGTTGTAAACCCAATTCCATCAACTGCATCGGCTCTAGCACAGGAAGTTACTAGCACAACAGCACAAAACGTTATCGTTATTGGTGGCCCAGCTGTAAATCCATTGGCTGCAAGTGTATTTGGATTAACTGCTGCAGACTTTACACCGAACGAAGCTATGGTTAGATTGGCTGACAACGGAAACAATGTAGCTATGTTAGTAGCAGGTTACAGTGCAGTAGATACAAGAAATGCTGCGGAAGCGGTAGCTGCTGGTAAATTAGCTGGATTGAACAAAGTTGAAGCAAAAGTAACAAGTCCTTCACAAGTTGTAGGAACTTATACAATACAATAAGGCTAACGCCTTATTTTTTCTTTTTTTCTTTTAACATAATCTTTTTATATATCTAATTATTATTAACTTTAATGAGATTTAAGGAAGTTTTACCAAATATTTATTATATAAAATTTAAAACACAAAAAGAATTATGTTCTACTTTCCTAAGGTTTCAGGAATATTATGAATCTCCAAAATTTAGAAACAAGATATTTACATTAAAAGAATTCAAAAAATGGTATACAAAGAATTCAAAAAAAGGCAAAGAAACAAATAACTTTACTTATTATTCAGATTGGTCAGGTTTTAACATTCCATCTTCCATCCTAAAACCATTTTACAATGGAAAATTTAATCCTTTATCTAGAAAAGAAAAAACTTTCCTTGATTTATTTACAGAGATTAAAGGAGATTTTTATATAATTGGTACCTATGGTATTAAAAAAGTAGTTAAACATGAAATAGCACACGGATTGTTTTATGTAAATAGTTCCTATAAAAAAGAAATTTTAAGAATATTAAATAAAATAAACAAAGAATATAGGGATAAAATAAACAATTATCTATCAATTTCCGGGGGTTATCATGAATGTAGTTGGGAAGATGAGACTCATGCATACTTATTAACAAACACATGGGATCTGCTCGATACAGGAATAGATAAAAAAATCTTAATAAGGTATAGAAAAAAATTGAATAAAATCTATAAAATATATTCTTAAATAAAATATATTCTTAATGGTAAGACCATTTCTTGTCTTTTTTAATCTTATCTAAAATGATAATTAATAAAATTATTATAATTAAAACAACAACGCTCACTAAAAACCAAGTATTCTTATAAAATTTCTTTTCAGCATTAGAATTATTAATATTTATAGGAGAGCTAATAGTATCTTCTTTAATTTCATCTATCTTAGTCAACTCAATTAATGCTTTTTGAGGATCATAATCTAATACATCCAATTTAAAATCAAACACCCCATCCCTATTTAAATCAAATTTAAGCAAATTAACAGTATCTGCAAAAACATAGATAGGAACATCCCTATCTTCTCCTTTATCTATCTTCTTATTCCTTTCTTGATATATGAAAACATCAAATTCTACTCTTCTCTCTTTTATTTCATCTAATACAATAGTGTGACTATCCCCATCAAACTCAAATGTAATAGCATCTGCTAAATAAAAAGGGATTACATAGCTTTCCCTTTCATTAAAATCCAAAGGAATTATCTTTCCTGCATTAGTATCACTAACATTAACTAATAAAATTAAAAGTAGTATCATTAATACCTTTTTCATAGAATTAACAATTAAAACTTAATTTATAAAGATATCTCAAATGTAGAATATAAATAAAAATAAGAGAAAGAAACAGGAATTTATTTTTTCCTGTAACTTAAATACCCAATTACAACAACAGCTAATACTACTAATAATGTTATCCATAACCCAGCATTACTTCTGCTTACTGGTTGAGGTATAGGTTCACTAGGTGTTGGTCCTGCTTCAGGTATACCCGCAGCTGCTCTTTCTTCTTTAGCCACAACCTGAGCTCCAGCTTCAATCTTAGATATTTCTACATCTGCAAGACCGTTAACAACACTCTTTAATTTAACCTTAACATCATTAACACCATCTAAGTTAATATCCACTTCCTTTGTTTCCCCAAGGTTCAATGTTACAGTTATAGGGTTTGAAGCGATTGTAACTGTAGCTGAACTCGCTGTAACTTTATCAAAGGTAATTGTATGTTTGGTATTTCCATCAAAGCTGAAACTCTTAATTAAGCCTTGTTGAGCCTTAATACTTCCAGTTGTTACTTCTGAGAAGTCTACATCAAAACTAACAGTAGAGGTAGCTCCAGTTGAACTTCCACCACCACCAGAACTACTTGATGTAGTCTGATAAGTTACGCTAAATGTTGAATCTGCACTTGTAGCTATATTACCAACACCATCCATTACTTTACAACTTACTGTGTGTGTTCCAGCATTATTAATATCACTTCCACTGAAAGACCTAGCCTTTGAAGTCTCAGATGTATCATCAGTATAAGTCACAGTAGTCCCCCCAGGTTTTGTTAAAGTCCATGTATATCTGTATACTCCACTACCTGCCTCAGTAGTTGTGCAAGTATAGGATATTCCTGTAGTATCACTAATTGTTACAGAGGGATCATTTGGTCCAGTAACAGTTGGAGTTGGAGTACTTCCATCTACTCTAAAATTATATACTGCAAATGAAGTGTAGTTCTGTAAGTCATTTGGTCTATCATTACCATGTTCACTATTAGTGGAATTAACCACAACTGCAACATATACGTTATTAGTATCATTCCCAGCAAAATTCATATCAGTTTGGAATATTGATGTACCAGCTCCATTTAATGAAGTTATGTTCGTATTAATTACATCATCAGTAAGATTACCACTCATTAATATTTGGGACCATTCTGAATTGTCTGGTTGAGTATCCTCGTCTATAGCACCAGTAGTATTAACATATACTAACAATCCGCCTTTATATTCTCCAGCAATTTCAATATCCATAGTAATATTTTGCTCTCCAACCCATGCTGTAGCTATACTGCCTGGACTGCTGATAGTTGTAGTCTTACCATTCAAGACAGTAGTAGCATTTAATTTATTTACTTTTACTAGCGTATCATTAGCCCAGAATCCCATTGGATCAGGTGTAGTAGTAGAAGCATTCATCTCAGTTTCCTGATTATACGTATCATTAAACACAAACATGAGTGTAATAGGGTTCGTATATCCAGAAGTTGAAAATGTATGGCTAAATACACCATTTTCTGCTAAACCAGGAGCTTTATCTTGAGTCATTGATGTCCATGTAAAATCATTCCTAGTAACATTACTACCATTAGTAGAAAATATTATATAGGCATTAGAATCAAAATTCATCTCCTGTATATCTGCATAAACAGTCAAACTTCCTTTATTAGCATCAACTTCATAATAATTCTTAGTTTGATCAGAAGAATTTAACCAAGTGACATTACCATCTGTCACATTAACATCTATAACTCTAGGTGAAACACCATCTACATAAACAGGTAATAGCGTACTCGTAACAGTTCCTGCAGAATCATCTACAGATACATTCAAGTATTCTACAGCTTCTACTCCACTTACAGAAGTCACATTAAATCTAATCGTTAGTGAAGACCCATTTCCACCTAAAGGATCTGTAGCAGTAAGATTTGAACAAGCAACTTGTGTTTGAGAAGTATTTAGACATTCCCAATTAGCAACATCAGCTGTTCCTGAATAAAATGTAGCATTTGTAACAGAACCATTTATACCATTTTCATTAGCTTCGCTTTCATCAAATGCAACAAATTCACCTGTAAAAGTAAGATTATTATTTGCTCCTAATATATCAATAGTAATATTAGAATAATTAACACTACCATCTGTAGTACTAACTGCGACTGTAACATTAAATGTCTCGGTTACTCCACCTCTTATCATAGTATCATTATTTCCAACTATTTCCCCATATGATACAACAGAACTTAATGAGCTATCAATACTACCGACAACAACCTTTGTTAAACCAAACAAAAACACAAGAACAAACAAACTAAATAAAATAGAATAACCTATTTTTTTATCCATTATTATAACACCCCTTTGTTTTTTTTTAATAATCAATTTGACATTACCTTTTGAGATAATTTATTTAGTTACTTGAAGACATACGTTATATATAAACTTTTCGCAGGAAAAAGATTTAGTTAATTTTTTTGAAAAAGACAACTTTTAAAAGTGCTCGATAACAAATTATTTTAAAAATGAAAGTATCAATAATAATTCCTGTCTACAATGAAGAGAAAACTATCAATAAAATTCTGGATAAGGTTTTTAAAGTAAAATTATTTTTAGATAAAGAAATAATAGTAATTGATGATCATTCTACCGATAACACCTTAGAAATTTTAAAAAAAAGAAACAGCATAATTTTGTTGCAGCATGAAATAAATAAAGGAAAGGGTGCAGCAATCAAATCTGGATTTAAAAAAGCAACAGGAGATATAATCTTAATACAGGATGCAGACTTAGAATACGATCCAAATGACTATCCAAAATTATTAAAACCAATTTTAGAAAATAAAACAAAAGTAGTTTATGGTTCAAGATTTTTAAATAAAAAATTAATTTTGTTTGGAGAAAACAAAACGAATCTTCCATTACATTGGATGGGAAATAAATTCCTTACGTTTATAGCATCTCTATTATATAGACAAAAGATTACAGATATGGAAACATGCTATAAAGTTTTTAAAAAAGAAATTTTAGATAAAATACATATAAAGTCGAATAGGTTTGAATTTGAGCCCGAGATAACCGCAAAAATATCTAAAGCAAAATATAAGATCTACGAAGTTCCTATCAATTATAAGGTAAGGAGCTACGAAGAAGGAAAAAAAATAACAGTATTAGACGGAATAAAAGCACTTTATTATTTAATAAAATACAGAATAAAAAATTAGCTCATCCAATTAACAATTCTTTTGCTGATAAACTTAAAATTCTCAATATTCTTTATTTCTCCAACCATCTTAATTAAGATTTTTGGTCTTAAATAAAACTTTAAAAATGCCTTTCTTCTCAAATTTTTCAATCTTTTTTCACTAATGCCATCAGGGGTCCAAGCAATCTTGTCCAGACTAAACCGGCTCCAATCTTTAATCTCTTTCATCTCTCCCTTAGCAACAAGTTCATCATAAACAGGAGTTCCAGGAAATGGTTTAAATGCACTAAAAGTTGCTCTTTTCAAATCCAAAGAACAAGCAAATTTAATAGTATCTTCTATATCTTTTTCAGTCTCCCCAGGATATCCAACGATAAAAAAAGCTATTATCTCCAATTCATGCCTTCTTAATAAATTAACTTTTTCTATAATGGTCTCAGTTTTCAAATCCTTGGCCATGTCTTCCCTGATTTTATCACTTCCAGATTCTATAGCTATTGATACAGCATATAATCCCGATTCTTTCATTAAACTAACGATATCATCATTTAAAGTATCCATTCTCATTCCATTAGGACATGTCCAGCTGATTCCTAAGTTCTTTTCAATTAATTTATTGCAGAATTCCTTAACAAAACCCCTGCTAACAGTTAAATTATCATCTTCTATATGAATTTCTTTAATGCCGTATTTTTTATTTAAATGCTCTATTTGATTAACCGCCCATTCAGGACTATGCGCCCTTGGAGTTTTTCCAGATATGCCAGGAGCTCCGCAAAACTTGCATCTATAAGGGCATCCTCTAGTTAATATCATTGGAGCAACAGGATATTGTTTGCAAAAAGCACCATGGGGAGCAAGTGGATACTTTTCTAATTCAAATAAGTCCCATGAAGGGTCTAATTCATCCAAATTTTCAAACAAGCCTCTTGGGTTAGAAACAACTATATTATCCCTTCTATATATAAGTCCTGGAATTTTCTCTAATTCTTTTATATCCTTATCTTTTCCATTAGATATTAACTCTACAAATTTTGGAAAACCAGCTTCAGCCTCTCCGTCAAATCCAAAATCAACTTTTTTAAGATAGTTTAATGTTTCAATAGGATCTAAAGTCGGTTGTGGTCCCCCAACAAAGATTATAGCATCAGGATATAATTCTTTAACCCCTTTTGAATGCACATCAACTTTATCCAAATCAAAAGTATAAGCTTGAATACCAACAACATCATATTTTTTCTTCATTAAGTATTTCTTAAAACCATCAACATTTAATTTCAATCTTATACAATCTAATATTTCAACATTATGCTTTTTTCTAATAGTTCCAGCTAAATAACCGAGGCCTAACGGTGGCTGGATTTCGTCAGTTGGCATATATGGTTTGACTAGTAAAATATTTAATCTCATTTTAATTAAATTCTTTTATTTTTTCTGCAATATATTTGATTTCTTCCTCGCTTAACTCAGCAAACATAGGCAAAGATAAAATCTCATCAGAGCATTTTTCAGTTATAGGAAAACTTCCTTTTTTTAGGTTTAACTCTTCATATGCTTTTTGTAGGTGAATTGGCACAGGATAATGTATTCCTGTCGAAATGCCCTTTCTCCCCAAAGATTCCACTAATTTATCTCTTTTTTTAGATCTAACAACATATAAATGATAAATATGCTTGCATCCCGTTTTTTCAATAGGGGTTTCAACATTACTCTCTTTTAAAAATTCATTATACAGCTGAGCGTTATTTCTTCTTTTTTCATTCCACTCATCCAAATGCTTTAATTTTACTCTTAGTACAGCGGCTTGGATTGCATCTAGTCTATTGTTAAATCCTTTTATAGGATGATAGTATTTTATTTTGCTTCCATAATTCCTCAAAGCAATCACTTTTTCTTTTAATTCTTCATCATTAGTAACTAAAGCTCCGCCATCTCCATAAGCTCCTAAATTCTTTCCAGGATAAAAACTAAAACAAGCAACATTGCCAATACTTCCAGCTTTTTTTCCTTTATATTCTGCTCCATGTGCCTGACATGCATCCTCGATAACCTTTAAATTATTTTTTCTAGCAATCTTTAAAATAGCATCCATATCGGCAGATTGCCCAAACAAATGAACAGGCATTATAGCTTTGGTTTTTTCATTTATAGCATTTCTTAGTTTATTAACATCCATATTATATGTGACAGGATCTATATCCACAAATTTTACATTAGCTCCCACAGAAGATATTGCCAAAGTAGTTGCAATAAATGTATTTGGAACAGTTATTACTTCATCTCCTTCCTTAATATTTAAAGCTCTTAATGCAAGACTCAAAGCACTTGTCCCGGAATCTACCCCAATACCATATTTTACACCACAGTATTGTGCAAATTCATTTTCAAAAGATTCAACCTCATTTCCTAATATAAAAGCAGTATTATCAACAACATTTTTTATAGATGGGTCTATTTCATTTTTAATGGCTACATATTGTCTCTTCAAATCTACAAAATTAATTTGCATTTTTAAATTCCTCCACAAAACCCTTTATTGTTGAAAATTCTGTTTTCTTATTCAAATAAGAGATTACCTCATTAATAACTTTTTCTCTTTTCTCTAAACTCCTAATCCAAAAAGCATTTCTTTCAATATCCACTAAATCTCTCATATGGAAATTAAGAACTATTGGTCTATCTTGTATTATTTTTTCAAAGAACTTAAAGTAATTCATTCCAAAATTTGTTACGACAGTTCCTAATAAAGGAAAAAAACCAACACTTGGCAAAGGGACTTCAACAATCTTTCTATTTCCTTTTTTTAAATAATTTTTTCCAACAAAGTAAGGTCTTTTTGGAGCTAATAAGTTTTTAATTTTGAAATGTCCTGGAAAATATGTAGGCACAACAGAACTATCATATTCATAATTATTACCCTCTAAAATATCTATGATATCATTATCAACCCTATAAGCGGGGGTTCTAAATCCTTTAGCTTCAACTTTCAAAATATTCTTTATAACTTTATGGTTTTTTTTAATTTCCATTTCTTTTTCTTTAAAACCCAATTTATCCATAGGAACAGGATGAGAATAAGTATGCGATCCTATTTCATTTCCCATTTTTTTAATTTCTTTATGCAATTCAGGATATTTTTCCACGCAATTTCCAATAACAAAAAAACTTCCTTTAATATCATATTTCCTCAATAATTCTAAAACCCTTGGAATTCCTCTTTCTAAAACAATATCCCTTCCTTTAGAACTCTCTACTTTTATATTAAAATTTCCATCTTTTATCCAGCCACCGTCAACATCAAAAGATAATATTGCCTTTTTCATTGGTATAAATTAGTATTAACAAGGTTTTTAAGTATTTAGTTACATTAATAATAAAGAACTACTCAAAAAAACAAGCAATAAACTAGCACCTTTCTTAATAATTTTATTACTTTTATCTACCTCAATAAACGCCCTTTCTTTACAATTTTATCATCCAGATCATTTAGGTTCAACTACTTTAATAACAAACGAAAATGGAGATGTAATAGAGGAAACAGAATATCTGCCTTATGGTTCTGTAAGTAGTGGAGGAACTTCTGAAGAGAAATTATATGAAGGAAAAGAATTAGATTTTGATTGAGAGATGCGGTGCTTGGAAGAACAAAACTATAATAAATAAGAAGCAATCCTAAAATATGATGTCAAAGACGACCAAAATAGTACTTAAGAGACAAACAAAATTCAGAGGACCAAGAAAAATAGGAATAGATAGTTCATGCTTATATGATTTAATATCTTCTCCAGAATTATTTTCTCATCAACATGCAAGAATCTTCAAAACAGAAGGAATATTTTATACTCATAGGATTTGTTTTTCAGAAGTAAGGGACAAATTAATGGAAAAAGAAAATTATAGTAAAGATGAAGCTGAAAAGGAAGTTAAGAATTTCTTAAAGAATAATAATATTAACATAATAGAAAAAGATTTTTCAAATAAAGAGCTATTAAAAGAGCTGTATAGAAGATGCAAAAATGAGAAAATTGGGATACATCCACCAGATTCTTATATTATTGTGGACTTAATCAAATATGGGATAAATAAGATATTTTCAACAAATAATCACTTTAGAGTAGCCTGTAATGTTATGGGAATTGATGGCTCTGGATTTCCTTCTTTAGACAGAGAATTAAAAGATAGAATCAGAGATGCCTTATTCAGACCGAATAAAAAACCTACTCGCCGTAGGTAAACATAGCTTTTTCTTCATCACCATTGGCTTTTTTCAGAGTTTCTTTCCATATTTTAGCCCTGTGTTTACTAAACCACCTTTCATTATCTTTTTTTGTTTTTTCACCAACTACAACAGAATATAGTATTTCAAAGTCAGATAAAGCTATTTCTATTTGAGCTATTCTTTTAGCTATTTCCTGCACTTCCTGAAGTATTTGTTCATTTCTCTCCTGTAAAAGTTGTGCAAAATCTTCTGGAGAATCAACAAAATTGTTAAATGGGCTCATATTCAAATTTGATATCATTTTCACTTATAAAGTTTACGATAAGCTATTTTTTATTTTTGGTTAAGCTTTTTGTCAAAAAAGGTTATGCATCTAAAAAACAAAACCTTAAATATTATTTTATATTATGTATTCCATAGTGAAGAAATACTAATCGTGTTAATATTTCTGATGTTGGAACTGCGAAACAACCTACACCCCATTCAAAGAATTTACAATGATAATTAATTCTTCTGGCATTTTATAACTACACTTATGTTTACGAAAATCAGCAATCCTTATATTTATGTCTATAAGGAAAGATTATTTTTCATACAAGCCACCATACAAAAGGTTTAAATATAAGATACATCTTATCTATCTTATTAATAGGATAGGTGATGGAAAATGGAATCAATAATAGAAATGGGAAGAATAAGCTCGAGAGGGCAAATTGCAATACCTGCAGACATTAGGGAACGGTTGGGTTTGAAGGAAGGAACTAAGATACTGTTCTTTACTGAAGAAGATACTTTGTTGATGAAAAAAGTAACTGAGCAGAGTTTTGCACAGATAACAAGGCCGTTAAAGCTCGCAGCAAAGCAAGCTGGAATGAAAGAAAAGGATATTCCAGATATGATGCAGAGATTCAGGAAAAGGAAAAGATGAAAATAACTGCAGATACGAATATATTGATTTCTGCCACTTTTTGGAGCGGATCTTCCGACAAGATAATTTCAATGGTTGAAGCAAAAAAACTGGAGCTTATTTTGTCTGAAGAAATTGTTAATGAATACACTGAAGTATTGAATTATGAAGAAATTAAGGATAAGATTAAAGATAAAAAACTTGAAATAAAGCTGACTGTTGAAAAAATCAAATCAATATCAACTATAGTTATGCCGAAAGAAAGATTGAATATAATAAAAGATGATCCCGATGATAATGCAATATAATATTAGAATGTGCAATAGCTGAAAATGCAGATTTCATTATCAGTAATGACAAGCATTTATTAAAGCTTAAAAAATTTCGGAAGATAACTATATTAACACCAGAGAATTTTATAGAAAAATATAGATAAATCTCGATTCTTTTGGTAATAGAATTGTTGTTAATAATTATGGGGATATTAATTTAGATGGAGATGAAAGATTTGAGTACTTTACATTTGTTAATAATTCTGATATTTATATTGTTGATAAATTAAGTAATTACAAATTAGTTAATGATGATAATTCCACAGTTTTAGCTTCTTCTAATTTTACTTATGATAATTTAGATTATTTGGAAGCTCCTGTTATTGGATTAGTTACTTCTCAATTAACTTACTTAAATACCGGAGATGATGTTTCTACTAATTTTACTTATGATTCTTTTGGAAATGTTTTAACTGTTACAGATGCTAATGGAAATACTATTACTTATACTTATGATTCCACTAATACTTTTGTTACTAGAATTGTAGACGCTAAAAATAAAATTACACTTTAGCCCAGCTCAATGCACAATACATAAAATCAACGATGGAAGATTAAAAATTACTTAGGTTTTGCAACAACAACCACAGATAGCAGATAATTAGTATAGCCTTCATATTCAATATTATAATTAGTATCCTCTAACCATTTAATTAATTCTTTCTTGCTTCTGAAATCCCTATTTATAGGATCTGGAGCTTTCAATCTCAATGACTCAAGAAGACTAACTAAATATCCAAACAAGGGATTGAAATAAAATATTATAACTCTTGAATCTTTTTTACATAATTTTTTAACATCCATTAGTACTTTTTCACATTCCTCAACGTAAGGAAAGATATCTATTAAAGTTACAAAGTCAAACTTCTCTTTTATTTTTAAATTTTCAGCATCATCAACAAAGAATCTTAAATTGTTATTTTGATTGTATTCATTAGCTTTTTTTATCATCCCATCAGAAATATCGACTCCCACCCCATATTTTGGATTTAATCTTCTTAATATTATTCCAGTTCCGCATCCGATATCAATAACAGATTTTTTATTATTAATATATTTCTTAAGAAATTTAACTATATTGTTGTCGTAAAATGATTTTTTTACTTTATGTTTCTCATAGTCTTCAGAAATCTTGTCATATTCTCTTTTTATATATTCAGAATTATTCATTTTCTACAGGATAACCGTTTCTAAAATGACCTCTCCACTCATAGGGTTTTTTATAAAATCCTTTAAAACATTTCAATTCATCAACATCTTTAATTACTTTTGCAGGATTTCCAACAACAACCTTATTTTCAGGAACATCTTTTGTTACAATACTCCCTGCACCTATAACTGCACCCTTCCCTATTTTAATACCAGGTAAAATAACAGCTCCAATTCCGATGCTTACATCATCTCCAACCTTAGCCCCCAAAATACATTCTTTCCATCTTGGACAATAAGGATGAGGATCGTCTCCAAATTTAACCCCGGGAGCAATGAACACATTATTTCCTATATTAACATGCTCTAAAAAACATTGGCTGTGAATCCTCACTCTATCTCCTATTTTATTGCCAGGACCTAATTCACTACCGCTTCCAACACTTACATAATTCCCTAATTTATTGTCTTCTCTAATCACAACATGATGCCCCGTTTGAAGATTTTTACCAATAACACTGCCGCCATAGATAACTGTAAATTCTCTAATAGTAGCATTATCACCTATGACTAACTTAGCACTTTTCCCTCTAGGTTGTTTTCCAAGAATCACATATTCTCCAATACTGCTTCCATTTCCAATATCAACATTTTTGTTTTTCATTTTTTAATTCTTAATTTTAGATACAACAAAGGCTTAATCATCCTCCACCAATCTACGAAAGGAACCATCTTGCTGTATTCTTTATGGTCATAAGGGTATCTTTTAGTAACAGGGGATTCAATAACTTTATATTTATATATTATGGATTTATAAAATAAATAAGGCTCTAATTCGTATCTTTCCAGCCATTTTTGCCGTAAGTTTATTCTTTTATCATTTAATAAGTCTAATTTAAATGCCCTAAATCCATTAGAGCCGTCTGTAATAGGAAATCCGGTTAAAATTTTGAACAAAAATGAATAACTTGTTGTGGTTATTTTTCTGAATAATGGTATATTAACAGTCTTTCCCCCATCTAAATTCCTCGAACCCTGAACAAAATCATATCCTTCTTTTATTTTTTCTAGTAAAGATGGAATTTGGTGAGGATCATCTTGGTCATCTCCTCCTAAAACAACACACACATCATATTTATTTTTTAAACCATAGTTAATACCGGTTCTTATGGCAGCACCAGCACCTTTATTCTTTTCATGTTTTATTACTACTGCCCCATTCTTTTCAGCCTCTTCAGAAGTCTTGTCAGCACTTCCATCATCTACAACAACTACTAAATCAACAAAAGGTTTAGTTTTTCTAACAGTAATTCCAATCCTACTTTCTTCATAATAAGCAGGAATAACAGCAACAATTTTCATCTTAAGGCTTTTTCAATTATCCTAACAATTTCTACACCAACACTTCCATCAGTAATGGGTTTTTTATTATTAACAACACAATCAATAAAATGCAATATCTCCTCTTTTAAAGGCTCTTTATTTTTAATATTTAATTTTAAATCATCTCCTTGTTTAGTTATTAATTTAAATGCACCAAAACTATCATATTTCTCATCAAACTTTTCCTCAATAATACCTCTGTCAAATACCTCTAATTCCTGAGTTAAATAATCTAGTTTAGCACTCTTTTTTTCTCCAACTAACCATAGTTCTCTAACCTTAACTGGACTTAACCAGCTAACCACAACATTAGCTAGAATATTATTATTGAATTTTAAACTAATAAAGCCGACATCTTCGAATTTGGATTTAGTATATGAATTAGTAACAGTATTTACCTCAATAGGTTGATCATCTAAAAGAAAACAAAATGTGTCAATATCATGCAATGCAAAATCAAACACAACTCCACAATCATCTCTTGGAGTCATTAAGCCCATTCTCGAGCCGTACATAAAATAAATCTTGCCAAAAGTTCCTTTCTTTATTTCTTCTTTCAGTCTTAAAACTCCAGGATTAAATCTAAAAATATGCCCAACCATCAAAATTTTATTTTTGTTTTTAGCAAGTTCAACTAATTCTTCCCCCTCTTTGGAATTCAAAGTTAAAGGCTTTTCAACAAGTACGTGTTTTCCAGATTCCAAGGCCTCTTTTATTATTTTATAATGAGTAGATGCAGGCGTGCAAATACTAACAGCTTCTATCTCAGAATCATTCAAAATTTCTTTATAATCGGTTGTTGTTTTAATTTTGAAGGTGTTGCTCATACCATTCATATTCTTTTCATTTAAGTCAGCTATCTTGACTAGGTTAGCATCTTCCACTTCACTAAATATCCTTATATGATTTTTTCCCCATACCCCTGCTCCGATAACTCCAACATTTAGCATTTTTTGATATCCTCATTAATTATTTATAAGGTTTATTATCATCAAAACTCTTTTAAATCTTTAGATTTTCAAAAAGTTATGGCAATTACGATAAGAAATGCTACATCAAGAGATTTAACTGAAGTAGAAAAATTAGAAGAAGAAGTATGGCCTGAAGGCACTAGGGCACCATTGGAAAAGTTTAAAAGCAGATTGCAAGTTTTTCAAAAAGGATTTTTATTAGCCTATTCCGAAGGAAAATTAATAGGTGCATCTACATCGCAAATTATAGATTATGACGAACAAGAATCCATAGGATCATGGGAAGAAATAACAGACAATGGATGGATTAGAAACTCTCACATTGAAGAGGGAAATGCACTCTATGTTGTATCTCTAGGGGCTATATCGAGAAGCGGAGGGGGTAGTGCCTTATTGCAAGCTCAAAAAAGTCTAGCTACAGAATTAAACTTAGAATACTTAGTTTTAGGTTCTAGAATACCTGGTTATGACCATTATTGTAGGGAATATGGAGAAATTCCAATAGAAGAGTACGTTAGATTACAAGGAAGTAATGGAGAGCTGTTAGATCCTGAATTAAGATTTTATAAGAGAAATGGATTAAGCCTATCAAAAATAATATCTAATTATATGGAAGATGATAGAGAAAGCAGAAATCATGGGGCCATCATGGTTTGGACTCATGAATCACCTAAAAGCTACTAAGAAATCTATTGCAAATAAAACAGATATTAAAAAAACAAACAGATAATTTAACCATTTAAATTTTTTATTTATTTTCTCCAAGCTTATCAATCCAATTGAAGCAAAAATTCCAATAAAAGGATTCAACGGAATTAAATATCTTCCCTGAGTTCCCCAACCATAACATCCACCAGTAGATAAAAACTTAAATATATCACAATTATGATGAATCCCAAATAAGACAAATATTATAAAAAAGATAATTGTAAAATTAAGAAAAGCCTTAACACCATTATTTTCAATTTTAACATATTTATTAACACCATAAATAAACATAATTAAAAATAACACTATGGACAAACCAATCAAAATCCTAAAATCACTTATTCCTCCATAAACTCCCCCCCAGTACCCTCCAAAAATCCGGGTTATAACTAATATTATATTGGTTCCCTGATGCATAGCAGTTGAAGAATAAGCAGCATTTCCCACCAAATCCCCACCATACACAAGCAGATTTCTTATTAAGGAAAAACTACCACCAATAACCCCTATTAGAAAAGCTAAAAATAGCAAATTTCTTTCTTTTAATTTGTTTGAATGATGTAAGAATCCAATAAATATAAAGATAGCAATCAGCAAAGGAATAGTACTTAACCATGTCCAAAGAGATAGCATAAGTGTAATTCCCAACAAAAAGGCATCTTTTCCTGATTTATCTTCAATAACCCTGATTAAAAAATATAGTGCCAGACTAAAGAACAAGAAAAACAAAACATCAGGGGTTATCATCCTGCTAGTAGCTAAAGTTGAGGGTAAAAAACAAAAGAAAGCAACTCCATATATTACAAAATTTTTATTTTCTATATGTTTACCAATTCTTTCTAAACATCTCCAAAAAATAATGCTCACTAAGAACATAATAAACACAGAAAAAATTTCTAAGCTTAACATAATATTAATTCCATTAGCCTGTGAAAAGCTAACAACCGGAGCCAATAAAAAGTAGTAAAGTGGAGGATGTGCAGGGGTATTAGGTTCAATATCCCCAATATCCGGAAATGCCTTGTTTTCAACAACAAACTTAAATATATTTAAATTTCTAATAGTGTCAGATAATAGAATAACACTCTTTTCCTCAAATTTTTCTATAGAGAACCTACCACCTTCTAATCCAGATATGTAAATACTGCCCAATAACGTGAAAAGGTTTACTAGTAAAATCAATAAAACAATCTTGTCTTTATTTCTTATTATCATTGGGTTCAATTACGATGGAAAGCTTTTTATTAGTTATCATGGGGTTATACAATGACTTTTAAGGTTTTAGAACATGAATATTAAAACAAAAATGTGGGGGATTCCAGACAGATGGTTGTTGTTTCCTTTAGTAGGAACATTCATAATCTTCCTGTTAAAACTGATTTCTTTTTCTGAGATATTAACAAGAAAAACAGTTGATATTGTAAACTTTGGGGATATGGCAATGCATGTTTCATTGCTATTCTTCCTTGATGAATATGGATTTCATAATATTGTTCCTTTATGGTATGATGGGTTTAGACTATTCCATCTTTATCCTTCGGCATCTTTCTTCTTTTTACTGCCATTGTATCAGATAATATCAGATGTTAATCTAGTTGTGTTTGTTTCATATATCTTATTATTTATAATTGCATTTGTAGCTGTTTGGTTCTTAGGCAGATACAATCACTTTTCAAAACTCAAAACAATCACATTCTTTGTATTGTTGTTTATGAACCCAATAATAATAGATTATATTTTTGTAGGCGGAAGATTTCCAGAGTTTTTTGCCTGGGTAATTTTTTCGATACTATTAGCAATCTTAAGTTATTTAAAATACAATAAATCAAATTATATCATTTTTTTCCTTATAATAATAACTTTGTCTGTTTTAATACTATCACATCCATATGTGTCCCTATTTGGACTACTACTAACCTTTCTAGCGTTTTTAACAGCAAAATTTAGAATAAATAGATATCATTTAATATTTTCAGTAATATTGGCATTAGCATTCACAAGTTTTTGGTGGATTCCATTTATATATGGTTGGTTGACATTCCCTTCTAATATTCCACAACTTACAGATTATCAATTTGGAGAGTTGTTAGATATTAAAAATAGTATATTCTCATTTAATACCGCTGTAATCTTCTCGTGGTTTTTTATATTTTATCTATACTGGAAACAATCAACAAAAATAAAGAGAGAAAAGGTATTTTATTATCCACTTTTATTACTAAGTTTTTTAATATTATTTAGAATAATATCGTTCATCCCTTTCCTCAACCAGATACCTCCAAATTCTTATAATATTTTTTTTATATCACTTACTCTGTTAACATTCTTTAAGATAAAAAAATTTAATATGTTTAATAAAAGGGCAATAATAATTTCATTAATACTTTTGCCTTTAATATCATCAATAATAGTTTTTGAAGTGAGGCCGCAAGAATCTTATGAATTTACAAACCAAGAAATAAAAATTATAGAATTGCTCCCAGAAAATAGGGGAAGATATCTATTAATAGATGATATCCCGCCACATAGTATTCTAAAGAATATCATTGCTTATGCAACAATACACTATAATTTATCAACACCCACAGGAGTTTATCATCCTGCAACATCTAAGAAGGTATATGACACACTTGAGACAATAGGAAAAAATCTAAATGAAAGAGACTGCAAAGAATTATCTGCAAATTTAGACAACCTAAAAGTTACAACATTAATATCAAAAGAGGAAAAAACATGTGAAATATTAAAACAATGTAATTTTAAAGAGGTTTATAATAAAGAAGTATGTATGTTTTTGAGTTGAAGAATTAAAAAGATTTAATTTTTCAAAAGGCATTATCTAAATTATTCAAAGCTAAATCATTGTAGTATACGGTTATTTTTGCATGCCAACTCTTTCCTATTAAAAAACCTGTGTTCTAAGTAAGATTTTTATTTCAAAAAATAGGGGTGTAATAATTTCTGTATACTACATCAAAGCTAGATTATAAATAAACTTTTAAATGTATGGTATTTAGAAGATATTCTCAGGAAATGAGATTTAAAGAAAAAATATGGATTTTAGCTATGTTTCTATTTTTAATTATACTTAATGGTTGTTCTGACCCAGAAATTACTGGTAGTTCTGTACAAGAAAATTTTATTGAAGAGCCTGAAGAAATATCCACTGAAGAATTTGAAGAAGAAGTTTTATTCGAAGAAATTAAAGAGGAAACCACAATAGAAAAAAAGGAATATAAGTCTTGTTTTCCAGATGTAAAGAAAGTAGTTGCTGAATATGAATTTGTTTCTCCTAGAGGATATAGGGTCGTCTGTCCCAAAGACGGATGCTATTATACTGAAGACAAATTTAATCAATATGCTAGAGAAATAGATTTATCCATGAAACTTTTTATTAAAAGAACAAAGATTAACTTATTTGAGTTTTATCCTAAGGGAGTAGACATACATATTTTAGATTTAGAATCAAACAATCCTGAAGAAACTTGTCACTTTCCACCAGAAGGATGGGAATATTGGGATAATTGGAATTATGTTTGGGTAGACTTGGAGGATGGTGTCGTTTGTTTAAATGCTTATTCTTATGTTAAAAGAGGAGATGGGGCTGTTGGGAAAAGCAAGGCTGGTTCTTTGTATTATGGTGTTCTAAGATTGTTGTTAAAACCGCTTGATGCCCCCTGGGCATTTACAGAAGTACTTGCAAATAATTATGCTCAGACCCTTGCTGGAGATTATAGGTTTTGTAATGATTATCATATTCCTAAAGCATATACAAAATCAAAAACATTAGGTTACTTTTATAGGGGGAACAGTATGTTTTATTTCTTCTGTGATGACGGGGGATTTGATTCTGAAGATATAAGCTCTTTTATTATGGAAATTGACAGAAAATGTATCAGGGAAGGAAACAGTACTGTAGACTTTGGAGATATCAAATGTACATTGGATAAATATATCCCTAAAATGGCTGAAAAAGAAACTACAGAAATTTATAAAGAATGGTTATTTGACGAATCTGAGAAAGAATTTGTAGAAAAGATCCATCAATGTTTTTAATTCTAAAACTCTAAAGAAACCCTTAAAAAACTATCTATGACCGTATATTTATATGAAAAAGCTGATTAAAAATCTTATTTTTGCATATTTAATAATTGTAATAGTTAAATCTATCTTAACTTATATAATTCCGGCCCCATCGGCATTTAGTGATGGCTATATTTATGCTAAATTAGCAAGAAGTTTCTTTCTAGATCAAAATTTTGTATTACATGGATCGATTTACAACCATTATTTGCCTTTATATTCAATTGTATTATCTCCTGCATATTTGTTGGGCAAAATGTCTTTAATTTATCCAGCAATGAAAATAATAAATTCAATAATCTCTTCATTAATAATCTTCCCAGCATTTTATTTAGCTAAAGAGTTTATTAGCCCGAATAAGGCATTCTACACTTCTTTATTAATCTCTTTCCTTCCATCAAATCTAATATTCTCATCTTATTTATTGTCAGAAAATATATTTTATTTCTTATTTTTATTATCAATTTACTTAATCTACAAATCCTCAACAACTAATAGTCTATATTATCCTGTCTTTGCAGGAATGGGTGTTGGTTTAACTTACTTAGCAAAAATAAACGGAATAGCTTTATTCGCAGTCTTAGGAACGCTATTTTTATATAATTTAATTAAGAAAGAAAAAACATATCTAAGAAACATAGTCTTAACAGGAATAATAGCCTTGCTAGTTATCTCACCATGGATTATTAGAAGCTATAATATAGAAGGAACTTTATTTGGAGGGTATTCTTCAGAAGCAGCAACAATACTTGACATAAATGAGTTTATTTTAAAATTCATAATTCAATTTTTACTTTACTCAGGACTCTTAGTAATCTCAACAGGAATAATCTTTCCCATGCTAATAACAAGAAAAATATTTAACAAAAAAACATTAACTTTCTCAGTTATAGCATTATCCTCAATATTCTTTATACTATTAATAGCTTCGAATCATAATGTAAAATTATCTCATGAAACAGTTTCTTACGAACTACCTTCAGCCTTCTTGCCTTGGCTTGCAGGGAGATTAATCGGAAGGTACATAGATGCAGTTCTTCCGTTAGTTATAATTTTGGGGATGATATGTATAAAAGAAAAACTTTGTCTTAAGAAAACTTTAGCCATTACAATATTATTAATATTTTCATCCCAACTAATATTATCTGGACTATTGCCAATAAATCATGTTTCAGTAGCATATTTCGGATTAATTTCTTATGTTTTAGATTTCCCAATAAATATGATATTAATGGCAGCGATATTAGCACTAGTTCCTCTAATAATTTATAAGTTAAAATTAGATTTCAAAAAAATAATAGTTTTATTTTCAGTTTTCTTCGTTTTAGTCAGTCTTCTAAATTTTAGCATGATTTATTACAACTCTAATACTTTTTGGTATAAAGGAGACCAGGTGCAGTTGGGAATTTGGTTAGACTCTTATGATCCAGAAAGATCAATTATTTTATTTGATGAAAGGGATTGTACTGAAAGAATACTAAAAGAAGATCAAAGAAGTATTTGCGAACCTTCAAGCGGTTTCTCCATATTGGGCTTTTGGCTGAATGACGATTTAAAAGCTGGGGATCCTGAAACTGAAGATTTTGATTTTCTAATCTCAAAACATGAACTCACAACCCTTAAAAAGGTAAAATCAAGCTCAACAGGTATTCACATATACAAAAATGAAAGTAATAATAACTATTCCAGCTTATAATGAAGAAGCTTCACTTAGAGAAGTAATTTCTAATATTAAGAATGTTATGGATAAAACCAACTATGATTATATCATTCAAGTTTTAGATGATGGAAGTAAAGACAGAACTGTAGAAATAGCAAAGGAAGTGGGAGCAAAAATATATTCTAACAGAAGAAATTTAGGTTTAGCAAAAACATTTCAGGAAGAATTAAGATATGCAATAGAAAACAAAGCAGATATAATAGTTCATACAGATGCAGATGGCCAATATGACCCCTCACATATCCCTGAATTAATAAAAAAAATAGAAGAAGGTTATGATCTTGTTCTGGGTTCTAGGTTCGGTAAAAAAATAAAACATATGCCATTCATGAAAAGAATCGGAAATAAGGCGTTTTCAAAAGTTATTAGTTCACTAACTGGAATTGATATAACGGATTCAACAACAGGCTATAGAGCATTCACTAAAGAAGTGGCTGAAGAAATAGAATTCATCAATACCTTTACATATACCCAAGAACAGATAATCAAAGCAGCTAAAGAAAAGTTCAGAATTACTGAAATATTTGTAAGAACGAGAAAAACAAGAGAAAGTAGGTTATTTAAGAATCCATTTGAATATGCATTAAAAGCTTGGATTAACATATTGAGGATTTATAGAGACTACGATCCGTTAAAATTCTTCGGAATCACAGGAGGGATATTATCTTCCTTGGGATTAATAATCGGTCTATGGTTTGTTTATTTGCATTTTACCACAGGCATAACAGGTCATTTGGGTTTGTTAATATTGATGATACTGCTTCTCCTTACGGGAATCCAGATCATATTATTTGGATTTTTGGCAGATATGAGAAAATGAAAAAATCTTTATCTTTTTTAATGAAATTAGTAATAAGTATAGCAATACTATCATTTCTTATATTGAAAGCGGGCCCTGTCAATATTTATAATTCTTTAATCCAGATAAAATCATTTGCTTTTTTCTCAATACCACTGTTGTTTATACTATTGATCATAGGGACTCTGAATGTTAAAATCCTTTTTAGTCCAATCAAGCAAATTAATTTTTTTAAATTATTCAGATACATGTTTGTTGGCTGGTCTTTAGGATTGTTTACACCTGGGAAAATTGGAGAGTTTTCAACAGCTTATTTTTTGTTAAAAAAAGAAAACATTCCGCTTGGCAAAGGCGTATCAGTCTTATTACTTGATAAGATTATCACACTTCTAACTTTATTCTTATTGGCATTGCTTGGTTTTTATTTATTTCTTCCAAAAATATTATTCTTATCAATATTTATAATATTAATATTATTTATAATATTCATAGCGATATTCTTCTTCACAGAAGTATTAAGAAAATTAATTAAAAAATATATTCTAAGAAAACACTCAGAAAAGTTCACAGGCTTCTCAAAAACATTTGTTTATTTTTTAAAAGAGAAAAAATCTATTCTTTTGTTAAATTTTATAATAACTTTCTTTAAATTATTTATAGGAGCTCTTACAGCAAAAATTGTATTTTTAGCTTTGGGATACAACATTCCTATAGTTTTTCTAATATTAATACATTCAGCAGTAACAATCTCAATATTAATCCCGATATCATTTAATGGAATAGGAATCACGGATGCATTCTATATATTTTTATTGAGTTATTTAAGTGTTAATGCAAGCATTGTAATAGCCCACAATTTATTTATGCTAATCACGAACTACTTCATTGCATTTTTATCTGTATTGTTTCTTGACAATAAGAATTAATTACTCTTCATCCAGTCTTCAATGGTTAATTTCAAACCCTCTCTTGAAGATATTTTTGGCTTAAATCCCAATTCTCTTTTAATTTTGCTTATGTTTGCAAACTGATTCTTGCTCATATAATTTATTCTATGGTATGTAAGTAATGGCTGTTGTTGTTTAATCAGCTTTGCTAAAAATTTAAGATAAGGCACGGCAGTTCTTGCCAACCATATTGGTAAATATATTTTGGGAATATTAACTCTTAAATTCTCAGCAACACAGCCTACAATATCTTTAAACATTAAAGGGGTTTCATCACCGATTAAATAAGTCTGCCCAATAGCTTTCTTACTTCTACTTACTAAGATTATCCCATCCATCAAGTTGTCAATATAGCACAAATGCAAAAAATTATCTCCGTTTCCTATAAAACAGAATTTCTTATTTTTTATAGCTGAAAACATGTTCACAAAACCAAGATTTAATCCGGGGCCATATGTAACAGTAGGCTGAATAATTACAGCATCCATTCCTTTTTGCATATATTCCTTGACAATTTTCTCTCCCATTCTTTTTGTCTTTCCAAAATAGGAAGTTAATCCTTTTTGCGGAGTTTCCTCATTTGCCGGTTTCTCAGTATAACCATAAACTGAAAATGTGCTAAAATGAATAAATTTCTTAATTTTGGCTTTATAACTCTCTTCAATAATATTCCTTGTTCCATTAACATTTACATCGTAAACAATTTTTCTTGGCACACCATATATCCCCCACACAGCACCAAGGTGATAAACCATATCTACACCATCCACAGCTTTTTTTAAAGAATCTTTATCCAATAAATCCCCGTAAACTAATTCAACATCAATCAATCCATTAACATTACTATTCTTCCTAACCAAGCATCTAACTTTATATTTTTCTTTTAATAATCTTCTAACCAAATGTCTTCCTATAAATCCACTAGCCCCTGTAACTAACGCTCTCATTTTGTTAATAAACCAAATAAATACCTTTTTATAAATTCTTATTATCAAAAAGCAACTATAGTAAACTTTATAAGATTAGGGAAATCTTTTAATACAATGGCGGACATAATCTTAATTAATCCACATGGAACTAAATTCGTAGGTGATTTTACTTTACCACTGGGATTGCTTCAGTCAGCAACATATATTAGCCAGAATTATAATGTTAAACTCCTAGACCTAAGGGTTAAACCTAATTGGAAGGCTTCTTTATTAGAAGAATTAAAGAAAGGACCTTATTTTGTGGGAATTTCAACAATGACAGGTCCGAACCTTATTTCAGCATTAGAAATATCAAAATTTGTAAAGGATAATTCAAACGCTTTGGTTGTTTGGGGAGGCATTCACGCAACAAGCCTTCCTATAGAAACAGCAAAAGAACCTTTAGTAGATATTGTGGTTAAAGGCGAAGGAGAGGAGACATTTAATGAGCTTGCAGATTCAATTATTAATAATAGACCATTAAATAATATAAAAGGTGTTTATTACAAAAAAAATGGGGTGGTAAAATCAAATCCTGACCGTCCACCTATAGACCTTAATAAACTCCCACAAATACCATTTGATATTTTGGATGATGTTGAGAAATATGTATGGGAGGGGGAAGATGGAAACAGAGTTATGAGTTATATGAGTTCAAGGGGGTGCCCACAACAATGTACTTTTTGCTATATTACTGATTTTTACAAGTCCAAATGGAAATGGTTCGATGCAGAAAGGGTTTTAGATGATTTTGAATATATGGTTAACCGTTTTAAACTTAATCATATATATGTAAATGATGATAATTTCTTTGTTGATTTAAAACGATCAGAAGATATTGCTAGAGGAATCCTAGACAGGAAAATAGATATCAGTTGGGACGTCTTAGGTGCTCATTCAGCCTCGGTATTAAGAATGACTCCTGAGTTTATTAAAACACTAGATAAAAGCAGATGTAGAGGAATGCTAATAGGTGCGGAAACAGGTTCACCAAGAATTCATAAATTAATTAGAAAGAATATAACCCCAGAAATGCTTATCAGAGGAAATAAAAAATTTATTGGCACAAATATAATACCGACATATTCTTTTACAAGCGGTTATCCAACAGAAACAAAACAAGAACTCCAGATGACTGTTGATTTATTATTTAAATTATGGAAAGACAACAAGAATATAGTACCTGGTAATATTAAACCATTAATGCCTTACCCAGGAACCCCACTTTATCAGATAGCTTTAGAATATGGATTTAATCCACCAAAGACAGCAAAAAATTGGGCAGATATAACATGGGATAATTATATGAAATTAGATCTTCCTTGGATGACTCAGAAAGAGAAGAGATTAAGAGTTGATTTATATTATGCAACAGTACTTATGAATCCAGAATACATGTTTATAAGAAACAAATTATTCAAGACAGTAACCTCTATAGTTAGCCCAATAATGAAATTTAGAGTTAAAAATCTAAATTTTAATTTACCTTTGGAACTTAGTGCCGCACGTACAATCCATCATGGACTACTTTGATTCTTAACAATAAAATTACCAATAGCCAGAACATCCAAATTTCCCTTTTTAAAAGATCTTACTGCATCTTCAGGGCTACAAACAATTGGTTCTTCATGCATATTAAAACTAGTGTTGATAATTGTGGGTATGTTCGTTAATTTATGATATTCTTTAAGAATTTTATAGTAACTTGGGTTTATTTCTTCATTAATTAATTGGGGTCTAGCTGTATTATCAACATGAACAACCGCAGGGCTTTCTTCTCTCATTCTATCGTTGCAATCAAAAGTTATTGTCATAAATTTAGCGGCATGCTCCCCTCCTTTATAATTCAAATAGTAGTCACTTTTGAATTCTTCCAAGGTAACTGGAGCGAAAGGCATCCACTCCGTTCTACACAAGTTTTTATTCAACCAATCATTAACAGTTTTATCCCCGGCATGATATAAAATACTTCTATTACCTAAAGCTCTTGGACCATATTCCATCTTACCATTAAACCTGGCAACAACCTTCTTTTCAGATAATAACTTGGCAATTTCTTTCTCAACATGATTATATTTCTTATATTTTAAATTATATTTCTTTAGAGTCTCCTCTATCTCTTTCTCAGAATATTCTACGCCGAAATAAACATCATCAATATTGATTGGTTTTCCTCCATTGACATATAAGGCAGCACCTAAGGCTAACCCCCCATCACCCATATTTGGATGTATGTATACAGAATCAATATTATCAAGTTCTAGGATTTTCTGATTTAATTTAACATTAGAAAAAACTCCCCCTGCCAAAACAACATTTCTTAACCTGGTTTTATCCAGCCAATGGCTGACAAATTTAATGGTTTCATTTTCTAAATGTTTTTGAACACTGGCAGCTAAATTTTCTTTTTTGAAATCTCTGCCAATCTCTTTTAATATTTTCTCCTTGCTTCTTTCATGTTTGGTATTGGATATATTAGTAAATCCACCATTGTTAAATACAACCATCTTATTAAACAGGCTTATATATATTGGATTCCCATAAGCTGCCAATCCGGTTATTTTTCCTTCATGTCTAAGGGGTTTGAAACCACAAATCTCAGTCACATAAGAATATAGTTTTCCTATTGAGTTATATGAATTTACTTCTTTTAATTTTGTCAATTTCCCACCATTGCCAACAAAAACAGTAGCTGACAAAGCATCACCAGCAGCATCTGAAGTAATGACCAATACATTATCCTTGCCAGAAGTATAGTAAGCACTTGCAGCATGAGAGGTATGATGATCAATAAAATCCACAGGACAATTAAAACCATATTCTTTCAAAATTCTCTTAATTTCGTCTTGTCTTCTCTTAAACATAATACTAAATAAGCCTTTATGAATTCTTGTCCATGCTCCTGTCTTAAAAAAGCATCCGCCAAAGCGGCTAAGTGAAGACATAGCCTTTCTATTTATGTTATCTAATTTTTCGCCGCCAAAAGACCTCGATTCTTCAACTAACTCAATATATTTTGAACCAACAGCAATTCTGTCAACATCATTTGCTTTATATTTTTTCAACAATAATTCTATAGATTTTTTCGGAAAACCAGTACACAATTTAATTCTGTTTAATCTTTCTTCATTTATAGCAAAAATTATCTTTCCATCTTCAATCAATGCTATTCCTGCATCATGAGTATCTATTATACCTAAGATTTTCATAGTAAAAAAGTTATAAAAAGCTTTTATAAACTTATTTATGTCGACAGCATCTCCGAAAAATACTGATTAAACAATTAAGTTTAAAATAACCTCTTTTTTAATTAAACTCATGAAAATAGGACTATATTTGAGCAGTGTGGATAAATTACAAAGATATCTACCTTTCATACCTCTTTTAGAGGGAAAAATATTGGATGTTGGAGGTGGAATAGGTAATTTGTATGACTTATCTAAAAAGAAGATAACTGTGTTTGATATTGATGAAAGAGAATTAGAGATCGCTAGAAAGAAAGGTTTAGAAACAGTAAAGGGCGATGGTAGTAATTTGCCTTTCAAAGATAATAGTTTTGATACAGTAATAAGCGTAGCTACTTTAGAACATATTCCTAAAGAAAACAGAAGTAAATTCTTAAAAGAACTAAGAAGAGTTGCTAAGAAGAAGGTTTTGATTTACACTCCTTATGGAGAAATTGGGGAAGAGTATGATAAGAGGTTATACAAGTTTAGGAAGAAATTAGGGAAAGATGATAGGTGGACTAGAGAGCATATTCAAAATGGTTTACCTAAGATTGAAGAAATAAAAAATATATATCCTAATGCTAAAATAAAAAGGATTCAAAATGCTAAAACCTGGTATTTTATTATGATGTTACAGACCATTCCGATAATAAATAAGATTTTACCTGGGATTTTTTATTTATTGCTAAAACCAATTCAGAATATGGAACCTACTGTTGGTTTGTTAATTAGGGAGGAGTTTTAAGTTACCTTAATAAAAATTTAAGATTATTTTACTTTTCAGTAATATTATTTTATAGGGTATTGACTACTTATATTGGCTAGTTGCTAGGATTTGATAAGAATTTTTCCCATTTCTCACCTATTTTTTTTATGTCATAATTTTCTAGGACTTTCTTTCTTCCATTCTTCCCTAATCTTTCTCTTATCTTATTATCTTTAATAACTAGATTTAATTTATCTCTTAAAATGTTTATATTTCTTTGTGGTATTAAAAAACCATCTTCTCCATTTGTAATTATCCTCTTTGGACCAATGCAGTCAGTAGAAATAACTGCCAAACCAGAGGACATTGCCTCTAACACAGACAATCCAAAAACCTCCTCCCAATTCTCAGTTTTATAAGAATTCAAAACAAAAATACTGCTTTGATTAAACACATTAGCCAATTTCTCTCTATTCCATATCTCTCCAAAATACTCTATATTGTCTCCTTTAATCAAAGGTTTCAATTTTCCATTCCCAACAAAAGTAAAAGTAATATTTTTGAATTCTTCGCTCAATGTTATTAAATCTAAAATCCCTTTCTCTTCTTCTAGCCTTCCAACATACAACACATTTAACCTCTTTTTTTCAGGTTTAAATAGTTCAGTATCAACACTATGATAAATTATTTCAATATTATCCAAGACTTTTGCACAAGCATCATTAACTCCAATCTTTTTAGTTTTCTTTAAAAACAATCTCCACAAAAACCTATTCCAAAACCAATTACTCCTTCCTCTTTTTTGATCCCAATGAGGCCAAGAAGTATAATAGATTAAATCTTTTTTAATCAATTTCAAAAATAATAGATAGTAGACAGCATTACTATAAGGACTGAAGCCTAGTAGTATTTTATCACTAAAAAGAAGCTTTATAGGAGCAATCCACGAACTAAAAACACTTCCTTTTATGTATTCTTTTTTCTCTCTTTTCAAAAATAATTTTAATTTCAATAGGGGTAAATAAAATAATCTTGAATCAATTATTTCTAATTTTATCTTTTTTTGCTCTTGTAAGTATCTCAAAGGTTGAAAATATACTTCTGTAGGACATTCAGTGTATATCGTTAATTTCATAATATTAAGCTATAAACAAACCCTTTTAAATTTATTTAATAAACCTTCCAAGCACCATATTAACCTTAGTAAAATTTATGCCTATCTTGTCTTCTACAAATTTAATTACTACAGCATCTTCTCTTTCAAAGCTTCTGGTTACTAATAATAAACCACCGTATAATATCACCATAAAGATTATAGTTAGTATCAAAGTAAATATGTTTATCTCATAGAATCTAGCTACATATTTCACAATAGCAGAAACAACCAATATAGAAAATACTATTTTAATATAATTAAGCTTAAACGGAATAATTTTAGTTATTGAAATTGATTCTATTGTAAGAAGCACTGATCTGATTGTAAAAATAAATCCAGTAGCAATTGCCGCACCAACTATCCCATATTTAGGAATTAAAAAAATATTCAATAAAATATTTCCAACAGCCATTATTACTGTATTAAACAAAATTATTTTAGTTTTTTTAATAACCAATAATAAAGATTGAATAGTGCTTGCTATGTATCCAATAAAATAACCAGTTCCTAAAACTATTAAAGAAGATGAAGCAGTTACATAATTGTCTCCAAATAAGATTCTCAGAATGTCTTTGGAGAATAAATAAAATATACTTAATAAAATTAAATTTAATCCAAATACCCATTTTGTAACAGTTCTGTAAACAACTCTAAACTCTTCTTTTTTGTGTTTTGCATATAATTCAGTCAAAATAGGAACAAATAATATAAGTAAAGCATAAGGCAGCATAAACATCAAAAATGCAGTTGGTTGTGCAGCATTGTAAATTCCAACTTGTGCTTCAGGTAAAAAGTAGCCTATCATCAAGGTATCAGTCCATAAAATAAGTGAGAAAATAAAATTACTAAATAACAGAGGTATTGAATAAACCAATAGTTCTTTATTTAAAAACTTGGAAGTTTTAAATTTCAAAACAGAGAATACTTTTTTCTCTAAATAATAAACCGCCAAAATAAAACTCAAGATTATAGACAAGGTAAAAGCTAAAGTTGCTCCTAAAAGCTTAAATCCTAAAATAAAAAATATTATAGTTAACAAAACTTTCAAAACATTCTCTAAAATATTTTTTGAATAAACCTCGTATTGAACTTTCTGAAATGCTTTGAATGTATTAAACAAAACTTCTCTTATTGAATTAAAAGGTAAAGCAATAGCAATTATTTTTATAACTAAACTTAACTCTTCATTATTAAAAACATTAACAGATAACCATCTTGAGAATACAAATAACAAAACAGCTAAAACTAAACTTAATGGGAATATTAAATTAAATGAAGAAACTAATATTTCTTTTATTTTAGAGAATTCTTCTTTACCTTTGTAAAAAGAAACATATCTTAAAACACCTTGATTTAATCCTAAAACCGAAAGAGTAGTAGCAATTCCTAGTAAAGCAATACCAATAGAAATCAAACCATACTGCTCAGCTCCCATCCTTGCAACTATAACCCTATAAGCATATCCTAATAATTTAGAAATTACAAGACCTAAGAGTACAATAAAACCGCCCTTCGCGATTTTCCTTAAAGATTCATCTCCTTCCATCCAATTTATTATAAAAAGAGTATTTAAAAATTAATCTAAAAAGAGAAATATTTATGATTTATAAACCATAAGTTGTTTCTACTTCCGTCTTATTATATGTACCATTAGTTAAACTTTTTAATCTTGACATCACATCAGACAATCTTCTCTCGCCACCTCCACACAAAGCTTCTTTTCAGTGAACGCTTTTTAAAGAGCTCTTTTGAATAGTTATCAATAATTCTCCTTTAAATTTTATAGGTTCTGAGATATTATAATCTTCAAAATTCTTTTTTATATTTTCCAAAGACCTCCATTTTATATAGAAAAGATGCTTTTGAGTTTTTTTGTTTATTGGAGTTAAAATAAATATTCCTTTGTCAGATAAGCAAGATTTAATATTATTAAAAGCAAATTCCAGTTTACTATCGTTTACAATATGTTGTATAACATCCATCATTATTATTAAATCATAAGAACCTTCTAATTTTTCCTGAGTCACATCTTTTTTTATAAAACTATATTTTGGAAACTTAGATTCTAATTTAGAAAAGAGAATATTAGTTATATCTATGGCAGTATAATTCTTGACTTTTAATTGGTTCATAATATTTGTATAAAAACCATTTCCTAGACCTATTTCAAGCACTTTTAAAGTCTTAGGGTTTAAGTTTTTATTTCTCAATATATTAATAAAGATAGTTTCAGCCCATTTGTACATTCTATAATTCTCTTCTTCTGAAATTCCATCATTGCTAGCCCCTTTAATATTTAAATCGTATTTTAAAAACCTGTCATGCCAGTATTTCTCAACGTTATAATCCTCTTTATTTCCATATTTGATAGGTTCAACTATCTTCTTTCTAAAGGCTCGTGAAATAAATCCAAATATCATTTTAACTAAATCCAAGCATCACACTTATGCTTTTTGGCAACTCCTTGAAAAGGATCCAAAAGGTTATACAGATTATCACAACAAAATAATAAACGTTATTGGGCAAATAATCTCCATAAACTTACTTTGTTTAATATATCTGTCATAATTTCTTGGTATCCTATTTACATTATTTCCACAATCTTTATAAAACTACTTGAGAGAACCATATTATGCCAACAATAAAGGAAATAAGAAGCTATTATAATAAGGATGCTGGTCCCAATATCATAAGAAACTTAAGCAGAGCAACTGCAGCATATTGGGCGAGAATTCTACTTTATACTTCAATAACAGGAAATCAAGTTAGTTTAATTATGGGAATTTTGGCAATTATATCTTCTATTCTATTCGCATTTGGAAGCTATGGTTATATTTTAACAGGAGTTATTTTACTTTATTTACAAAGAAATTTAGATGACGTAGATGGTTTAATAGCAAGATACAGAGGTTCTGCTTCTATGAGGGGGATATATGTTGATTTAATCATTTCAACAATGACTGGACCTTTAACTTACATGGGGTTGACTTTAGGTGTCTTCAAGATGACTAATAGTATAATATTCTTGACATTTGGACTATTAGCAACCGCCTTTTCATTACTTGCAGAATCTCCACCCTATCTAAAACATCAAGGCTTAGTAATGAAGCTAATACAATATTCAAGAGGGGAGAAACTTGATGATCTAAAGAATAAATCTTTTAAAGAATCTCCACTAACAGCTAAAAAACAAGAACTATGGAAAAAATATGCAACTAAATCTTTAGAGTTTTTAGGATTTTACTATTCATTATTTTTACTATTACCATTAGCAATATTTGACTTAACACCCTGGTATTTAGTCTTTTACGGAATAACTCTTCCATTAAAATGGTTGGTTCTAACATTTTATGAATTCAAAACAAGTTATAATCATTTAGAATATCTTTTTAAACCTTATCAACCAAAATAAATAAATAAAATGGAACCAAAAAAAGTGTATATTGGAATGTGTGCTGATTTATTACATCATGGCCATATCAATATAATTAAGGAAGGTGCAAAATTAGGAGATGTTACAATAGGATTACTTACAGATGAAGCCATGGCAACATACAAAAGACTTCCACTATTAGAATTTGAGCAAAGAAAAGCAATTGTTGAAAACCTTAAAGGTGTTAAAGAAGTTATCCCACAACCAACTTTAGATTATGTTCCAAACTTAAGAGCATTTAAACCTGATTTCGTTGTCCATGGAGATGATTGGAAAACAGGAGTTCAAAGAAAGACAAGAGAAAGAGTTATAGAAACTTTAAAAGAATGGGGTGGGCAGTTAATAGAACCGGCATATACAAAAGATATCTCTTCAACAAAATTAAACAAAGGCTTAAAGGAAATGGGTATTACTCCTGAAATGAGAATGAAAAAATTAAAGAGGCTAATTAAAGCAAAACCAATGATAAGGATTTTAGAAGCACATAATGGTTTAACAGGTTTAATTGTTGAGAATACTAAAGTTGAGAAAGATGGAAAGATAGAAGAATTTGATGGCATCTGGATTAGTAGTTTAACAGATTCAGCTGCAAAAGGAAAACCAGACATAGAATATGTAGATTTTACATCAAGATTAAATACAATAAATGAAATTCTAGAAGTAACAACAAAACCTATAATTCTAGATGGAGATAGTGGTGGATTAACTGAACATTTCACATTTATGGTTAAGACTTTAGAACGTTTAGGAGTCTCAGCAGTAATAATTGAAGATAAAATTGGGTTAAAACAAAATTCCTTAGAGGAAAATGGCAATGCCCAAGAACAAGATAGTATCCAAAATTTCGCAAGAAAAATTTCAGAGGGGAAAAAATCACAAGTTACAGATGATTTTATGATTATTGCAAGAATTGAAAGTTTGATAACAGGAAAAGGTTTGGAAGATGCGTTGAATAGAGCTAAAGCATATATTAATGCTGGTGCGGATTGTATTATGATTCATAGTAAAGAAAAAACACCTGATGAGATTTTAGAGTTTTGTAGGGAATATGATAAATTTGAGAATAAAATACCTTTAGTCGCAGTTCCTTCAACTTATAGCCAGATAAGTGAAAGAGAATTAATTGAAGCGGGGGTAGATATTGTAATCTACGCAAACCATCTTATAAGAAGCGCTTTCCCTGCGATGGTTAAAACTGCAGAATCAATACTATTAAATCAGAGAGCCCATGAAGTTGAAGAAAAATGCGTGCCAATATCCACTTTTTTGGATCTTATTAAAAAGAATCTTTAAAAAAGAGTTGTTAATTAAAATATTGGGGGAATTAATGATAAAGCCGAGTAAGTTTTATGAAGCCTTGAAAGGTAATGGGGTAGATTTTTTTATTGGCGTTCCTGATTCCATATTGAAAGATTTTTGTGCTTATGTTGATGATAATAGTAATAATCATGTTATAGCCGCGAATGAAGGCAATGCTGTTGCGATAGCAGCAGGATATTATTTAGCAACTAGAAGGCCTGCTTTGGTTTATATGCAAAATTCAGGACAGGGAAATGCAATTAATCCATTAGTTTCATTAGCAGACCCTGATGTTTATAGCATCCCTATGGTATTGTTAATTGGATGGAGAGGAGAGCCAGGAGTTAAAGATGAACCCCAACATGTTAAACAGGGTAGAGTTACTTTGAGTTTATTAGAAACTTTGGGAATTCCTTATGAATTACTACCTAAAAATCAAGATGAAGCTGAAAGTGTTTTGGAAAGGGCAGTTGATGTTTCCTTAGAAAAAGAGATACCTTATGCACTAGTAGTCGGGAAGGGAACCTTTGAAGAGTATATATCTAAAAGAAAAATTGAAAATTCTTATGGATTAACAAGAGAAGAAGCTATTGATGGGATAATAGGAAGCTTAGGTGAAAAAGACATTATTATTTCCACTACAGGCATGCCATCAAGAGAATTGTTTGAACTTAGAGCAGCAAAACATCAAAGCCATGATAAAGATTTCTTAACTGTGGGTAGTATGGGACATGCTTCTTCAATTGCTTTAGGTGTTGCGATGAATACTAAAAAAGATGTTTATTGTTTAGATGGGGATGGTGCTGCCGAAATGCATATGGGGGCTATGGCTGTTATTGGGAACAGTCATTTAGGCAACTTTAAACATATTATTCTTAATAATGGGTGCCATGATTCTGTTGGAGGACAATCTACTCAGGGATTTAATATTAATTTTCCCGAGATAGCAAGAGCCTGCGGTTATAAATTAGCTTTAAGGTCTGACGGAGATACAAAAGATTTAATACATAAATTAGGAATAATAAGAGGGGAAAAATCAGGACCAAGCTTGTTGGAGATTAGAGTTAAAAGAGGTTCCAGAAGAGATTTAGGAAGGCCTACTACAACACCTTTACAAAACAGAGATGAATTTATGGGGAATTTAAAAAATGAATGAATATTATATGCCTACTAAAGTAGAATTTGGAGATAGAAGTTTAGGAAAGTTAGGTGATATTGGGCTGAAAGGGAGAGGAAGATTATTTCTTGGCAGACATTCTTGGGATAATGGAGATTTAAGTAAGGTTTTAGAACAAATTAACGGAAATCGTTTAGATGTTATTGAGGTTAGATCTAATCCAGATATTTCTTTTTATGATGCACAAATTGAGATTATAAAACATAGAGATTATAGGTTTGTTATTGGTATGGGCGGGGGCAGTGTGATGGATGTTGGAAAAGTTGTTGCTTATGCTGCGAATAAAACGAAAAGAGTTATGGATTTAATGGCCAATGGAACTAATGGAAAAGGATTAACTTATGTTGCCATCCCAACAACAGCGGGAACTGGAAGCGAGGTTACTATGTGGGCAACTGTTTGGGATCACGATAAGAAGAGAAAATTATCTTTATCTAGAAAGGCTATGTATCCGGATTATGCTATTGTAGATCCTGAACTTACTTCAGATTTACCTCCAAGATTAATTGCTGAAACAGGAATGGATGCTTTAAGCCAAGCTGTTGAGGCTTTTTGGGCGATAGCATCTAACCCAACTTCTGATGATTACGCAAGGGAAGCTATTCCTCTAATTATGGATAATATTGTTAAAAGATATCAAGCCGTATCTAGTGTGGAGGATAATTTAGAAGCGAGAACTGCTCTATCTTTAGGTAGTTTAACCGCTGGGAGAGCATTTAGTAACACTAGAACTACTGGTGTTCATTCTGTATCCTATCCTTTGACTTTAAGGTTTAATGTTTCCCATGGAAGATCTGTCGGGATGTTATTACCAGCATTTATAGATTATAATTTTAAACATATAGGATATAAAGCTAAAGAACTTGAGGGGATGGGAGTAACTTCAGAAAGGATAAGAGAAATGTTAAAAGAAATGGAGATGCCAACAAGACTTTCAGAAGTTGGCGTGACTGAAGGAGATATTCCTTTGCTTGCCAGTGAAAGTTATACTCCTGGGAGAGTAGATAATAATCCAAGAGATCTAACAGGAGAGAGTTTAAGAAATTTATTATTGGAAAATCTCTAAAATGAAACCTTTGGTGTCTATTGTAATTACAAATTGGAATGGAAAAGATCATATAGAAGAATGTTTAACTTCTTTACTTAAACAAAGTTATAAAAATTATGAAGTTATCTTTGTTGATAATGGAAGTACAGATGGAAGTGTTGAATTTATAAAAAAGAAATTTCCAAAAATTAAATTAATCCAAAATAAGAAAAACAACGGATTTGCTAAGGCAAACAACCAGGGATTTTTAATTTCAAAAGGAAATTATATTATTTTTCTTAATAATGATACAAAGGCAGACAAAAATTGGTTAAATGAATTAGTAATAGCAGCAGAGAAGTATCCGGAAATAGGAATGTTCTCTTCAAAAATGTTATTCTACAATAATCCAAAAATAATAAATTCACGAGGCTTAAAATTATTTTACGATGCTAAAGCGGTTGATGATGGATTTAATGTTTTAGATTCAAAAGAAAAAGTAAAAGATGTCTTTGGACCTTGTGGCGGAGCGTCTTTCTTCAGGAAAAAACTAATTGAAGATATAAGTTTCAACAATGAGTTCTATGACGAAGATTTTTTTATTTATTCAGAGGATTTAGATGTAGCCTTCCGTTCAAGATTAAAAGGATGGAAGTGTTTATATATACCAACAGCAATAATTTACCACAAACATAATGCAACAGCAAAAAAAGTACCAGACCTAGCATTATATCATTACACAAAAAATAAGATTTTCATAATAATAAAAAATTATCCTTTAGCATTATTAATAAAATACTCTCTAGTAATATTATTAAGACAATTAATCTCCTTAATTTATTATATTTTAAAACTAAGATTTTCAGCAGTAAAATCAAGAATTGTAGTGATTTATTATTTACCAAAAATGCTGAGAAAAAGATGGAAAATTCAAAGAACTAAAAGAGTTTCAAATAAAGAACTTAAAAAATGGTTGCTCCCTCGCCCATTATTATCTTCTTTATTTTCAAATTAAAAACAATAGTGTTTTAAAAATTGTTATTTATTAAAATAATATGGAATTAATATCAAAGATCACTAAAGATAAAGCATTATTATTCTTGTTTGTAGTAGTCTTGCTTTTAGCTGTTTTTGTTCGTTTTGATAATTTCTCAGAAGTTGGTTATTGGAATGATGACCAGGCCACAATACCCGCAGGATTAATGTGGTTTTATCCTCACGATTACTTCCCAGGATTAAATTATGGTAATCCTCCATTAGGAGATATGATTATAGGGGCAGGCTGTATGTTGTCTGGAGAAGACTTTTCAGGAGTCTCCCAAGTAAAGCCTTTCTTCTATCCAGATAGGTTTAATTTACTTGGAGAGGCCTTATCAAAAGCAGATTCATATTGCCATATACCGATGTACGTATTTGGATTATTCCTTTTCATATTGATAATTATCTTTGCATTTACCTTCTTTGATAGATATTCAGCTTTCTTCCTAACAACTTTTTTTGCATTTTACCCAACAACATTGTTTTATAGCAGATGGATTAAGCCGGACGTTATATTCTGGACATTTGAAATAATCTTCTTATTTTTCTTATTAAAATTTTACACAACAGAAAATAGAGAAATAAAATATTTAATATCCTCGGCAGTTTTCTTAGGATTGGCTTTTGCAACAAAATTTACAGCAGGAATATTGTTTTTATTTGCAGGTTTAATTATTTTAGATAAATACAAAAAAGAATTTTTATCCATATTAAAGATTATAAGTAAAAAACTAAATTTAACATTCTTACAAAATAAAGAATACCCAAGCCCTAAAGAACTAATTAAGAACTCAATTATATTTACATTATTTTTCATATTCACAACATTAATACCATATAAGTTAAATCCACTAAACATTATAGCAACTCAAAAAATATACCAGCAATATAATCAGAATTTGGGAGGCATTAGTTTTAATCTAATTAATATCTTTAATATCTTCAAAGAATTTGTTTTATCATTAAATATAATCGAAACATTACTTTTTCCATTTTCTTTATATGTCTTAATAATGTTAATCAAGAAAAAAGAGAAACATAAATTAGAAAAATTCATTTTATATTTATTTGCCATATTGATTTTGACTTCGTTATTATTCCCTGTTATAGTTCAGATTAATAGGGCTTTCCCATTATTATTAAGTTTGATTTTCTTGTTGGCGTTAATTTTCTCAAAGGAAGAATATTCAATTTTTAACGTTTTCAAAATAAAAAATAAGAAGTTAGTATTCTCAGTTTTTTTAATTTTATATATAATTTTATCTTCTTCGATAGCAATCCAATCATCTCCTTATTTTGTAACAAAAAATCATCTAATATGTCCTTTAACACCAAACAATTTCTATTGTCAGAATAGTATGGTTGGAGTAGGGACTAAAGCGATAGCAAATTATTTAGAACCAGTATTGGGGGAAGATGAGACGTTTATAGGTTATGAGGGAGTTTTATTTTTTTACTTAAGACCACAACAGGGATTAATAGATCATCAATTTAATATAGCATTTCAACAGCAAATTGGGAGAGAGCCCACTTTTTTGGAAAAGATACAATATTTCCGGCCAGACAACAAAACAATAAGATACTTAATTTTGCCTCCAGAGTACCAGGACGAACCGAAATATTCTAAAGATTTTAAGAAACAATATTCTCCAACAGAAATTATTAAATTAAAAGGCTCAGAAGTTGCTTATATCTATGATTTAAGAGAATTATCTCAATCATAAGAATCTTTTTAAATCCTCTTATTTTAATAATTTTGATGAAAGTGGATTCCCAAAATAAGATTTTAGATTTCTTAACGAAGAACAAAAACTTAGTCTTGATAGTTATCCTTATTTTCGCATTTTACTTAAGATTCAAATATTTAAATATTAACACAGCTATATGGTGGGATGAAGGAGAATATTTGTCTATAGCCAAAGAATGGACTTATGGAATCAACTATGATGTCCCTTCAGTACGTCAACCATTAGTACCTTTCTTAATATCAATTTTATATAGAATAGGAATCTCTAGTTTAGCAATAATAAAATTCTTTGTGGTTTTGATTCCCTCAGTAGCTTCTGTATTATTAACTTATTTGCTCGGAAAAGAAATCTACAATAAAAATGTTGGCTTGATTTCATCATTTATTATGTCTGTTTTTTGGGTTGCATTATTTTGGTCTTCAAGAGTGTCAACTGATTTAATGGGATTGTCGTTTTCTTTATTAGCATTTTGGGCCTTTTGGAAAGGCTATGAGAAGAAGATTAATCCAAAATTATATCTTTCAATAGTAGGAATAGTATTAGCTTTAGGGTTTACAACAAGAGTAGGAAATGTTCTAGCTATATTGATATTGGGAACATACTTGGTTTTAACTGTCAGACTTAATTTATTTAAAGAGAAACCAATAATGTATTTGGTTTTATCTTCAGTGATAGCTGTTATTCCTTACCTAATATGGAACCAATTAACATTCGGGAATATTTTTGCTTTTTGGGGATTATACTTTGGGACAGTTTCACATGCAACCTCAACATCAGCCCCATTTTTTTGGGGATTTTTTAATTTCTTTAAATTATATTTATTCAATACATTTTTCATATTCTTCATTTTAGGACTGCTCTTATTTTACAAGGTATTGTTGGGATTTGATATTGTATTAAAAAGGGGAGATAAAAAATTGCTTGCAGATTTCTTTGTACTCTTAATGATCATAATACCTACAATATACTTCGTATTCATTCAAAGACAAGTTACTACAGAACCAAGATGGGCGATGATTATGGCACCGGCAATATTTTTCACAGTCGCAAATGGGTTATTATTCTTACAAAAACAAATAGTCAAATATCTTGAAGAATTTGAATATAAGAAAATATTATCCTTGATAGTAATTGTAATAATTGTCTTATTTGGTGGATTCTCAGAGATAAATCATGCGGATAATCTGATTCAATCTAAAAAAGATTCTTACTTGCCTTTGAAGTTTGCAGGGGAGTGGATCAAAGAAAACTCCAACAATGAGGATATAGTATTTAGTAGTGCGGTTCCACAAAATTCATATTATTCAGAAAGAAGAACTATTACAGTACACGGTGCTGAAGAAAAATTTAACAAGGACATAGCAGAACTAAAACCTAAATTTTTAGAAATTACTCCATTGGAAGGTTATCCTGAATGGGCATGGGATTGGCCTGCAAGACACCAGGATTTAGTAAAGCCAGTTAGGGTTTATTTTATAGATGAAGCTCAAACACAACCAATATTAATTGTCTACCAATTTATTGATTATCCCAACCAAGAATCCAACACCATAGCTAATGTGGATGCAGGCGTAAAAGAAGGGAATTAAAACTAATCCTAAAATAGATTTGTTCTTTACAGCTTCATAAATTCCAGCTCCAAAAGCTATTACTATATACAATATTAATGGAATTAAGAATATTTTATGAATAAAAGCTAAGAAACTTAATGAAACTAAATATAAAACAAATAAACTAGGGATGAAAAATAATAAACTCAAATAACCAGTATTTATCTTAGCTTTACCATATAAATAAAATTGTTTCAAAAAACCACCCAAGGTATTTCTCCTTTTATGATATATGGTTAACTCTGGACTGTAAGCAATTTTAAATCCATTTTTCTTAGCTTTATAATAAAATTCAGGATCTTCTCCAGGAAATAATTTTGGATTGAATTGTATTTTCTCAAAAACTTTTTTTCTCACAAAACAAACAGCACTTGTAATGCTATTCCCAGCATCAAAACTTAATTTTCCTTTCTTATACCTTTTGCTCATGTCCTGAGTTCCAAAATAGGAAGTTATTGCATACCCAGATACATGGGCAAACCAGTCATCACTTTTAGGAGTTAGTTGTGGCCCACCAACAATATCCACGTCTTTGTATCTCTCAAGAAATCTTTCTCCATTTTTCAACAAATCTTTATCAATATAAGCATCATCATCTAATAATAAGATGATTTCACCTTTAGCCTTCCTAATACCATTATTCCTATTAGTAGAAGCACTAAGACCTTCCTCTATTATAATCTCATAATCTTTCTTATTATAATTAACATTTTTAAGTGATTTTAACACTTCAGCATTCCTTCCAGGTGCAATAGGCACAACTATAGATATCTTAACCATCACCAAATACCTTGTCATATATTGTTACTATAAACTTGAATGGAGAATAAATTAGTCTTAATCTTCCGGCTGAAAAAAACATTTGAACAGAAGTTCTCTTAACATTCAAATGAGACTCCCCAGGTTCATTCCATTCAGTTGGAATCTCAATAACTTTAAATCCATTTCTTTTCATTAAGTATAATAAATCAATATCAAATCCCCAATTGGTAATTCCTAACTTATTTACAACTTTTTTTACAGATTCTTTTCTAAATAGTTTTGCTCCACATTGAGTATCACTAACTCTAATATCAAAAAATAATCTGACTAAAATATTGAAACATCTACTTGCAATTCTTCTCAAAATAGGTTGTTTTTTTCCAATCTTAGCTCCATTAACCCATCTTGAGGCAATAATTCCATCATTACCGTTTATCTTTCCATATAAATCATAGAATGCTCTTGGGGGTGTAGCATTGTCAGCATCAACAAATCCAATATAATCACCATTAGCCATTTTTAATCCTTCAATTATCGCCCCACCCTTTCCAATAGCTTCTTTAATATTTCTGAATTTCACATCATATTTTTTAACAATACTTAAAGTATCATCTTTGCAGCCATTTAAGATTACTAAAATCTCAAAGTCTTTTCCTAACTTATCTTTGAAAAACTTTGTATATCCATCCAATGTTTCTCCAATTCTTTTCTCCTCATTATAAGCAGGGATAATTATTGATAGTTTCATCACTTACTCCAAAACAATAAAACTTATAAAAAGTATTATTTCCAACCCATTTATGCACAGAAAGACAAAAAATAAAGTTTTTAGCTTTTTACTTATAGTATTTGTCTTAATTCTACTAATAACATTTGCAGAATTAGCATCAAGACTTACTTTTCCAACAAATAAATTAAATTCAGCAACAGGAATCTATCTCAATAGTAATACAAAAGGATGGGCTTTTAAGCCCAATGCGGAAACAATTTTTGAAGAAAATATAGATAACAAGGAATTTTCCCAACATGTAAAAATAAATTCTAAAGGTTTAAGGGATTATGAATATAAATACAAAAAACCTAATGGCACTTTTAGAATTATTATGATAGGAAATTCTATAATTGCAGGTTTAGAAGTGCCATTAGATTCTACTTTTGAAAATATTCTAGAGGTAAAATTGGGTGAAGATTATGAAGTATTAAATTTAGCTGTAAAAGCTTATGAAAATCAGCAAGAAATAATTCACTTAGAAGAAGAAGGTTTCAAATATAATCCGGATTTAATAATATTTAATTTCTACACAGGTTATGATTTCTTAAAAAACGCACGTTCTAATCTATATACACTTGAAGGCGATAAACTGGTAAAAAACAAAATTCCAGAGAGAAAATTAACAAATCTTAGAAATTTCTTAAGTAGAAAATCTTCTCTTTATAACTTATTAAGCAACCTAAAGGGAGAATATATTAAAGGTAATAATCTGCCAGAAAACAGAACTGTCGAAATATACCAAATACTGAAAAAAGAAGAATTTAGAGAAACAAATTTTAAACCAGAGATTACTAATTTTACTCTATTAAACCTAAAAAAACTAACTAAAGAGAAAAATATTCCCTTGATTATTACAATAATCCCTATGAAAGAGCAGGTAGATAAAGGCAAATTAAAAGAAGCAATACAGACACATGGAATGAAAGAAGAGCAATTGGATATTGACTGGTCGATAAGATATATTGAGGAATGGGGAAAAATAGAATCAATACCAATAATAAACCTACAACCTAAAATGAAGGAAAAAAACATTAACAATAGCTTATACTTCGATGTAGCATCGCACTTAACAGTAGAAGGTCATAAAGTTGTAGGCGAGATATTACATGAAAGATTAATTTCTTATTTCCAAAGCAATTCATAAGCAAAAATTTCTTTAAATCCACCTGAAATGAATAATAAAAACAATAAAATTAGAACAAATAAAAAAAAGGATATTATTATAATTATTCTGGTTGACATAAAACTTTTCTTTATTTTTGGGCTTTTAAATTTTTCTAAAACTGGAAATATATGAACTCAGCAGTTTCTGAAGGAGTAAATAGCAATAACATAACAACAATTATTAGAACATACAAGAACCAATATCTCAATTTGAGGAATCTTATTCTATCAATGGTATTTTTCAAAATAAAAGAATTAAAATGCAAATAGCAAAAAAGCAACAATAAGAAAATTGGAGTTTTATTAATAATAAAAAAATCCAAAACACCTATTAATGAGAAATCTATTAGCACATATTTCTTTATGGAATAAATTATATGAGACATATCTTTTACTCTAAATAATATCCATCCCATAAACACAAAATACTGTGTTATAATAAAAGAAATCAAACTATTAATTCTTATTTTATCGGAAATAAGCTTATACACTACTAATAAAATACCCTGATAAAAGCCCCATAAAACAAAATTATAAGCTGCACCATGCCACAACCCCCCCAAAACCATAGTAATCATTAAGTTAGTATAAACCACATTACCCCTACGATTACCCCCGAGTGGAATATACAAATAATCTCTCAACCAGGAAGACAATGAAATATGCCACCTTTTCCAGAAATCAGAAGGATTCTTGGCAAAATAAGGCTTATTAAAATTTAGTGGTAAGGAGAATCCCATCATTCTCGCAACACCAATAGCAATATCACTATAGCCTGAGAAATCACAGTATATCTGTATTCCAAAAGCAAAGGCACCTAAAATAATTAAAAAAGAGCTTTTGTCTAGAGGATTTGAAAAAATAGAATCAGCTATTACAGAAACATTGTCAGCAAAAACCATCTTCTTTACAAGTCCCCACCCAACTAAAGATAATCCCCATTTAATATTAGAATAAGAAAATAAAATTCTGTTTTTAAGCTGAGGAATAAAATCTATGGCCCTTACAATAGGACCTGCAACCAATTGTGGAAAAAAACTTATATACAGTGCAAATTTTAATAATGAATCTGTTGGTTTTAGTTTTTTGAAATAAATATCTAAGGTATAACTCATAGTCTGGAAAGTAAAGAAAGAAATACCAACCGGCAAAATGACATTTAACAACTCAAAATTAAATCCCAGTTTATTAAAAGTAGTAATGGCAAAATTAGTATATTTGAAAAAACCTAATATGCCTAAATTTCCAACTAGGCTTAACAATAAGAGTCTCTTTTTTATTTTTTTATCATCTATATTATAAATTTCTCTTCCACAATAGTAATCTAATAATGTAGAGAAAATCAATAATAAGAAAAACATACCGCTTGAAAACCAATAAAAATAATAACTCGCTAAAAGTAATATAATATATTGGTAATTTCTATTTTTTATGATCCAAACTAAGAATAAAACCACTACAAGAAAAATAAGGAACTCAAAACTATTGAATAGCATTAGCTACCGACCTCGAGAATCTTATTCTTCCTTCTTCATTAAGATGGTTGGCATCATAGAATAAATTTTCATCATAAACAAAAGTATAATCTAAAATTTCAACATCATATTTTTTTGAAACATCTTCTATGAATTTATCATACTCTTTTAAATCTATTTCAAGTAAGGGATTTAACGGAATTTTTATAATCACAACATCAATATTTTCTTCTTTTAAACTCTTGATTATCTCCTCAAAAGCTATTTTTTCGTTATTAGTTTCATTGCTAACATAATATTCTGGAAAATTATTCTTTTCTGAAAAATTAAAATCTGTTTTCTTACCAGATTGAGGAATAATATTAATAGATTTAAAATCTGAATTGTATTCTCCATAGAAAACCACTTTTCTCTTAAATAACAAATCAAATTTAATATATAAAGCACTAGGAACAAATTTTCTTTTGTATAATAATAATTGAAATTTATTTAATCCCAAAGGATAGGATCCATTATAGAAGTTATTCTCCTCAACATATTTTGAAATAATTGCATATTGATCATAAGGAAATAACCATTTTTCACTAAAACTCATGGGACCGACCCCAAGAACAACAGTTTCAGGAGAAGCTTTTATGATACTATCAACCTCAATAAGTCTTCTAATTGGGGTAGATCCTGGATTCCCCAAATTAAAATTATCTAACCCATTAATAGAATCAATAATTTCCATATCCAAGTCTTCTTTTATTGAAGAAGAACCTAAATAGAAAACCCCTCCTCTTTGATTATTGTAAAATTCAAGAATAGCTTCACTTCTTCCAATATCTGAGTAATTATCTATATAGTCATCAACTAAGCTATTAATGATTAAAAAGTAAATTCCAAATCCAACAATAATTGATAAAATAAAACAACTGATTAAAGATAATTTCTTCATATTATAATATCCAAAAAATAGCTTTAAATAAATTAATATTATAGTTAATATATTTTGTAAAAAATAAATTATTTAAAATACGAAATTTTTATAATGGATGTAAGGAAGATTCTTGAAATAGAAGAAGCAATCTGGATATAATCAATATTACAGAGATTATGAAGCGATAATGGTAACAAATTTAAAATCCTAAAATTTTTCCATTGTTGTAAATCCATAACCTTTATTTTTACACCATTTAATATAATCTTTAAAGACCCCATACATAACTTCTCCTGAATTTTTCTTAATAAAAAAAGGAATCTTAAATTTCCTTAAATCCATAAAATCCCAGGGATGTAACACCATAATAACATACTCTTTGTTTAATACAGTTCCAATCTTTTCATAAACTAGACTAAATCTATTAAAAAATCTGAAACATAAGAAAGTCATGGGGAATCTAATTACAGGATAAACTGAAGCAGGAATTACTTTTAGTCCTTCATTAAAATGTATTTTTCTTTTTTTAAACATATTATTATATCTTCCAGGAATAAAACAAGGATTCAAAGAACTATCATACTCAAAACCTAATTTTTTTAATAATTTGTAGTCGGGGGGATAGAATCTTGGAGCTCTAAATCCTTTTATTTTTTTATTAATTATTTTTTCAATTTCTTTTTTGGCTTTAGTCAATTTTTCATTAGCTTCATCACAACTCATATCTTCATAGTTGTCTTTATGTTCATCTGCATGTAAACCGATCTCATTTTTTTCACTTATCTCTTTAATCAACTTAGGGTATTTTTTAGCGAAATTAGCAGTGACAAAAAAAGTAGCGGGAACATCTAATAGATTTAATAATTTTTTACAACCATAATAACTGATTTGATACATTTCTTCATCATCAATATCAGAATTAAATTCTCTAGGTAGATCAAACTCTTCAACATCAAAACTTAATGCTATTTTTTTCATTACATTATCAGATACCATATGCTTTAGCATATGGAGAGCTGTACCTCCTATGGTTTTTTAAGTTTCTGAAAGAATATAAAAAGTGCGCAACGAAGTTGGCGCACTCAACAACCCGGTTTAAAGTAGAGTGGGCTTTCTTTAAAAAATTTGCGTAGGAGATAAAAAAATGAACATACAAAAATTTAGACATGCTGTAGGACAGAATGCCTTCCACTTTGTGTGGAAGCCTAAATATGCCAGAGATCCATTTAAGTTTTTGAAACTTAGAATTCTCTGTGAAGAAGTTTTGAGAGAAGTTGCTGATAAACACGGATTTGAAATTTATGAACTCTCTGTTCAGCCGGATCATATCCATTTGTTTGTTGAAGTTCCTAGAACTATGAGTGTTTCTAAAGCTCTTCAACTTTTCAAAGGATACTCTGCTTACAGAATCATGAAGCAGCATCCTTGGTTGAGAAGACACTTTAGAAAAGGACACTTTTGGAGTCCAGGAAAATTTTTCAGGTCTGTTGGAAATGTAACTAGTGAAACTATTGAACACTACATTTCTCAGTCCCAAGGTTCTTGGTCTTTTTGACATTTTTTTGTTATTGGATACCTCGTCCTTTAGGGCGAGG
>Ga0208375_1000367_pt1 | contig 68802 bp, 93 predicted proteins | sample RifOxyD1_FD_184038 | JGI IMG/M metagenome (GOLD analysis project Ga0208375, IMG submission 184038) | Soil microbial communities from Rifle, Colorado - Rifle Oxygen_injection D1 (SPAdes) | ecosystem: Environmental > Terrestrial > Deep subsurface > Rock core/Sediment | place: Rifle, Colorado... | reverse complement strand
GAAATGTCTTATTGTTTCTCCCTTTCCTGTAACCTAATCTTCTTAATGTGTAGAAGGGTACTGAGAGGGTTCCTTCTGCTTGGTTTAAATCACACCCAGTTGTTCCGAATTTTGCGAACCATAATGTTGTTGTGTCTTCATCCTCAAATCCTGTGCCTCCTGCAGTTGCTTCTAATTTTAATATTCTATCTCTATTGTTTAAGTAATGTTTATTGAAATCAAACCCATCTATTGATGGGGTAGTAAAACGAATTGCGGAGCCTCCTTTTTGTTCTAGTAGTCTTTCAACCTCTCCCCATATTTCTTGATATCCCATTGAAATTTTCAGAATTAGGAGATTTATAAGGATTATTGCTCTTCTGAACTAACACTTATTTCTTCACTGGATTCCTCTACGTCTGCAGCATTTGTGAATCCCATTTCTTCTGCACCCTCCACGATTTCTTTTTCTAATTCTTTTTCTTTTTCTTCTAATTCCTCGTCAGAAGTTGTATCTTCTTTGATTTTGCCTAGTTTTTCGTCTCCTCTTCTTGGTATTGGGCGATGAATAGAAATTGGAAGCACATTTTCTTCGAGCTCTCTCTCAGCGATTTTCAGAGCATCATATTTCATCTCTTTTAATTCTTCATCTTTTAATTTTAAAAGAATTGGCGCATCCATTGCAATTTGCAGGGCTCTTGCTCCGATAATTCTTGCTATTTCGTATTTTGTGAAATTTTCCTGTAATTTTTGATTCATTTTGTGAGGATTTAAAGTTTAATCACAAAAAGCTTTTAAGCTTTTTGCTGACTTCGTCAAGTTTGCCTGGAAGAATATCCATCATTTTATCCACTTCTTCCTGTGTGAACATTGTTTCTCCTATTTTCTGGCAGGAATTGCACATACATTGCTTGTTCCACATTGAAACTCCAAATGTAATCCTTGAATCGCATGCCTCTTCTTCTTCCCTAGTGGGGTCCAAAATTAAAGAGTTTCCCAATTTATAGAAACTAAATGAAACTGGCAGAACATCTTTTGATATCGGGAGAGGTTTTTTTGCTTCTTTAGAATAGTCTATTTTTCCCTTTTCGTCTAATTCTGGAATAACTGTTTTTCTTAGTGCTGCCAAAGCTGCTATTGTTGAAGCATCTATCAAGTTTCCGTCATCATTTATTGGATAAATATCCACTAAAATAGTCCATACTTTTTCTCCTTCTTTGACCACTAATTTTGACAAGTCAATCAGTTCAGATGCTCTTATTACTCTGTCAACCAATCTTGGAAGTTCTATTGCTGGAAATTTTGGTGGGCCTGATTCAAATCTCGGGGATGCTAAAGGCAATAAGTCTGCTGAGACCGAAAGATTTCCTTTGTCTGGTGAATCTGAATATGGCTCTCCTATTTCCATTTTTATTCCTACGACCACGTCTGTTTTTCCCATTTTGATTCTTGCTGACCCTTCTGCCTTATTTGATATTTCATAGGTAATCTCAAAATCTCTTAAGTCTAAAAGTGTTCTTCCATCAAATCTTTTATTCTCTGTAAACATCTTCTTAAGAGCTTCTTTTGTCAAATTTGATGTTAGTTCTTCGCTCATTTTTTACTCTCCTTTGTTTTTGGCTCCAAAACTTCTTTTAGTGCTTTCTTCTGAATTTCATAAATTTCTTTGCAAACTTTTACTGCCAATCTTGTAACTTCTTTCACTTTTTCCGGCTGAATTTTTCCATCCATCTGCATTAATGAAAATTCATCTGAATTTGCAGGTTTTGCAATTGCAAAATCTGTTGCACCCTCTCCTTCTTCAAAATCTTCTTCTTCCTTTGAAAGGTCCGCTATGAGTTCTTTGTCAAGTTTTCCTACTGCTACTGAACAGACTAAATCCTTCATTGGTATTCCTGCGTGAGCCAATGCCATTGAGGCGGCATTAATTCCTGCTGTTCTTGTTCCAGCATCTGCCTGTAAAATATAAATCTGGACATCAATAACTGTTCCAGGAAATGCTTCTAAATCAATTACTGGGGATAATGCCCAAGATGTTACTTCTGATATTTCTTTTGCTCTTCTGTTTGGGCCAGGTTTCTTTCTTTCGGCAACTGAAAAACTCATTAAATCATAGTTGCATCTTAAAACTGCTTTATCCGGCCTTTGCATATGCTGTGGGTGCAGTTGTCTTGGACCGTAAACTGCTGCTATTGCAATTGTTTTTCCGAAAGAGAACATTGCGGAACCATCTGCATTTGGAATAATTCCAACCTTTGCCTTTATTTCCCTTAATTCAGTATTTTTTCTTCCGTCTGGTCTCTTTGTCATTTTCCGTAATTGTCAAACCATTCCTCCATTTTTTCTGTTAGTCCGCTTGTCAAAACCTCATCGGCCACAAATTCGATTGAGCGTCTTGCTTTTATTTCTAAATCTACTGAAGGGCCCTTTATCCAAATCCATCCATTTTGCCCGACTGTAATTTGGCATTCTGTTCTTTCTTTTATTAAATTTATCATGCTTCCTTCCCTTCCAATTATTCTTGGAACTCTTGAAGGAATTATTCTGAATATGAATCCACCTTCCAGTTTTCCTAATCCTCTTCCTTTTATGCTCAAGTCAAGCCCTTTTGATTTTACCGACCATATTTTTGCTGAGATAACATCTCCAATTGCCAAAAATTGGTCCATCTCGTTTCTGTTTATGAACCTTGGACATTCGTCTATCGGCAGAAATGCCTGCGCTGCAGAATCCACATCAATCATCCAGCCCGAGAAATTAATGTCTGTTACTCTTCCTATTACAACGTTTGTCTTCCTTGGGATAAATGCCCCAAAAATTGAAATGACTTTTATTGCCCTTCCTGCGATTTCGGCTAATCCGAATCTTGTAGCCACAATATTTTCTCCATCTCTTCTGGCACCTTCTCCTGGGAGATAATCTTCTCCTGAGATAATAATTTCTCCTGGTACGACTACTTCTCGTTTTGTTTTTTCTGAAGTTTCATTAGAAGTTGCGTCAACAGCTTCGTGTGCTTCGTTAATTTCGTTTTTCATCTTAATTGTAATGAAATCATCAGACAAAAATAATTGTAATAATTTTTTGTCTGCTATCTCTTTATCGGAATGGAGAGATTTTGAGGGTATTTAAATCTTATTGTTCATGCTTCAATTCTTCGGATTGGACGGTTCCATGGGTGATATTGTTCAGTTTTTCATAGAAATCAATCTGGCTTCCGCTTGGGATATTCAAAATTACCTGCAAACTGCCATTTGAAAGCCATTCTTCTTTTTCCTTGTAATCCCGGATTATTCCATAAATCTGCCCCGCATATTGAGCCGGAATTGTTAATCTTACTCTTTTAGTTTCAATTCTCAGCGGTATAATCTCTTTTAGTTTATTAACTAAATCTGGCATTTGCTGTTCTGCCGGACGGTTATCGAAATTGAAATGGGCTTCTCTAATTGCTGATTTTAGCCTTTCTTCTGTGTATGGATTTCCATTTTGGTCTACTGCATTCCTTAACAGCAGATTAATTACCTGTTTTACTTTCTTTTCCCTTTCTTCAACTCTGTATTCTTGGGTTTTCTGAACTTCTCCTTTTGTTATAATCTTCTTTGCGATTTCAAATACATCTGTGGTATTGAATGCTTCCTGCAAATCTGAGTTTGATGCTTTTTCTCCTTGTTTCAAATCGTGGTAGATATGCGTTGACTGGATGGCAAATGTAATGTCTCCTCCTCCATTTCTTACTTTTAATGCCTCGTCTAAATCCACTAAGATTTCGTAGTGTTTTCCTTTGATTTTAATTCTTGCGTCTACCTTTGGCATAAATGTTTGAATATAGATACTTATTTAAAGATTATTATGCGGTTTATTTTATGAGTGAAAGGAAGGAAGCGTTGATGAGGATTGTCGTGGCAATTGTAACTGGAATTGTCCTTCTTTCTGGGGAGTTTTTGTAAGAATTTTGGTTATAATTAATTTTGTCTGGACTTTAATTTCTGGTAAAAGGATTAAAGATCTTGCTGAATTGTGTGAAATATGGAATACTCAGATTTATGTGTTCTTGAGATATATGACTTTTGTGTCTAATGAGAGACCAATGCCTTTCAAAGATATGACAAAGAGTTTAAGCAAGTTTTCTGGGTGAAAAATGACAGACAAAAAATTGATTGAGTTTGCTGTTAGATTTAATGGAAGATTAAATATAGCATATAAATTAATTTAAACCTTGAATTAGTCAGCCAAGTATGGAGAATTTAGAACAGAAAACAGGATCAGGAATAAAAAAGGTGTTTGAGAAAACAGGGAGAGTATTAAAACAACAGGGTTTAATTGTTGCAGGAAGCGTGGTTGGAGGTTATGGTGTTGCAGGTTTATGCGGCGGTGTTGCTTGTGGGATCTCGCCTCTTGTTAGTGGATTTACTGGAACAACTGAAATGGCAGAAATGACAATTGAAGGAACATTATTCAGAAATATTTTTTTGTATGGAGGGACTGGACTGGCCGCATTATCTTTTGTGACTGGAGAGTGTTTATATCTTTATCACAGTTTAATGGGGGATGTTGATGATGTTTTTTAAGTTGAATTATGACATGGAGAGAGATGAAAAACAACTAACTGAACTTTTTGGATATTATAAAATCATATAAATTATATAGATAATTTTAAATACCTCGCGGGATAAAATCAGTTGAGGGATATAAAAAAATGGATGTACCGATGGAGATGCAGCATCAGGCAATGGGCTATGACAGAGCTGCGACTATGTTTTCTCCTGAGGGACACTTGCTTCAGGTTGAATATGCCGAAAAAACAGTCAGGCTTGGAAGTTCCAGCATAGGATTAAACTGCAAGGATGGAGTTGTGATTGTTGCTGATAAAAGGATAAGAGACAAGTTAATTGCTCCTGAATCTGCGAGCAAGATTTTTGAGGTTGATGAACACATTGCTGCGAGTGCTGCTGGAATATTAAGTGATGCAAGAATTTTGATTGACCAGGCGCAAATTTTGGCTCAGCAAAACAGAGTCACTTATGGCAGTCCGATTGAACCAATTTCTATTATAAGACTGCTTGCTGATAAAAAACAATTGTTTACCCAATATGGGGGAGCCCGCCCTTTTGCTGTTTCTGTTCTGCTCGCTGGAGTGAATAAAGGAAGAGGACACCTGTATACCAGCGATGTTACTGGAAATTTCTTTGCTTATAAGGCAAATGTAATCGGAGAGAATGAGGAAAAGATAAGAGAAGTTTTAAGAAGTGAGTTCAAAGAGGAAATGAATATTGAAGAAGGAATAAAGTTCTGTTTGAGGATATTCAAAGATGTTCTTGGGAAAAATTTTGATTTAAGTAGATTTGATGTTGGGTATATCAAGATTGAAGAAGAAAAACTGAAAAGAGTTAGCGGGGATGCTTTGAAAAAATATGTCAAGTAGTTATTTTATAAATTCTACATTTTCTTTGTCTTTAAAATCACCATCGCCCGTGAGGAATGTCAGGTCATTTTTTATTGAAGTGATGTAACCTATGCAGTCTGCGAAACTTAATTTCTCTTTCTTATGTCTGTGCTTGAATTTAGATGCCTCTATTGCTAATTCCGGTGTTATCTCTAAAAATTCAAAATTTAGTTTACCTATGATTTTATTTGCTGTTTCTTCATTGGTGGTTCTTAGTAAATAATAAAATACCTCTGACAGGTGCAGTGCGTTTGTGATAAACATAATATTGCTGAATTTTTCATAATCCTGATTCCCTTCGATTATTTCTATAATTGCATAGGAATCAAAAAAGTAATCCATTTTATTCTTCTGTCGGCCACAACTCCTCATCCATTTCTTCCAAAATTTCTTGAGTTGATTTTCCTGATTTCCTTGTTTTTCCTTTTAAGATGCCGAAAATGTCTTTTACTTTTGTTTTGTTATTCGGTTCAAATGTAATAATTATTTCTGTTCCTTCTTTTAGTCCTTCCGTGTCAACTATTCTTTTTGGCAGTATTAAACCAAATGAATTTCCCCATTTCTTAACGACGGCCTTTATTCTTTCCATAAGTTATACATGTATAACTCACTTATAAATGTTCGTATTGCTGAGAATTAAGGCAGTTTGAATAATTTTCTGAATATCATGCTTGAGGCAATTGCCCCCCCTAAATACCACCAGAACCAGCTTGAGGATAATGTTGTCTCTGCATATATTCCCTTCATATATCCGAATAAGAGGATTATTGGAATGAAAGTTATTATCATCGGCTTGAAGGAATGTTTCATCATCTCCCCTGCGTAGGACATTAATTCCTTCTGAGTTTCCATCATCTTTTCCTGATTACCTGCTTTTTGGTGCTCTTTTGCCTGAACCTGAAGTTCTTTTTGCTTTGCCTTTATTTCCCTCATTCTTTCCTTATCCATCATAAAATAATTCACTATTGTTATAAAGAGAGAGATTAGCGCTGAAAAAATCAGGATGCTTATTTTCGGATTTGATTGAATTAGTTCCATCACCATTTTGTTAATAGTTTTTACAGGTTTTTAAATGATGTGGAGGCGAAGATTTAAAAGGGCATTTTGTGGATATTTTTTATGGAAGAAAGAAATTATTTAAGAGAAGGGAAAAAGCCGGACAGGGTGCTGAGAAAATCCCTGATTTTAGCTACTCTAATTACTGCGGCATATTGGTTTTCTCCAGGATTAATTAAGAATGCCAGCGATGATTATTTTAGAGAAGGAAATGCAATTTACAGAACTGAAAATGATAAGGTTCTTGCCGAAGCAGCTTATAGAATTAGATATGGCAAAGATTAAATTTATTCAAAAATTTTCTTTAGGGCGGGATGCATATCTACTGCATGTTGGTGCGCAACATTTTGGTATAATTGATACATAATCATAACTGCAAGAAGAATTGCTGTTCCTCCAACCAATGCCCCAAGTAAATTCGCTATTGACGCCAAGGCTCCGATTGCCAGCCCACCCATAATTGTTAAAGGCATTATATATCTTCTAAGAATTGATTCCAAAACTCTTTGGTCTTTTCTGAATCCCGGAATTTGCAGTCCTGATGATAAAATATTCTTTGCCTGAGAACTTTCGTCCATTCCTGAAGTTTTAACCCAAAATACAGCAAAAATTGCTGAAAAAATCATGTAGAAAAGCAGGTGGGCTAATGCCTGAAAAATTTGTTTCGCCTGTAAACTTCCCCTGATTATTCCTTCCACTATATTTGAGGAATGAAGCCAGTAAGACAATCCTGAAATCGGCTGTCCATTTGAAAATCCTCCGAGAAATGTTGCATACCCTAACCAGTTTTGGAGAAGGCCTCCAAACAGCTGAAGATTTGCTGTAAGTGCTGAAACTAAAATGACTGGAATAACAGAAGCATAAAAGAAAGCCAGTGGCCATTTCACGCTGTATCCTCTTAACCTTTCATAAGTTAACGGAATTTCTACTTTAAGGGACTGAGCCCAGACAACTCCAAGGAAGATTACTGCTGTTGCAACAATTGTTGATATTGCTGAAAGGGCTTCTTTTGGAGCTGCGTTAATTACAGATTGCAATATAACTAAAATATTACCTGCACATGGAGTTCCAGAGAAATCAAGCAGGCAATTTTCTCCTGATGGACCCATAAACTGGAATAATCCTGTGAATAATCTCCATGCTACTCCTGCGACAATAAACAATGAAACTCCAGAACCAAAACCCCATTTCTGAGTCACTTCATCCATCATCATGATTGTAAAGCCACCCAAAATTAACTGAAAAATAACTATTCCTGTGAAACCTGGAGCTGCCTGCAAGCCTCCCATTAAAACATAAACCATTGCATCAAAAACGATGAAGAAAATAACTCCTAATTTCTGCAGTCCCTGGAAATATCTTTTTCCTTCTGGTGTTTTTGTATCTATACTTAAAATTCCTGAACCAACTAATAATTGCAATATAATAGATGACATAACTATTGGACCAATACCTAAGGAAATAATTGAACCGAAATCTGTTCCCAAAATGATAGCAAGATATTCAAACTGGGCTAAAAATCCTGCGGTAACTCCGTAAAGCGGAATGTTGGCGAGAATAAAAAACGAGCCCAATATAATCAAAGTCCATTTTAATTTTATATTGAAACCCAATTTTTTTTCAATTGGTTTTTTTACTTCAGGCAAATTATATAAAATTGATTTTAAATCTAAAGCCATGTTTTTCTTAGATAAAATGGGTTTAAAAACTATTTGATTGATTGAGGGATAAATCTTCGTGAGAGCGTTAATCTTGGATTAAGTAATCGTGGGGGCATGTTACCTTAGGATTAAGTTAGCTACATAAACCAAATAACTAACGAAGTTTATAGATCACTGCCCCTCAACAGCGCATTACTATTTGGTTTATTTTATAAAAGTTTAATCTTCATCTTCGATATCTCGATAAGGATGAGTGTTTATTAATCTCTTTGCTTCATCTTCAGTTATAACATAATATCTTATTCCATAGGCTTTCTTTTCCCATACGTTCCTTACCCATTTTGTATCTTGATCTGCTTCTTCTACAAGGACAGAGGTTTGATCAATCCTTCTAAAGCTTGGGTCTCCAGCCGAAAATTCAGCATACCACATTATAGTTTCATTCAAGGAGATTGGTTCAGAGTCTTGAACCATCCTTCTTCCAACCTTAGTTTTAATAATTTCTTCTTTTTCTAACCCATTTATGCTAACAATAAATACTAAATCCATACTTTATTAAGTTCATTTTAGGTTTATAATAATTTATATTCTTAAGAGATATACCTGTTTTTACAATCGCTGAGGAAAACGTTGGGGAGTTAATCCTTAGGATTAAGTAATCGTTGGGACGTTTATCCTTAGGATTAAATCTCTTACATAAACCAGAATCTTTAAATACTACTTAGTAATACTTAGTAGTATGGAGAGTATAAGTTTAAAACTGGAAGAAAATTTTCTGAAAGCAATACAGGCAGTCATGAAAAAGCATAACTACGTGACAAAAACAGAATTTATAAGAGAAGCAATCAGGGATAAAATCAGAAGATTGGAAGAAAGAGAGATTTTAGAGGACAAAGATATTATGGCTCAAATAAAGGCTAGCGAAAGGAATTTGAAGAGAGGAATAAAACCTAAAGAGCTTAAGTATTAGTAAACTTATGAGTCCCTACAGCATAGATAATGATTAATTTCTTATTGTCATTAATTGTATAAATTAGCCTGATATTTGAACCTAACCAACACGACCATTTTCCCTGAAGCTTGCCATGCAAAGGATGAGCCCCATTAGCTCTTCTTGGCTCTATTTTTAATTTATCCAGCTTTTCTTTTATATCTCCCCTTAGCGAAGAATATTCCGACAGCCTTTTTTCAGTTTTGCTATTTGCTGTTAACAAAGTATAGCTCATTTTTACTTCTCCTTATAGAAGCAGAATATACTTTTAGTTTTTTCTATCTTTGAATCTGCCTAGGAAGTAATCCTTAGGATTAAGTAATTGTGTGGGCGTTGAACCAGTTAAATCACCTGATAAAGATTACGGAACTTAGTTAAGAATAACAATTTCTCCGCCGGCTTTCTTGACTTTTTCTGTGGCTGTTTTTGAGGCAGAAGATGCAGAGATTTTGGCTTTAATTGTTAAATCTCCTTCTGAGAGAATTTTATACCCATCCAATTTAATCTCATAATGTGTTTTTTCTTGTTTTGCAATTCCCTTTTTGACCATTGAAAAAATATTTCTTGAGATTTGAAACAGGTTTATCACTTTCAACTTAACTGGAAGTTTTTTTCTGAAAGTTTTTGACTTTCCGAAGTATCCTTTTGGAGCTTTTTTTTGGTCTGCCCTTTTCCCTGTTCCAGCCATACCAACTCCACCTCGGTGCCCAGAACCTCTCGCCTTTTTCTTGGCTCCCCTTCCGTGAGTATGAGAGCCCCTGCGCCTTGACATTTTTGTTCTTTTTTTCAATTTCATAGCATTCTCCTAATTAAATCATTTATTTTTTCTTTGTTGTCTCCAAGAACTGCTTTTCTGGAAACTCCGAAATGCTTTTTTGAATCAATTCCTCCAATTGGGGGGTGCAAACGGAAAAATGGTTTTATCTCCAATTTGATAATTGGCTTTTTCTCTAATTCCTGAATTATTTTCTTATATTCTATTTTCTGTGATTTTTGTTTTGGCTTTGCTCTTTTTTTGATTAATTCTGCCAGAGTTTCTTCTGAGATTGGCCCATAGGCAACATAGTTTTTTATTTTGTTTAGGAGTTTTGTATTTACCTGATTTGACTCCAATAATGTGCAGGAGTACTTTCTTCTTATATGTAACCTGTGCAAAGTTTCTTTTACCTTACTGCTAATTTCTACTTGTCCAGAAATCCTTATTACTGCTATCATATTATTTCCTCGTTTGTTTTATTTAAAGCATCTATGCAGGCTTTTATCAGATTAAATGTTGTTCTTGACTGCCCTCTTGTAACTCCATATATATCTTTTATTCCCACTAATCTTAATACTTTTTTGCACTCATCCCCTATTACCAATCCTGTTCCTCTTGGAGCAGGGAGAAGCATTATTTTTACGCTTCCGCATTTTCCATGAACTTTGAATGGAATTGTATGCGGTTCATTTTCCCCTGATTCTGCTGTTTCATAACCTCTTCTAACTTTTATTATGCTTAATTTAGCCTGTCTTATTGCTTTTTCTCTTGCTGGAAGAGTTTCTTTAGATTTCCCGTAGCCTACTCCAATATGCCCTTTCCTGTCTCCAACTACGGCCATTGAAGAAAATGTTAAAACGTTTCCTTCTTTTGTTTTCTTTTGTGTTTGCCTCCAAGCTCTCCTTTTTCCTCCCCCAAATTTTCCTTTTGCCTGCCCGATTAAAATCAAATCAGTTTCTGTTGGAAGGAGCTTGTCAACTATTTCTGATTCTAGTATTTTCTTTCTTGTAGATAAAACTTTATCAATATCGGTCTCCTTTCCTGATTTTACATCCCTTCCTAATTTTGTTTTTGGCTCCCACGCTGCAATTGACTTTTGCCTTTTCTCTTCTTCCTTTTCTTCCTTGGATAATTCTCTGCCTGGTTCCGAGGCAATTTCTAATTCTTCCAGCTGTTCCGCCACTTCTCCGTCACTTTCTAAAATTACTATTTCTTCAGGAATTGCTTCAACGACGTCTTTCGGTTTGTTTCTTGTTTCTTTTTCTGCCATTTTATTTGTTTAGCTTCTCCATTAATTGAGCGACTTTTTTGTTTTTCTTTATCTCTTCCATGGAAGGCAGGGCTTCTTTGTCGTGGGATACTTCCAGTCCCGCATCCAATGCCCCCTTGAGAACAGCATAAATTCTTGATTTATGAACATTTCTATACATCCCTATATCAAGAATTGCTTTTTTTATTTTCTTTGATTCTGAGGCCCTCCCGATTAACAGCCCGGTCAAATACGCTGCCGGCAAACTTTTCAGGCTTCCTCTGCTTTCTTTTGGCCATCCAAGCCCAATAAGCTGTTTTGAATTTACGCCTGTGACAACCTTATCTTTTGCTATGTCTGTCTTAACGATTTGTGCAATCAAATATCTGTTTGTTTTTCTTATCACCAACCTTGGAGTTTCTGATTTAAGCAAGCCTAATCTTGCTTTGTAATCTGTTTTTCTCTGCAGTCTTCTTTTTCTTATTGATCTTGTCATCTTAAATAACTCCCGCCTCCTTTATTCTTTCTTTCATGTGCGACAAACTTCTGAATTCTTTTGTCCTGATTTGTTTTCTTAGTTTTAGGAACGATTCTTGAGAGATTTTTTTGTTTTTCTTTAATTGGAATAAATGGCCTCTGAGTTTTCTTGTTAATTTTACATACTTCTGTTTTCCTCTTGACGGCCTTTGTTTTATTGAACCTGCTCTTCTTCTCGTTTTTCTTTTCCTGATTGTTCTTCTTCCTTTTACTTCCCTGATTGAAATTGCCTTATCATTGAGCAGGTCTCTGATGTCCTGTTTTGTTATCGCTTCTTTTATTTCCTGCATCCTTTTGATGTTAATTATAACTCTTGACTTCCCCACATTGAGAGTTCTTGCAATCAGGTTTTTCTTTTTTTCCAGTTTCATCTTTTACCCCCCAAATTTAGAATTTTAATTCCTTTTTCCTTTGCTAATTTTATCAATTCCACCTTCTTTTTTGCTCCGAGTCTTGCTGAGAGCATAATTCCGTCTGTTTTGCGGGAATATTTCAAATCCTTTATATTGTTGACTAACTTTGTTTCCTTCCTTTCCTTTTTTGGCTTCCTGTATCCTATTGATACGGTTTTTGGATACGATCTTCTCTTCTCTCTCATTTTGTTGTGCCTTCCCTTTGGTTTTCTCCATTTCTGAAGTTTCCTTCTTCCCTTTCCTAACTTGGAATATCTTGCTGAGTCTACTCTTAAGAAATTTTTAGTCACGGGATTTGTCTCCTGGTTTGTGAGTTATAAAAATGCCGTCCTGAAAAATTCTTCTGTCTCTTCCCTTTACTTTTGTTGCTTTTTCAAAGTTGGCTGCTGTCTGCCCAGCAGATTCTTTATTGTGCGAAGAAATTGTGATCTCATTCCCTTTTATTTCCACTTCAACATTAGGAAGAACTTGTGCGACTCTTGAAATCTTTTCTCCAAGAAAGTTGCTTATTTTCAATTTATCTCCCTCTAATTTTAAAGTCATGGGAAAATGAACATTCGCCGATTCCAATTGGTATACAAATTTTTCTTCAAGTCCACTAAACATGTTTCTTAGATGCGCTAAAAAAGTGCTTATTTTCTTTTTTTCCACCTTGTTTGCTGTGTTGGATAAAAAAAGGATATTGTTATTTTCTATTTTTACTTGTGTCTTTGGAATGTTAATTATTTTTTGCAGCTCCACTTCCCCCTTTCTGCAAGTAAAAAGCTTTTTTTCGTATGTGCATTGAACACCTTCCGGAATTTCCATTAATTCTCTTATTTTTGTTTTCATTAATACATGTAAGCAATTAAGCTTCCTCCTATATTTCTTTCTAAAGCCGTGTGATGGGTCATTAAGCCCTGAGAAGTTGAAATTATTATTATCCCCAAACTCTTTGAGGGCAAATATCTTAAAATGTATTTTTCAATTCTTGGAACCGAAGCAATATACCTTGGCTTGACTGCCATACATTCCCTTATTTTTCCTATTTTTACTTTTAGAATATTCTCTGTTACTTTATATGATTCTATATAATCTTTTAATTTGGCAATTGCTAATACTGAAAGGAGAAGTTTGGAATGTCTTTTTATCTCCACTTCTGTCTTTCCTGCCCTTTTGGCATTCATTATGTTGTTTAGCGCATCTGCGACGATATCTTGTGACATTTTAACTGTATTTTTCGAAACCGATTTGTTCTGCAATCTCCCTAAAACAATGTCGGCATAAATTTAGATTATATTGGCTTAGGTGTGCCCCAAACCTTCCACACCTTTCGCATTTTTGTCTTGCGATTCCCGTTGTTTTTGTTTTTGGTTTATTATGCTTCAGAAATTTCTGCATCTTTGCCGGTTTGTTCCTTAATTGTTTCAATATCTTGTTCCAATCGCTTGCTGTCATCTACAACCTCCTGCGGGTTCTAGGAGTCCAGCAACCTTCCAACCAGAGACAACCACCTGCGGGTTCTAGGAGTCCAGCAACCTTCCAACCAGAGACAACCACCTGCGGGTTTCTAGGCCAAGTAGGTCCAGGGGAAGTTCCAGCAACCTTCCAACCAGTAACATTCCAATTTCTTTCTGTCATTTTAAACAAAACTCGTGCTAAAGTTTTCCTCCATAAAAGTTATTATTTCCTGTTCCGGGATATTTTGTTTTTTTGGAACTTTTCCTGACTTGATTTTCTTTCTTTTGATTCTTAATCCTGGACGAACGAAAACTACTGTTACATTAAATCCTTTTATTCCTATTTCTCTCTGATACTCCATTCCTGGGATTTCAATGTATTCTTTTATTCCGAAAGAAAAGTGATTTTCAGAAACTTGCTTTTTTCTTAATGTATTATCCAAAACTGTTAGAAAATTTTTCAGCAAATCTATTGATTTCTTTCCCCTGATTGTCACTCTTGCTCCAACCTGCAGTCCTGGACTGACATTAAAATCAGGAATTCTTTTTGTAGAAGCAATTATCTGAGGCTTCATCCCTGAAATCAGCTTTAGCAATTTTGCTGACTTTTCCAGTTCTTTGTCTGTTCCGCCTGCACTGAGCAAAACTTTCTCTATTCTGATTTGCCTCATTGGATTATCTTTTATCTGAATTGTTTCCTGATTCATAGTGCTATTACATATCTCTTTGGAAGAGAGGCCTCCTTATCTTTGAATTTTATCTTTACATTTCCATTTTCAGAGCCACTTATTTCTCCTGCCTGCCCGATATATTTTCCTGACATTACGAACGCTTTTTTTCCCCTTTCCATCTTAATCAAAGAAACAATTTTTCCTGATAAATTCAGATAAACTGAGTCGTTAATATTTATTTTGTCTTTTGCAATAATATTAGAGCCGTCGTGAAAGTTCAGCTGGATAACTCCTTTTTTTACAAGTCTTTTACCTGTGACTTTGCAGATCCTCTTTTCCTTGTCTTTTGATTCTTCTAAAGCAAATTTTCCTGTTGGAAGAATTGATAAATAATAATTCTTATCTGCCTGCAGGGTGTTGAATAATTTTATGCTTTCCTTATAATTCTTTACTTCTCTTCCATTTATTTTTAATAATCTTGACTGAATCATATATTTTACTTCTCTGAGGTTTTTTGCCAATTTTAGCATATCTCTTATTGCAATAACGACAGGAACTGAATCATTTACATGTGAAGAAGCCCTGACTACATATTTTGTGCCTTTTCTTTTTATTGGCAGTTTCTTTGATGTATTATTTCTTGTTTGGTGTGCCATTTTTCTTCTGAGTTTGTTTGGCTTTTGGCTTTCCCCTGCTTAGTGACTTGATTCTTTTCTGGTCATCCAAAACCAATTCCTGGATTTGCAGGGCTCTTGGAGAGAATTTTACCGCAACTTTTGTTCCATCCTTCTTTGTTCTCTGAATTCCTTCAAGATTAACGTTCAAATCCCTAAAATTTATAGAAATTACTTTGGCTTTCTTCTTTCTAAAAGAGCCGCGCATAACAAGTACCTCATCCCCTTTCCTGAGGGGAAGACTTCTCTTGCCATACTTTTCTCTTAGCAGTTTTGATAAATTTGCGCTTAAAAACTTATGCTTTGTATGCAGTGGTGCGTTTGCCCTATATTTTCTTTGTTTTCTTGGCAATTTGCTTGATATCCAACTTGAGGAATATTTCTTTTTCATAATACAAACTGTGCGATTTTGGCGACGTTCGGCCATCTTTCCTGGATTTCTCTCGCAACTGCTCCTTTAATTTGAGTTCCCTGTGGGTTTCCTTTTTCGTCTTTTAACAAAGCTACTGCATTGTCTTCAAATGCAACTCTTTCTCCTGTTTTTCTTCTGTATGGCTTTTTCTGCCTAATTATTACTGCGTCATAGAGCTTTTTTCTCATCTCCGGCTTGCCTGCCCTTACTGAAATTTTTACCCAATCTCCTATTTTTGCATACTGCTGAGTTGATTTGGAAACTTTTCCCCTCTTTACTCCTGTAATTCTTACAATTCTTGCCCCGCTGTTGTCTGCTGCTATCAAATTTGTTCCTATATTTAGCGCTCTTGTTGCTCTTGCTGATATTGGTTTCATTCTAATTTTCCTCCTAACTTTTCGATAACTTTATGATGAATAATTTTGCTTAGTGGTCTGCATTCTCTTACTTTTATAATATCTCCCATCTCTAATTTCATTCCCTCAGGAATCCTCGCGTGAATCTTTGTTTTCCTTTTGAAAAATCTTTCATATTTCTTCAAATAAACCGACCTTTCTGATTCCATTACTGCTCTTGTTGGAAAAACTTTTATTACTCTCCCTTTGAAAATTCTCCCTCTGGTTCCAACTGCCTTTTTCTTCTTCATTTCCTTCTGCTTCTGTTCTTCTATCATTTTTCTATGCCTATCCGACTCTTTCTGCCTTTGTCAGTCAGTGATTGATTCTTCTTGGAATCCCAATCCAACCAAAACAAGCTTTGCCTGTTTTTTGTGGTCTCCTTGAAGTTCAATTGTGTTGTCCTTCACTGTGCCCCCGCAAGCGAGCTTTTCTTTCAGCTTTTTTGCGGTGCTTTTCAGGTCAACGGATTTGTCAAAACCACTTACAATTGTGGCTTTTTTTCCGTACCTTCTTGTTACCGTTGTAACAGTTATGTGCTGTTCGCCCTTTGCGATTTCTTCAAACACATTTTCATCGGTCGGCAAACCGAATTTTTGGTTTATATCCATTGTTTATTTCTTTGTTTTCAGCTCCTCCTTGGCGGATTTGCTAACATCCTTATCTCCGACGTCTTTGGACGTGGAATTCTGGAATGTAATTAGGCGGGAAATTGCCCTTTTAATCTCTTTGGTTTTTGCATTTGTCTTGTTTGCAGACACATTTGCTTTTATTAATTCCATTCTTAAATCTTTTAATTTTGATTCTATTTCTTTCCTATCCATTTTAGATATATCCTTTGATTTTAGAATTGCCATTATTTTGTTTTCTCCTTTTTCTTCTTTTTAACCGGCTTTTCCTTTATTTCTTCCACTTCAGTGTTGATTATTCTTCTCATTTCTTCGTCAACTACTATCCTGTCGTGAATGTGCGCGTCTGGACCCAAAATGCTTACCTGAATTCCTACAACTCCCGGAATTGTTACTGCCTGCGATTGGGCTCTGTCAACAACTTTTGCAGGGTCTCCCGTTTTCTTTAGATATCCCTGAGTAAACCTCCATCTTCTTGCCCTTTCACTTGGAAGCTTTCCTGAAAGGACAAGTTCTGTTCCCAATGCTCCTGCCTTAATTATCTCCTGGAGCATTTTATAGGCAATAACCTTAAACTTTAATGAGCCTCTTCTTTCCAGCATAATTGCTATCTCGTCTGCAACCAACTGTGCGTCGAGCATTGGTTCCGTGATTTCTTTAATTTCTATATGAGGATTATCTAATTTGAATTTCTTTTTCAAAAATGATGTCAATTCATTTATTTTTTCTCCTCTCCTTCCAATTACTAATCCTGGCTTTGATGTGCTTATGATTATTTTTTCTCCTATTGGAGTGTATTCTATTGAAACCTGGCTTACTCTTCCCTTTCCAAGTGAGTCTTTAATATATTCCTTCACTCCGAGCTCTTCTTTCTTAAAAGCCACAAATTTTTTTTCTTCCATTTTCTACAAACCTCCAGCGGGTTTCTAGGAGTTCCAGCAACCTTTCAACCAGAGACAATCTCCAGCGGGTTTCTATGAATCCTATAGCTCCTCAACCAGTACTTCCCTCCTTTTGTTTATTTGGTTCAATTTCCCTTGCAACTATTACTACATTTGTTCTTTTTGCTTCCGTATTTCCTCTCCTCATTGGGCGAGATGCCCAGGAAGGGGAGGATGAATAAATTCTCGTTTTTTCCAAGTCCATTTGATTGACTATTACATTTCCTTTTAGCGAAGTTAGAAGATTCATAAACATTTTGCATGTTTTTACTGGGTATCTCCCTGACATCATTTTTCCCTTTCTGTGAGGTATTTCCCCTTTGAATGGAATTGCCCTTTTGAGTTTTGTTACATCCTCTAAATCTGCAATTGCATCATCTATTTTTTTATTTTTGATGAATTTTGAAATATACATGCAGTGCTTCTTTGATGCATGCAGGTTCAGCCCCCTCGCAACTGCCTCTTCCTTCTTTTTCAGTTTTGGTTCTTCCTTCAGTGGTTCTTTTGGCAATGGTTTCACTTTTTTATTATCTCTCATTTGAGGCGATTGTTCTGGTTTCTTGGAAGTTGGTTGTTCAACTCCTGGTTTTTCATTATCTTTAATTTTTGGGGTGCTTTGTTCCTTTGAAGTAGCTTCATCCTTACTCATCTGGTTTATTTCCTTCCCTTGTGTTGTTTGTGTTTTTTCTGTCATTTTATTTCTTTAATGAACGGGAACTCTTTGTTGCTCCAATGCCTGCGCTACCATGATTTACTTTAGATCTTGTAAGTGAAAATTCTCCTAACCTGTGCCCAATCATCTCTGATGCAACTTCAAATTCCTGGAAGGATTTTCCATTATGAACCAGTATTTTTAATCCGACCATTTTTGGGACGATTACTAATTCTCTTATATGGGTCTTGATTCTCTTCTTCTTTTGGGCTTTTTTTTCGCATTTTTTAAGGAATTTTTCTACAACGTCAAAATTTCTTAAAATGTAACGCCTTGGAGTTGACGGAAGATATTTTGCTAACTCCCTCACATCAAGCCCTTTCAGAAAGTCCAGGTTCTTTCCTCTATACAAAAATTCTTTTACTTTTATTATTGGTTTATCTTTTGGTGTCATTTTTATTTCTTTCCTGTTCTCCTTGGCCTTAAATGTCCCACTCTTGCTCCTGGTGGCGCATTTCTTTTTGCCGTCTTTGATTTAATTCTCTTTCCTCTACCTGAGCCAAACGGATGGTCAACAGCATTCATTTTAACAGCAGAAGTTCTTGGATATAATTTTCCTTTTGCTCTCATTTTGTAGAATTTTATTCCTGCTTTCATAAATGGTTTTAGATTTTTTCCAGAACCGGCAACTATCCCTACTGTTGCCCTGCAATCTCCTCCTAAAGTTATTTGCTTTTTGTTCGGCATTAAAATAAAAACTTTATTATTTTCCAATTGTTTTAGGATAATAGCTGAAGTTCCGGCTGCCCTCATCATTTTTCCCCCATCTCCTGGGCTATTTTCAAGATTATATATCCTTGTTCCTGGTGCAATCGTTTTCACTGGAGAAATATCCCCCTCTTTTGGATTTTCTTTTCCTATAGAAATGCTATTCCCGACCGTGGCTCCATTGAATGCAGGGTTATAGAAAACTTCATTTGCAATTTTTAGCTTCATTAATGGGGCAGAATGCCCTGCTGAATGAATTAGTCCCAAAATCTTCGCTTCTCCCTCGTGCATCGGGTATTTTATCTTGTGAATGTATGCCTTTCTTCTAACTCTGTAAGTAAAGCTTCCCTTTCCTCTTGCCTGCTGAATTATTCTTTTTCCCATTTTACATCATTCCAAGTTTAGTTGCAATATCAATTGCCAGATTTTCCGGTTTGAGTTTTGCATATACATATTTTTTATTTTGCCTTATAAGGGTTCTTACTTTTTCCACCTTTACCTTAAAATCTTCTTCAATTTGTTTTTTAACCTGCTCTTTTTTCGCTTTTCTTGAAACTTCAAATACGATAGTGTTTTCTATGTCAATCAATTTTACTGCCTTTTCTGAAGTTACTGGTTTTAATAATATAGTCATTCTATTTTTCCTCCTAATTCTTCGATTGCTTTCTTTGTAAAAAGAGTTAATCTTCCAAGAGGGTATAATTCTGCGATTGAGACCTCATTTACCTTTCTTATGTCTATCCCTTTTGCCTTCGCCATCTCTCCTTTTGCAGTCAAAATCAAAACTCCTGCGTTTGATTTGTATTTTCTCCCTCTGGCCTTTCCCTTTCCTGCCCTGACTGATTTCTTCCTGATTATTGGAGTATTTTTTGGAAAAATGTTTTTGATTGCTTTTATCAAATCGCCTGTTTTTTCCGGAATTGACTCAATCACAAACGGCGCCTGTTCTATCTTTTCGATTGTTTCATACCTTTCCGCAATGTGTTTTGGAGATGCCGTTGACGCAAGCGCAGAATTTATCGCGAGCCTCATTTCATTCTTATTTGTTTTTCTTAGCTTTTTGATTAGTTTTGGAGCGTGCGCTTTTCTTCCGCCCCTTGTCCCTGCTACCTCAGCCCCAATCCAGTAAAACTGGGTTCCCCTTCTCCACATTGTTTTTCTTGGAACTCTTGATATTCCTCTTCCATAATGTCCTTTCCAATCGTGCCTTTTGTGGGAAATTGTTCCTGATGCTGAATGTTTTCTTCCTGCTTCTGGATCTGGAGCTCTTGGCTGCATTAAAATGAATTTTTCAGATTCAAAATATTTCGAGACTATGTCTGGCCTAATTTTTGTCTCAAAAATCTTTGGCAAATCTATCTTTGATTTTTCCTTTCCCGTTTTGTCATATAGCTGTGCTTTCATTTCGTTATTAACTCCTGCAATTCATATTTTGCTTTTGCTTTTAGTTTGGTCGGGCGAAAAGATGGCGTGAGAAGAATCTGCCTTTTTGCCGGGCCTGAAACTGAGCCCTTAATTATGATATAAGAAGATTTTATCTTGCCGTAATTTCTGAATCCATGCTGTGGATTGATGTCTTTTTCTGAGATTAGTCCATGGTCTATAATTTTTTGATTGTAATTGACTCTGGAAAATAATCCTAGCTGTCCAGCCATTGGAACCCTAAAAGTTAATCTTGCCGGATGCCATGGACCAATGCTTCCAACTTTTCTCACTCCTTTTTCAGATTTGTGATGCCTCAGCCTAATTCCAAACCTTTTAACCGGGCCCTGAGTTCCCTTTCCTTTTGTAACCCCTCTTGCATCAACCAATTTTGCATTTTCGTCTATAGATTTGATAAAGTCGGCTAGAATTATTTCCTTCCCTGCTACTGATTTTGCCAGCCCTAATTTTGCCTCTTTTGTTTCTCCGAATAGTGCTATTTCTATCATATCCGGCTTCTTTTTTATTGAAGTTTGCTTTGGAATTGAATAAACTATTAAATGTATATTGTCGTAATCATCTGGAATCTCTGACTCAATTTTTTTCAGGGTTTTTGTGACTTTTAATTTTGGTTTTAATTCCTTGTCGTTTGAGACTACAATATCCTTCAGAAGTTTTTTGTTTTTATAGAATCTTATTGAGTAGGCCTTCATGTTCGGAGCCTCAAGAATTGTTACCGGAATTGCTATCCTTTTTTTAGAGGTCATTGATTTTTCTGTTGAATCCTTGACGATTGCGGTAGCCATTCCGACTTTGTAAGTTATGAATCCTGGAATTGAGTTTGGTTTAGAATTAATTGGGTCCCAGTTCACACTAGGCAAAAGTTTAGCCGCTCTTTTTCGCGGGTAAAACTGCAAACTTCCCCTTCGGGGTCTCGATTTTTTTGACATTTCTTATTTCCATTTTATTCAGTTCAACTCAACTGATTTTATTATCCCTTTTATCAGAAGGGTTTTTGTCAATTAGATTCAAATTTTATTGATTTTGCAGGTTTTTAAAGATTTGGTTTTGCCTTTTGCAACCATTGTTACTTTAAAGGCTGGTGAATGAATAAAAAAATTTAATTTACTTTTTTAATAAATTTTTCTAATTCTGTTATAAACTCTCTTGTATCAACAAAATAGTTTGGATATGCCTTTTCCAAGTCTTTTGTAGTGTCTGCACCAACAAGAACAACATCATAATCTGTTCTTCCTTTATGCCTTTTTTCTAAATTAGAATAATCATTAATTGCTTGTTGTTCTTGTTTTTGAGTATATGCCTTAACACTTAATTTTTCTCCCAAAATATCTAATTCCAATAGGAAAAATTTTGCCTTTCCTTTCATCTTATTCCTAACTTCTTCATTGAAGAATTTCATTGCGTGAGTCCATCCCTCCATACGATGAATAACCTCTAATTCTTTTTCTTTTTTCTTTATTTTGGAATATAATTCTTTTTCGTTTGATGTTGTTCCTTCAACTACTGGGCAATTCTCATTAATAGCGAATGCTGAACTTACTAATCTAAAAAACTCTGCCCAGTCAGGTATTCCCTCATTAAATTTAATTGCCTGTCTTGTAAAAAAATCTACTGTTTCAACAGCAGTAGCCCAAAGATGTTGTAATTTAGACCTTATTTGAACTTCGACACGCAAACCATTATAATCAGTTTTACCTTTATCACTCTTATATTCATAGATAATGTGTAAACTCCTATACCCATCTTTTTTTGGAAAAGTAATGTAGTCCTTTTTTCCTACTCTTTTGTGTTTCAGGTTTCCCTTTAAGTAATAATTATTATATATATCTTTAGCAGTTTCGACATCTTTAACAATAGCCCTACAACCAGCTATGTCTTGCATCTGTGATAAATTCATAGTCGGCTTACGCCCCTCGTATTCCCTCCTTAATTTGTTAATAATTGATGTAGATCTTTTAAGTCTTTGAGCAACTAAAGAACTTTTATCACATCTTTGAGAAATATTCTTTAAAGTCATTTGAAAAATGTGTAGGGGGTAACTATGGATGGCCCTCCAATTGTTTAAAATTTCCGTGGCTTTAGCTACCTTTTCATCAGGACTATTTTCATCCTTTAATATTTGCCCTGATTTATTCAAGTCATTTTTATTGTATTTTGGTTTTTTCCAAGCCATACTGATTTTAGATAAGTTTACTATTTAAATATATTCATTTTGCGCAGTTATATCATTTTATTATAATTTATATGGATTTGATTATTGCCGACGATTAAGTTTAAAAGTAATAGAAATATCTCCACTCTGCGCATTATTTAAATTATATAAAACTTCATTTTGCGCAGGTTTAAGTTTTACTTAAATAAATCAATTCCAACCATTAATCTTCTTGTTCTCTTACTTGATAGTTTGGTGATTTTCTTGATGTTGTTGGTTCTGTTGTTAAGGGCAAGGCCCAGCCTCTTGAACCATGAATTCTGTCTATTTCATTAAATTCTTTTTCATCAGTAACTGGCACTACTTTATATCCTTTTTTGGTTCTTTTTAGAATTCTGAACGCCCGCATTACTGCTCGATTTTTATGGGCACTTAATTCTATTAGATATTCTATGGTTCTCCTGGGCATATTTTTTTGAATTGCCTTGACTTGCAATCTTTGTTTTGCTACTTCGTTATCATATATCAAGAAATGGTCCTCTTCTTCAAATAATCTATCTGTTAATGAGAAGTTGTTAATCATCTTGTTCAATTCTTGGTGCAAGAACGAAACTTAAAATTACATTTCCTGTGAGGAAGTCCAACCTCATTGGATGATTGTCTGAGAAAGAGAGAGTTGCCTTTGAAGATATTTTTCCGCCTTTTATAAATTTGTTTAGATAGTCCAACGAAAACCTTGCGATTGAATTTCCTGAATGAATTTCAACCTCATCTGAGGAGAATTCTGCTCTTGCTGAATTTAATCCTGATGCCTCAACAACGAATTTGTTTGGTTCTGCCATGAACGTGCAGGCATCTGAGACGATTGAACAGTCCTCAATTACTTCAACAAATTCCTCTGAATTCATTTTTATTACTGAGTTAAATTCCCATTCCGGCAAATTCTTTTCTTCCGCGTCTATTTCGATTAAAGCCAGCGAGAAATCTCTTTTTATTCTGTCATGTATTCCCAGCTTTAAATGAGACGATTCTTTTTGTATAATGAGAGATGATCCAGGTTTGCATCTTCTTAAAACTGCTTTTAAGTTCTCTAAGTTAACTCCGAGAGTTTCCGTTTTTTCCGGACTGTCCAAATTGAATTCTGAGAATAAATCAGACGGCAATTTGAAGTAAACCATTGCAACATTTGCTGGGTCTACTGCTGTTAGATACATTCCTTCGCTATTTACTTTTATTTTTACTTCGGTAACTAACTCTGATATGATTCCTATGATGTCTGCAAATATTTTTGGGGATTCCATTTTTAAGAGCATTTCATTACTGGAGTATTTCTGCTTATAAGTTTTATTGTAGTGGGGGGGTATAATAAACAATATAAAACAAGCATATGTTTAATAGGGATGGCGGAAAAAGAGGAAAGGATAAAAAAGATAACAAGGCTGTATTATTCGAATCCGAAGGTTCAGGAATCTATCTTGAAGTTTGCTAAAGACAGAGAAGTTGTACCCCAGTATTACGAGGGTTTTGGAAAAAGACCTGATAGCCTGCAGTATATTTCTGACATTATGGGCCTGGTAAATAAGGGAGCTACTTCGTTTCATGCGTCTGAAGAATTATGGCACAATGTTCTGGAAATAAATTCTGAAATGGGAAGAGAAGAGATGAATGCGATAAGGAAGAACTGGGATTTGTTGATTGATGTTGATTCTCCATTTTTAGATTGTTCTAAAATTGCAGCAGAATTGATTGTTTCTGCTCTTGAACAACATGGGATTAAAGGATACGGAATTAAATTTTCGGGTTCGAAGGGCTTCCATATTATTGTTTCTGGAAAAGCATTTCCGGAAGAGTTTGATGGACAAAGGACCAAAAATATGTTTCCGGAATGGGCGAGAGCTATTTCTGAATATTTGATGAATTACATAAGAAAAGATTATAATGAAAGGGCTGGAGAAATTTTGGATATTGGTGAAATTGAAAAAAGAACAAAATTAACTAAAGAGGATTTGGGCGGGATGCATTGCTTGAGGTGTGGAAGGAAGGCTAAAAAGAGCTCTATTGTGAGGTTAAAATGTAGTATTTGCAGTATGGAGATTGACAGAAGAAACATGAAAGTTACGAAAAGGAGACTTAAATGCTTAAATTCTGATTGTGCGGGAATTTTGGGAATTGTTGAGCAAAATGATTATTATTACTGTGACTATTGTATGGATGGAAATCTTCCCTTGAGTTCTGATAAACATCCCGAGGATTTTGAAATTGTTAAAGGAGTTAGTGCTGAAAAAATTGCAAATTTGGATTTGGTTTTGGTTGCTCCAAGACATTTGTTTAGAATGCCTTATTCTCTTCATGAAAAAACAGCTCTTGCAAGTGTTGTTTTGAATAAAGAGGAGATTGCTAATTTTTCTCCTAAGGATGCTAATCCATTAAATGTTAAAATAAGAGAATTTTATCCGAATAACTTTGAAGGAGAGGGAAGGAAATTATTGAGTGAGGCATTGTCATGGAAAAGAGAGCAAGAGGGGCAGGAAGAGGTTGTTCAGAAGAAAAAATATTCTTCTGAAATTAATATTGATGTTTCAAATGTGACTGAGGAAATGTTTCCAAAACCTATTAAGAAACTTCTTAAAGGGGGATTTGAAGACGGAAGAAAGAGAGGTTTGTTTATTTTGATTACTTTTTTAAGAAGCCTGAATTTTTCGCCTGACTACATTAATAATAGGATAAGAGAATGGAACAAAACTTCCAAGCCGCCTTTAAAGGAAGGATATGTGAGAAGCCAGATTGACTGGCATTTGAAACAGAAGAAAAAGATTCTTCCTCCTAATTATGATAATGGGGCTTTTTATAAGGATTTGGGGCTTTTGGATGAGAAACCTAAAGTTAAGAATCCTATTGTGGAAGTTTTGCGGAAGGCGAGGGGTTATTGAAAAACCTGAAGATTTTTAAATTAGACATGTATATAGTTAATATGAAAAAAGAGCTGGTGATTGGAGTATTATTCTGTTTGTTTATTATTTTGTGTTTAAACTTGGTTTTGGCTGAGGATAATGAAAGTTCTTCTGATGATGTTGTTGTTGATACTTCAAGCGGAATTGACAAAGCGTATTCATGTTTGGGGGATGAGATAGAGAGTAAGAGTTCTTTGTCTTTGGATGAAGGGATTTTTGGAATGCTTGCTCTTGGGAATAAGCAGAAGTTGAGAGATGCAATTGAGGATAATGAAAAATCAGGACAGGACTGCTGGCCAAAATCTGGATGCACTATCAAGAAAACTGCACAAGTTTTACTGGCTTACGACAGAATTGGGCAGAGCACCGAGGATATTCAAGATTGGCTTGAGGATAAAATTGGAACTGCAAGTGATTTAACCTGGTATTTGGAAATTGACATTCAAAATCATGTTCCTGCCGAATGTGAAATCAGATATGGTTCTGTTGAGAGAACAATAAATGTTGAAGATGACTTAACTTTAAGCGGGAATGGTGGAAGTTGTTTAAGTATTTCTAATTCTGGTTACTGGCTTAAGATTAACAATGAATGTTTGGATGAAGAATTTGAAGTAAGTTGTGATGAGGATTTTATTACTACTTTGTTATATAGGAAAGGATTGTCTGGGACTTTGTTTGTTTCTTCTGAAACCCATTCGGCTTCTTCTTTAGGAACAACCTCTGAAAAAGTTAATTCTGAATGTTTTAAATCTGGTAATGTTTGCGATTATGAAGGAAGTTTGTGGGCTTCTCTGGCATTAAATAAAATGGGAGAAGATGTTGATTCTTATCTTCCTTATCTTTCTGCTCTTGCTTCTGATAATAAAAAATATTTTCCAAGTTCATTTTTGTATATCCTGACTGGAGGGCAGGAGCACTTTACTGAGATTGTTCAAAACCAGAAACAGGAAAAGTACTGGGAGATAATTGGAAGTGCTGAAAATAGATTTTATGACACTTCTCTTGCAATGCTTTCTTTAAGTGGAAGTGGTGCAACTGAATTAGGAAATGCCCAGAATTATTTATTAGATATTCAAACAAAAGATGGCTGCTGGAACAATAATAATATAAGGGATACTGCTTTTGTTTTGTATTCTGGATGGGGAAAGAGTGTTTCTGGTTCTGGAGGAGGAATTGATGCCAGTTGTGCAGGTGCTGGGAGGTATTGTGAAGCACAGTTTGACTGCTTGGAGTCTGGAGGGACTGTATTAGGAGAGTATGAATGTTCTGGATTTAGAGAAGTTTGCTGTTCTATTGATGTTAGAGAGCAAACCTGTGCAGAGAAAGGGGGAATTGTATGTTCTGCCGGAAAAGAATGCGATGGTTCTTCTACTACTTCTATTGATGGAAGCTGCTGCCTTGGAACTTGCATTGCTCCAAACATTCAGAATACTTGTGAATTATTTGAAGGGAATTGCAGAAGCTCATGCTCTGATGACGAGAAGAAAAATGATAATCCCTGTTCTGATAGCTCGGAGGTTTGCTGTGTTACCAAAGAAGTTCCTGATGAAAGCAATCGGTGGCCTTGGATTATTGTATTGGGAATATTAATTTTGCTTGTTCTTATAGGAATTATTTACAGAAACAAAATAAGAATGTGGTGGTTTAGAAGGAAAGGGAGAGCCAGTGTTTCTCCAGCAAGACCAAGAGGACCTCCTGGAGCCGGAGTTATGGGAATGGGAAGACCTATTCAAAGGTTTGGGGCCCCTATAAGAAGGGCTGTTAGCTCTGGAACTAGAGAAATGGAAGAAACTATGAGAAAGTTGCAGGAATTGGGTAAGTAAATTATGGGGTGGTTTATATAAATCTTTAAATAGGGTGTTTTATTGCGAATTTTATGGAAAAGAAAATTTTAGCAGTTCTCTTTATGTGTTTTCTTTTAGTGTTCTTTATGAGTTCGGCTTCTGCTGGATTCTGGGACTTTTTTAAGAAAATATTTGGATTTGACGGCAAGATTTCAATTGATGATTGCGGAGAATTCAGTTATACTGCCCCTGTTGCCGTAACCGCGAGCAGTTCTACTCTTCCTGGTTATCCACCTGAAAATGCAATTGATGGAAAGACTGGAATGCCTTGGCTAGGAATCAATGACAACAAATATCCTAAATGGATTTACTTTGATTTAGGTGAAGAGAAATGTGTTAATGAAGTTTCTATTGCTATGTTTCCAACTCACACTCCTTTGAAAATGGATATTCAAACAAGCAATAATCCGGAAGAGATTTGGGAAAATGTTGTAAGCGATTGGGATTATGATACTGAACACCAAAGTAACTTTCATAAGCAGGCATTTGATGTTGTGAAGGCAAGATATGTCAGAGTTTATCAGACAGAAGGTACTTCTCCTTTTGGTTCTATTGGAGAGATTAGGATAACTGCTGCGGATTATTTGAGTTAAATCTGAAGATTTATATAATTGCAATTTATAGTTAATGCATGGGGAAACTTATTTTATTGGTGTTGTGTGTTTTGATGTTTGTGCCTGCGGTGGTTGGGATAAGCACGAGCATGAAAGAAGTTTATGCGCCTGCTGAGACAATTATTGCTGAAATTCAGGGGAATATTCTTGAGCCTATTTTACCTGAAGACATTCAGTTTTTCAGAGGGCATGTTTCTGTTCCCTTGGAATATGATGTGAAGAAATTAGGAGAGAAGTATTTTATTTGGATGATTGCACCTGAAAATGAGGAGATGTATAGTTTAATTATTAATGGAGTTACAACAACCCAGAATGGGAAAGTTGCTACAATTGATTATGGACAGAATTTTTCCGTTGAAGGCAATTTAAGTTCCTATAATATTAAACCGGGATTTGTTTATACAAAAGAAGATTTTGAAATTAAGGTTAATTTGAATGAAGATATTGACAGAACGATTGCTGTTAGTTATGCTGGAAATGAAGGAGAAGCTGTTTTGAAACCAGGGGAGAATAATCTGAAATTTTCTGCTGGGGATGTTGATGGAACTCAATTTATTACTGTTCAGATTGGAGATTACAATGTTCCTGCTTATATTTTCGGGGGAAGCAGGGAAGAGGTTGTTCTGCCTTTGTTAAGATTTAAGCCCCGAACTATTGAAAGCGTGGTTGTCGTCGGAGAAGTTGGATATTATCCTTTCCAGATTATTAATTATGGAAGTGAAAGGATTGAGATGGAGTTTGAATTTAATGAAGAACTATTTTTAATTGAACCATTTTATGAAAAGTTTGTTGTTGAAAAGGGAGAAATAAGAGAGTTTAATTTAAGTTTGAAGGGAGGATTGGAAGGAGATATTGATGAGATTATTTATATTAAATCTGGAGATTTGAAAATTGAAATGCCTGTTAAAATCACTTTGACTGAAAATGAGGCTGAAGCAGAAACTCCGTACTTAGAGGAAAATTTTGTAGAAAGTTCTTTGTATTACTGCTCTGAATTAAATGGATTGCAATGCAGTGCAGATGAAACTTGTTCCGGAGATGTGAAATCTTCAAAGGATGGAAACTGCTGTATTGGAAGCTGTATCGTAGAAAATGATTGGGAATTCAGCTGGATTGGATATTTAATTGCCGGAATTGTAGTTTTAATTATCCTAATTGTTTTTATTAAATATAGAAAGGTGAGAATCAGTGGAAGTGATGTTATGAATAAGAGAATTAGTTCTGCTGAAAGAAGAATTGAGAGATAATTTTAAAAAGGGGAGATAATTGTAAAACTGATGAAGAAGATAGTGTTGTTAATTGTTTTTGGGTTTTTGTTTGTTGGGTTTTTGTTTGTTTTTAATAGTTTGGAGAAGGGCATTACTGGGGAGGTTGTTGGTATTGAAGAAGAAACTATTAGCCTATCCTGCAGTAATGTTTTGGGATATTGGACTTTTGATGGAGATATAGAGGATTCTTCAGGAAATAATTATGATGGAGAAATTATTCAGAAAGTTGTTTTTTCAGAAGGGATAATTGGTAAGTCTATTGAAATTACCCATAATAAAGATAATCCTTATTCCAGAGTTACTTTGCCTGCAAAGGTTCTTGATGGGGAGGAGAAATATTCCATATCTTTCTGGACCAAAACTACTGATGGATATGGATTGATTTTCCACTCTTCAAAGAAAGGAAAGCCGTATGACACAAATATGATGATTTCAAGCGGACCAAACAGAGGAAAGGTTTGTGCCACCAGTTGGAAGAATAGTATGTGCACCTCTGCGCGAATTAATGACGGGAAATGGCATCATGTAGTGGTTAGTGCAGATACAGAAGGGGATGAAAGTTTTAATGTTTATGTTGATGGAAGATTTGTGCAGAACAGCGGGAAGGATAAGATTAATTTGGAGCCTGTAGGGGAAATCTATCTTGGAGGGCTTTATGGGACCGGAGTTGGAAAGTGGGGAGCAACTTGGTATAAATATGATGGGTTAGTTGATGAATTTGCTATTTTTAATGGACTTTTGACAGATAAACAGGTTAGTGAATTATACAATAAGGGAAAAGGGAGAATTGTCTGTGGAAATGTAACTAAGGAAGAATTTTTGTCTTGGAGTAGATAGTTTTTTTAACTTGATTATATTAACGAATGTTATGGATAAAAAAGATGAGTTAGATGAGGAGGAGAATAATTCTATTGGTTGTGGGGATTTATTTGGCAAATTTCCACGCAAATCTAAGAAAACTGCTCAGGAATTAAAGGATGAAGTTAGGTTAGGATGGAAATAAAATAACCTTAATAGAGACTACTTTGATTTTTTCTTCTTTGATTTCTTTCCTTCAGGTGAATTTTCTGTCTTTGGTTGTTCTGGCGGGGTTGTTAATTTCTTAAACAATTCTGGTGCTTCTTCTTTTATTTTTTCAATTAAGAAAAGTCTTTCGTTCAAAACTTTCTTAGTTACAGCGTCGTAGTTATGCAATCTTACTAAAACTGTGTTTGCTAATTCATTCAAATCTGTGTTTGAAAGGGGAAGTTTTTCCGGCTGGATTATCTCTGTGTGTGCTGGCATGTACGCAAATAATACTCCCAAATAGGATTCAATTGTCTCAAATTCTGCCTCTATTTCTGCAAATGCTGTAAAAAGAGACTGGGCTTCCTTAATTGGAACTGGCTCGTGCAACTTTTTGTTTACAACTTTTACTCCTTTTTCTTTTTCTAAGTTCTCTGTTAATTCAGTTAATGCCTGTTTAATGTGCTCTACTGGTCGCCCAAGAATTTCGAGTATGAGGTTTGCCTGTATATTTTCCATGTTTGAAAGTGGAAAAGGTGGTTTTTAAACCTAATTAAAACCAATGAAATTTTCAATTTCTTTCTTTTTCTTTATATTTAAAGATATTTCCAAATAATAAAAGTTTATAAATTCGAGCCCAAAACTGTCCCATAATTTAATTCTTAGAAGTAATTAGAGTAGTTGGCATTAACAATCTTTATTAACTAACAAACTATTTTGAAAAAAGAATGGGAAAGAAAGTTTATTTTGCAGGAGCCATAAGGGGAGATAGATGTGTGGCTGAAACTATCATTAGTTTAGTCCAATATATTAAAACAGACCTGGGTTTACCTGTGCTAACTGAGCATGTCGGGGCAGAAAGACCAATTGAAGAATTTGCTAGAAAGATTGGTAAGGGTGTAGAAGAACTTTTGGCTGAAGATATTGAAGAACAAGACATCGCTTGGCTTGACCAATCTACTCATATTGTTGCAGAAATTTCAGGTGCAAGTACCGGGACTGGAAGAGAAGTAGAATATGCTAGAACAAAAGAACATTTTGGGAAAATTCCGGCCAGAGTTCTATGTATTTACTGCATTGATAGAGAATTTTTTGCTTCTCCCATGATTAGAGGTATGAAACCAAATAAGTATCCGAATGTTGATGTTAAAGCATATAAAAATTTAGACGAAGCCAAAGAAATAATTAGAAACTTTTTACAAAAATAGATATTTTATAATTTTTCACTGGAAAAATTATGAGACACAACTGTCCGCTAAGTTTATAAATCTGTTTTGTAGTAGGAAGATTATTATGATAAGAAATGAAGATGAGACGAGTGTATTTGTTGAATATTTTGGAGATTCTCCGTTTGTAAGGGTCTTAGACTTTTTAATAGAAGGAGAGGATTTTGATTATAGCCTAACGGAAGTTGCGAGAGGAGCCGGAGTTGGCTGGAGTGTGTTTACTAAAATTTGGGAAAAGTTACTGGAAAAACAGATGATTCTTCCTACAAGAAACATAGGGAATGCGAAGCTTTTTAGGCTTAATAAGGAAAACCCTGCTGTTAAAAAATTAATAAAATTGGATATGGAATTAACAAAGATAGAAACTGAAAAAATTTCTGTTGAGAAGTTTAGTGTTTAGAGTTTCCTCAGAGAGAATAAGACGATTATAAAAATTGTGAGAAGGGTAAAAGAGAAAATTATGTATATGCGGGTTTTTTCCTGTTTTGATATAAAAGATTCTGCTTCTGGTTTTGTCTGAGCATTTAAAATAATTGGTTCATTGTTGTGTGTTGGTGTTTTATATTTGAGTTGCTTGGATGTTTGGGCTGTTTGTGCCGTTGTTTTGGCTGTGCTTTCTTCTTCACTTTCTTCTAACGGTTCCTCATCTTCTTCATCTTCCTCCTCTTCTCTGTTTTCTTCTCCGCAGTCATTTTCATTTTCTTTTGTTTCTTTGCCATATTTCCATTTACCATCGCATACAAACCAAGTATCTCCGTCATTGTCTGAATCTTCTAACAAGTCTGTTTTGTCGATTGTTTTGTTATCTTTTTTTAGATATATTTTTTCATCTGAGTTGTCCAACCACTGGTTGCTTAGCTCTATCACAAAGTAATCTGAGTATGTTCCTTCTAATTCATAAGTGCCATCATCGTTGTTTATCAAAATATATTCTTCTAAGTCTATTTCATCTTCTGAATAAAATTCTATCCATTCTTTTCCACTATCGGGCCCTGTAGGGTTTGATTCAACTTCTGATATATAAATTGAAGAAGACAGGGGGATTAAAAAAAGGCTAATAACCATAAGTTTGGTAATAGGCGATTTTGCTGTTTTTATCAAAAAAATAAAGAGAATCTCTATCGTTGTTCCAAACGTTTGATTGTTTCCAGTAAAGTTGTAGCTGGTTGTCCTGCCCTTCTCCTGAATATAGAAAGACTTTTCCGATTGAGATGTCTTGGAAAGTGAATATTTTTGTGCTTTCATCCTTTAAAGTCCACCCTTTTATATTAATTGCCTTGCAATTGTTGCTTATTATGACGAATTCCTCATATTTATCTATTTCTACACTAAAACACCCGAAATACTCTGAATGCTTCCAGATTCCTTTTGATAATTGGACTGCATTTTTTTCTGCTTCTGCAAATTCCTTTAGTTCTGATTTGTCGACGAGAAATTTAGATGCCAGCCCCTGCGACACAAGCTCCAAATTTATATAACTTGGCGAATAAATTCTTCCAAGAGTTCTTCCATATTTGTCAAGCCCGCCTGTTTCCAACCTAACTGACTTATTTTCAAATTGTTTTAGATATGTAAGGGATAGTTCGTATATTTGGGTGTTTTTTTCAGGAGCATTTATATTTGACAACCTGATTTTTCTTCCGTCCTGCAGAATTAGGGTGTCTCCATCAATTATCTTTGAAACCATCACCAATTCTGGCTGTTCTTTCTGAATTACTGAAAAGAGATAAACATCACTTGCTATTAATCCTGTTATTAGAAGAGATAAAAGGAGTGCGTATTTTTTGTCCATGTTAAATATTACAAAGATTTAAATATAATTTTATTTATAGATTTAGATGGGGAAGAATAAACTTAGTATTTATGTGCTTGTGGTTGTTGGAGTGTTGCTTGTCGGGGCTTTTAGCTTTTGGAATTATTACAATGCAACTATGATAACTGGGCAGGCGATTGCTCCTGTTCCAAATGGCCCAAATCCAAAATCCGGCTGTATGAATAATCTTGTTGGATATTATGATGGGAGCGATGCTCAAGATGCTTCTGGGAATGGATATCATGGGACAATTTTTGGTGATATTGAGACTGTAAATGGAAAAGTTGGACAGGCATATGTTTTTCCTGGAACGGCAGATACTTATATTTCAGTACCGCCGGAGGTTCTGGCTGGAAGAGATAAGTTTAGCCTTTCTTTCTGGTTGTTGACCGATGATGATAGCGGCGGTGTGGTTTATGCCTCTTCATATTATTTGGGAACCAGAAAAACAGAGCTTTTTACCGGGCTTGATGGACGATTTTTGAGAGCTACTTGGAAAGACGGCGGTTCAAGAACTTTCAAATGGGGAACTTATACTCATGATTGGAGGCATTTTATTGTTACATTTAATATTACAGACGGTAAAGCTGAAATAAGGGCATATGTAAATACAAAGGACCAAATTAGCTCTAAGGGAAAATTAATGTGGACTCAGACGGCGGTTTCTGAATTGATTCCTGCGGAGATAATTGTTGGGCAGGAGAGAGATGATGCTGTGGTTGGAGCAGAGGAGGCTTGGAGCAAGAAGGCACTTGAGGACCGGTTGTATAAAGGAAGAATAGACGAGCTGGCTATTTTTGAGGGGGTCCTTACATCTGAAGAGATTAATTATCTTTGGAATAACGGAGAGGGAAAGTCGCCTTGTAATTAGTTCTATAATTCAATAATTTGTTTTTCGTGGGGAAGCGAGTTGTAGAATTTTTCTAAATCTTCGTTTGATATTTCTAAAGTAGATGTGTTGATGTTTGGGTGAAATCCTGAAAAATCTGCCTCCCATACTTCTTTGTCAAGGATTAAGCGGACAGAGTCTGGTGCATTTATCATGCAGAAAAGAGAAACTGAGCCAGGTAGAACTCCCAATTGCTCTTTAAGTTCTTTTGGAGATGCGAAGTGCAGTTCTTTTACATTAAGATAATCTTTCAAGAATTTTGTGTCTAATCTTTTTTCTGCAGACATACAGACAAGGTAAAAATTGTTATTTTCATCCCTCAAAAAAAGAGATTTTGTGTGCATTCCCGGGAACTCCAACTTTATTTTTTTTGATTCGTTTACTGTAAAGACCGGAGGATGTTCGTAGATTTTATAGAAAATTCCCAATTTATCAAAATATTCCTTTAATTTTTCATCCATAAGAATTTTTAATTAGCCATATATATAAATTTATTCCTGAAGGAAGAGTTTATAAAATAAAATTGTTAGGTGAATGTATGGAAGAGTATGATTTAATTATTATTGGCGCTGGAGTTTCTGGATTAGCTGGAGGCATGTATTCTGCCCGGCTTGGATTAAAAACTTTGATTCTTGGAGCAAGCTCTGGAAGTGAGATGCCTGTCGGAGGAACGATTACTGTTACTAATTTTGTGGAAAATTATCCTGGTTTTATCAGGATAAGCGGGATTGAATTGGCGGAAAAAATGAGAAAACATGCTGAAATTTATGATTTAGCGACGATAAAACAGGAAAAGGCAAATGATATAAGAAAGAAAGGAGGCAAATTTTTGGTTAAAACCGATGAAAAAGAATATTTAGGAAAATCTGTTTTGTTCGCAACCGGAACTAAATGGAGAGATTTGGAAATTCCTGGAGGAAAGGAGTTTAAGCATAGGGGAGTTAATTACTGCGCTTTGTGTGATGCGGCTCTGTATAAAAATAAAACCGTTTGTGTTGTTGGAGGAAGCGATGTTGCTGTTAGGGATGCTCTTATTTTAAGTGAGTATGCAAAGAAAGTCTATATTATTTATAGGAAGGAAAAGGTAAGGGCGGAACAAGCTAACCTTGAACTTGCTGAAAAAAATGAGAGAATTGAGATTATTAAAAACACTAATGTTTTAGAAGTTAAGGGAAAAGATTTTGTTGAATCTGTAGTTTTGGACAAGAAATACAAGGGAAAGAAAGAATTGAAGCTTGACGGGGTTTTTGTTGCGATCGGGCATGTTGCATTGAGCGAATTGGCGGAAAAACTGGGAGTAAAGTTGAATTTGAAAGACGAAATAATAATTGACAGAAAAACTTCCAAGACAAATGTTGAAGGAATTTTTGGGGCTGGAGATGTTACTGACAGGCCTTTTAAGCAGGTGATTATAGGAGTTTCAGAAGCCTGCGTGGCTGCCCATTCTGCTTATGAGTATTGCTCTAACAAGTAGATTTTTAAAGAATAATCATTTATTAGGAATATGGGAAAGAAAGGTGTATCTCCGATTATTGCTACTGTTTTGTTGATTTCAATTGCTTTAGTTTTAGCTTTGATAATTTTTCTATGGGCAAGAAGTTTTACTTCTGAGCAGCTGCAAAAATTTGATGAACCTGTAGAAAATGCCTGTGAAAATGTCCATTTTGAGGCTGAAGCAGATGCTTCTGGAGTTTATGTTGTAAACAGGGGGAATGTTCCACTTTCCGGTGTTGCCATTCAGGAAAAAGGATTGGGAAGTGTTAGCAGTGTTACAAGGTTTGACCATACAATTTCCTCAGGACAAACTGCCGAGGAAGGAATTGAATTAGGCAGTGGAGAGTTTGTTCTAATACCTATAATTCTTGGTGAAACTGAAAGTTACAAAAAAGAACATAAATGTTCTGACGAGTATGGAATTGTTATAGAGGTCATTTAAGATGAATTCTGGAAAAAGAGGTTTATCTCCGATTATTGCTACTGTTTTGATTGTTTTGCTAACAGTTGCTGGAGTTGCAGTTCTTGTTGGAATTGTTGTTCCATTTGTTAGAGATAATCTAAACAAAAGTACAGAATGCTCTAATTTTCAAGGGTATTTTGAATTTGTTGAAGATTTTGATTATGGAGGGAAAAATTATAATTTTAACTGCTTTAGTGGAAGCAGATATGGCATCTCATTGGAGGCAACAAGCGCTAAAAGTGTTGATGAAAAGGAGTTGTTGGGGTTTCATCTTGGTTTCTTTGGTGAGGGAATCTCCGAGGGAGTTGAGCCCAACGAGTTGATTATGCTCAATGGTTCGTTGGAGATAGATCTTCCTGAAAGAGGAGAAATTAGAACCTATATTTATCCTTCCATAGAGGAATATAACAGGATGGAAGTTTATCCTGTTTTATCAAACGGAAAGGTTTGTGAAAAATCTGATGATATAGAGATTATTTCATGCGATGGAGGAATATTGAATGGCTAATAAAAAAGGTCAGATATGGATTGAAGCCGTGCTTTATACTTTGATTGGATTGGCTTTAATTGGAATTGCTCTGGCTTTTATAACTCCAAAAATGAATGAATCAAAAGACAGGGCGGTTGTTGAACAAACAATTGAATCCTTAGATACCTTTGATTTTAAAATAAGAGAAGTTTTAGAAAGAGGAGAGGGAAACATAAGAGCTGTTGATTTTACTATAAAAAAGGGAGAATTATATGTTGATGCTCAGGGCGACAGGATTTCTATTATTCTTGAAGAAATAGGAAAACCTTACAGCCAAGAAGGTGTTGATGTTCCTGTGGGAAATGTGAGAGTTAGAACAGAAAAAAAACAGAAGAGTTATTATGTTAATGTTTCTTTGTCCTATGATAATCTTGATTTGAAATACGATGGCGAAGATATAGAAAGAAAGTTTACTTCTGGTTCACTTCCTTATAAGTTTTCTATTTCTAATGAGGGAAATGACGGAGGAAAGACGGAAATCAATGTTGAAGAACAAGGATAATTTTAAATAAATGCTAAATTTTACTTATTTATGGCAATAACACTAAACCTCAACCCATCTATTCCTGCTTTGCCTCGCCCTACCGACAAAAAAAGAGTGGATGTTAGATATATGCTTATTCCTCCTTATGCGTCGGCCCATATATATTGGGATGAGAAGTCTGGAGAGCTTGTTTATGAGGTTGAGGAACCTATGATGGAGGATAGTGAATGGGAAACTCTTGAGAGGATTGAATCCGCAATGCTTGAATTAATTAATGTTAATGTTGCTGTTGACAAAAGTTTAGAATCCACTTCGGCTTATATTGATAAAACTGCAAGGCTTCTTATTGACGAATTAAATATTCAGGTTAGTTCTGAAAGTTATGAAAAAATGTTTTACTATTTGTTTAGGGATTTCGTTGGGTTTAACAAAGTTGACCCCCTGCTGAGAGATTATTTCATAGAGGATATTGAATGCAATGGAGTTGATACTCCGGTTTATGTTGTTCATAGAATTTATAGAAATTTAAGGACAAATATTGGTTATAAAGAGATAGAAAAACTTGCGAGTTTTGTAGAAAAACTGGCTCAACGCTCTGGAAGATATGTTTCTTATGCCCAACCGCTTTTGGATGGCACTCTTCCCGATGGTTCTAGAGTTAATGCCACATATACAGAAGATGTTACTTCAAGAGGGCCCACATTTACCATAAGAAAATTCACAAAAGTTCCGTGGAGCCCTCCGCAACTTATTGCGATGAATACTCTAAGCCCGGAAATGCTTGCTTACTTTTGGATACTTCTTGAACATAAATCTAACATTTTGATTAGTGGCGGAACTGCTTCTGGAAAGACTACTTTGTTGAACGCCTTGGCTTTTTTTATCCCTCCTGAAGCAAGAGTTGTTTCGATTGAAGACACTAGAGAAATTAACCTGCCGAGAGAGAACTGGCTTCCTGCTGTTGCCAGAACCTCCTTGGGAATCGGGAAAGTTGGAGAAGTTGATTTATTTGAACTTTTGAAAAGCTCTTTTAGGCAGAACCCAGATTATCTGATTGTTGGCGAAGTCAGAGGCAAAGAGGCATTTGTATTATTTCAGGGCATGGCTTCTGGACATTCTTCGCTGAGCACTATGCACGCAGATTCTGTTGATACGCTGATTAGAAGACTACAGACTCCTCCAATTGAGCTGTCTCCAACACTTGTTAACAGCTTGGATTGTGTTGGCATTGCCACTCATGCAGTTGTTAGAGGACATCAAACAAGAAGAATAAGAGAAATTGTTGAGATTGTTGATGTCAATAGAGATGGAACTGCTATCATTAATACTCCTTTTAAATGGGATGCTTCAAAAGATGTATTTTACTTCAAAAGGCAAAGCAAAGTTTTTGAAAAGATATCCGCGAAAAGAGGGATTAGTATGGAAAATTTACAAAGAGAGTTTGCTTTAAGAACAAGGCTTCTTTACGAGCTATACAAAAGAAGAATATTTGAATTTAATGAAGTTGGAAGAATCATAAATGATTACTATAAAAATCCTGCTTCTGTTCTGGAGAAGTTTGATTTACAGTGAAAGACAAGAGTATTTCCCCAATCAAAATAGCCTAACATATTTAAATCGGATTTATTTCTATAGTTTATGAAAAAAGAGGACATAAGTGTTCTAGCTCAATTGCTTAGTGGAATGAAAGATGCTTCTGCAGAGCTTGAGAAGGCCAGAAACAAAAAAGATATTGAGGGGGTTAATCAGGCAAAGAGGGAGATTATGGTTTTTCATAAGGAAATTAATAGGTTACTATGATAGGAGAATTAAAAAGAAACATTGAAACAGAAATCTCCATTCTGAAGGAGCTTTCCATTTATAGCAGGAAATTTGAATTTTCTGGAGGAGCTGAAAAAAAACTTTTGGGAGATGCAATAGTCTCCCTGATAAAAAGCCTCAGGATTTTGAATGATTCTGTTCCAAAAATCTTAGATAATGTTTCTGTTGTGAGCCAGCTTCCAGGAAGCCAGAAACAGACAGGACTTGAAAATATTGAGTTTAAGAGAGAGGGGGCTGAAATTAAGGTGACTATTCCTGAAGAAGACAGGGAAAAATTTTTACAGGAGTTGAGCATAAGTGAGAATCTTATCAAAAAAATAAAGAAAAGAACAAAGGAAAGGGCTGATGAATATGAAGAATTTAAAGCCGCGAGAGGATATCTAAAGCTTTCCAACAAATTCTTTTTGGATAGGGCCATTGACTTGGTAAATAAGGGACATTTCAAACAATTGTCGGTTGAGATTAGGAAAGCCAATATTGGGATATTGTTTGAAGCGTATGTTGCGATGATTTTCTTTAGCGTCCTTCTTAGCTTCTTCTTTTCTATTTTTCTTGTTGTTTTCCTTATGTTTCTTGATTTAAATTTTATATGGCCATTTGTCAGTTTTTATGAGGGAAGTTATCTTATTAGGGCGCTGCAAGTTGGATGGCTTCTCTTTGCTGTTCCTGTTTTTGTTGGAGTTGGATTGTATGCCTATCCCTCGCTTGAAAAGAGCTCCCTTGGAAAAAAGATAGACCAAGAACTGCCTTTTGCTGTTATTCATATGGGGGCGATTGCAGGCTCTGGAATTTCTCCTAATGAATTATTTAAAATTATAGGAATGAGCAAAGATTATCCTAATTTGAGAAAGGAATTAAGAAAAGTTTTAAATCTGATTAATTTGTATGGATATGATCTGGTTACTGCTTTGTCCAATGCATCAAAGACCTCCCCAAGTACAAAACTTGCTGAATTATTCTCCGGACTTGCCACCACAATTCATTCTGGGGGGGAATTAAAGGAATATTTTGAAAAGAGAGGAGAAACCTTGCTGTTAGGTTATAGATTAGAGAGAGAGAAATATTCCAAGGTTGCTGAAACATTTATGGACATTTATATTAGTGTGATTATTGCGGCTCCAATGATTTTGATGCTTTTGCTCATTATGATCTCTGTTTCCGGAATCAGCGTCGGGTTTTCTCAGTTCCAGCTCACGCTGTTTATTATATTGATACTTGCCTTGCTGAATATCCTGTTTTTGGGATTTTTGCACATAAGACAACCAACATATTGAAATGGTACTAAAAAAAATGCACTGGATTGGAATTGTGTTTGGATTATTAGTCATACTTGGAGGGATATCTGTTTACTTTTTAACTAAAGATGTTAATTTGTTGTTCTTTTTAATTGGAATAGGCGCAACAGTTGTTGCGTTTCCCTTTGTTGCCGGAATTGTTTTTGAGAATAAGAGAGAACAGCAGATTAACTCCATGTTTTTGGAATTTTCAAGAAATCTGGCTGAGGGGGTTAGTACTGGGACTCCTGTAAGCAAGACAATAATAAATATGAGAAATAAAAACTATGGAAGTTTAAATCCTTACATAAGAAAACTTGCCAATCAAATAGAACTTGGAATTCCTGTTGAAAGAGCATTGCATACTTTTGCTCAGGATATTGGAAGTCCAATAATAAAAAGGGCGGTTGCTTTAATTACTGAAGCTGAAAAGGCAGGAGGAGAGATTGACTACATTTTAGAAAGTGTTGCTAAGTCTATTTCTGAAATAGATAAATTAAGAAAGGAAAGGAAGGCGGTAGTTTATAGTTTGGTGGTTCAGGGGTACATTATTTTTCTGATATTTATAGGGATTATGCTTGTTATGCAGTTTAAAATACTTCCAATGACAGAGGGAATTGGGAGTTTTGGAGACATAAGCAGTATAGGTTCAATTAAGGAGATTGGCTCAGGAGACAGCCCTGAAATCGGGGGAACCCAATCTGTCCAATCTTTAGGAAGGTCTTTTCTTTATTTACTATTGGTTCAGGGATTTTTTGCCGGACTTACAATCGGAAAACTTTCTTCTGGAACAATAAGAGACGGAATAAAACATTCTTTTATCCTTATGATAATGGCCCTTCTAATATCCACTGGGGCTAATTTGTTTCTTGGGGCCTAACTAAATAGAAAATTTCATTATTTGATTTGAAGGTTTTGTATGAATAATTTAATCTTTTTAAAAGAAGTTCTATCCATCTTCTTTGCGGAAATCTCATCGGCTTACCGGATAACTTTTTTGTTGCAAAAGAGATTAAGAAATATCTGCATTTTACTGTCTTCAGAATTTTTTCGGATAATTTATGAGATTTTTTTTCTATTACATCAAGCACCTTGAACAAAATGCATAAATCTATTTCAGGCAAATCTGGGTTGATTTTCCTTATGTCGTATGTAAAAGTTTTTCCTTTTATTTTATTTTTTTCAAAGAACTTTTGGATTAACTTTAACTCGTCTTCTCTTATATCTGAAGCATAATATTTTATTTTTGAATTTGCCAACGCGATTGGATTTAACCCGCATCCCAAATCCAGAATTGATTTTGCTTTTAAACTATTAATTATCTTTTTTAATTTTGGATAAAAAGCTATTCTTTCAGCTGTTGAAGAATGAGTTTTTAGAATTTCTTTTATTTTATTTTTTTCAAATAATTTTCCCCTGTTTTTTGATGCCTTTTGAAATTGTCCTGTCAGGTTTCTGAGATTTGCCCTTATTTCTTTGATTACTATTTTTGAATCTCTTTCTGACAATTCTTCTATCTCTATTTTATGTTGGTTTAGATGCTTATTTAGAGTTTCTTTTATTATGCTCTCTGAAATCCCCCTAAATTCTGGTTTTTGTTTTATCTTTTCTATCAAGATTTTTAGTTTCATTCAACTAAGAGAAAGGTAATGTATATAAATCTTCTAAATTTATTTAAGATATGGTAAAAAATAGAAAGGGGACTAGTCATGTTGAAATCATTTTGTCTGTTGTTATTTTCCTGGCTTTTGTCGGGATTGCATTATATTTTTTCAGCCCAAAAAATACTGACAGAGTGATTGGGACGACTCAGGAATATGCTTTTAGAGAAATAGAAAAGCAGGCAAGTGTTGTGCTTGAAACTTATGGTGTTAACCTCAACCAGATTGGTCCTATCGGAGTTGGAATTGATGAAATTGGGGGCGGAGGAGTGAGAGTTGAAAATTCTGCAGAGAATGTTTTAAGTTCTGGAAGAACCGGAGAAATTGTTTGTATTAACGGTGGAGGAAATGAGTTTGTTTATATTTATGTCAGCGAAGACTTTTCCAGCTCTGGTTGCGGACTAAGTAACGGAGATTATACTCTGGCTTCCTCTAATTCAAGAAAAGTTGTTTCTGAAAAAAAGTTGAAGCTTCTTCAAAGCAAGTATAATTCCGACTATTCTGGATTAAAAGAAGAATTTAATCTTCCAGGAAGAGTTGAATTTGGATTTGAGTTTAATTTTGATGACGGGGGCGAAATTTCTGCTATTGCCAATATTCCTGAAAACTTAGAGGTTTTTTCAAAAAGCAAAAGAGTTGAAATATTAAGAGAAGAAGGAACCAGGGAATTCGGAGAATTGAAAGTTACAATATGGTGAGAGGAAAAAGAGGTTTTATAAAAATTGTTGAGGCAACTGTTGCAATCGTGATTGTCTTTGCCGTTTTGCTGATAATGATAGATAAGGGCTCCAGTGATTCTGGGGATTTGAGTTATTTGATTACTCCAATATTGGAAGAAATTGCCCAGAATCCTGATTTGAGAATGGATATATTAATTAAAGAAGCAACTGTCCTGACTAGATTGAAAGATTTTGTGGGGGAGAGGATTGATAGTTCATATTTTGGATATGACGTTAAGATATGTGAATTAGGCGTGGTTTGTGCTCTGGATAGTTTTCCAAGTGAAGCGAGAGATGGTAATATTTATTCGCAGGAAAGAGTTGTAAGCACATATTTGGAAAATTTAGGAGATAGTTCAAAGAAAGTTAAGATTTTCTTGTGGAGAAAGTGATTAAGAATATTTATAAATCTCCTGCTTCTATGAATAATATGAAGAGGTTTATGACTTTAACGGCTATTTTTTTAGGAGTAATTTTGTTTTCAGCTGGAGTTTTTGCTGAGTGTTCTCCTTCTGATAGAATTATGAGAATTTCTGGAACATCTAATGCGCACGGAGAAGAATATGATTTTAGCGGATTAGAAAGTTCAAGTACTGGATATATTGATATTTGTTATAGCGATATTTTTGGACAGGGATATGGGGGAGCTGTCAGCCATGTTTGTGAGACCGATGGAAGCAATCTTGTTTTAAGGTTGTCTGCCGATACAAATGCTCATGCTGAGGGCCCTGCTGGAAGCAATTACCTAACAAAAGTTTGTTACTCTGGATTAACTAATTGCAGGCTGGCTTCTTCCTGCAATACTGGTGAAACAGAAATTATTAGATTGTCTGGTGTTACAAATGCCCATCTTGCTGAAGAAGGGTATTCTGGATATAGCAACATGATTTGCTGTGGTGGTGCTGGGCCACCAATTGGGGAAATTGGTGAAGTTTATTGGGAAAATTATGCTGATGAAAGAGCTACCGAAATGTGCATTGGAGATGATGTTAAGTTGGTTGCGGAAAATGGTTTTACTGAAGGGATAAATACTGAGTTTGTTATTACCGAAACTAATTGGTTTGATGAAGAAGTGACTGGATTGCCTAAGTTTTTGATCAGTGTTGATGATTTTGAGAAATGGACGATTGCTGCTGGGGAAAATGTTAGTGAGGGAAGCAATTTGATTTTTGATATTGAGACAGAAACTTCTGGCAGTCTGCACATTAAAAATGCTGATGAATGTGTCAATACTCCTCCCACCGCTCAAATTCTTTCTCCTGTGCATCGTGGAGTTTATTTTGTAAATACCCCAATTACTTTTGAAGGTAAATGTCTTGATAGAGAGAATGAACCAATTTATAATTGGGAAGTTGAGGGAGTTAGTTTGGGGAGTTTTGTTGATGATAATAAATTTACCTTGCCTTTAAGTGAAATGGGGGCTACAACTGTGACATTGGAATGTATTGACTCTAAAGATACTTCTCTTTCTGATTCAGAACAAATTTCAATTCTGATGATTGGGGCTTCTTCTATTTCTGCATTTATTGAAGAGCCTGAGCATGAGGAATATATGATTAAAAATGAATTGTATATTAATGGGATTACTCATATCGGATATAAAGCAGAAGATAGTTATGTTGTGGAGAGTTCATTTAATCCATTAGATTGTTCCGGTTCTGTAAACTGCCTGGCTGGAAAGTGCCCTTCACAGACACAACCTCATCCTTCTTGTGGGGCAGTTAATATTGATAATCCTAACCAAGGATATGAAAAGTTGGATTTTCAGTGGGTTTTTGAAGATAATCTTGCGAATCCTTACGGGGGTTTAGGAGTTTCAAGTGGCGGAAAGTATTATGGTTCAGCAGGAAAGAAAAAAATAGATTTGACCCTTAAGTATAATATTGCTCCTTATAGTTTACAAGATACATTTACAAGAGAATTCATTCTGGAGATGCAATGTAAAGGTAATGGGGCAACTTACTACGAGATAAATCCAATAACCGGAAAGTTAAGATCTGTAGGATTGGTTACTTCTGGAAGTGAAAATGCTTGTTCTGGTCCTGATGGTTCTCCAGGCGGGGGAGATGATTGCTGTCCAAGCGGGCAAATTTGCGGGGCAACTGGGTGTCATACTCCGACGGAAGACCCTCCAGTAAATAATCTCTGCTCAAGATATGACAATGAAGATGATTGCCTTGATGATGATTACGGGGCTGCGGATAAAATTAATTATCCTGGACTTTGGACTACTGAACCTGATTGCGATGACGATGATGTTGAGTGTTTCTGTGGCTGGATTGACGACGCCTGTGAATTTACCAAGATAGAATATGAGGATCCAAATGGATATCCTCCCCCTCCTCCCCCAAAAAAGACAACCTGCACATATTACAATCCAGAATATGGGGAGTGCATTAATGGGTATATGACCGTTACTGTCAGACTTAAGTCTGGAGATCCCTTGAAGTGTACTGCAGAGGATATACCTGATGCAAGATGCGGGTTGTATCAGGCAATTGAACTGCCTTTCTTTGGATTTATGCAGTTTGTTTTGTCTGTGGTTTCCATATGCATTTTGTATTTGATTTTTTTGGGGAAACTGAAGATTTTTAAAGAAAATAGTGCTTAAAGACGCATGAAAAAGAGAGGACTTTTGATATTTTCTTTAATGTTTGCTGTTTTGTTGATAAGCTTGGCTGTTGGAGATTTTGATGACAAAAATAGAGAGGTCATTAAATTTTACTCTACTGGAGAAATAATTAAAGGGACAATAAATATTAGTTTTGATGAAGAGCCGGCTAGTTCTTTGCTAACCAGCAATTTTAAGGGGAATATTACTCTTTTAGAATTTCTTGAAAAGAATTATTATGAGGGGGGAGTTGATTTTGAATGCAGCACTGCTTACTGTCTTGACAGTTTTACAGCTGGGTCTAAGACAACCCAGGTAAATGTTGATGAAGACAAATTTGTCGGATTCAAATTGGTGGGAGATAATGTGAGGAAGATTAGTTCTGTGAAAATGGATATTGCCAGTAATATTGAAACTTCCTGCTTTAAGCAGTTGGATGTTGACATTGGAAACGATGGAGAAAATGTTTTAACAAACAATAAATATGTTGACTCCGCCTGTTTTGAGAAAGATTATGGGTGTTTTGATTTAGGACTGAGCGAATACAATACTGCAATTATTCCTGATACTCCCTTATGCGAAAAGATTACCCTCAATTCTGCTCCTGCGTATAAAGTAGGGGCTAAAATTCAAAATAGTTCTAACATTGAAGGAGAGATTGAAATGGAATTGAGAGATGCAGAGGAGAATTCTATTGTCTTGGGAAGCTGTATCCTTCCAAAACATTCCCAGAATAATGAAGAGCTGGAATGTGTTATTAGTTATTTGTCTTCTGAAGAAAAAGATTTTTTCGTTTGTGTTGTGAGCAAGGATTATGAAGATAATCTTGAACCAGATTACAAAATAAGGGTAGAAACAAGCGGGGAGAAATGCGGGACCGATGACTATGGAGACAAATTGAATAAAGACTTTGAAATCTTTGCCAGAGGAATGAAGTTTAATAAATTGGATTTGCAGATTAATGACACCATGTTTGAATTTACTTATGGATACACTTTAAGCGAGTATATTGAAGATTATCTATATGACACCTATGAGATGAATGAAGATGGAGTAAATTGTGAAAATGAATGTATTGTTCCGATAAAATTCTCAGGAAGGGAGCAAACTCTTTACCTGAGCAATACTAAAATCGGATATTACGATGGGAATACTCCTTTTGTCAACGACAAAGTTTATTTAATAAATGTTGACTCTCCTAATATTACCTCTGATTTCTTAAAATTAAAATTAGATGAGGCTAACTTTACAATACCTGTTGGTTCTACTGAAAAAAAATTCAAGTTTTATATTGGGGGAGAGAAAGTTTTTGAAGAGGCGATTAACCTTTCAACGACATTTGATTTTGACCTTACTCCTAAATTTGCGATGATTGGACAAAATACTTTGTTTAGGACTGTGACTTCCAAAAATATTACCAGTTCTGTTTGGGACTTTGGGGATGAAGGAACGTATACTTCCAATAACAAAGAAGCCGTTCATAGATACATTGAAGAAGGGGATTTTGAAATTAGTGTTTCTTTAACGGATAAAGATGGGAAAAAATCTTCTAAAAAGTTCATAGTTGGCGTTGGAGATGCAAAAAAATCTGCCAACCTGACAATAATTAAATATGAAAATAGATTAGTTAATTTAACCAAGGAATTAGGTGCCTTTGCTCAATGGAAGAGCAGAGAAATTGAGAAGGTTGTTAATCCTTCTGAACTTAGCGCCGAGGTTTCCAGATTAAAAGCGGAGTATGGTTCTGCAGTTGGTGATGATGAATTTCTTGATGTTGTTTTGGCATTGGTTGAACTGGATGTTCCTTATTCTGTTTCGGCAAGGGAAAGCGGAACCCTCCCCATCCTTGTTGGAGATTATATTGATGTTTCTTACATAGAAGAAGTTTCTGGCAAAGATGCAAGTGACCCTGATGAGTTGGAAGATATTATTGTTGGATGGATGGGGAAAAACTATGATAGTGATGTAGATTATGAAAAAATTGCTGGGTATTATGATGGCGGAGTAGAAGACATTATAACTTCATTTAAATTCAATCTGAATAAAAAGACAAGTTCTGATGTCGATTCTTATCTTTTTATTGATCTCCCAATAGATGAAATTAATTTTAAGGAGAGTTATGGAGAAAAGGCAGTTAGTGGCGGGGCGGCTACCTACATCCCCTCCTCCGGAAGCAAAACTATTGAATTTTCTTTATCTGGAGAGGTTGGAGTTGAAGATTTGGGTGCTTATGTTGCTCCAGAAATAAGCCAGCTTGTTGTTACTTCTTCAGAAGAGATTATTCCGTTTGATATAAAAAACCCTTTCAAGACAGGAGGGTTTGTCTTTTGGATATCTGTTTTAGCTGTTGCTTTTCTTATTGTTTATATCATATTACAGGAATGGTATAAAAGAAATTATGAAAACCATTTGTTTAGCAATAGAAATGATTTGTATAATTTGATTAATTTCATATACAATGGGAGAAAGAGCGGACTTGGAGATTCTGAAATAAATAAAAAGCTATCCAGTTCTGGGTGGAGCGGTGAGAAGAGGAGTTATGCCTTTAGAAAGATAGATGGAAAGAGGACAGGAATGCTTGAGATACCTCTTTTCAGGTTCTTTGAAAGGAAGAAAGTTAAAGATGAAATAGCGAAAAGACAGGGTAGAGAGATAGACACAAGATTTATTAAAGGCCCCAGGTTTTAGAAAAAATGGTGTTTAAGATACTTAAAAGATTTTCAAGGAGGATCCTAAGAAATATTTTTGGATCCAAAGATAACATTAAACTGGGTTTTTACGGGCCCCCTAATGCTGGGAAGACTATGCTGGCAAACAGGATTTGCAAGGACTGGACCGGAGAGGAGATTGGAGCGGTCAGCGGCATTCCTCATGAAACAAGACATGTTCAATTTAAAGAGAAAGTGGAAATCAAGTATAAGGGAAAAAGCCTAACTTTTAAGATTGTAGATACTCCTGGAATTGCGACGAAAATAGATTATGAAAATTTTTTGAAATTTGGGTTAAAGAAAAAAGAAGCTAAAAAAAGGGCAAAAGAAGCCACGCAAGGGATTATTGATTCCATAAAATGGCTTGATGACGTCGATGCAGTTATTATCGTTCTTGATTCGTGCGAGAACCCTTACAGCCAGGTTAATATTACCATCATCGGAAATTTGGTTGCCCGTAAAATTCCTGTGCTGATAGTAGCAAACAAAATAGATTTAAAGCGTGCAAACGTGAAAAAGGTAAGCGCAGCATTTCCTGAGTATGAGGTTGTTGGGGTATCTGCAAAGGAAGGAACAAATATGGAAGAATTTTATGAGTATGTATTTAAACTGGCTAAAAAAGTCTAAATGATAAAGAAAAAAGTTAAAATGAAAAAAATACAAAAAGTAAAGAAACTGAAGGGACTGAGTCTGCATATTCTTCCTTTTTCTGAAGTTCAGGATTTGGGAATTGCCCAAAGGGTCAAGAAAATTCTTAGCCTTGTCCTGGGAAATAAGATAGTTATTTTGCATGGAAAACTGAGGGCTGAAGAGGAAGCGAGGCTGATTGAGGACACAATGGCTCTCGTTGACCATGTCAAGAACTTTCAGGGAATTGAGTTGGCAGTTATCGGCTCTGATTCAAGGCAGGAGAATTTTGTTAATAAAGTAAGATTTGGGCTTGCAAACAGGCTGATTGGGGATTCGAGAGCATTGACTGTTATCGGGCCTGCCTCTATTATTAAGGAAATAAGAAGAGACCCAAAGAAACTTGAATTAATGCTTAGTTAAATTTATTAATGTGTTGCATCTGTATTTTTTATGCCATACCGCTGTGTTCATTGTTCAAAGATATACAATGATGGGAGTTCTGAAGTCCTAACTGGGTGTTCTGGATGCCATAGTAAATTCTTTTTCTATATTAAGGCAGATAAGTTGAAAGAGATTCAGGAAAGAAGAGAGGAGGAAATTCATTTGAGTTATGTGGAAAAGAAGCAGGTTGAGCAGGATTTGAGAGACATTGCAGGTATAGAAGATGAGGAAAAACCTGTTTTTCTTGATTTTGAGAGCATAAAGATTGTTAAGCCTGGGCAGTATTTGCTTGATTTGCCAAGATTGTTCGAAATGGGAAAACCACATGTTTATCAGATGGAAGATGGGAAATATATCGTTGATTTTTCTAGCGGGATAAAAGATTAAGTTTAAATTATCTTTTTGGTTTTGGATAGTATGAATTTAAAGAAATTTTTGAGAGGTTTGGATTTTTCTCTTTCTGAAGAAGAGCTTTCCGATATGAGGAAAGAGACAGAACTTATTGCGAATAAAATAAGCGGAAGCTTGGTCAGGAATAAGATTAAAGCGAGGGTTTTTGTTGGAGGTAGTTTTGCAAAGAAAACTTTGATGAAAAACAAAGATTATGACATTGATATTTTTGTTAGGTTTGAAAATGGAGAGGAAATTTCTGAGAAGTTGGGCGAAGTTGTGAGGGGAGGGTTTGGGGGAGATTATAATATTGAGCTTGTTCATGGGAGCAGAGATTATTTTAGAGTTTGGAGAGATAGGAAGGTAGTATTTGAAATCATACCTGTTTTGGACATTAAGTCTCCTAAATATTCTGAAAATGTTACTGATTTGAGTTATTTTCATGTTAATTATGTTAAGAGAAGATTGAAGGGGGGATTGGCCAGAGAAGTTCTAATAGCAAAGAAATTTCTTAGAGCTCAAGGAGTTTATGGGGCTGAGAGTTACATACAAGGCATATCTGGATATGGTCTTGAGTGTTTAATTATTTATTACAGGAGTTTTGAAAAGATGGCCAAAGGAATTGTTAAAATAAAAGATAAAGAAATTATTGATATTGAAAAGAAATACAAGAATAAAAAAGAGATTTTGTTGGAATTGAATGAAAGTAAACTGACAAGCCCGATTGTTATGGTTGATCCTACGTGGAAGGAAAGAAATGTTTTGGCTGCGTTGAGTCTGGATACATTTGAAAAACTGCAGAAAAGTTTGAGGAAATTTATTAAAAATCCTGGCATGAGTTATTTTGAAGAGAAAGAAATAAGTGAAGAGATTTTGAGAAAACAGGCAAAGAAAAGCGGGGCTGACTTTGTTAAAATAAAGATAACTACTGACAAGCAGGAAGGAGACATTGCCGGAACCAAATTAAAAAAATTCAGCAACTTTTTAAAACAGGAGATTGGAAAGTCCTTTAATATAAAGAGAATAGAATTTGATTATAATTTAAGGAAAAGTGCTTTTATTTATTTGATTTTGAAATCCAAGAAAGAGATTGTTCGGAGCGGACCCCCTGTTAAAATGGAAAAACATGCTCAGATATTTAGGGCTGTAAATAAGAGAGTTTTTGAGAAAAAAGGCAAATTGTATTGTAAAGTGAAAGTTCCTGCTGACGGGAAGAAATTTATCAAAAATTGGTTGAAGAAGAATAATGGTGTTGTGAAAGAAATGGGGATTACTTTCCATTCTTTAAATTAAAATCAATAATGTTTGAAAGGGCTTGCGTGAAGAAAGGCGATTTGAGCCATACTGCCACTTCTTCCTCTGCGTTTTCTGGAGTAACCATGAAGAGAACTTGTGACTTGTCTGCAATGAACAACCTTGCATTTGAATCAACTTTCTTTGCTTTGATTGTTAGTTTGCTGTTTATCTTTTTTATTTTTTCATCGTCTCCTGAAAGAGCTAATTTGACTTTAACATTCCTTTTTGCTAACTTTTCTATTGTCGGCAAAAGAACCCTGCTCTTATCTTCAAAATCTAATGTTGTTGTGCAGATTAAAATTTCTTTTTCTGACTCTTCTAAGATTTCTCTTGTTTTTGATAGGATATTGGAACGCCCCTTTATTGAGCCTGTAATTTCGTGAGATTTTATTGGTGCGATTCCTGTATTATGGAGCTGTTCGAGCTCTGTGTATTCTGTTGTATCTTTAAGGGTTGAAAGAGATTTTACCTTGTCTTGTGCTTCCTGTATTGTTCTTGATTTCATTTTCTCTATTACTTCTGTTGGTTTTACTGCAATATATTTTACCGGTTTTCCTATTTTTGTTATCGCAAATCCCCTCTTCTCAAGAGATTCGAGCACATCATAGGTTCTTGAACGAGGAACTCCGGATAATTCTGCCACTTCTCCTGCAGAAGCAATTCCTTTTGTGAGCAAAGCTAACCACACCTTTGTTTCATAAATATTTAGACAGAAATATTCCTTTATTCTCTTCACTAATTCCGGTCTTATAATCATGGAAATTGGATAGGCGAGAGGTATTTAAAGGTTTCGTTATGTTGTAACTGAGAGATGACAAAGAAAGAGAAAGATTTACAATAAATAGACAATTCCCAATGCAATCAAACATCCTGAAGTTATAAAGGGCATGGCGGGATAGACTTTCTTAGGATCTGAAAAGAGAAGAAGCCCCCCCAATGCCAATGTGGCTCCTGCTGAAATAATAAGGGCAGAAAGAATCCCGAGGTGAGCCAAAACAACTCCCGCCAGAATTAATGGAAAGACAATGTCTCCTCCTCCAAGAATTGCTATCGGAATTTTAATTCCTCTTTGTTTTAATGAGCTTTTATCTTTTGTTAGTTTAATTTTATTCATAAGTTCTCTTGTTTTCTTATTTATGCTTGGAATAAAAAATCCGTTGAATACTCTCACTTTTTCTATCTGGTATCTGGCCATTTTTTGCATGAATCCTGCTTTCCAAACAGCATACATATCATAAACTGAGATTAAGATTAATAATAAAACAACTGTCCAAATGTTGAATAATGGAACAAAAATTGCTGCTATTCCCGGATAAATTAGTAATTCTGTTAAATTGTGAATTAGTATATCTCTTTTGAAAACTTTAATTACTGCTAAAGGAATTGCTATTGCAAGAGCGATTAAAGAGGAATAAGGCAGGCTCAAAATGAATGCGTTTAGACTTATTCCTAATGCAATAATTATGACGACAAAGAACCATATTCTCAAAAATAATTCTGCCCTAAATTTCATTAAAATTAAGATGATTGTAACTGCAATTGTTATTGCAATGATTATTGAGATGAGATTAACTCCTGGGTCTGTGTTCTGCGGGGGATCCATACCGAAGGGCAAATTGTATGTAGTTATGTTTAATTCTCTTCCTTCCTCATCTGTTGTTTGAATTATCTTTGGGGAATATATTGAGAGGATTGTTAGTCCAATTAGTTGTGTTACTAAGAACATCAAAAGTAAAAGTGTTGTTATTTTTATATTGTGTTTCATCCTATAGTCCTACTTTAATCTGATGGTTTCAAGATTTTTGGGAACTGCTGTTTCAATGTGGTTTGACCTGTAAATTGTTGAGGCTAAATCCAGGCATTTTGACTGCTCTCCATGATTTACTATTATTTTTTTGGGCCTTGGATTCATTCTGCTCACATATTGCAGCAATTCGTTTCTTCCTGAGTGGGGAGAAAGCCCGTAAAGAGTTTCCACCTGCATTTTTACCTGAACTTTTTCATTTCCATAGTCTTTTCCAAGAGAAACCTCCTTTGCTCCTTCCTTTACTTCTCTTCCTAATGAACCTGCTCCCTGATAACACCCAAAAACAATTAGATTATTTGGACTGTCTGCTAAATACCTAAAGTATTCTACAGAAGCCCCTCCGACAAGCATACCTGAAGTTGCAATAATAATACATGGCCCACCCTCAAGAACCTGTTTTCTTTCTATTGCACTGCCTATCCTCTTGAAAGTTTCTGACATAAAGGGATTATCATCCTGAAAGATTTTATTTCTGATATTTGCTGATAGAAAATCTGGATATGCTGTATGAATTGCGTTAATATCCCAAATCATTCCATCTACATAAATTGGGACTTTTGGAAGTTCTCCAGATTTGATTGATTCTTCTATTCTAATCATTGTTTCCTGCGCGTGCCCTAGTCCTAATTCTGGCAAAAGAACTTTTCCTCCCCTTTCTATCGTTGTTTTTGCCATCTCGATGAACTTTTGTTCTGTTTCTTTTCTTGGTGGAAGGACATCTGCTTTTGAACCGTAGGTTGACTCTATTTGGAGAGTTTCTATTCTTGGGAAATAGTTTACCGCTGGATCAAGAAGCCTTGTTTTTCCATATTTTGTGTCCCCGCCATAAACAAAATTATGCAGTCCATTTCCGATGTTTATATGGACTTGTGAAGAACCAATAACGTGTCCTGCGTTGTATAAGGTAATCCTTATGTCTGGAGTGATATCTGTGACTTCTCCGTAATTTAAAGAGATTGAATGTCTTACCATTTCTTTTATGTCTTCTGCTCTGTATAAAGGAGATTCTGCTTTTTTGAATGCCACCCCTATCAAATCCAACTGCAGGAGCGCCGATATGTCTCTTGTTGGAGATGTCATATAAACAGGACCCTTGTAACCCATTTTATACAAATATGGAACCAACCCTACATGGTCCAAATGCGCATGGGTGACTATTACTGCATCTATTGAATTAATGTCTCCTATTTCTGCTGTATTTAGATAAGGGAATCTTTCTGGGCCTTCCGCAATAGCAGGGTTTATCCCGCAGTCTAAAATTACTTTTGAATTTGGGGTGTGCAGGAGCAGGCAGGAACGCCCGACCTGCCTTCCGCTCCCAAGATATGTTAATCTCACCCACATCTCCATTTTTTCAGAAGTCCAATCTTTATAGATTTTTTTTCCTATATCGTTGAGAAGTTTTCTTCTGTAGTTGTTGTTTGCATAAATAACTGAACGAATTTTTTCTGTGATTTTGGAGGGTATTGCCGGACTTCTCTGAACAACTGGAATCCAAAGGGTTGATTTCTTTATATCGTTGAGAATTGAACCTTGTTTTCCAATTACCAGTCCTGGTTTTTTTGCCTCAATTATTACAACTGAGCGCTGAACATCAAAAATAATGTTTGTTATTTCTGCTTCTTCAGGAATCAAGGCCCTTATTGTTTTCTCTGTTTCTGGTTCTGATGCGAGAATCTTTTTGTCTGCCCTCATTTCTACACGCTTTTTTATCTTGTCCACTATTTCTCTCATTTTGTCTGAAGAATTTTTGAAAAATTCTTTGTTTTCCGTGTAAAGAACTATGTTTGCGCCTTCAAAAATCGCATCGCTTACCACTCCTGGTAGCTCTTCTTTAATATTTTTCAAGATATCTGTCATTTTATCAGTGTTTACTTATATTGAGGAATAATTTCTTCAGAAACTGCTTGAAGAATCCCCGATTTTGTAATTGTGAATACATCTATTCCGTTTCCTGAGCCGGTGTCTCTCTGGGTTGATGCTTTCAGTGCTTCCTTTGCAAGTTCTACTGCGTCTTTTGTGAGCATGTCTTTTTTATATTGCCTTTCCAAGAGCCCTAAAATATATGGCATTCCAGAGCAGAAATTTGCATCGTATTCTTTTACTTCATAAACTCCTCCTGCTGGCTCGATAGTATAAAGCTCTGTTGAGCCATCTTCATTGAACCCTCCTACTAGAAATCCTACTATATGGGGCACCATTGATGGCGCCCTTATATTTCTATAAAACATCATACCTATTAGGTGTGCCGCCTCCTTAATCGTCGGCCTTTCTTTTGTTTTTAATTCTTTTAGTCTAAGTTCTGCTGTAATTACTTTTCCAGAAAGGAGGGCGTCTGCTGCACCTCCTGTCCAAGCAACAATAAGATAATCGTTCAATTTTTTCACCTTTTTTTCATCTTTACTCATTACTATATTTCCTGCGGTTACCCTTCTATCTGCAGCCATAACTAATCCGTCCTTGCAGACAATTCCAACTATGCTTGTCTGTGACTTCAAGATGTTCTTAGAAATCTCTTCGTTTTCTGTATTCATTTTTTAGAAGCCTCATCAGAAATACTGATTATAAAGAGATATTTTACAGTATATTTAAGGTTTTTGGTTCCCTAAACCCTGGAGTTTGGAAAAGTTTTTATATGGGTAGTTTTTAGAGTGTTCGATGGATGAATCACCACAAAGGGTGTGGGAAGAAACTGGGAAATTGATTAAGTTGATAACTGGAAGGGATTCTTCTGATCAAATTGAATCCCAAAGAGCGAAATTATCTGAGGCTATTAGAGATAAAGATTCAAAAGTTCAAGGATATTTGGGGATTGGTTCTGGTATTACTTCTGTTGCTCAAGGAGGAGAGTCTAATTCCGGAAGTCTAAGAGATGAGATTCATTTTAGGAATATTGCCCTTCTTCGTCAATGTATTGGTATTGTTATGGGCTCTGAAGATTTTTATTCGGCTGATTTTTTGGCTGCTGCATCTGGCTTAAGGGCTTGTGTTGAAGTATTAGATTATGGCCCCGGGAAAAGATGCGGGGGCGTTTAATAAAGTTGAAGATTAATTAACCACAGAAGAAACTTCGTCGTGCTTTTTTATCCTAATCACATTATCTACAAATCCTTCTATTTTTTGCTCATGGCTCACAACGATTAGCTGGGCTACATTCAGTTCTTCTAAAATGCCCCTTATCTTATCAATTTGGGTTTCTGAGAACCCGTCTGTTGGCTCATCCAAAATTACCAGATTTTTTGTTTGAATTTTGCTTAATATTGAGTTTATCGTCTGATTTAAAGCCAACCTATAAGCCAATGCAACCGCCGTCCTTTCACCTCCTGAAAGGAAAGAGTATTCCATTTCTACCTCTTTTTGTATTATTATTGGAGAGAAGGTTTCGTCCAATTTTACCTGAAGGGAATCTGTTTCAACAAGCATATTGAACCACTTTGAAAATAGTTTGGAAAATCTCATTCTAAGACTCATCAGGATATTTTGCTCCGTGAACTCAATCAGGCTGGAGAATTTTGAGGAAAGCCAGTCATTTAATTCCAGCAAAGTGGATAATTTCTTTTTTGATTTTTCTTTTTTTTCTATAGAATATTCCAGGACCTCTACTTCTTTGCCCGTCAACTCTAATTCTTTCTTTGATTCTGCTAAAGAAATTTCTGCCTTTCTTTCCGAGATCTTTGCTTGAACAAGGTCCTGCTGGTTTTTCTTTATCTGCAGGAAAAATTTTGAGAAGGTGGAAATACTCGACTTTAGGCTTCCTGTATGTTTCTCCAGTAAAGAGATGTCCTCCAGTAAAGACTTTTTTGTCTTTTCTAATTCCTGAATTTTTTTCCTCAGTTTTTCCAAATAGCTCAATCTTGATTTTAATATTTCCATTTTTAATTTTTCCTCTTCCAGCATTGAAAGATTGGATTTCTCTTTTTCAAATAGGTTTTTGACGTCGATTTTTTCTTTTTCCAGCTCGGTTGTCTTGTTTTTTATCTTAGAGAGAGAAACCTCTGTTTCATTAAGAATATTGTGCTTGTGAGTTTCTGAAACATTTTGCAAACATGTAGGACAAATATCAATTTTGAATATTCTGCTTTTCTTTTTTAGATTTTCCTGCCTTATCTGGTCTATTGAGCTTATGCTGGAAGTTATTTCCGCATATTTTGAGTTTAGACTCTCTAATTTTTGGTTTGAAATGGTTATTTCATAAAGCAATTTTTTATAATTTTCTTCATTGAAAAGCCCCGCTTCTTCTTCCAACGAATTTTTTAGTTCTAACTCCTCTCTGTTTAAATTAGAAAGGTTTTCGTTTTTTGCCCTTAGAAGAATGCTGGTTTTTTCAACTTCTTTTTCTAAGGTCTCCTTTTCTTTTATTTTCGATTCCAACTCCAATAGCTTTTTTTCCTTGTTTTCTCTTTCGATTGTGGTTTTGTTTAATTCTTCCTTTTGCAGTGCGATTATTTTTTTAAGGGATTTTGTTGACTCTTTTTTTAATTTTAGATTTTCTTTTTCTTCGTCCAGAGATTTTATCTCTCCCTGAAGAAATTTTGAATCCTCTTTCAAAGTATTTAGCAGGAGCACCAGATTTTCTCTTATCCTTTTGTATTTATCTATTCCGAAAATGTGCCTAATTATATTTAGTCTTGATTCCTGATCCTCTGTAATAATCTCTTTCATTTGTTCTTGCGGCGTGAAAACTGTATATCTATATAGAAGATTATTTTTTCTTATAAATTCTGGAGGATAGCCTAACAAGTCTAATATTTTTGTCTTGATTTCTGTAATTGATAGCTCTTCCTTTTCTCCGTTTATGGTTACTGAAGCATACTCGTTGCTTACTCCCTTCTCGGTCCTCTTTAATCTTCTTTCTATTTTTATTGGTTGTCCTTTTATTTCTAGTTCTAATTTTACTTCTCCGTGGATTCTGTTGTTTCTTAAAAGGGCCGAACCTTTTTGTCCTGGTTGAAGTCCAAAAAGGGCGTATTCTACTGCCAAAAGAATTGATGTTTTTCCAGAGCCAACATCTCCTGCAAGCATAAGAGAACCCTCTGGAAAATTTATTTTTTCTTCCCTATAGGAACGGATATTTTTTAATGAAAGAGTTTTTAATTTCATATTTTTAAAACCTTCTTTGTTTCAGATATTAGTCTTTCCTGAAAAGTGCTTGATTTTTCGTCTTCCAATTTTTCTATTTGTAATGATTTGATTAGAGAAGAAACGAAAGAATTAAACTGGCTCGGGTTTGATTCCTGAAATCTGTTCATAATCTCCTGTTCTATATCCTCTGACTTTAAAGAATCTATATCAATTTCGGATTCTGGAAAGTGAAGTTTTATTGTGCTTTTTAAGAGTATGTATGCCTGTCTTTTTTTTGCAGTTTCTTCTATTTTTTTGAAGTTTATGTCTGAAAGCCTTCCTTTTTCTATGGTTCCTAATAATTTTATGATGACTATTTTATCTTTTAGGTCTTCTTTTTCAAGAAAGGACACTATGTTGTCTGTTATATTTAGGGTATTCTTTATTTCTAAATTCAGGACATAAACTTCTTTTAATTTTATCTCTCTTTTGCTCAAGTTTCCGTCTTCGAAAATGTAAAAAGAACCGCCCCCTAATTCCTCCAATTCTGCCAAGGTGTTGGGAAATATTGGACCAGAATATGCCCTTTTTTCTTTTCTGTAATTTATATGAAGATGCCCAAGTGCAAGATAGTCTACTTTTGGCAGGCTTTCCTGGTTTACCGATTTTATTGGAAGTGTTGGAACTGCATCTTTAATTGTTGTGTGCAACATCAAAATCCTAAATAACCCTGGTGAATCCTGCAGCTTTATCTTTGATAATTCATCTACTTCTAATCCCGATTTTTTTCCAGAATAGCCGTAAATTGCAACATTTTTATGAAAGGAAGGCTGTAATATTATTTTGTCATCTTTTTCTTCGAATATTGCAACATTCCTGCAAAATCCTGCTTTCTCTAGAACGTCCAAAAAACTTTTTCCAGATACTGAATAATCATGGCTTCCAGCTATTAAAAACACCGGAATTGAGGCTTCCTTTAATTTTCTAAACTCTTGGAATGTTTGCTTTAAAGTTTCTATTGAGGGATAAGCCGAGTCAAATAAGTCTCCTGCAATTAAGACAAAATCCATCTTTTCTTTTATTGAACATTCTACTGCATACTGAAAACTTTCAAAATTGAGTTTGTTTAATTCTGGCTGACTCCAGCCCCCCAAGTGGCAGTCTGCTAAATGAGCAAATTTCATATTTTTTGGGGAAAAGAGAATTATAAATAGATTGTTGTGATACTGGGGCAATTATTCTAAACAGGCTATTTTTTGTGTGGCTACTGCGTTTTCGCATACAGCGAGCTTCCTTTCCTCGTTGAATATTGCAGGCTGAATTTCCAGAGTGTATCCTTCTCCTGCTATTTCTCCTGCTGTTGTGAAATCATATTCTAAATCTGTTGAATTTCCCGGAGCGAGCAATTCTGGAAGGATTTTATATCCGTTTTCTGGTATCAAAGATTTTATCTCCTTTCCTGGAGGGTGAAGCCTTGTGAAAACTGAATCTACTGAAAATAACCCCCTATTTTTAACTGTAAAAGTGAGTTTTTTGCTTGTGAAATCACAGTTTATATTGTCAGCAATTATGTGGACTTCTGCCGGACATTCTGGCGTTTGAAATTTTGGAATGTAAACTTTGAGAAAAGCGAAAACTAATATTGAAATTCCTACTGCAATAACTATTAAAATTGAATAGGATACTATTTCGCTTACTGCTTTTTTTGATTTAATTTGTTGCAACAATTTGCTCTCCGTTTTTTTCTTTTTTAAGCACTAAATAAAAGGTTTGCCCCTTTTTAATATTGAAGGTTCCCAGATTTTGGCCTTGAAAAGTCAATTCTATCGGGGTTCCCGGAGATACAGATTCCGTCGCTGTTAATTTTGTTTGTTCTGTTTGTGTTAGAGTTATTGGTTGACTGCCTAAACCTATTCCAACAAATCCTGTTGTTTTGTGGGTATAGTATATTATATTCGCCTCTCTTTCATCTCCCACAACAATTATCAAATCATCTTGAGTTCCCAATTCAAAATAGTGGTTTGTCAAAAATTCCACCTTTGAGTTTATTTCTGTTTGATCTTTTGCAGTAAAAATTCCGTTATCGATTACCTGGGCCCCCTCAAATTTTATTTCTTCTGACAGGTCATAGGTTTGTGTGTCTTCTGGCGGGCCTTGAGCTACATTATAAACGACTCTTAAACTAATTAGAATTCCAATGATAATTAGTGCTGCTATAAGAAAGAATTGTCCCTTTTTATTTAGTATCATACTATGAAGATGATGAAAATTGTTTTTATATTTAATGTAGGCGGGGAGTTTGCTCAGTTTCGGGTTGAAAGTGATCTTCTGAATGCCTCGGCTTTGCAACCCTGCAAGCACCATACTTCCTATTTAGGGCTGCTCCGATCAAGGCCTGACCCGATTCGTAGGGGCATGGTCGAGCAGGACAAAACGTCAACGGCAAAACAAAAGGCTTTTAACCCTCTGCCTTACTCGCTCCTTTAAGCTCACCATAAAGCCCGTTTGTGAACAGCGCTGGACTAATGCGCTAGCTCGCCTACATAAAAATAGAATTTTGGGAGTTTATAAGATTAACTATTCATCATAATCTCGTTTGACTGTCCATTCTCCTAATGTTTTCCTTCTCTTCATCCGTTCTACCAACTTCTTTTACCATTATTGTCCTTATCTATTTTAATATACAAAGATTATTGTGGTGGGCTCTTGTTATTCTTTGATTATTCGGATTCAATCTGCGCTTTTATTCTCTTTAAATCTTCCTTTACTTTTGTTTTTCTTGGTTTTCTTCTAGAAGATGATTTGGAAGCCAAAGCTAATAAAAGAACAAATAAAAGAAAGATTAATACAAAGTTGCTTCCTAACAATAATATTGTTATATCCATAGGTTAAGGCAAGAAAAAGTATATTTAAGGTTTGTTGTGCTCTTCTGAGTTACATTTTTTCTATTGTTTTTATTCCTAGAAGGTTAAGTGAATTTCTCAGAACATGTGAAAATGACTCAACCATTCTCAACCTAAATTGCTCTTCTTCTGAGCCGATTACCTTTGATTCGTGATAAAATTCATTAAATTTCTGTGCTATCTGGTAAGAATAATTAGATATAACATTTGGAGAAAGATTTTTGTAAGCATTTTTGACTACTTGTGGAAAATTAGATAATTCTAAGATTAATTCTTTCTCCTGCTGGGAGAGACCCATTGGATTTGAACTTTTATTGTTGGATTTTGCTTTTCTTAAAATGCTTTTGGCTCTTGCGTATGTATAGAGAAGATATGGGCCAGTATTTCCTTCAAAGCTGATGAACCGGTTGATATCAAATATTACATTGTTTTCCCTGTAATTTTTTAAATCTCCGTAGAATATTGCTGCGATTGTTATTGCTTTTGCTCTCTTCTCCAATTCTATTTTTGAAACTTTTTCCCTTTTTTGAATTTCTTTTTTTGCCAATTCTTTTGTTTCTTTAAGAATGTCTTCCATGAATATTGTTTTTCCCTTTCTTGTACTAAATTTCTTTCCGTCTTTTCCGAGATATAGCCCGTGTGAAACGTGATGGCAAGAATCTGCCCATTTGTATCCTATTAGTTCCAGAATCTTAAACACTTGTTTGAAATGAAGAGATTGTTCAGAACCAACCTCATAGAGCAACTTTTCAAATTTATATTTTTTATATCTATTTATCGCGGTTGTTAAATCCCTTGTTGAATATAATGTTGTTCCATCTGATTTCCTGATTAGTGCAACTCCAAGTCCATATTTTTCTAAATCTATTACTTTGGCACCTTCCGACTCTTTCAACAATCCCTCTTCATTTAGAATTTTTATTGTTGACTCTATTTTATTATTATAATGAGATTCTCCGGAAACCACATCAAATTTGATTCCCAGCTGTTTGTATATTTTCTCAAATTCATTCATACTTAAATTTTTGAAGGTTTTCCATAGTTTTAGATTTTCTTTGTCTCCATGCTCTAATTTTTTGAATTCTTCTCTTGCCTTTTCTTCCAACTTTTCGTTTTTGTTTACCTTTATGTATAACTCTAAAAGGTGTGTTATTGGGTTTTGTTTCAACTTTTTTGGATTTCCATATTTTTTGTACCCGACGATTAATTTTCCGAATTGGGTCCCCCAATCTCCTAAATAATTGATTTTTATTGTTTTGTATCCCTGAAAAGCACATATATTTGAGATTGAATTGCCAATTATTGTTGAACGAAGGTGCCCTATTCCGAATGGTTTTGCTATATTTGGTGATGACATATCAATTACTATCTTTTTTTGGTTGCCCTCTTTTGAAGAGCCATATTTGTCCTTTTCTTTCAAAATCTGGTTTGTTGTTTGAATTGCCAATTGTATCTTATCTACAAAAAAATTGATATATCCTCCTTTCGCTTCTATTTTTTCAAACTTTTCCTGATTTAATTTTGATATCAAATCTTCTGCGATTTCTATTGGATTTACTCCTAATTTTTTAGATAGAACGAAGCAGGGAAAGGCATAATCTCCCATCTCTGGGTTTTGAGGAATTTCAATTAAATCCTCTACTTCCTTCTGAGATAACTCAGTAACTTTTAATAGTGAATTGATTACCTCTTGTTTCATTATTATACTTAATTTGAAGAATTAATAAAAGTATTGTAAGTCCTCTTTGCTCTCGCACAAATCCCTCTAAAATTAAGCCTCTAGACGTCTTTGTCAAGCAAAGCGTCGCGATGCTTATTGCAGGAGCAATAAGCCTCTAGAGGGAATCGAACCCCCGACCCCTTGTTTACGAAACAAGTGCTCTAACCAACTGAGCTATAGAGGCTTATTTATTGGAGTATAGTGAGATTTAAAAAGATGATATTTTTGTGATTTGCATGAGATTTAAAAGGAATTTTAAAGGGATTGGATTCAATCTGAAGAGGTTTTATCCAGGATATTTTTTGGATAGGGCGCATCCTCTGGAGACAATCTTTATTCTATCCCTTGGACTTATCCTGCTTGGAGCATTGATTAAATTTTTATCTTTTTTGATTTGGGTTGGGAGTTTGGTGGTTTTGGTGTATCTTATTAGTTTGATTGTTCTCTTGAGGAGCAAGGTAAGGTAAAATGGCTGGGAAAATATTTGATATGGCTGAGGCGGAAAGAGCATTAGTATATATTGGGAGAGTTGTTGATGATATCGTTGGTTGTTATGTGGACATTACTAAAATTAAGGGAGAAATAGAAAGAATTCCGGTTGGAAATCGAAATAATGGATTGGACAAGAGATATGAGGAAAAAATAGCTGAATTGGGAGATTTTGTTGGTGAACTGATGGCGGTTGGTGTTGATTTGGTGGATATTGAGAGAGGAATTGTGAATTTTCCAACTAGGCACACCGAAGATGTGGGGCTTTTCCTTAGATTTGAAAAGGGGCTGAGCGGGGTTAAATGGCATCATGACCCCTTCCTTGGTTCGCGGAAATCTTTAATGATAGAAGACTGAGAACTTTTTAAGAATCACTTTCTGTGCTTAAAGAACTCAATTTGCCTGAACCTTTTCATAACTTTTTCATAGGGTCCTTTGTCTACAAGAACCTTTGTTTTATCGGAATTTAACAGCCTAAAGTCATATTTTCCGACTGAATATTTGAGCTTATTTTTTCCAGGATATTTTTTCCATCTGTCTTCTTTTTTTAATTTGTATTGCAGAACCATTTATCTTCTTCTTTTCCAACGAGCTGCTTGTGCTTTTTTGATGTTTCTTTTCTGGGCTTCTCTCATTGCTCTTGTTGGTTTGGCTCTTTCTGGAATATTTCTTCTCGGTTTTGCTTTTAAGACATCTTTTTTTGTTCTTTTTGGTTTTGTCCCCAGATTTGTCAAAAGTTTTTTCACATTAGACGTTTTACCGACAAGTTTTCCACCTCTTATTGAAGCCTCTTTTTTAGAAATCAACCATGCGTGGGTTGCCCAAGAACCTTCTTTCCTTCTTCCTGCTAACCTTTTTATATGCCCTTTTCTTCCGACGTCCTGAATTCTAAAAGCTGCAAATTCTGATTTTGGTCTTACTACGATTCTGAAATATTTTCCCTTTCCTGTGGTCCCTGGCTTCCTCCTTGCTCTCCCTTGCGGTTGGGACAAGGCATGCTGCCTATGAGTCATACTCTTCCACTTTCTTTGGGCTTTTTTAATATTTTTTCTTGCCGCAATTTTTTGCTTTCTGGAAGTTTTTCTTTTTTTCATTACTTATTGTTAGTTAAAGAAGTATAAAAATCTTGTGAAAAGTTTAATAATTCTAATTTGCTGGTTAATTTGATGGGTTTGGAAAGAGAGGTTGAAAAAGATTTTGGCTTGAAAGAGTGGGGGGACTTTATTTTTGTTCCAAGTTCAATAATTAGAGCGTTGGTTGGTTGTTCTCGGCAAGGAACTTTTAAAGGAGGTATTGTGGATAGAATTGCTGAACCTATTTGTTACGGATTTGGTATTTTGGCTGAACTTGAAAGATTGGGAGTTTATTTTTATGGGTGTTGTTATATTGTTGAAAGAATATCTGGTTGATAAATTCCGCTGGAAGTTTGAGCGTTAATTAACTTAAATCCAACTTGGTTTGATCTCTCTTTACCGCATCTTTTGTAAATGATTAGTTTTGGTTCCCAAATAAATTTTCTGTAGCAGTTGGAACAGACCCTTTTATTTTTTCTTTCATTGGTTTTTTACATTTTGGGCATAGATTTACTATTTTTATTTTCGGTCCCTAAACTATATAAAGGTTTCGGTCCCTAAAGTTTAAATAGTTTTGTTAATATTATATTTCATGAAAATTTTGAAAGAAAAATCCAGAAGTTATAATGGAAAAGATTATTACAAATATAAAATTAATATTCCTGAAAAAGTAATGAGTGCTTCCAGGCTTAAGGGAGGAGACGAATTAGAAGTAGAGGTAGAAAACGAGAAAATTATCTTAAAAAAGGCTTAAAATTGATATAATTAGTGTTAGGTCTCTCAAAACGGCTCTTAATGTGGATTGTGCGAAGGTTTAATTTGATTGAAAGTTATTGGTTTTGATAGGAAGTTTGAGCTATTGGAATTTTGTGAATTTAAGTTAAAATTTTGTTCTAATTAACTGCGGGCTACCAAATAATTGTTCAGCAAATAAATAAACTTCTCTTCCTGCAAAGACCAATATATTATCCTCTTCTTCTCTAAAGGCTAATGTTTTTGATAGCTCACGTTCGCCATCAATTATTCCCGAATAATTGTTATCTGCTGTCTTATATTCGATAGTCGCTGGTCTAACTTTAGTTATTGAAGCTAAGGAAGCTGTGGGCCCTTCCTATTACCAATATTCACAAAAATGCGGTCTCCTGCTTTAAGTTGCATATATTCTTCTAATTCTCTTAGTGTTATTTGTCTTGAGCTCATGCTGTGTTTGTTTATTCTGAGATATTTAAAGATTTGTGTGTTTTATTTGTCCTTTAGGAGTTTGGAGGTTAGGAAGATGAGAATTACTGCTAAAACTGTTATGAATATTGCTGTGTAGATTTCTGTCATTATTACGTGCGTTGTTTGGGAGAATTTGTCCACTATTTCCTTGGCTGAGTTGTATATCGCGTTTCTCCATGCAAAGGCAATTGTAAAGCCAACTGCGGCGACTAAGGCAAATCTTATTTGCCTTTTAAACTCTTTTTTGAAGGATTTTTTGGTTTTTAGCAACCTCATTATTGGAAAAGGGCAGTCCTATTTAAAAAAGTAGCGGAAAAGTAGAATAAATTTAAATAAAAAATAAAAAATGTTAAGCGGGCTTATTTCTTAAGGCCCATTACTCCGATTGCAGCCATAGCAATTATTGCTACCCAGTTCATCCAAGTAGCTGCGGTCATGAATTCAGGCAATAGCCACATTAGAGCAATTATAATATACAACCAAGGTGTTATATTCTTCATTTATCTATTACCCCCTTTCATCTTGTTAACAAGCATATTTTTATTATGTTTTGGGAGTTTATATATGTTTTCTTTTAAAATATATATCTTAGTAGGGTATATTTTGGTTTATCGACGGTCTTTTTTAGGTTTTAAACGGGTGTTTGAATGTTTGTTTTTTAGGAGGTGGTGTTTAAACAGGTATTTGTTTGGGTGTTTGGGTTGTGTTTGTTTGGGTGTTTGGGTTGTGTTTGTTTTGGATGGCGGGCGCGTTCGGCGCTTCGCGCCTCACATCTATTGAAGCTATTATCCTTTGAGATTGGAGTGGGTTTGAGCCATTCTGTAATCTCTTATTACCAGTGCAATTTGCAGCACTTCTCTTCCTACCCATAATTCTGGCACATTTCTTGACCCTGGTCTGAGAACTATTAGTTTGTCTATGGCCTCTTGTCCTTCTATACATCCGCTTTGTTGTGGTGATGTTCCTACTTCTTTGTAAAAGAAACGGTTGGGCCCTATTTCTGTAATTCTTGCTATTGTTGGAGTTTGATCCGTTCCAGAATTTGTATTAAAAAGATCTCCTTCCCTTAAATCTTCATATCCGCGTATTAATTCTATTCCCACTTGATAATTATTGGTTTGAATTATTTAAAGATTGTGGGATTAAACGAACTTCTGTGGCGTTTTGGTTTTGGTGAATTTTGCTGGATTTTTCGGCTTGTTTGGGTTTTTTAATCCTCACTTTAATTAGTTTGATAACCGGATATCTGTGCTAGTTGGCTTGGGCGGTTGGATTTTGATGTTTTTTGAGTGTTTTTGTGTGTTTGTTTTTGAGGAAAGCTGGGTGTGCTGGATTTTTGAGCTGTTTGTCTTGTTTTGAACAGGTTTTTGGGGTGTTTGAACGGGGATTTGGAAGTTTTTGGGTGTTTGTGTTTCTGTCGACGTGGGAGGTGTTTAAAGTGGTGTTTGGAGGTGTTTGTTTAGGTGTTTGTTTTTTAAAATGGGGTGTTTGTGTTTTCGTGCGGTTGTTTTTTGGTTTTTTTGTTGGAGATTTTGCTGATTGTTAAAAATGTAGAATTTGGGGTTTTTACGCCTTGTAGTAGTAAAATTTAAATACTTTGGGCGGTTGGAAGAAGTATGTTTTGGACTAGTTCTAAAAAAAGAGTGAGAATACTGGAAGAACGAACTGAAAAAAGTTTTTCTGATGTAAAAAAAGATATTGACAAGATTGGGGAATGGATTAAACATCTTCATGGTAAGGACAAACACCTGTTTGAAATTTTGAACGGCTTAAAACTGGATTTGGCGACGATTAAAATTGAGACAGAAACCTTGCGGGAAGGTCTGGATATGGTTGTTGAAAACAGAAGAGGCAAACAGGTGTTTAAAAAATTGCCTGTTTTGGGCAAACAGACGGCTGTTGAGGGTGTTCAAGAAGCTGTTCAAACAGCTGTTCAAACAGGCAATTTTTATGATATTTTGAACGATTTAAGTGGTAATGAAAGATTGGTTGTTTTTACATTATTAAACAGCGATATGAAGTTAAGTTATGAAGATTTGGGCAGATTATTGGGAAAAGAGAGATCTACGGTTAGGGGGCAGGTAAATGCAATAAAACAGAAAAGTGGAGATTATTTAATTGAAGAGATAATAGAGAAAAATGGGAAAAAGAGAGTATTTGTGCCTAATGAAGTGAAAGAAAAACTTGGAAAATACGCAAAAGTGAGAGTTAGAAGTAAGAGCAAAAGTGCTTTATGAGGGAAAAATTGGAGAAAAGTGAGCAATTTTCCTGATGTTTATCGAGGAGATAATGTAAAAAAGTGATAGTTGGAACTGTAAACGAAAGTTATTCGGCTAAGATAATATCTAATTGTTTAATTCTCTTATTTGTAAAATTGCTGACAATGTTAACAATTTCTTTAACTCTGGGGAAATGGTGAGCAAAATTCGCTTGTTGTTCTCCTTTGTTTTTACAATTGGGATCTGTTTCTTTAGCATTCTTTGAACATAATCTCTTATTGAAGATTCTGTGAGAGAAAGTTTGTTTGATAGGAGTGAATAATCGACTATATTTCCTTGTTCTTCGAGCTGATATATTAAGGAGAAAACAAGAAATTCTTGTTTTGTCAAACTTTTAAACTTTTGTTTTAGTTCTGTTTTGATAGATGTTAGGGAATCAATGAGATGAGCCATATTTTTTGATTGTGCTGATTCTTGATTTAATGCGAACTTTTGGGTGTGTCTGTCTGTCTGTCGAAGTGTCTGACTGTCTGTCGAAACCCCCCTATTTCCAGTGGAAAAATATGTATTTTGGGGTTTTAGGGCTTCTAAAGGCATACTACGCGCCGAAGAAAAATTATGTGTCGAAGTTTGGTTGTCTTGTGTCTGATTTATGTGTCGATGTGTCTGACTGTCTGACTGTCTGTCTAAAGTTCGTTTAAGTTCACTAATTTCCTGATGTATTTCTACTAGACGGAGCTTTAAGCTAAGAATATCTTTTTTTGCTTTTGAGAATGCTTGCCTTATTTTTTCTTCATCCATGATTTTTCTGAGGAAATAGAGATAATAAAGATTATTGTGGTTGGTGGTTAGAGTATACTTCGTGGGCTTGGTTTGATATTCTCCAACGTTGTCGCTTTATATAATCCGTTCCTTCCGGGTTTTTATTAATCTCTGTGATTAATGCCTTTTCTTTAAGGTCTAAGAGAATTGATTTTGTGAATTCTTCGTCTCTTGCTATTTCCTGTGCTATGGCATTTGTAAATGTACTCTCTGGGGATATTTCGAATAGATGATGGAGTATCTGCTCTGAGATTTTATCTCTTTTCTTTTGGGATATTTGAGGCATTTTAATTGGAGTTATTCGGTTTTTATAAATGTAAGCTGTAATGTAGAAATGGTTAAAAAGGAGTTTATTGTTGATTTTTTATGATTGATAGGGGAAACAGGTTGAGACATGCTTTTGAAATGTTTCAAACCATGTATTCCTTTGTTTTGGATTCTTTGGCTTCTACTGATTTGAGAATTAGAGATTTGTGTTTTGGTCATTGTGAATTTATTGAGAATAGAGACACTTTGTTGATGTACCTGTATGAAAGGGAGAGATTAAATTTTAGAAGAGATAATCTTTTGAAGAGAAAACACCAAATCGAAAAATTGATGAGATATGGCTGTTTTAGGAGAGTTTTGGGAATTTAATCTGTTTTTGGTTTTACCTGGGGGATTGGGATGTGTGCAGGGATATTCATATCTTCTTCCAAAATTGCTGCTTTTAGAGAGCACCTTTTTAGTATAAAATTATATAAGAACATCTGAAGTTTTGATGGGATTTTCTTTTTTTTCCATGATTTTTGGATGTCTTTTATTTCTTCTTTTTCTGCTGAGACTATTATAAATCCTTCGAATGATACCTCTGCTTGTTTGCCTTTTCCTTCCTGCTCTCCGTAGATTATTGAATATTTGAAGGAAACTTTCAGTCCTTCTGCCTCCTTTAAGAATTGAATTTTTTCCTTCTCGAAATTTATGAATTCTATGTTTGTGTTTATCGGGGATCTTTGAAAATTCTCTGCTCTTTCGGCAAGTATTTTTGATAAGTTAAAACCTATAATCTGCATGTTTATGTTTAAGAGAAGTTGTTTTTAAACTTTGCTATGTGAGTA
>Ga0208375_1000366_pt1 | contig 68922 bp, 57 predicted proteins | sample RifOxyD1_FD_184038 | JGI IMG/M metagenome (GOLD analysis project Ga0208375, IMG submission 184038) | Soil microbial communities from Rifle, Colorado - Rifle Oxygen_injection D1 (SPAdes) | ecosystem: Environmental > Terrestrial > Deep subsurface > Rock core/Sediment | place: Rifle, Colorado... | reverse complement strand
GTAATAGCTTTTCCAGTTGTTCTGTATTTTATTTGAATTTGATTTCTCTCTTCTGCTTTAGACTCTTAAGAATTGCAAATCCAAACTCTGCTGATCGGATTGCCTGTTTTAAATCTGCAAAATCAGCAGGCCAGCCATTGAGCGCTTTATGTAATTCATTAAGCTGTTCTTCATACCCCTTACTACCACTAAAAATTTTCTTAAATATCTTGCCATTTCTAAAAATACTAACTTCTGTAAATTCTTTAATGGCCAATTCTAAACCAGGAGCTATTATATCGCACCGCTCTCTCCAATCAGATTTTGCATATAACGTGCTATATGATATTTCCAACGTTGAACCGTCTAAAAGTTTTGCGACTGCAGTAAAGTTTTGTGGATTTCCTTTCGCATATACGCTTATTATATCTGTATCTAAAAGCCAACAAGTTAAGTCAGCATAATGACATATAATCCGTATAGCGCCGCTTGTTTTCCCAGATTCATTTCGTTTTAGAATTTCGTTAAAACTCCATCTAATAGTAATTGGTTTTTTCTGCTCGTTTAATACAGATTTCAAATATTTAGACAGCTTAGTGTGGCGCTTGTTTAATCCTAAAGCAAACAACAAATTTTTATCTTTAATTATTTGGGCTATTTTTTTGCAATCTTTTTCCGTTAGAGCTAACGGCTTTTCACAAAATATAGGTTTATTATACTTAGTCGCTGAAATAATATTTTTAGCGTGCTCGGCATCCGCTGAAGTTATATATGCTAACTTTATTTCCTTATCATTTAACGCTGTATCTAAATCTGTTGATTCCGCATTAAATATTTTTGCTAGTTTTTTAGCGCGTTCGCCAGATTTACTGATCAAATATTTAACTCTAAACTTAGATTTACGAATTGCCGGCAAATGTGTATTTTCGGCGAATTTTCCTAAACCTATAACAGCTATTGCGCTTGCTTTTGATTTGATTTTTAAATATTTTTCTGCCAAATAATATACTTTATCGACTGCAAAATTAATTTCTTTTAGCCCAATTAATTTAAAAAGTAATAAAAGCCCCGTATATAAAGTTATAACAATACAGATAAGTATTATTCTTAATACTACGCTGCTACTGAAGCTCAGATAATAGCTCATTAGAAAGACCGCATTTAATATAATAATCGATAGCGCTATTCTCCTTGTTCTAAGTTTCATTGCTTTTTTTAATATTATACTATACGCTAAAGCTAAAAATAAAACATTTATTACAAGTGCGTAAGCCGCGCCCATCAAACCATACATATTTACAAAAAAATAATTCGTAAGCAATGCTAAACCAAGAGTACTTGCTGTTGCGACAGTTCCCTCTTTTATTTTATCAATACTTATTATAAAAGTATGCATAATTATAAACATTGAGAAATAAAATGTGCTGAATAAAATTACTGCCAATGGCTCTGTAGCTGGCAAATAATCATTGCCGAATGTGATACTTATCCCTTCCCAGCGAAAAAACATAACAGGTATTACTAAAAAACCGACTAAAACATTATAATATACTAATATTTTTTCGGCGTACTTCCTAACTTCTGTCAGCTTACCTTTCGTATAGGATTCAACAATATATGGTAGCGACGCATTTTTTATTGCGCCTGGCAAAAACATTCCAATAAAAGTTACAATTGTAACTGCGGGAACATAAAATCCTACTATTTCTTTCGTAGTTAATATTCCTAAAATAAATTTATCTATACTTAAGAAAATCGAAATGAAAATAGATAATATTGTAATATTTGCACCAAGATAAAATACTTTTCTAAGCTCTGTTGAAAATTCAAACATAAGATATTTTGCATAACGGAAATACGCAAGCAAAGCTATTATGGCTGGCGCTATTACTGCTGCTAAAATTGCGCCCCCAATTCGCCAGCTAAAACCAAACAAAAAAAGCGATCCAAAAATTAACATTATTATCTGTTTACCGCTTTCAATTGCTGCATAAGATTTGAATTTCTTAAGTCCGCGTTCTATGCCAAGGGCAGTATAAAATATCACAGTTCCCAAAATTATCAACGATGCTAACTTTAGGTATTTGCTGAGCAATGCATCATGATATAAATTAACCGCTACAAAATCTGCTATACTAAAATGTATTATTGTTGCTATTATTGCTGTGCTAGTGCCAATAATCAGCGCGGCGGATATTGGTTTTCTAATATCCAGCCCTTTAACATTATATTCTGCTATAAGTTGTGTTGAAACTGTTTGCACAGATAATGATGCGACTATAGAAAACCATGAAACCATAAGTAAAGATAGTATAAACGCGCCCATATTTTCAGGACCCAACACTCTAGCCAAAAATAAAGTATATGAAACGGATAATATTTTTGCGAGGAAAACACCCGCACCAATGTACAAACTGCTCTTAAATATATCTTTTAACATCGGATAAAGCTTTTAGAAAAGTTATATAATGTTAATGTTAACCAATCACCGCCAAAGCGTTGTGGTTCTATCTTTATGTTCATGCGCTTCAACAACACCGTGGCAATCTAAAATAATATGTTGGTCTGTCAAATAATCTAATATATCTAAATAAACTGGATCCCTATTTGCTATTATTATTAATTCACTTTTCTTAGCTAGTTCTGATATATTATTGCAGAAATGCGAAAACATAGTAGGAAAATTTTGTTCTATGAATATTTTATTTAATGGTAAAGTAGATTTTTCGCTAAGATTAGCATCATAAATAATTAAATTATAACCTTTATCTTTCAATCTTTTTACGATTTCCAGCATAGGACTTTCACGCAAATCATCTGTATTTTCTTTGAAAGCTATTCCCAAAATTCCTATGTTTAGTTTTCCGTAAGAAGCTATAACATCTATTATTTCGCGTTTTCTCCGCTCATTGCTGGGCAAAATAGAATGCATTAAAGGATATTTTTCGTAATCGGGAACTAAAGTTGTAAAAGCACGCAGCTCTTTTGGCAGACAGGATCCTCCAAACGGTGGTCCGGGGCGCAGGTAAGCTTCAGATATATTTAATTTTTTGTCGGATAAAAATAAATCAAATACTTCTTTATAATCTATTCCCAAATCTTTACACATACTTGCTATTTCATTCGCGTAAGCAACTTTTAACGCGTGAAAACTATTATCAACATATTTTATAAATTCTGCAGTTTTTATATCTGTAACTTTCAAAGGTGCGTTTACATCTCTGTAAATTTTCTTCAACACATTTATACTAACATTTGTTTTTGCACCAATGACTAAACGCGTTGGATGTATAAAATCGTAGACGGATATTCCCTCGCGCATAAATTCTGGATTCATACAAATATCAAAATCTGCAAATGCTTTTTTTCCAGAAGATGATTCTAAAATAGGTATTAGTTTCGTTTCTATAGTTCCTGGTGGTATAGTGCTGCGTATAACTACAGTGTAAAACTTAGTCGAATTTTTTATAGCATCTCCAACCTGAGCGCAGCAGATTTTTAAAGCGGCTAAATCTGGGCTGCCATCTTGCGAACTTGGCGTACCAACGCAGATAAAAATCACATCAGATTCTATAAGTGCGCGCGACTGATTTGTTGTAGCTCTTAGCGTTCCTTTTGATACAGCTGAGCTAACAAGTTCGTGAACTAGATCTTCCTTAAATGTCCCTTTACCGGAATTTATCAAATCTACTTTTTCCTGATGAACGTCAATACCAATAACATTAATTCCTTTGTAAGCTAAATATGCTGCCGTAATACAGCCGACATAACCCAATCCTAATACGGCTACTTGCATATTGTTGGCTAAATTCAGTTACTCTTATAAAGATATTCATATCGATATCAAAATGCGTCATACTATTACTAAAACGTTGTATTCTTCTCTATACCGTATGTTACATGACAAATCTTATTTCATAGATCCTATTTACAATGTAGTCGATCCAAGACCAGTTGCGGAATTTGCAAAGAGCGCTGCGCGTTTAGGCGAATTAAATGTGGCTAAAAAATGTTTTGACTGGATTATATCTGTACAGAATAAAGATGGTAGTTGGAATGAAATTTTAACCACAGAATTTAGCCAAGAAAGCTGTGTGGCTACAGGAGTGATTGGCCGGATGCTTTTAATAGGTTATGAGCTACTTCACAAAAAAAGTTATTTACGGTCGGCTCTTAAGGCAGCAAAATATATCCATACAAAAGAGTTTTTACCGGGTTACTATATCAAATCATACCTACATTATAGTGATGTTTTAAACGTAAACGCTACCGTTGCTACATTTCTGCAAAAAGCTTATGAAATTACGAGGGAAAAAAAGTTTGCTAAAGCTAGAGACAGAGCTATATTCAATGTTATTAAATATCAATTCAAAGATGGCGCATATCCCTATGCTTCGCGAATAAACACATATCCATACGAGAATCATTTAAATTTCCGGGATGCACATTACCACGCACTTACGCTATATTTCTTATTGCTTGCCGATCCATATTTATCAAACAAATTTTTATCGCTTTCGTATAAAAAATCTATTGCCTGGCTAAAAGATAGTTATCGTTTTGGCAAATTAGATTGGTCGAAAGACGAGCATATTTTTTCCATAGGAGTGACAGGCGCATATGGTTATGCTTTATTTTGTGCTGAATTTGCGAAAGATAGTATTCTTTCAGAAAAAATAGAGCGGCACATATCAAAAATACAGCGACGCGATGGTCTTTATAATAGATATGAAAAACCAACTATAATAGAGACTGTAAAATCTGTAATGCGCGAAGTTATAGATTTTGACAGCATAGCTCCTAAAAATTTTGGTTTTGCTACAAAACTTTTACGCATTCGGCAGAAACTTAGCCGCAATCTAAAAGTAAGGAAAAAACCACAAATATCAGTGTATTATTCTGCCCAAATTCTAGATTGTTTAACAGAGATTAACTATGTTTTGAATAAATAGCAGTAAGTTTCTGTCCGGAAGTTTTCCATTTAAATAATTTAGCTGCTTTCCTGGAATTGATCTTAAGAAGCTTCAATTCCTTTGGTTCCAATGCTTTCAAAATACTTTGTGCAAAAGATTCTGAATTATCTGGCTTTGATAATAAACCACATTTGTGCTCGCGTATCAAATCTGCTAATACTCCAAAATCACTTGTCAATACAGGTAGACCGAAGTGTAACGAATCATAAACCTTAATTCCAACAAAGTTTGCTTGATAATCTATATTTATACGCGGATGTAATAGCAAAGTTGCATTTTTATAGTATGACTTCATTAATTCGTCTGAAATTTTACCGGTAAAAATTAGTTTATCGCTTACATTGAGTTTTTTTGCTAAATTTTCTAAGTTTCGTCGTTCTTCACCATCACCTGCAATAACTACAACAAAAGATTTAAGTGATTTCAAATAAGGTATTGCTCGTATTAAATTTACTAAGCCTTCCGTCTTTCGCAAAGTTCCATTGTAAAATAAAACGTGCGTATGATTAAGTTTTAGCATTTCTGCATTGGATTCCGCCATTTCGACATTGTAAGAATTAGCTATTGGAACTAACTTTGACTTCACTCCATAATTTGCTATTTCTTCAGACCCCACACTTGACAAAGTTATTACTGCATCTGCTTTATTCAATAAACTTATCTCATAATTTTTAATAAAACTGTATTTTGCTTTTGACCAGTTGCCGAGATTATATTCTGTCGCGCTTAGAAGTCTGTGGCTTTCTAAAAAAACTGGAATATTAAATTTCTTTCCAAGGTTTAATGCTGCTAAATGTAAATCAAACGGTTGTCTAGCGTGAAGCACTTCTATATTTTTGATGTTTATTATTTTTGCGCAGAACTTTAAAAATGCGTAATATCTGCCAAAATTAAATTTGTATTTATCTTCCAAAACATTTCCGATTATAAATTTATAATACGGTATTCTATAAACAGTACAGTATTTGTCTTCTTCTTCTGCGAATTTCCCGCGAGTTGGCACAAATAAAAAAACGTTATTTTTGCACTCCGTCAGACCTTTACATAGCCCTTTTATTCGAGCCACAGCGCCATTTTTTTCAGGCGAATAAACTGGAGTAAAAAAACCTATATTCATATTTCGGCTGGATAAAGTAACTTTAAAAACTAATCGAGAGTTTTATCGCGATTAAAACACATATCATTAAACTCGCAATACTTACACAGCCAACTTACTTCTCTCTTAGGTGGCGTCTTAACTTTTAGCGATTGTGTCAAAATCGCTGCTCTGCCTTCCATAAAATGTGTAATATCTCTTTGCTGCACTTCATAGGCTTTGATTTTACTTAAGCTTAGATAAACAATTTTTATTTTTTCTATTTCTTTTTGTATCTTCTCATCTAAGAGAGAAAAATAACCTTGTGCTTGAAGCATATGATGTGACTGCGGTGTAGCTGGAATATTTGCTGTTGTTTTAAATTCGTAAATAACATTATTATGTAATGCGTCGATAAAACCTATAATATCAAAGTGGCTAAATTCTTTTTGGACAAATACTTCTTTTTCGTGCTTTGGCAAAGATTTTGAAACAAATTCGTGCAGAGCATGACCGCGAGAAAACACCCATAATTTTTCTAAATCTAAAATTTCCTCTTCTGTCATTTTGTAGTATGCTTGTCTTAAACAAAGACCAGTTACTGTGCCTACACCGTAACGCGGCCGCTCGTGTTCTGTTTTAGTTCTTGGTGTTTTTTCCAAAAGAGAGTGCAAAATAGGGCGAGTCAGAAATTCAATACAGTGCTGACACGCTTTAGCTTCTTCTATCGAATGATGAACTCCCGTGGGACATTGTATTTTCATATTATTTCAGCCAATCATTAAGCGCGATTTGCTTCGTTGTATCTTTTCCGAAAACTGACTCTATTCCCTCTTTAAGTAATTTCATAGACTGTTGCATATATGGAGAAATGCCATTTATTCTTGTGAGCTTCATTGTTGCTTCAAGATATTTTTTAACAGATCCTTCTGCAATTGTAAATAATAATTTTCCTTTACAAATAGTGCATACTCCCGAGAGAGGTGGACGTCTATATTTCGCATTACATTTAACACATCTAACTTGCTGCATTGTATATTTTCTTAAATTTCCCTTAATATCTCTGATAAAATGTTTGTCAATTACTAATGCTGCAACACCGTCTAAATCTGATGCTCTTATTCTAGATGCTAAATCGAGCTGTCCGTCTAATTTTTCTATCATAGTTGGAATAAATTTATACGCTGAAAGTCGTACACCTGCATTCAAATCGTTCGTTTCGTGCGTATATTTGAATCCTTCATACTGTTCTTTTTTTCCGAGCACATCTTTAACTTGTAATACTTTAACATCCCACGGAAATTTACATTGCTCTGCAGCGCGATAAAATTCAAGCGGATATTTATCTGTTATATCCATACCATGCACTTCTGTATCAACTTCGCTAGGAACTAAAACAGTGGTTAGTACTAATGGCGCATCCATAGATCTGCTTCCCCGTCTATCTGGTAAATATTTTCTGGAAAAATTCAAAAAAGCATCTAATGCAAGTAAAGCGCAGGTTTCATCTCCATCGAAATTTCTTCTTTGTGCCGCGTGCCAATACGGATGCGCAAAACATCCAAGTGTTTTGGAAAATCCAAGTATTCTACCAATTATTCCAGCTGACGTGTGCGGTGCTAAACCAATAATCAGGTGGCCGATTAAATCATCTTTTGTTTTAACATTATAGTATTTAGGTAAATGATAATATTTTTCCAATAAATCATCAATAAAATTGCACGCTCGCATCATAATATCGTCGGCAGTTTCATCGGGCGTCTCCGGACAGCTCGGCAAAATAACATCTTGTGGTAATATTTCGAGTAGTTGCTCGTCGTTTTCAAGAGGTTCTCCGAAAATATCTTTTTCGTAGCCAAGTTCTTTTAATTTGCCAATTGGCGTTCCTATTTCTTTTGGTTTAAAATGAGTTACTCCCATTTCAGTCATATCGTAGCGTATGGTTCCGTCTTTATTTACTGCTAATTTATGAGTCGCTCGCAAAATTCCTTTTGAAATATGTTCTACTATTTTATCTTTATTAGTCGTACCTCTTACACCTTTTACTAACTGCGGTGCGGGCATATTTAATGCTTTAACAGCGGAATCGAAATAATGATTTATATCTATTTTTTGTTTTCTAAAACCTCTTGTATACGCGCCGCAACAGTTATCCTCTAATGTCGTACGTTTGCATTTGACGCAGACTTTTTTCCAAGTTGTTTTTTTACCACACAACTCGCACGAAGAGTAAATAGTATTTATGTTGCATTCATCACAGTTATATGTTGGAAAATCTGACGTTATTGTATTTTTACTAATTGCATCTTGAAAACTTCTTAATCGTCCTCCTTCTTTTCCAACAGGAAATAATACTACCGGAGTTCCTTTCATTTTTCTTAGTTTTGCTTTTTCAGGTCGCCCCATTCTTGTTCCTATAAACGTACCTGATTTATCGCGCTGTTTGACGGGTGATTTTGAATTAATATGTGCTAAGCCCGTTGCGCCAGAAGTCTCTTGTAGTGTAAATATTTTGTTTAGAATAAAATTTACCTCGCTATCAAAAGTAATATTATTGTTTTCAACGCGGTGCTCACAACCAATAATTTCGAGAATTCTTTTTTCTTCTGACAATGGTCGCGAATTATTTTCAAATTTTAAAAACCACTCGCGCAGAGCTAGATATTCTACTCCCGAGATATCTTTCCAATGATATGTAAATTTCGGATGTAAGGGCGTATTAGTTTCTTCTGCAAACTTATATGCGGCCTCTATATTTGGCAACGAAATTAAATTTTTAAAGCGGATTAGCAATTCTTTATTTTGTTCTTCTGAAAAATTTCCTAATGCATTTTCTACTTCTAACCGCCACCACTCTTCGTTATAGCCGCATGGCACAAGACGCTGTCCATTTTCCGAAAAGTCCCCGTAATTAACAAGTAAATCTCCAAGAAATAATATCTCTTGTATTTGATTTTTAACTTCATTTGCTTTGGCTTCTGTATTTAATTTGACTACGTTGCCTTCTTTTGTTTTAACGATTGGTCCTTCAATAGAATCGCACGCTGAAAAAACTGTCGCTTTTCCTGGCCGCTCCATTTTGATTTGCGTTCCTGTTGCAACATAATCATTCAAAATTAACATAGTAGCGGGGTGTATGGCTGTGCTTGCAAATCCCGTAAAGCGCGAACGTCCGTATCTTAATCTAAAACCGCCTCGCCTCATTGGATAACTGAATACCGGTCTACCAGCAACTATATCTTTCAAATAACTATCTACTGGTTTTACCGTCAAATCTGAATCTGTATCTGTTTCTGTTTTTGCGCCTTGGTGTATAGAATTTTTTAAGACTATGAAATCTTTTAACCAATTCCAATTTTCGAGGTCAAAATCTTTAGCCCATTTTTGCAAAGTTTTCCAAAGCTTTTCCGCTTTGAGTGTCGGCCCTTCTGTCAATACTAACGCCATTCCGCCGCGAATATTATTTGTTTCGACTCGAGGCAAATATTTTTGCTGCGAAACTTCATATGTTTCTGTCGGATCTCCTGTAATTTCAATTCCAATATTTTTTACTACAAGAGCTATCTCTTCCGCGGTAGGTGCATACTGTCTATGTGCAATTTTAGTTAGGTAATCGTCTATCTCAACCTGGTATCGTTTGATTTCCTCTGGCGTAATATCATAGTCAGCAATGCCCATTTGCTTGCGTACGTAATCTACAATCAAAACTGAAACCGCTGCAGCAGTACCGCCCGCTGCTCTAATCGGACCTGAAAAATACACCGCCACATAATCTTTATTATCTTTTCTTTTTTTGAATTTAATTTCAACTAAACCTTCAAGTGGTGCTGCTACAACTCCAGATGTAATATATGCTAATCCAACTCGCGAGCCGACCTCTATTGCTTCCCTTAAATCTGCGAACTGGCAGAATTTTTGCTGCGCTACTTCCAAAGATATTGTAAGAGCTATGCGCCAGTCTCCAGCCTGATATTGTTTCTCGAGCTCAACAATTCTTTCTGCAGTACCGGATTGAAATAATTGCGGCGCAAGACTTGCAACGAGTGCTTCAGAACGCTGAGCAACAGTCGATGCTAAAGGTATATCTACTCGTGGCTCGGGATCAAGATTTTTAGCGCGTGCTATTTTTGCTACATCGTAAAGTTTGGTTGTCTCGGTAGTTAGAGAATCGAAATATTCCTGAATTCTATTTGAGCAAACTATCATTTCCACTGCACAACTTAACTGTGTTTCCATTGGAAATATAATTTCAAAACATTAATAATTATTGTTTAGCGGAGTAAACGCAACCATAAGGTTTATATATTTACTATATTGACTTTTTACATGGCAAATAAACGTGGAAGAATTGTTGGCTCAGTTATACGTGATAATATTGTTGAGCTTCTTTACTTTATGGAAAAATCTCACGCATACGAACTTGCTAAAACATATAAGAAAGTATTCGGTCCAATTTCAATACGTTCTGTATATTATAATTTAAAGAAGGGCCTAGAACTTAATGTTTTTGAGGTTAGAGATATTCAAAAAGTAGAGGGAAATTTCAGCTGGGGTACGACAGCTCAGAGAATTTGTTATGGTTTAACAAATAACGCTGCGCCTAAAGCTGATCCAAAATTAAAAGAAATTCTAACCAAATTAGGCAAATAATAATCTTATCTTAAAATACTAATTTAAACTTAACTTACTAAATTAAAAGAGTAAATTAGAACCTCAATTATATTTTAAAAATAAATTTTATATTCAATTCTCTTAGTTACGAGCTCTCCCACCCCATCATTTCATATGGAGAAATAAATAATGGAAGATAAAAGTAGTAGTATAGATTACTATATAGTAAATATAATATATAAAGTAATTTTCAAATTATAAATTACCATATAGTTAATATATTATATAAGTTAATTTTCAAATAATAACATATAAAATAAACTTAATTATATAGAATAAATCCAAGTAATAAAATAAACCTAATTTATTAGTCTTAAAACTAAATTTTTAATCATACAGAATTAATAACTTTTTATCTTAGGGTTTAGCGAAGCTAATCTCTATTTATCTAATAATTAATTTACTTTAACAAAGCCAAGCTCTAATCATCTAATAACAAGTTTACTGTGGTTTTTAATTATCTAATAGTTGGCTTACTGCACCTCTAAGTATCTACTAAGTAGCGTACTATACTCTTTAATTACCTAATAGCTAATTTACTATTTTGATTAGCCCCGCGCCTCAGCAAGCACCCCAGCAAAATAAATTTATATATTAATATATATTATAATACAATACCCGCATAAGTTGCAACCACACTAAAATAAAAATCAAATAGTTCTAACCACAACCAATCAAATAGTTCTAACCGCAATCAACGGGTGGGGGATATAAAATACGTATTTTTCTCCTGCAATCTCCACACGAAACAAAACTATAAATACGCCTTCTTCATTTGGAGTATGGAGGTTGTGATCGGAGACTAAAATGGGAGGTCAGGCGGGTTTATCAGATTTTTTTGAACAATTTTTACAACGCGAACCGCTTTTTATTAATAAAAAAGTGCTCCAAAGCAATTATCTTCCAGATGCAATACTACACAGACAAAAGCAGCTCGAATTTTTAGCAAGCGTTTTAGCACCCGCGTTAAGACAAGAAAAACCTTCTAATATATTTATTTACGGGAAAACGGGAACGGGGAAGACTTTAGTTACACGGCACACTTTAGATATGCTAACCAAGGCCGCAGAGAGCAGATCTTTTAAGATTAAAACAATTTATGTAAATTGCAAACTCAAGAAAGTTTCCGATACAGAATATAGGATTGTAACCGAACTCGCGCGCGCTATGGGCGAAGAACTCCCCGCAACAGGCCTACCAACAGATGAAGTTTGGAATAAATTTTTAGCGGCAGTTGATTCGGATGAGCAAATAGTTATGATAGTTCTCGATGAAATAGATAGATTTGTATCAAAGGTGGGAGATGAAATACTATATAATTTGACGAGAATAAATTCAGAGTTGAAAAAAGCGCAAGTAACTCTTATTGGCATTTCAAATGACATACGTTTTATAGAAACAATTGATGCGAGAGTTCGTTCAAGTTTGGGCGAAGAAGATATCGTTTTTCCACCATATAATGCTAATGAACTCAAAGAAATTTTAGAAAAAAGAGCCAATATAGCTTTCAGAGCGAAGGTAATAGGAGAAGGGGTGCTCGGAAAATGTGCCGCTTACGCTGCAAGAGAACACGGAGATGCAAGAAGAGCTTTGGATTTACTTAGAGTTGCCGGCGAGACAGCAGAGCGCGAAGGTTCTACCGAAATATTACAATCACACATAGATAAAGCTGAAGAAAGAATAGAACGCGATAGGGTTTTGGAAATTAGTACAACACAGCCAAAACAATCGCAATTGGTATTGTATTCTATTTTAGAACTTATGCCGCTTACAGATAAGAAAATCGAAACCGGAGAAATTTACGAAAAATATCTTAGTTTATGCCGCCAGCTTAACCAAGTAAGTTTAACGCAGCGCAGAGTTTCAGATTTAATCGGCGAATTAGATATGCTTGGTTTGATTAATGCTAAAGTTATATCAAAAGGACGATACGGCAGAACGCGGCAAATTTATCTAACTATACCAGACGATATGGTACAAAAAATCAGAGATAAACTCAAGGGAGAGTTTTTTTAATGTATAGCCAAGATAAAATTAAAGAATTACTTGATGCCGGCAAACTGCCAACCGTAGATGATGTATATGCCGCTCCGTCTAAAGAGATAGATGATTTAGTTCACGTTGATTTGAAAAAGAAAAAATACATAACGAATAATTCATCTGTAGAAATAGTTAAGCATTTTGATTACAAATCTAAGAAAATTGAATTAAATGATTTTGTTGCAAGATTCCGCAACAGGTATTCGTATTTGAAAAATATTTTTTACGAGCGCGCCGATGTAACAGGTATGACGTCCATCTCAAAATTAACTTACGGAGAAGATGCGACGATTATCGCTATGATCGCCGATATACGTAAACTGCCAACAGGAAACGTCAGGCTTGTATTGGAAGATTTGTCCGGACAAGTCAGCGCAATTATAACTACAAAAGATCCGGAACTAGCCGAAAAAATTCCCCAACTTACTTATGATGAGGTGCTAGCTTTTAGCGGTTCTCATAGCGGCGGAGTATTTTTCGTAAACGATATTTTTTGGCCAGATATACCTTATAAAAATAAACCGAAAGCACCGGAAGATGTTTATGTGGTATTTTGCGGCGATGTGCACGCAGGCTCAAATATGTTTTTGCCAAAAGAATTTACAAAATTCACCGAGTGGCTTAGAGGAAATTACGGAACACCAGATCAAAGAGAAATTGCGAAGAAAACAAAATACGTAATTGTTTTAGGAGACGTAGTAGACGGCGTTGGAATATATCCCGAGCAGAATAAAGAACTGCGGATAACAGATATTTATAACCAATATGACGAGGCTTATCAGTTTTTAAGCCAAATTCCAAATGACAAACAAATAATTATAATACCTGGAAATCACGATGCATTGAGGCTTGCAGAACCTCAGCCAGCGCTTTACAAAGAGTACGCCGAAAAAATTTATGATCTGCCAAACATAATAGTAACCTCAAATCCTAGTATAGTTAATTTACATAAGCACGATAACTTTCCCGGTGTTGATGTTATGATTTATCACGGATATAGTTTTGATTATTTTGTTGATACTGTTGAATCTCTAAGAAAAGCAGGAGGATATGATGTCGCAGATAAAATATGGGAATTTTTACTTAAGCGCCGGCATCTTTCCCCAACGTACGGCGCAAATCCAGTTATGCCAAATCCAATTGATCCGTTATTAATTAGGCACGTGCCAGATATTGTATGCTCTGGACATATCCACAAGGCGAAAATAGGACAATACAAAGGGGTGGTAGCTGTATCTGGAAGTTGCTGGCAGGACACTACAACATTTCAGACAAGAGTTGGTCATACTCCTACGCCAGGAGCTGTGCCAATTGTAAATTTAAAAACTTGGGAAACAAATATGCTGTATTTTAAATAAATTATGTATTTATCTTGCAATCTTGCGTATAGTGAGTAATTAATTAGTCTTTATATTCTTCATCAAGCAGCTTACGAATCTGCTCTGCAAGTATTTTACCGATACCATCTACTTCTTTTAACTCTTCTATGCTCGCATTGAGTATGTTCTTTGGCGTTGTGAAATGTTTTAGCAGATTTCTAGCAGCCGTAGGACCTATATTTGGCAGACCTTCGATAAAATATTGCTGCTGCTCTGTAAGTATTTTAGGTTTCTGTCCGGATCTTACAGAAACTAATTTTTTATTATCTATTTGCTCGCGTTTGGCAAGATTTGTAATAATATCTGCCGTTTCTTCCGGATTTCTAGAAAATAATAAAGGCACTTGCCAGTCTAATATTAATGAGGTCAGCGCGCCAAGAATTGCTTTGCTGTCAACATTTCTAACAGAAAAAAGATTTTCAAAATTCCCTTCAATAATATAGAGCGGTCTAACGAAATTTTGTTTTAGTTTCTGTGCCTGCTCAAATAATCTTTTATCAACAAGCGAATTAACAAAATCATCTGTAGTTTTCCTTTCAACTCCAACGTCTTCAGAAATAATAAAATCCCCTGCTTTAAGCTGCCCAACTTTTACATTGATTCCATTTTTGAATAAGCGGTCTATTACAGAGCCATGTTCTCTGCTGTCGGCAAACACGAGTAAAGAAGAATCATTAGTAACGTATTGATTAAGATTAATTTCCGGCGAAGTTGGTTTTGTATCAGACATATTTTCAATAATACTTTTCATTTTTTTCTCTTTGCGCTGCGATATGTAGACATATCTTTGATCAGCAGTGTCTTTAGCAACTAATATGATAGTTTTACCGCTTTCCTGGCGTCCAGTTCTTCCGCGCCGTTGTATATTTTTTATCGCACTCGGCACAGGCGTATAAAATATTATTAAATCAACTTGCGGAATATCCAAACCTTCTTCCGCAACAGAGGTACATACTAAGCAATTCAGATAGCCTTCTCTGAATTTTCCAATTACATCCGCTTGGGTTTTTTGATTCATACCTTTCTTACCCTGTCCAATAAAATAATGCGCATCCATTTTTATAGGACTCAAAGTATCGAGTATTTTTGGAATATTAGCTCTATACTCAGTAAAAACTAAAATTTTGGAAGTGGGTTTAAGATTTATTTGCTCTTCTATAATAGTTTTTAGCAGGTTTAATTTTGGATGTTCTATATTATTTTCCAAAGCATTTAGAGTGAGAATATGAGCGGCGTTAACATTGAAGTCGCCCACTAGTTCTTTTACGGCTTTTGTTTTTGTAGTTTTACTAATCTCTAATAGATTTTCAAAATACTCATTTAGTGCGGTCAGACTTTCCGATTCAGCAAGTCCAAGCATATGTTTGAGTTTTATTACAGATGCGCATACTGAAATTCCGCGAGCGACCGCGAAGTTTTTCTTTCTATACTGATTTCGTAATGTTAGTTGCAAATGCAGCAATGCTTTTTTCGTTATAATAGCTGATTTATTAGTTAGAAAACCATATCGGTGTAATTTATCAATACGAAATTGCAAAGCCCGTTCCAAACGCGATTTAATAGCTATTATTTCATCCGGAAGCTCAACACTTTTGTAATGTATTTCTATTTCTTTGACGTAATCCTTTACTTCAGAGTCATCTCTACTTCTGTATTCTATTTTGTCAATGAATAAATTTTTACAAACATCATTTATTTTGTATTCTTCAGAGCCGGGAGAAGCGGTCAACGCTAAAATTTTACTATTAGGCGCGGTTTTAGCATAATTTTCAGCAATAAATACATAAGCATAATCTCCAATAGCGCGATGCGCCTCATCAAATACTATTAGCGAAACATCAGTAAGTTTTATTTGCCCATAAATAATGTCATTTCTTATTGTCTGCGGAGTAGAAAAAATTATTTTAGAATCATTCCATAATATTTTACGTTCGTTTGGACTAACTTCGCCAGTCAGCAATGCAAGTTTATCTGCCGGTTCAAAAAACTCAGAAAAAGTTTGCATGTGTTGTAATATGAGAGGTTTAGTAGGTGCAAGAACTAATATTTTAGAATTTTCCTTTAATCTCGCGGCAGACAGCGCTATTGCAATGTGCGTTTTTCCCAACCCTGTTGGCAATACAACAAGTGTATTTTGATTAATAGCGCTATTAAGAATAGTCTGTTGATATAAACGTAAATCAAGCTTATCTTTGTTAAATTGCATATAGCTTTTACTTTAATAAGAGATTTCAAGGTTTTGGTTTGAAGCCCTCAACGTGGTAAAGCCAAGCAAGCCATACTAATAAGCCCGCGAATAAAGCACCAAGTAATACATAAAGAGAATCATACAGCAATAAACCAACTCCAGCAGCGCTTACAAATGCAATTGAGAATGCCCATAATGGTCTAGAACCAAAAAATAAATGGTCGCCAATCGTATGCGGCGCCTCATCGGCTTTAGGCTTTGAGGCCAAAGCAGAAGCATATGGAATAGTATGTGGAAAAAGAGTCAAAAATGGAATCAAACTAGATATTGCAATTGCTACATTGATTTTAACTAATATTTCAGCAATTTGACCTAAAAATGGCGTAAGAAGTTGTGCGCCAATCGCTATAAATAAAGATGTTAGAGTTCCAGCAAGAGCTATTTTAGCAAATTCACTTGGTCCCGGCGCCAATCTTTTTCCAAGAGTTGTTGAAAATAGTGATTTTAATTTTAATGTCCAAGGTGAAGCATAAATGATAGTCCCAGAACTTAAGAACATAGTAATCAAAGTAGTTAATGAGCCGGCAGCGAAAACTTGTGTATGTATGTCTGCAAGATAATGATTAGCGATTTTGCCCTGAGCAAAATTATGCATTGATACAGAAAACGCAACCAACACAAATGTTACGAAGAATGTAGCTAACCAATTGCTCAAAGTAAATGCGCCTTCAAATCTGTACGAGAACGCAAATGCTAATAATACTACTACTATAATTGTATTTGCAATATGTTGTTTATCCATCATATGTTAGCAGCCTATTTAATTCTGCAAATCATATTATAAATGTGTTTCGAGCAAAGTTTTTAGTCCGGTAAGATGTCCTGCACCAACTATAACTAATATTTTAGCTTCTGGAAATTGTTGCTGCAAAATTATTAATTTGTGAGCCATATATTCATCGCGTTCTTTTACTAATACGCGATAAATGCCAGGAAACTTTTGCTGCAATTCTTTTAGTAATTTATTTACGGCATTCGCCGTTGGGATTTCATTTAAGCTAATCTTTTCCCTAACAAATAACATAGATATAATTAAGAAACAAACAAATTTTAATTTCTCTAAGACACTTATATTTTTGGAAAATCTCTGTAACGTTATTTGTATTGGTCGATCGATTAAAACTAGTCTGGCATTTGTTTTATTCGCTAGTTTTATAGCAGATAACATATCTTCTCCGGGCGCTACACCGAGCTTTTTAGCCAAATAATTTTGCATTAATCCTCCGAAATAAGCAAATAAGTAACCGCCAAAACCTATTTTAGATGCATCTGCCCAGTTAAATTTGGATTTTGTGCGGTTAGTTAAGGCGTGAAATCTATACCGATCCAGCTCTAAAGCTATAAAATCAAAGGTATTTTTCTCTGAAATGGGTTTTATATGGCTAGTACCTGTAATTTTGATACTCATAGTCTAGAAAAACGAAATCTTTATATCTATAAAGCATTCCCTTGTCCTAATCAAGTATGGTGATTAAATGTTGCAAATGAAAAAAGTTTCAGAAACAGCGGGAATTAAAGTCTATAGTGATGACGGCTTGTATTTTGGTGATGTTGAAGAAGCAATTCTCACAAAAAACAGAATTGAAAGCTGGAGAATCAGAGCTACACGCGACAGTTTCTTATCAAAGGCTTTAGCGGGTGCTAAAGGTGTAGTTGTTCCGCACCAACTTGTAAAATCAATCGGCGATATAATGATAGTTTCTAAAGCTGCCGCTCCAAGTTATACCGAGGAATAAATATCTATACTACGCAATATATTTAAATCTCCAATAGGCTATTCTAATTCGGTAAATTAATGGCTAAACAGAAGTTCAAACTGACTTTAACAAATGTCGGACTCATCGCACTTATAATTATCATATCTGCATTTATTTTTACATCCAGTCCGCCTGCATTTACAGGCGCAGCCACAACTACTGTTGACTTAGTTATGCCTTTTGCAATTGATGCCTGGGGTTCTATAGGATGGACCGATTGCTCAACACAGATGAATGGCAAAGCCTGGGCAGACCAATATTGTCAAGCTAAAGGTTATGCAAGCGCTCAATCATGCTACCATGAAGCTAAAATGGAAAGATGGAAGTGGAGCGGCACTGCAGCAGCTCCGCAAAAAGGCGCGACTACTGGAGCCGGTACCGCGTTTACAAAAGCCAAATGTGTAGGCGCAGCCACAAGTTCTACCACGACGACACCCGTTACAAAAACCGTTACAAAAACAGCGAATGCGGTTTTCTCTGATAAAATTACAATAGATTTTGGCAAAGAATACAAAAACGTTGTCCAAGTATATGTTGAAGGTAAGCCCGGCGGAGAATTTTGTAAAGCAAGAATCAGCGTCCAGCCTTATACTAGTTCTGGATTTATTTCAACGTATACATTATATACAGGCGCAGTTGACACGCACAAAACTGCTACGAAAACATTTCCTTTTAGTGAACCAGGTATAGCTATTAGGAAAGTAGTTGGCAAACCAATTTCAGCTGGCGATGCCAATGCAGTTAACTGCGGACTAATTGATTATATGAAAGTAACTCTTACTTATAATGAGTAATTTATTTTAACATCGTGAATTAAATATATACTCTATCTTTTATTTGCACTAATCAAAGCTTAAAAACATAGCGAGGATGTTTTAATTTATGCCAAAAATTGCTTTTTCAACGACCGCAGATATACCCGTACCTAAAAATATCTGCGATCAAATTATCGGTCAAGATGGCGCAGTTGAAATAATTAAAAAAGCAGCAATACAGCGCCGCCATGTCGTGCTCGTAGGTGCACCCGGCACAGGAAAATCACTTCTAGGACAAGGATTAGCAGAACTTTTACCAAAGACAAATCTTAATGATATTTTAACATACCCTAATGAACTTGATGATTCGCAACCAATTGTATCTGCTGTGCATTCTGGCGAAGGACTATCGATAGTTGAGACCGCCAAGCTGCAAATTTTATCAGCAAATAAAAATCACCAATTTCTATTTTTAGGATTAGCAATAATAGCGATGATAATTCCGTGGTGGGTGCTAAAAATTTATGGCGAAGTTATGGCTGCAGCTTCTTTGATAGCAGGAGTAATTTTCGTTGGCGCAGTCGCGATTTCTTTTGGATTAAATATGAGAAAAACAAAAGTAATAGAACCTAAATTAATTGTCGATCATAGCAAGATACAGAAAGCACCTTTTTACGATGCAACTGGTGCGCACGCCGGAGCATTGCTTGGTGATGTACTTCACGATCCACTGCAGTCCGGCGGTTTGGGAACTCCAGCACATCTCCGGGTTTTAGCTGGCGCTATACATAAAGCGAATGGAGGTGTTTTATTCATAGACGAAATTGCAACTTTAACGCCACGCAGCCAGCAAGAACTTCTGACAGCAATGCAAGAAAAACGCTACCCAATTACAGGACAATCTGAAAGATCCGCGGGCGCGATGGTTAGAACCCAACCAGTGCCGTGCGATTTTGTTTTAGCAGCAGCAGGAAATTTAACTAACGTTCAAAATATGCATCCAGCATTACGCTCTAGAATTAGAGGATATGGTTACGAAGTTTATATGAGAGATACGATGGAAGATACACCAGATAACAGGCTTAAAATTGCACGTTTTATTGCACAAGAAGTTGTAAAAGATGGCAGAATCCCGCATTTTACAAAGTCAGCTGTTGATGAAATAATATTCGAAGCTAGAAGAAGAGCAAATAGAAAAGGGCATTTGACATTGGCCTTGCGCGATCTGGGAGGTTTGGTAAGAGCAGCAGGCGATCTTGCATTAGAAGAGCGCACTCCTATTGTTGATGCCAAGCATATCTTACGAGCTAAAACTATTGTTAGAACCCTTGAGCAGCAAGTTGCTGACCGATATATAGAACACAAGAAAGCTTACGAAGTAATACGAATTTCAGGAAAAGAAATCGGAAGAGTAAATGGTCTGGCAGTTATAGGTTCGGGCAATGTATTTTCGGGAGTCGTTTTACCAATAGAAGCAGAAGTTACACCCGTAGGAGACGAAAGAAAGAAAATTCAGGCAACCGGAAAACTGGGACAAATTGCAAAAGAAGCTATAACAAATGTTAGCGCTATAATAAAACATACATTCAATGCAGATTTAAAAAAATATGATGTATATGTTCAATTCCTACAAACTTTTGAAGGCGTAGAGGGAGATTCAGCATCGATCGCGGTTGCAACAGCCATAATATCTGCGTTAAATAGAATTCCAGTAAAACAAAATATAGCTTTAACAGGTTCATTATCTATTAGAGGAGAAGTTTTGCCAGTCGGCGGCATAACTCAAAAGGTCGAAGCAGCAATAGAAGCGGGATTAGAAGAAGTAATAGTTCCGAAAGCAAATTTAGATGATATAATTTTACCAAAAAACGCAAAAATTAAATTAACTCCTGTTGAAAATATAGCTCAAGTGTTAAAATATGCGCTTGTTTGGAAAGGTAAAGAGCACATATTAATTAAAATATTACATGGCAAGCATTGAAATTTCGAAAGATAGGCAAGAGCGCATAGACAAATTTGTCAAATTAGGTAGATTCGCTAGTTTGGACGATTTCGTTCAAAAAGCAGTTGATCTTATGCTTTATGCAGAAGATAATAAGGACGCCTTCACCAAGATACTCAATGAAGATTAATATGGTCGTTCATAGAAAAGTATAAATAAAGCTTCAGCGGAGTAGATAATTATGGCAGATGAAAGACGCTATTCAAGACAACTTGTTGGCAAGACTATAGTAAGTAAATCTGGTCAAAAGTTTGGTTTGGTCGGAGATTTAATATTCGAAACAAGAACAGGCGAACTTTTGTATCTGGTTATGAAGCAAACAACACCTCATGCATCAAGTATGGATTTGGAAAAAACAAAAGATGGTATGCATATGGTGCCATTCAGCTCTGTTATTGCGACAGGTGATTTTGTTGTAGTTGCAGAAGAAGATATAGTTTAATTATTGTAATTTTGAGAATTCATCTTTGTACCATTTATATTGGTTAGTCAGACCATCTTCCAATTTTACTTTTGGATTATAATTCAAAAGAGATTTTGCAGTTTCTATATCTGCATATGTGTGCTTTACATCACCAAGCTGCTCTGGTATATTTTCAATTCTAACTTCTTTACCAGTAACGTGCCTAAGAACATCCATTACTTCATTTAGATTTACTCTTGAACCGCCGGCGATATTTGCAATTGTATAATTAGACTTACACGTTGCAGCCGCAATTGTTGCATCAACTGCATCAGAAACATAAGTGAAATCTCTCGTAGCGCTTCCATCTCCATGTATTTTTATTGTTCTGTTATTCTGAATTGCATCTAAGAATTTCATAAAGCCCATATCCGGACGCTGTCTCGGACCGTAAACTGTAAAGTAACGTAGATTAATAATAGGTAAATTGTATGCTTTATGATAAAGATTGCATAATTTTTCACTAGCAAGTTTTGTAACGCCATAAGGCGAAATTGGCCAAAGTTCTCCCGCGTGTTCTTTAGTTGGATACGTTCCGATATCGCCATAAACTGAACTCGAACTTGCAAAAACAAACTTATTTACTTTTAATGTTCTAGCGACTTCCAGCATCTTTTGTGCAGCCTCAAAAGTATGAATAGTATATTGCCTAAAATTATCTCCCCAGCTCGCTCTTACTCCTGCCTGCGCAGCAAGATGAAAAATAGCATCTACATGTTTCAAATTGGTAAAAACTAAATCAGTACTAGTTATATCCTCTATCGGCTTTCTAATAAATGTAAAATTTTTATGAGCAATAAAATTTTTCATATTATTTTCTTTTATATTTTTATGATAGTATTCGGTAAAACTATCTACACCAATTACGTAATGCCCTTGCTCAAGAAGTTTTTCAGTTAAATGCGAACCTATAAATCCAGCACAGCCTGTAACTAAATACATTCGTCAGCGATCGGAAGATACATTTAAAATGTAATCGCTTTGTTATAAATTTCAATATACTTTTTAGCACAGCTTTCCCACGTGTAGCCCATATTTACAATATCGTCTCTTGCAGATTTTGATAAGGCGGGTGTCAACTTTTTATCCTTTAGAATTTTAGTCATAGCTTTTGCAAGAGCGTCAACATCTTTAACAGGAAATAATAGACCATTTTTGCCGTCTCGAATAACTTCATTTGTGCCGCCTATGTTTGTTGCAACAATTGGTAACTCTGAGGCCATTGCCTCTAGAATAACATTTGGGCGCCCTTCAGACAGACTAGGTAGTACAAACATATTAGCTGCACCATACCAACTATACATTTCTTCCGGAGATTTTGCTCCAGCAAAAATAATATCGTCATTGATTTTTAACTCATTTGCTAAATTTTTCATTTCGTTTTCTAAAATACCAGAACCAATTATTACTAATTGTGGCGCATCTTTTGATTTCAATTGCATTAATGATGGTAATTTAGAGAATGCACGAATCATAGTTTCTGGATCTTTCCGCGGAATTAGCCATCCAACAAACAAAATAGTTTTTCTCTCTGGAAGATTTAAGTCCTTTCGATATTTTTTCCTGTCATTTAATTTCGTACTGAAAAGTTTAGTATCAATTCCGTTAGGAACAGTTTCAATAGGTTTCGTAACAAGCTCTCTGATTGGTTTTACCTGATGCTCATTGTTTGGAGTTATGTAATCGCAGTTTTCCAAAACATATTTTATGATTCTATTTGTAATAAAACCTTTATTTTCCATATCGGCGCCCCGCGTTGTTAAAATCAAAGGTTTTTTCTTTTTCAAAAGAACTCCAGCCAAGCCGGATAAAATCCACTGCGCATGAATAACATCATAATCGTTAACAAATTTGCCAGCTTCTTTTTTCATTGCAAATACAAATCTGGGAAAATTATATGCTATGTCAAAAGACGATTTTACATTGCTAGCTATTCCTCCACCAGATACAAGCTCTTCAAAGCCACTAAAACGATTTACTTTAACGCCGTCTATTTCTTCGTACAGAGTAATACTTTCTTTATAATTAGGAGCTATAACTCTAACTTCATTGCCTAATTTAACAAGTGTTTTTGCAAGACTATGAATAAATGGACTTTGATGGTGCCCTTTATAAGCCGGATAACTCGTAGTTAAAAAGAGTATTTTCATTATAGAAATCGACCCGTAGCAAAGCTATATAAATACTTTTTAGCAAAATATATAACTCTTTAGGATGGCCCGCGTATATGGTGCATAAAGATGCTAATAAAATATATAAAGTGAAAACCTTAGATAAAAATATGGCTACTAAATCTAAATCAGTTTCTAATCTTAAAGAGCATATTGAAAACCCACAGGTTTTCAAGACCAGAAAACCAAAAGGTTTTCTTTGTATTACTAAGACGCAGAACCCAAAGAAAGTTCTTTTTGTAGTGCCAGACGTTGTCGGAGATAAAGGCGGAGCAACAGCGCCTTTGCCAGGAGTTGCATATGTCGCTGGATATGTCAGACATATCGGACATGAAGTCGCCGCAGTAGATATGAGAATAAATAGAGGTATGGCTAATCTATTTGCAAAAATACAAGAATTCAAACCAGATATGATTGGATTAAGTTTTATGGCTATGGAATTCAAACCAGTTTATTTATTCATAGCAGAATTAAAGAAAGAATTTCCAAATATAAAAATAGTGGCTGGCGGCGCCGGCGGCTCAACATTTGAAGATCAAGTTATCAAAGATACAGGCGTTGATTATGTAATAACAAGAGAAGGCGAACGGGCATTAGTAGAACTGCTAGAGGGCTGGCCTTTAGAAGATGTTCAAGGTTTAGTTTACCTTAAAGACGGCCAAATACAAAAGAATGCATTGCGACAGTTTGATTTTGACATTAGTTCATTACCTTTCCCTGCTTACGATATTTTTCCTATACGTGAATATATCGACGCAAAGATACCAGTTGTAACATCAAGAGGATGTCCCTACCAATGTACATTTTGTGCAATGAAAAAATCTATGGGTGTTGCTTGGAGACCAAGAACCCCAGAAAACATCGTCGCTGAAATAAGACACTGGTATAATCAAGGATTTAGACAATTCCATTTTGTAGACGATAACTTTACGTTAGATATGGAAAGAGCTGAAGTTCTTTGCGATGCAATAATAAACAGCGGCATGAAAATTAAATGGGATTTGAGAAACGGTATAAGAGCTGATAGAGTTAATGAACGCTTACTACAGAAGATGAAGGACTCCGGCTGCTTCTATTTCGCATTTGGAATTGAATCTATGGATCAGCAAGTGCTTGACAAAATGAAGAAGAATTTGAAAGTTGAGAACGTTTATGAGGCTGTAAAAATGGCGGAAAAGGTTGGAATACCTTTTGGAGGTTTCTTTATAATTGGTTTACTTGAAGACACTTTTGAAAAATTTATGAAGAGCTATGAGTTTGCAAAAGCCACGCCATTTGAAGAGGTCAGATTCTATAATCCAATACCATTCCCAGGTACAGAGCTTTACGTAGAATTGGTTGAAAGGAATTTGCTTAGATTTAGCGCAGATCACTATTTGAATGACAGCTCCAAAACGTTTTCAGAAGAGCCCATATTTGCTACACCAGAATTTACCGTTGAAGAACGCAAAAAAGCTCTAAAAATGGGCCAAAAATTAATGATGTATAAAATTATGATTAAGGAATTTGGCGAAATACCCGGAAATATAGCATATCGGGCTTGGCAAATCAGGCCGTTAAGGGCAATTATACATAAACCAGGAGCATTTATCTGGAGACAATTAAGGCGCGCTAAAAAGAGACAAGTATTAGCTATGTAGTACGTTTTTTAAGACTTTTTCAGCTCAATTTGCGTATGGATAAGACTCTAAAGCTTGTAATTATATTATTTTTGCTGGTAGCAGCAATCAAGATTATACTAACGTTTTTTGTAACATCTCCAACTATATTCGCAGACGAATATTTTTATTCAAAAATGGCGCAGAGCTATTTTAATTTTAGAGAATTTAGTATCCATAGTGAATTTACAAAAGCTTATCCGCCGCTCTATTCAGTTTTGATTTCGCCAGCCTATGCATTTCCTGATACGACAACAATTTATTCTGTCATAAAGATAATTAATGCAGTAATTTCATCCATGATTATATTTCCAGCATATTTCTTTGCAAATGAATTTCTCAGCTCTAAAAAAGCGCTGTTAGCATCTATTTTAATTTCTGTTTTGCCAGCGAATATGGTTTTTTCCAGTTACGTTATGTCTGAAAATTTATTTTATCTTTTGTTTCTTATATCGTTATATTTTATTTACAAATCGTTCAAAGAGGATAATTTAATGTTTGATGCTTTTGCAGGAATAAGCATAGGCTTAACTATATTAACTAAGTACCTTGGCTTCGCTTTACTAATACCTGTAGGCGCACTCATACTATATAATCTAATAACTAGAAAAATACCGCCGAAATTCGCGCTGCTTGGAATAGCTGGACTAATAGTTAGCGCTTGGATGTTTAGGAATGGATATTTATTTGGTTTTACAATTGACGGACTATTAGGTACATATATTCGTGATGGATATCCAGTAACATTTACGCCTTTATCTATGTTTATTTGGACGATTATAAATTTTGGAATTGTAATAGCATCAACAGGGTTTATTTTTATGCTATCGATTTTATCAAATATTAAGCAAGGTTTCTCCAAAAATAAAATATTTTATATACTATTATTCTCTGTTATGTTGGCGGTATTAATTATGCTAGCAGAACGAACCGCAGGCAGCGCTTTATTCAAGGTGGATACACTATTCAACCTTACAGGTAGGCCAAGCGCCCGTTATCTTGATGTTTTAGCGCCACTTGTAATAATCAGCGGCTTAGCAAGTATGAACTGGCAAAAAGTTTCAAGAACCGTAATGATTTTTCTAAGCGTTGCGATGATTTTTGCATCCCAGCTAATATTTTTCCAGCTGTTTCCAGCTAACAATATGAGTTTATTATGGCTTGGCGCTATTAGTTACGCTACACAGGCATTGACATCTAATCTAATTATATTAACAGCTATAGCGTTGGTAGCACTTATATCTGGCATAGTACTGTCAAAGTTCTTACTTGAGCGTTTTAAACCAAATAAATTAGTTGTAATATTTATAATAGCATTTTTAGTTTTGAGCGCAGTAAATGTGGCGGTTATTAGCATCAATTCAAATAACTGGCATAATTCTAATGGAAGTCAAATTGGTTTATGGGCAGATGAAAATTTAAGCGGTATTTTTTTAATAGATGAGAAGTACTGCAATGAATTTGATTTTAGGTTGGAAGGAACCTTATGCTCAAAAAACAATAAAGTATCACTGATAGGTTTTTGGATTAAAGATGAAATAAATATTGGAGATCCGAATAAGTTTCCCACTAATTATATTATAACGCGGGATGTATTAGCTTTAGAAAAAGTCTATGAATTAGATGGTACTTTTATCTACAAGTCTGCTTAATATTTGTTTATTTACATAATCCCAATTATAGCTCTCCAAAACTTCTTTTCTATTTGTTTCACCTATTTTAGCTCTGAGTTTTTTATTTTTAAGAAGTTTTATTATGGCAGATGAAATCTCATTAATGTTACTTTCATCAACTAATATTCCGTTTATACCATTTTTTACAAGAGTTTTTAGATTACCAATGTCGCTGGCAATTATTGGTTTGCCGCATGCTTTGTATTCGTGAACTTTTATTGGCGAATAAAAGTAACCAAACTTTCGGAATGGTAAATAATTTTTACTGTCAAATAATGCAAGGCATATTGTTGCAGTTCCGATAATAGAAGGAACGTTTTCCTGAAAAATTCTACCAAAAAATTTAACATTAAGTCCTAGATTTAATTCATTAGCGAGTTTTATACAGTCATTTAATTTTTCACCTTCTCCAACAAAAATAAGTTTAGCTTTAGGAACTGTTTTGCAAACGGTTTTCATTGCCTTTATCATATTTTCACAGGCGTGCCAAGGAGCGAAACTTCCAATATATAAAATTGTTTTTCCATCGTCTTGTGCGGGTTTAAATCGTTCTGGATCAGCTCCGGTTGTTATGATAATACATTTATGTTCTGGTAAGCCAAGAGTCATACTTTTATGCGTAATAGTTATGATATCGCTACAATAGTTTACAATTTTTGAATGTAGCCTTAATATGCTGGCAAGTGGCTGTTTTATTTGACCTGTTAATATTGGAAGCTCTACATAAGGTTCTATACACTCGAGTATGGTCTTCTTTCCGAATAATTTTCCAGAAATTATAGCTCCGCCACCAAAAATACGGGCTCTTTCATATACTATGTCTATTTTATCGAAAATACATAAATAAATAGTATAGAAAAAAGGTCTAAAAAAGCAATACAGAATGTTTCTGAAAGATTTCAAATCAACCTGTTTTTCAATTAGAATAACTTCGTGCCCTAGATTCCTGAATGAATCTACAGCGCCTTTCACGTGTGCTGACCCGCCGTGTGCGTCAGATACACGAACGTCAGGAGCTGAATATAAAATCCTCATACGAAAATAACTTGAGAAAGCATTAAAAGTTTAAGTCCTGGTTTTTGTACAATGGTTAAGACGATTTTGTTAGTTAAGATTGAAACGCAGACCCATTTGTACATACCATACGGTATGTTGTATACAGCTAACGCTCTTAGGCAAGAAGGTTATGAAGTAGAATTTTTACATATTTTTGAAAACGAATTAAATAAAATTTATGATTCTTTAAAGAGATTAAATCCATTTGCTGTATGTTTTTCAGTTTCAACAGCTCCGCCGCTGATTCCAACTATTGAAGCCACCAGAAAAGTGAAAGAGCTTGGCTATACAACGATATGGGGCGGAATGCATACATCGGTGCTGCCAGAAATTGCATTGGCAGAACCCTCGTTAGATTTTGGAATACAAGGAGATGGTGAAATTCCAATAGCCGAATTACTTAGAGAATTAGAAAAAAAAGGACAGAAAAACTTCAAAAAAATAAAAGGATTAGTATTCAAAGAAGATAATAAAATAATTGTTAATCAAAAACGAGAATTTTTACAGGAGTTAGATAATTATGAGCCAGCTTTTGATTTGATTGACGTTAAAAAATATTTTATGAATTTATTTGGTTTAAAGAAAGTTCTTCCAGTAATTACGAGTAGAGGATGCCCATTTAGATGTGCATTTTGCTATAATTTAGCTGTTAATAATATGCGTTGGAGTACTCACAGTGTTGAGAAAGTCAAAGAAATTGTTAGTTATTTACATAATCAACACGGAATGGATGGAATATTTTTTCACGATGATAATTTTTTTACGGAGGTAAAACGCGCAAAACAAATTGTTGAAGCTGTGAAATTACCATGGTCTGCAGAAGTTAGAGCAAATGTAATAACACAAGATGTCGCTGAATGGATGAAACAAAATCAATGTAAAATGGCTTTTGTCGGCGCTGAATCCGGCTCACAGCGGGTTTTAGATTATATTTCTAAGAATATCAAACGCGAAGATTTGTTTAGCGCAGCTAAAAATTTAGCTGGAAGCGATATAACTCTTGATATGAGTTTTATATTGGGTTTCCCAAACGAAACAAAAGAAGAACGCGGACAGACATTTTCAACTATAGCCGAACTACAAAAAATAAATCCACAAGTTAATGCGACAGTCAAAATCTATACTCCTTATCCAGGAACTCCACTCTATGCAGAATCGCTTAGATTAGGTTTCAAGCCTCCAACAACAAACGAGGAATGGGCTAGATTTAATAGAGCAACGTGCCATTTGCCTTGGGCAGATAACAACGAATTAGAAACTATGCATAGGGTAAGTGTTTATGCGTTTACAACGATGAAAGATTTTCTTCCACCGCTTTACAAATTCTTACATCCTGTGGCAGTTATGCGTTATAAAAGCAATTTTTACAAATTCCCATTAGAATTGCAAGCTATAGACGCTTTGAGAGCGAGCAAAAGAGCAGTCAGAAAATTAGGGATAATATAATAAACCGCATCGAGCGAACGTATTTTAAGCCTTTTTCAAACGTAACGATTATGAAAAGAGTTATAGTTACTATACCAGCATATAACGAAGAAAAGAATCTTGCGCAAGTTTTGCAGGAGATAAAACTTCACCTGATAGGCAAGTATGACTATAGACTTTTAGTAGTAGATGATGGTTCAACTGATAGAACAGCTGAAATAGCAAAGCAAAATAGGGCAGTAGTTATATCGCATCCTCATAATTATGGATTGGCAGAAGCATTCAAAACAGAAATTGCTGAATGCGTCAAACAAAAAGCAGATATAATAGTTCATACAGATGCGGATGGACAGTATCCTGCGGAACTTATACCGAAGCTTATAAGTGAAATTGAGAACGGAGCGAGTTTAGTTTTAGGTAGCAGATTTAAAGAAAGTAAACACGCCGATTCTTTTGTAAAAGATATAACTAATAGAATTTTTGCAGCTGCAATTAGCTCAATGATAAAACATAAAATAACAGATTCTACTACGGGTTTTAGAGCGTTTACGCAAAATGTAGCGCAGCTCGGTACAATTTCAAATCACACATATACACAGGAACAAATTATTAGAACTGCACGCAATAAACTTAAAATAGTAGAAATTCCTATCCAGGCTAAAAAAACAAGGCGCAGTCGCCTTATGAAATCGCATCCAATATTTCATCCTTTTGAATACGCTGTAAAAGCGTGGGTAAATATATTTAGAATATATAGAGATTACGAGCCGCTTAAATTCTTTGGATATATTGGCAGCAGTATTATTAGCGCCGGTTTGATTTTAGGATTGTGGCTTTTTTGGATTTATTTCAACACAGCAAAAGTAGGACATCCTAATACAGCAATTTTATCTATGTTGCTGGTAATATCGGGCTTACAAATATTGTTATTTGGTTTCTTAGCAGATATGCAAAGGAGAATATAGCAAGTTTTTTAACACTTAATGAAAACCGCCGATCGGGTGATTTGAATTCCAACAGCGCTAATAACAGGCATAACAGGACAAGATGGATCATATCTCGCTGAATTTTTATTAGATAAGAATTATGAGGTATGGGGTATTATAAGAAGAGCGAGTACATTCAATACTAAACGAATAGATCATTTATATAGAGATGTACATAAGCCAAGAAAATTACATTTAATTCATGGGGATTTAACCGATGGTAGTTTTCTTGGTCGTCTCATACGGAAAATAACTCCAGATGAAATATATAATTTAGGAGCCCAAAGTCATGTAAGAGTTAGTTTTGAAATGCCAGAATATACTGCAGATGTGGTTGGTATGGGTACTTTGCGGCTTCTAGAAACCATAAGGGATTCAAAGCATAAAACGAAATTTTATCAGGCATCTTCGAGCGAAATGTATGGCGGCACATATAATGGTATGATAGACGAAACTACGCCATTACGGCCCCGCAGTCCATATGCGTGCGCTAAGGCTTTCGCACATCACACAACACAAAATTATAGGGAAGGTTATGGTATTTTTGCAGTCAACGGAGTTTTATTTAATCACGAATCTCCTCGCAGAGGAGAAACTTTCGTAACGCGCAAAATAACGCGCGGTATTGCTTCAATATTGGCAGGGCAAGAGTCCAAACTTTATCTTGGAAATTTAGAAGCAAAGCGAGATTGGGGCTATACGCCAGAGTATGTTGAGGCTATGTGGCTTATGTTGCAGCAAGAAAAGCCAGAAGATTATGTTATAGCTACGGGAGAATCGCACAGCGTTAAAGAATTTTTACAGGAAGCATTTAATTATGTGGGTTTGGATTGGGAAAAACACGTGGTGATCGATCCTCGTTATTATAGGCCAACTGAAGTAGATGTATTAATAGGTAATCCGGCAAAAGCCAAAGCTAAACTAAATTGGCAGTCAAAAACTACATTTAAGGAATTAGTTAGAATAATGGTAGATGCAGATATGCGCGAAGCGGGGCTGAAATGATGGAATTAACATATTTGAAAAATAAAAAAATAATAATTACAGGCGGGAATGGTTTTCTGGGCAAAAACGTAGTAAAGAAATTAATGCAATTTGGAATCCAAAAAGAAAATATTTTTGTTCCGGGATCAAAAGAATATGATCTCACTGAAAAATATAATATTGCGCGTATGTTTAAAACTTTTCCAGCAGACGTAGTAATACATCTTGCAGGCAGGATCGGAGGCATAGGTGCTAATATGGAAAGACCGGCAACGTTTTTTTACGATAATTTAGTTATGGGCGTTAATTTAATGGAGTTATCTTATAGAAATAACGTAGATAAATTCATATCTATCGGTACAACCTGCTCCTATCCGAAAAATGCGCAGATGCCTCTCAAGGAAGAATATTTATGGGCTGGATATCCTGCAGAAGAAACTGCGCCTTACGGTTTGGCTAAAAAAATACTTATAACTCAGTCCGAAGCTTATAGGAAACAGTATAACTTCAATGCCATACAATTACTTCCTGTAAATTTATATGGTCCTGGAGATAATTTTGATCTTGTGACGTCACATGTCATACCGGCGCTTATAAGAAAATGTTTAGATGCATTAGCAAATAATGCAAAAACACTTACTGTATGGGGTACGGGTAGCGCAACCCGGGATTTTTTATACGTTGAAGATGCGGCTGAAGCTATCGTATTAGCTGCAGATCGTTACAATTCATCACAGCCAGTAAATATAGGGAGTGGCAAGGAAATTCCCATAAAACAAATAATTGAAACTATTTGTAAAATTACGAATTATAGTGGTAAAATAATATGGGATAGTTCTAAGCCCGATGGAACACCAAGAAGATGCGTTGATACTAGTTCTGCAAAAGAGAAATTTGGATTTGAAGCTAAAACGCCTTTAGAACTGGGTCTTGAACGAACAATAGCTTGGTACAAGGAGAATTAGATATGGGATTGCGGCAAAAATTATCACAGTATTATAATGAAGATTTGAGAAATATGTGCATATCTATAATACCGCCAAATCAAAAAGTATTACAGATAGGTTTGCGTTACGGCGAATTTATAACAGCATTAAAAACCTCAGACGCCTTAGGTATTGATGAGGATCAGAAAAGCACAGATTTCCGTTTTCTGCAGTCCAAGCCCGAAGATATAGAACTTAGCGAAAAGTTTGAGTATGTTATATTCTCATCTTTAGGCTACAGCGAAGATATTTATTTGGCATTTAAGAATTTGAAAAAAGTTTGTAACGAAGACACGCGTATAATTGTTTACTATCATAATTATTTTTGGGAACCAATACTAAAATTAGCAGGAAAAATTGGACTGAAAGAAATACAACCGATACAAAATTGGTTAAGCGCAGATGATATAGAAGATTTTCTCAAAGCGGTTGATATAGAGATAATAAAACAAGGAGAGAGATTTTTGTTACCAGTATACATACCGCTAATATCTACTTTTTTGAACAAATATGTCGCCAGAGTACCATTTTTAAGGGCATTTGCCTTGACAAAATATGTAGTTGCCAGAGTAAGACCTAATAAAACCAAATCTGTTTCGGTTAGTGTTATAATTCCCGCAAGAGATGAACGCGATAATATAGAATTAGCAGTTCAGAGAATGCCTAAATTAGGTAAGCATACAGAAATAATTTTTGCAGAAGGCAACTCTAAGGACGGCACTAGGGAAGAAATACAGCGCGTAATTAAAAAATACAAGAGAAAAGACATAAAATTACTTGTGCAAAGCGGAAAAGGTAAATGGAATGCGGTATCCGAGGCATTCGATATTGCCAAAAACGATTTACTAATAATTTGCGATGCAGATTTAACTACCCCACCCGAAGATTTAACAAAATTTTATGATGTATATTCGGAAGGAATAGGAGAATTCGTGAATGGAACGCGCCTTGTTTACCAAATGGAAAAACAAGCAATGCCATTTAAAAATTTAATAGTGAATAAATTTTTTAGCATAGTATTTTCTTGGATTCTAAACCAAAAATTAACAGATACTTTATGCGGTACAAAAGTTATATCAAAAGATAATTATAATAGAATGAAGGAAATGAATATTTTTGATCCCACAGATAAATTTGGAGATTTTAATTTAATATTCGGAGCCGCAAAATTGAATTTAAAATTTATAGAAATACCTGTTAGGTATAAAGAACGCGGCTACGGAGAAACTAAAATAAGCAGTTTTGGATCGGGCTGGACATTGCTGAAATCCAGCATTAGAGGTATGAAGAAAGTAAAATTTGTTTAGCAGTTTATTATATATTTAGTTTCATCATCAAATATAGTTTTGCCGCCGTAATGAGATAATGCAAAATCATTCTTATTTGATAATTGCTCTTTGATTTGTATATTAAATGGCTCTCTGTATATACGTCCGTTTAAATAACTATAGGTAAAGTGATCGCGATTTATTATAACGTAAGATACGTTATATTTTTTACAGAACGCGTACATATCTACTATGTCATCAGAATAATATGCAGAAAAAAATGCATTCAGCCTATTTTTAATAACTTTATAATACTCCTTATGATAAGGTGCTGTAAGTTCGTCCATAAATATCACTGTATGCTTGGTAAAAATTGGAATGCAGTCTAATTCTTTCGGATGGCCGGCAATTATAGCTTGTTTATCGAGAGCGGAAATTGTAGCGTACATATCTTTATCTCCACAAATAGTGTACGCCGCGGGTATCTTTGGCACAAAGAATACTAGGGATAATATTATTACACTCAAAAGCAGCAAACCTTTTATTTTTTTGCTAGATATAGTGTCTAAGAGTTTAGATAAACCAGCGCTAGTAGCCGCGAAAATATATATAGGTATTGTAAAAGATATATATCTATTTGGAAAATAAAGATAAAAAAATAATGCAAACGCTGTTGCGAATGCTAATACGCTCACTAGTGCCATGTAGTGTAACTCCTTCGGAAGAAGTTTTTTTCCGTAATATAGGAGAAAAATTAATCCTATAATACCAAATATAACTAAAGAACTCAAATAAATTGGATTAGATATACCTGTATTCTGATAATTAAATATTGAGTAAATTGTATCTTTTATTGAATCTGTGAAGGGTAATGAACCTCTGAATACAGGAACTCTGCCGCCAGTGTAATATTCTGGCATAGCTATAGCCTCGAAAATATTTGTCATTTGTCCGAAGTTCTTTTTATTCGCAAATGATAGTATGAGTATTGATAAAGGAATTATAGCAGTTAAAAATAATGTTTTGTATTTTTTAAAATCAAATTTTTGCAGATGCAAATTTAGAAGAAAATATGTTCCAAAACTAATTAAGAATGCTGGAGGATAAAAAAGAGATTGCATAATTAATATTATCAACATTTTTAATTTCGAATCCTTAATTAAATAATACATAAATGCTAGACTCAGTGGCCAGCCAAATGCTCTCGATAAGCCGCCGGAAAAATAATAGTAAGTAATACCCATTTGTAGTGTAACTAAAAGCGAAAAAATGAACGCAGTCTTCTTATCTATTACTTCACCAAGCCTATAGGAATATATTACTGCAGCTAAAAATAACACAATGGACAATATTTTTCCCGCAACGATAAAGTCTAAGTGATTATTTATGAAACCGTAGAAATATAAAAGAGTTGTTGTTATGGGAGCCTGCGAACTTTTTGTATACTCTGCCATTATATCATTTTTAAATAAATCTTTATCTTCGAATTGATGAACTAGATAAATTATTCTTGAATCATCATTTATTTTGTAATCGTCTGTTACGCTACCTAAAGATAAAAATGATATACAAAGGCCTAATATTAACAGCGAAATTAGTTTGATATATTTGGATTTCATTTTTTAGGCCTAAGGAAAAATTCTATGTGGGGCGCTATTATTTCTCTTAAAATTGGAATTTTAATTAGTGGCTTGATGCTTGTAAAAAATCTAGGCTTAATGTCTATTATATCAAAATTATTTTTTATTATATTTTCAGCACTGCGAAGTGTTGTTTTAACTAAGCCATAATTTTTAAACGAGCTTTGTGTTTGCCTGTAGAAATTTTTGTATATGTAGAATGGCAAATTTCCTGGAAGATAGTGAAGCGGACTTATGCTATGCCCGCCCATAAGCGAATAAAAAGGCGGAAAGCTTATGTATATTAAAGAGTTTTCAGTAGCGATATTCGCTATGGATTTAGTTAGCCTAGCCTGTTCCTCAATATGCTCTATGACACTCGAAGCAAATATGAAATCAAAAGAATTATCCTTGAATGGCGGATGTGTGATATCACCGCGCACGGTGAATATTTTTTTATCCTTGTATTTTTCCTGGGCAAATGGCAGAGGATTTAAGTCCAAACTATAGAAATTAGTTTTTTCATGTTTTTCAGAAAATTCATACACATAACCCCCAATGCCGCTTCCTATATCTAGAACTCTCTTGGCGAATTGTAAGCCGTATTTTTGCAAATCTTTGTGTATTAGGCTTGCTTGGTATCTCTGAAATTTAAAATAATTCTCTACGCTTTGTTTTCGTATAGCAGATAGTTTCAATAGCGTAGTAAATTCGCTTAATCTCATTTATTATAACCGTGCAGATACTCTTAAAAGATATTCTATATGATAATACATATGGACGTTTGGATGGAGAAATTCCTTGAACGTATTATTTATTTATTCAATACAATAGATACATATTTTCTTATATCTGGTATATTTTGTTATGTAGCTTTTAGTTTTTTATTAGCTATGCCTATTAATTTCACAAGCATAATAGTATATAGCTTGTTTCTTTACGCGATGTTTAAACTCGGAGATTTTTATCTTTATTATTCATTTATGATTCCTGTTTTTATTTATTTATTTTACTTAATACCGAACTTCGATATAATTTTATTTTCAGGATTACTTCTAACTAGTATAGTATTTTTTTACCTTTCACAATTTTTTCTTTATAGTGTACCATACATGATAATTCTTAAAGATATAACGCTTCCATTTAGAATAATAGTTAATTCCATGATAACTTTTGCACCTACGTCTTCAAGTGCAATAATGTCTATATTTTTTTCGTCTATGCTTACAATGCTGCTATTTTTTCAGCCTAATCCATTGAATTATAATTCAGCAGGTCTTTTGGGATTTATTCTAGCAGCATCTTTGCTTAACAGGTTGTTTTTACCTAAAACATTTCAATCAGGAGATTTTAAGCCGGAAGAGCGCAGGAATGTAAAAAGAGTTATTTATCTTAATATAGATGGCTGCAGGCACGATAGATTTAACCAAGCGAATCTGCCATTTATGCGCTATTTGGAACAAAATAGTGCTTATTTCAAGAATGGAGCAATAACTGTCTACCGCGCATTAACTAACCCCGCTTTTGCAGCCATACTTACTGGTGCTACACCTAAAGAAAATGGAGTTATGGATAATAACTTTCATTCGGGCCTTAAATTGGAAGCTCTGCCAGATTTAGTAGATACGATACTTTATGGAAATATACATATAAAGGACATAACGAAACCAAATTGGACATCAAAAGTTGTATCCTTGCCCAAGTACGGTGTTAAATCTGATGATGTACTCATAAATATGTTAAAAGAAGATTTGCTGAATAACAAAGCACGTTTATTCATAGCAGATTTGAGCGATGTAGATATAGCTGGACACGCATATGGTAGCGAGTCTAAACACTATATTAAAGCATTGCAAAGAATAGATAATAGAATTGAGAAATTTTTTAATTGGCTTAAAATTAATAAATTAGACAAAGATACGATTGTAATTATAGGATCGGATCATGGCCAAGCCGGTATGGAGCATTCATACATGTTTGCAAAATCTGAAAAGTATGTACCGCTGATATTTTATGGCGAGGGAATTAAGCACAAAGTTATAGATTATATACCATCTATAATGGATTTGAATCTAACTATAAGTTATATTTTGGGATTAAAATATTGCAAATCTGCAAAAGGCAGAGTATTATCTGATATTTTTGATTAATTACCAGGGAGTTTTAACAAATGTTACCGCATCTGCTACTAATGTGCCATTTTTTACACCATGTGCAAACCTTTTGGCAATGTATTTTGGCCTGAAATAAAACTCTTTATAGAATTGATGATAATAATCAAATATAGTATCCCAGTCTAAAGTTGGATGATCATAAACTTCTCTAGGATCGTGAAATATAAAATTAGACCAATCTGCTACTTTAATTACACCCATCTTTTGATAACGCTCAAATAATTGCGTTCCCGGTATAGGGGTTGATATATCTACTTTAGCTATATCTGGATCACTTTCTATAGCTATGTTTATCGTATCTTGCATAGTTTCTTTTGTATCGGCAGGCAAACCAACCATAAAATAACCAAGACTCTCTATACCTACTTTTCTGCAGAGTTTGAAAGCCTTGGGAATATCTTCCACCTTTATTCCCTTTTCAATATCGTCCAATACTTTTTGATTTCCAGATTCTGCGCCAAAACTGGCTCTGTAAACGCCGGCAGCTTTCATAGTTTTTAGCAGATCTTCATCTATGGAGTTTACTCTTATTCCATTCATAACGTTAATCAAAATATCATTTTTGTTGGCAGCTAGACTTTGGCAGATTTTATGAACTCTTGGTCTGAGTATTGTAAACATATCATCCATAACTTGGACTTCTTCAAAACCATAATCCCTGTAGTATTCGAATTCTTTTGCTACGCGTTCAGGACTTTTATATACGTAAGTTGTCCCAAAGACATTTCTCGAACAGTAAGTGCATCTGAATGGACAACCCCTGCTTGTCTCTATTGGAGCAACACGTTTTTTTCTCGCAAGCAACTTAGACATTTTGTATCTATCTAATTTAAACAAATGCCACGCAGGCATTGGTAATTCGTCCAAGTTTTTTAATGGCTCTCTTGGGCTGGTTATTACCGCTCTACCATTTCTATTGAATACTATACCATTAACTTTTGTTAGGTCTTTGGCCGTAAGAAGATCTTTGAAAGTTATATCGCCCGGTCCAACTACAGCTATATCGAAGCTTGTTTCTTCAACAGTTTTTATAGCATTACTTATATAGGATACATGAGGTCCGCCAGCAATAGTAACAATGTTTTTATTGTACTCTTTCGCAATCTTTGCTATTTCATCTGCACGATTTGTATTTTGAATGGTGAATGAAACCCCTATTATATCGGGCTGGAATTTAGATAAGCTTTTTTTCAGTTCAGCATTTTCATTTTGTTCAACTATCATATCGAGAATTTCTACAGAATGACCATTTGATTCTAATATGCTGCCGGCTACAGTAGCTAAGCCAAGAGAAGGTATTATTGGAACAGTACCTTTAATTTTACTCTTTTCATAAGCTTTAGCCTGTGAAGCAGCAACAAGCAAAATTTTTTTATTATCCATATTAGTGTGTCCAGCAAACAATATTTAATTCTATCGTTAAAAATCTTTTTAAGCTTAACCTAATTTGCCAAATAAATGCATATATTAGTTACTGGTGGTGCAGGATTTATAGGCTCTAATCAGGCAAGATATTTCCTGGACAGAGGATTTGACATTTCAGTTCTCGATGATTTTTCTACAGGAACATTGGGCAATTTAAATAATATAAAAGATAAAATAAAAATATTTAGAGGATCTATAGGCGACAAAGAAGTAGTAAGGCAGGCTTTGAAAGATGTTGATGTAATATTACATAATGCTGCTTTTCTTGGCGTAGTGAATGTAGTAGAGAATCCGTGGAAAGTTTTTCAAGTGAATGCGCATGACAATCATATTTTCTTTGAACAAGTTTTGAATAGTCCCGCAAAGAAACTTATTTTCGCGTCATCGTCAGAAGTTTACGGCGAACCTCTTGAGCTATCAGACAAAAAGAGAACTGGAGAAACAGATTATATTGATTACAGAGTAACGGCCTACGGAATTGCCAAAAAACTGGCAGAAAGCGCCTGCAAAGTTATGTACGAAAATTATGGAATTGATACTTGTTCTTTCAGATATTTTAATGCATACGGACCTCATCAATTATCTTCGCCTTATGGCTTCGTTGCGGGAATTTTTCTGCGCAATGCGTTAGAAAATAAACCTCTTACTATTTTTGGAGATGGGCATCAGACAAGAGCATTTACTTATGTGCAGGATGTCTGCGATGCAAATCTTTTAGCAATAAATACAAAGACAAAAGGAGATTACTTTAACATAGGAACTGAACGCGAGACAACTATGCTGGAATTAGCAAATTTAGTAAAGAAAATTTCAGGAAAAGATATATCTATTATATACGAAGCGGCACGCAGCTATGATTCTAAAAGAAGGTGCGGAGACAGCGAGAAAGCAAGACACGTGTTAGGATGGACTCCTAGAGTAGAATTGGAAGAGGGATTAACTAAAACCTGGGAATGGATGCAAAACAACTCGAAAGCATAATAAAATTGAAAGAAGCCAGAGTAGGCGTTTTTGGTTTGGGCTATGTAGGTTTACCTTTAGCTGTAGAAATAGCTAAAGTTGGTTTTACTACGTTGGGCGCAGATATCGATCATAAAAAATTGGAATTATTAAACGCTGGAATAAATCCACTTAGCGATATGACGTTAGATATAAGTTTTCCGAGATTAGTCGAAAAGAAAATCATAAGTTTTGATTCGCCGGAAAATGTAGCACAAAAATCCGATATAAAAATAATATGTGTTCCTACTCCGAGTAGAAATAAATCTCCTGATTTGACTTTCGTGCGTTCTGTAGCAAAATACATTGGAAAATATGTAAAGCGCGGCGATCTTATTATTAATGAAAGTACAGTTGGTCCAGGAATGACACGTAAAATACTGTGCTCTGTTTTGGAAAGCGAATCTGGATTAACAGCAGGAACAGATTTTTTTGTTGTAGCGTCGCCGGAAAGAATTGATCCAGGAAATCCAATACATTTGACTAATATACCTAAAGTAATAGGCGGAATAAATAAAGACAGCACAGAATTAGCTGCGAAATTTTACAGTACATTAATGAATAGCGTAGTTAAAGTTTCATCTCTGGAAACAGCAGAAATGGTAAAGATGTTAGAAAATAGTTTCAGAGCACTTAACATAGGTTTTGCTAACGAATTAGCAAAGTTTTGCGATGAAGCTGAAATAGATATCAAAGAAGTAATAGATGCTGCAGCAACAAAACCTTATGGATTTATGCCGCATTATCCAGGCATAGGCGTCGGCGGTCATTGTATACCCGAAGATCCTTATTATTTGATTTCGGCAGGAGAAGATATAAACAAAAGTTTTCCTTTACTGCAAAAATCATTAGAAACTAATGAATCCATGCCTGAATATACTTTGCAAATTTTAAATAAAACTTGCAAAAAATTGAATTTAAAACCAAGCGAAACAAAAGTAGTTGTATTTGGGTTAGCATACAAGAGAGACATTAAAGATACGAGATTAAGTCCGTCGCTTATATTTCATAATTTAGTGCAGAATGAAGGTTTTGATGTAAAGGTATATGATGAGTTTTTTAGTCAAGATGAAATAATTAAAAAAAATCTACAGATTTTTAATCCGGAACAGGATGAATGTAATATAGCTGTTGTTGGCTGCGATCATACTCATATTAGAAATTTCAATTTTCAAAAACTAAAGAATTTGAAATTTATTTTAGATGGCAAAAATATACTATCTGATAAACACGTTCCTGTTGTAGGACTAGGTTCTAGAAAATTACTGCCTGTAAATTAATCTGCTGTAAAAGAAACCAACTGCAAACGGTATATTTTGTAAATAAGACACCGCTGGAGATAAAAGAGCGTAATTTCTAAATTCATTACCTTTGGATTTCTTGTAAAGCTCAAGCCCAGCTTTTTCCAATACTATAAAATGCAAAAATAAAATTAGTAAAAAATACATAGAGAACATAGATAAAATTACAAGTGCAAAAGGCGCTAAGAAATATAAGTTTTTCATAATTAGCTGCTTATCATTTTTATTCAATGCATACATTTTCCTGCCAAAATGAAAATAACTCTCTATAGTTTCGCCAATGTTTTCTCGCCATCTGTGCCACCATTTTGCATTTGGCTCGTATATTAATTTGTAACCTTTGTTAATCATTCTCTGTGAAAGATTACGTTCTTCGCCATAGTATCCTTCTTTGTAACCTTCACATTCATCAAAAATTTGTTTTTGGAATACCCATACAGCTATATTACCCTTAGCTAATTCAGAATTCATATTTTCAATGTCCGCAAATCTCGGATTTATTGTTAGAGCTTTATATTTTGAAATGAATGTTTTAGGTTCCCAAACATTAAGATGCCCAACTACGCCGCCAACTTGTTTATTTTTCAAATGTTTTGCACATAATTCCACATAATCTTGCGCATATTTGGCATCCGCTTCAGCCATAAATAAAATTTCTCCAGTAGCTTGTTTAGCTCCCTGAATTCTTGGCCATTCCTGTAATTCGTCTCTATGCTCAATTCTAAAATATTTGATGAAATCATAACGCCTTTCAAAATCCCTTGCTATGAACGTACTTTTATCCGTGGAGCTGTCATCAACTAAAATAAGTTCTATGTTTTTGTATGTTTGATTTACTAAAGAATTTAAGCAATCCGTTATAGTTAGTTCTTCATTATAGAATGCGAGTATTATAGAGACTTTATCCATAAGAAAAGGTTTTTAGCAATGGTTAAAAAACTAGCGCCACGGTGTGATTTTAGCTACTTCCTGACTAAAAACAATGTAGCAACTAAGCATATCATAGTTCCTAAGAGTATGTTTACTATTTGTTCAAGCGTTTCGTGGAAAATCCAAATAGCTGCAACTTCAATTATTAAAAATGCAACTAATATATAAATAAATTTTATTCTATTTGTTGATAAATAATAGTTTGCAACTACAAATGCAATAGAAAACAAGCTCATAGCTAAACCAAAGGGAGCTATTAAATACACTATACTCAAATAAGCTTCACCAAATAACATATTTACAATTAATTCAGGTACTAACCAATAAACAAGCGTTGCAATACTAGCTAATACTGTTACTAAGAGTAAAGATTTCTTGAAAATATGCGTATAAGGTTCGTTTTTTGAATACGCTTCAGCTATTTTTGGAAACATTACCCAACTAAATGAATAAGAAGCAAAAAATATTATTTTGCCAAGCAAAGATGCAGCTGCATAAAGACCAGCCGTTACAGGATCAAAAAAATGTTTTACTAAAACAACATCTATTGTATATATAGCTGTTATTACAGTCATGGTAACAAGAACGGGCAGAGTGTATTTGTATATAGATTCGCCATCAACTTGAACAGCTTCTACAGATAAATTCTTTTTTAAGAAATAAAACGCAAATAAGAACGAAACTAATAAAGCTATAGAAATTGCGGTTAAAGCGCCGTACAAATTGAAACTTAAATAGATTAGAATACTTGCAAGACCAAGTTTTACGCAGCCCTCTATAATTAAAGCTGCACTTAGAATTTTAAATTTTTGTAAGCCCTGCAGAAATCCGCGGCTGACTGCAGTTACAAACACTATTAGAAATACTAAGCTAAATAAGCGTACGTAGTTTATGTTGTCAATAAGCAAGAATTTCCCAATTTGCGGACTGAACGCGAAGAAAATAAGGAATACTACAAGACTTACGTAAGATAATAATTTTAATGCTCTGTTATAAATATATACAACTTTTCCAGTTTCATTTTTAGCAGCAAAATTAGCAGTAAACTTTGCGAGCGTCGTTTGTATTGTATTAATGGGAGCGAACAAAATATAAATTATAGAGAAGAATGCTCCAAGAATTCCATAGTCTGCAGGACCCAACAGTCTCCCAACTAAAAAATGATAGACGTAATTTAATATATTTAGTGTCATAGTGCCGGCAAATAAAATAGTGTTTTGTTTTACTAAATCATCTTTTCGCACTAATGTCAAAAGTTTGTTGAACATTTATATCACCCAAATCAAAGCAGCGAAGAATAATTGCATTATTATCAAATAATTAACTATTTCTGATTCTGTATATTTGCCAGTGCGCATCCATATGTGCGGAAGAGAATATATTTTATCGTATTTAGATTCTAATTTTCCGTTTTCGTTAACTCTGCCAATAGTAGTTTTCTTTAATCCACCTCTTAATTTCAATACTAATTCTATGAAGAAAGGAATAGATATTATTAGCGCTGCTTTTTCTACGTTACCTATTATAGCTATTACTGCAATAGTAGCACCAAGTAAATAAGTTAAAGAATCGCCGGCTAGAATTTTAGCAGGAGTTTTATGAAATTTCCAAAATGCAAGTAGACTTCCAAATACAGCAAATGCTATTGCTGCTGCAGTAATCTCATTGTGATAAAATGCGAATAAGCCAAGCGATCCGGTATAAACAATACCCATACCAGTACTAAGTCCATTCAAGCCTTCAAGCATATTTACCATATTAGCTGCTCCAACGACGACAACAGGAACCAAAACAAGCGGATAAAGCAATCCAAAATTTACTTTTCCTAGAAATGGCAAAGCAACAATAGTAGTTCCTGCAACAACAGCCATTAGCGGAATTGCAGCCGGCAATGAAAGCAAAGGTTTTTGCCACTGTTTTAATCCACCTTCACCTCTGGAATCTATTCGTATCCTCAAATCATCAAAGAAGCCAATAAAAGTTATCAAAGTTAGAGTTATAATCGCTGCGAGTAAATAGATTATGTTTTGTGTAGTTTGTTTTATAAATACATTTATGAAAACGAGTAGAAATAAACTAGCAATTATTCCAGTTAAAACTGCAATACCACCAGAGCGGGGAACAGAAGGTTCGCCCTGTTTATGGACATCTTTTACTTGTAATTTTATATTTCGCAGATAATTTATTATATGTGGCGTCATAAAAAATGTAGTTATAAAACTTATTACGATTAAAAGAATAAAATCATAGCTCATAGCAATCTCCACTATCGATAACCCTTAAAAAACTTCTCAGGCGCATAATTACAGATCAAAACCAATTATTAGAGTTGCGTGTTCGGATGTTAGATTAAGATTAAATCTGTTAATTATATGATTATGTAAAACTACAGAGGGAGAGCCCGAAATTACATTCCAGGCTTTTACTTCTGGAAATGGCAGTGGCGGGAAGATTAACGTATTGTCATCTTTTATTATCATAGTGCCAACTGGCGGCCTGAAATTTGAATCGTGTATAACTATTAATGCATATTTTCTTTGTAAAGATAGTCCAACCCCGAAATTGTTTGAATCTTCTAAAACCTTAAATTCAAGTTTATCTAAATCATTAAGCGGAATTATATTAATTAATCCTTTTGTCGATTTTAATTCTAATATTATTCTTTGTAATCCTTCCAGGGCCGTAATAATATATTCATCGGGTTTTTTTGAAACCATTTTAAGTTGCAAAGCCCATCACCATCCGCACGCCTTTTAAATTTCTTTTAATATCGTCTACGGAACGAATTTTGGCTAATCTATGAATTATATATTTAGGTCGTAAATAAAACCTTCGAAAAGCTTCTTTTTGCATAGCTTGTAACTCTTCCATATTTTTGTAGCCTTTTGGAATAAATACTGGCGACCAATTATGAAAATCATCAAAATTTTCATTCAACGTTCCCCATTTATCTACCGTTTTGTAAAGTTCAGTTCCTGGATAAGGTGTTGTAATCGAAAATTGTGCATAATCTGGATTTAACTCTATCGCAAAGTTAATTGTATTTCTAGCTTTTTCGGGAGTTTCTCCTGGCAAACCTAACATAAAAGAACCTCTTACTTCTATACCAGATGATTTAACGTATTTCACACTTTTTCTTATTAGGTCTAAAGTAGTTCGCTTCTTTATATTGTCTAAAATATCTTGATTCCCTGATTCTATGCCGAAAAACATATTCCAACAACCAGCTTTTGCCATTTTGTTTACCATTTCTTCAGTTATTAGATCAAGACGACTTTCACAACTCCATGCAATATCTATACCCTCTTCTATCAGAGTATCGCAAAATTTGCTTATCCAGTGTTTATTTAGTGTAAAAATATCATCCCAAAATACAATTTCTGTAGTGCCATATGTTTTTTGAAGATGTTTTATTTCAGAAATAACGTTTTCTACACTTCTTTGTCTGAAGATGCCATTTGCAGATGCACAAAACGTACAAGTATATGGACAACCGCGAGTAGTTACCATATGAACTGCATAAGGATCGCGTTTGTAATTATTTGGCAAAGAAGTATATAGTTTCATATCTATTAAATGTCTTGCAGGAAAAGGTAGTCTATCTATATTTAACACAGCTTTACCTTTGACTATTTTCTTTTTATCATATTTCTCGTTGTAGTTATTTATTGCATCAAGTAAAACATCTTCTACTTCATTTGTTATTACTATATTTGCCTTAGTTTTTTCACTTGTTTCTTCCGGTCTTATTGTTGCATGCGGCCCGCCTATGAGAAGTTTTACTTTAGGAAATTTAGTTCTTATTTTAGCACTTATCTCAATTACTCTATTAATAAGAACTGTAACTGCAGCCATTCCGATCCAATCGGGCTGAAAATCTTCTATTAACTTTAAGACGTCATCAGAAGAATAATTATTTACAGGGCAATCTACTACTCTAACCTCATGACCTTTTTGTTCCAGTACGGCCGCCATATAAAGCAACCCTAATGGAGGTAAATAACCGCCAATGTCGCCAACGTTTTTGCCGGCATACCTTTCACTAACAGATAATGGCGGAAAAATTAATATTATTTTCATATACAGATCCTCCTAATCAAACTTAAATAGTTACCTCATAAAGACAAAAGGATTCAGTAGAGATTTTTTCTTTGAAGCCACAGGATTGCAATGTAGCACATACATTTTTTATTCCTAAAACTTCATTCCCGCCAAGATCGTTTAATTTTTCAGCGAAAGCAGCACAATTAGAATTAATTAATTCATTGTGTGCGCCAACAACCCGCCTTTGGTAATTACTTGTGAAGCCAGTAGTTTGCCACCCTCCCCAAATTGTGCTTTTGTTATGATAAATTGCTGCATAAGTGTATATGCCCCAGTTAATGAATTCTGGACCCTCTCCAGCAATTATGTATTTACTTTCTATGTTTGGTATTATTGACAAAACTTCTTTCTGGAAATCGGTTCTTTGTGGAAACAATGATGTATCTATTGTGTTTATAGCTACGCTACTTAAAGCTAAAATCAAAATAATTATAGATACAGATAATTTCGCAGTTTTGGTATTTATTTTAAGACTCAAGAGGAAATAGAGCGCGAAAAATAAGAAAAATATAGCGGTAGGACCGGGATATAATTTATTTAGAATTGGAAGTATGGGTGTTAATTTTAGCGCTAAAAGTGCTGAAAATATTAAAACTGGAGCAAAAAAGATTAGTTCCGTCCTAGAATAATTCTTCTGCTGCCAATAAAGCACAAATAAAATTATAGTTGCTATAGGAAGTACGATATTTAATCCAATATCAAATAAGCCCATATCATAAAATCTCGCGGAATAATTTAATATCGACACGTAAGTGGAATCGAAATCTCTCAATAAAGGTATTAACCAAAATGATATAATGCTTAGAGATACTAAGCTGCACAATACTACGTATATTTTTTCTTTTAGTGGTTTAATTAGAAAAAAACCCAGCAAAAGTATACTAAATAAAATAAATGTAGCGAAATGAGATAAAAGTAAGAAACTTAATAACGGTATGAATAGCAAAAATTTGTAATCTAATGGTTTATCTTTGTAATAAAAGATTAAGGCCGCCAGAAAGATAAATATAGTCCAGCCAGCCAGCTCAGGAGTTCTGCCATTTCTAATGAAATTAGCTATAGCTAAAGCATTTCCAGCAAAAAATGCAAAGAAAGTAATTATTTGTAATGTAGAGAATTTTTGAGTTTTACCAAATAAATATATGCCAACTAATATGAGGCAAAATAATACCACTATCGATACAAAAGAAGATACTAATATGTCTCCAGATAATTTCAGAAATAGAAGACTAAATAAATACCATCCTGGGTTGTAATGTTGAAATAATATGTAACCATTATACCAGTAAGGTACAAATCCATAAAAACTATATTCTCCCAAAGCCCATAACTCAAATATATGAGTTGCCCAATCTGTTCCATCAAAAGGGAATGTAAACATCATTTGGCTTTGATTAATTAGTCTAAATGCTAGATTTGTAAGTAAGATTATGCTTGAAGCGATTAAGCCAGCTTTTAGCTTTTCCATCCTGATAACCGCGTAAAAAGTAATTTAAGCGTTTCTTGCTAGTTTTGGCAATGGAAAGAGATCTTATAGGCGATCTTGACGTATTTGAGAGGACTAATGATTTCTGGACTTTATCCAGGAATGAATTGCTTTTGAAGCAAATAGAGAAACAACATTTTAATAGTTAACTTTACAAATTGCGATATGAAACTAGTTTATTTTAGGCCTTATTTAAACGGCGAAATGTATGAGCCACCCATTGGAATCGCTTGCATAGCCGCATACATACGAACTCATATCGAAAATGTAGAGCAGCAAGTTCTAGATTTGGATATTTTAAAATTAGATAAAGATAAAGTGAAGAAACAACTACAGGATGCAAAGCCAGATATAGTCTGCATATCTGCTTTCAGCTACAATAGATTTGATGGTTTTGATGTAGCTAAGATAGCCAAGGAGCTGGGCGCATATGTGATTTTTGGAGGCCAACACGTTACATTTTTAGATAAAGATACGTTAGAACACGTACCTTGGATTGATATAATTATAAGAGGCGAGGCTGAAGAAACAATTATAGAAGTTTTGAAGCACTGGCGCGAAGGAAAAAGTCTAGAAGGTGTTAAAGGAGTGTCATTTTTAAACAAAGTTGGTAAGTATACTAGAAATCCAGATAGGGAATTTATAGATGTAACTCATTTGCCACTGCCAGCTTATGATTTGTTCCCGATGGAGCAATACCAAAGCTATGGTGTAATGGCTAGTAGAGGTTGCCCATATAATTGCAACTTCTGCGGTTCTCCGCAATTTTGGAAACGAAAGCTGCGATTAAGAGACCCAAAAAATGTAATAGATGAAATAGAATATTTGATTAAAACTTATGGCAAAAAAATAGTGCACTTTAAGGATGATGTTTTTACTGCTGATAAAGCATGGGCTAGAGAGATTATGGAAGAGCTGGAACGCAGAAACTTAGGTGTTAAATGGGAGTGTTTAACACGCGTAAATCTGGTCGACAAAGATACACTTGCATTGATGAAACGCACTGGATGTGTTTTGATAGAATATGGAATAGAAACTGGCAATGAACAGCTGATGAAGCAAATAAATAAAGGCATAGTTAAATCTATGATAGTAAATGCCATAAAGCTGACACGCGAAGCGGGCATACCTTATGGAACTTTTTTTATGGTTGGCCATCCAGGTGAGACGCGGGAAACATTAGAGGAAACATTTGATTTCGCATTTAAGCTGCGGGCGGATAGTGTAGCATTTACTTTGACCGATGCAATACCAGGTACGGAGCTTTATAATACAGCAATAGAAAAAGGCTACATACCAAAAGATTTTTCTTGGGCGAAAGCAGACAAAAGAAATTTCAATGGATTTCCAGTACCAAGATTTGAGAATTCTAATTTGCAGGAAGAAAAAATGAAAGAATTTTCCCGCAGGTTTATTATGAGATTTGCATTGGGCCGGTTATTTGATATGAAAGATTCTAAAGATTACTATTATGTATTCCAAAACGAATGGACGCCATATCACTTCACAGTTAAAAATAAGAAAGATATACAGATTTTACTGCAGGAATTACATAAAGGATGGAATCTTGCATCTTCTCCCCACCAAAAAATAAAAGGCGCTATTTTGCTGCCGTTCTTTATAGGAAGATTGGCTAAAAACCATATTGTAAGACTATATAGGAATGCTAAAATAAAACTAACAGCAAATGATGGGCGAATACATAAAGAATCTCAGACGCAAAATCTAATTACAGCAGCTACAGAAAATGATTAATAAATTTTAATATATGGTATTTGTTATTTATTTATCTAGAAGTCACGTAAAAAGTAATTTAAGCGTTTCTTGCTAGTTTTGGCAATGGAAAGAGATCTTATAGGCGATCTTGACGTATTTGAGAGGACTAATGATTTCTGGACTTTATCCAGGAATGAATTGCTTTTGAAGCAAATAGAGAAACAACCAATAATGGATGTTGGTTGCGGTTCTGGAATATTGACAAAACAACTGGTTGAAAATGGATTGGATGTTTATTCTTTAGATGTAGAAAAGAGAGCCGGCGAACTGACTAGTAGATTTAATAGCAAGAGCAAAATATTGGTTAAGAGTTTCCATGAGATTACCAACAAAGAAGTACCCCAAATGGGTACGGTTATTTTTGCAGACGTATTGGAGCACGTGGATAATGATGTAGAATTTCTACTAAAAGCTAGAGAATTGTTAAAATATAATGGCTGCGTTTTGATTAGTGTTCCAAGCTACCAATTTTTATGGACGAAAAACGATGAAGTTCGCGGTCATAAGAGAAGATACTCTAAAAAGCAACTGAAGAACATACTGGAATATACAGGTTATAGAGTAGAAAAAATGTTTTATTGGAATTTACTTTCAGTACCTATGATCCTAGGAGCAAAGATTTTAGGAGCGAGAATACCGCACGAAAGCATCTCGGAATCAAAATTAAATAACATACTTTCGATGTATTTCACAAACATAGAAAATAAAATAACAGTACCATTCGGTTCTACATTAATATGTGTAGCGAGGAAAGTTTAATGACTGGACACGCGACAGAAGGAAGTTTTAGTGATTTGTGTATGACACACTTAAATAAGACAGCTGTACTCGTGGAGTTTCTAAAAAATGAGAGTAAGGGTTTAGCATTGAATATCGGCTGCGGCGCAGGACTTCAAACTAAGAAATTAGCAGATGCTGGATTTGAAGTAATATCTACTGATATTTCTCTAGATTTATTAAAATTAGTAGATGGTAAAGCAATATTAGCAGATGCATCTCATCTGCCATTTAAAGAAAGTAAATTTGATTATGTAGTTTGTATGGATGTATTAGAACATTTAGATGATGATGATTCTTGCATAGATAATATGCATTATATTATGAAATCTTCGGGAAAATTGTTGCTATCCATACCTATGCTGAATTATCCAGTCATTTACGATCCAATAAATAAAATAAGAACTTGGCTGAAAATGAAGCCTTTACCAATAGGTTTGTGGGCGTGGGAACATAAACGTCTTTATACTGAAGAACAAATACTCAAGAAGCTTGAGGAAAGATTTTCTATAATAGAGAAGCGCAAAATGTCATTCTTTTTTGTCGCTTTGTTCGAAAACTACTTACCTTATTTATTTAGTTACAAAATAAAATTAAAAAGTTCAAGTAAGCCGCCAATATTTCTCAAGAAATTAGCAGAAATAGTTTGCAAAGTAGATGATAAGATATTTTTGGAAGATCTCGGCTACATAAATTTAGCGCTTAAAGCTAAGCCAATTTAATTCTAGCCAAAGCCGTAATATTCCAGAAAGCATTCGTTGACTATCTTTTGCTATATTTACATTTGTAGCTTGCTGTTCTTCCCATACTACTGGAAATTCTGTAACTTTAAGGCCGGCTTTCTGCGCCTTTACGATTATCTCCGTATCCCAAAACCAATGCATATCGCGTAATTTGTCAAGCAATGGAAGTATATCTTCGCGGTTGAAAGCTTTGAATCCACACTGATGGTCTGTTAAGCCAGTGCCAAACATAATTCTGGTAAAGATATTGAACATTTTGCTAAAAAATTTGCGTTTGAATGTTCTTTTTGCAGTTCCGGTTGCTAAATATCTGCTACCAATAGCTATACTTGAGCCGTTTTCTAGGTGAGTTACCGCATCTTTTATATGGTGAAGATCTGTAGCCAAATCGACATCCATATAAATGATGTATTTTCCTTTAGCATCTTTTATAGCATTTGTTAAAGCAAATCCTCTACCTACATTTTTATCGCGCGTTGTTAGTCTTAATCCTTTGTAAATAGATATATTTTTCCTGATGATTTCTGCAGTAGAATCCGACGAGCCGTCTTCAGTTATTATTATTTCTTTGTAATTTATTTTATTGTTTTTTAGGAAATTGTAAAGTCTATCTATGGTATATATGATATTTTTCTCTTCGTTATAAGCTGGAATTATTAATGTGAGATCTGTCATATTGTTTTTGACAGACAAAGGTTTTTATCCTTTGTTCAGGCTCACCGTATATGGCTTTGTCAATAATTATGCCCGCATATAATGAGCGGGAGCGCATTAAAGCTAATTTAGAGGACTATGCAAAAACATTCAATACGGCGGAAATTTTAGTTATGATTGAAGGTCAAGATGGAACTAAAGAATTAGTGAAAGATTTAGCTAAGATATACAAAAACATAAATTATGAATATTCGCGAACAAGACTTGGCAAAGGCAGAGCTATTAGATATGGTTTTACCATAGCTAAAGGAGAGTTAATCGGTTTCGTAGATTCAGATGGCAGCATCTCCGCTCAAGAATTTAAAAAATTAATATCTCTTGGAGATGCAGATGGAGCTATAGCATCCAGACGCGCTACGGGAGCAGAAATATTAGAAAACAGACCATTATCGCAGAGAGTTGGAAGTTTAGGATTGAATTTATTATCGAGATTTATGTTTGGACTTCCTTTTAAAGATACACAATGCGGCGCTAAAATATTTAAAAAAAATGCAATAAAAACAATAATTAGTGATTTAGTAATAATGGATTTTGCATTTGATATAAATTTACTTTATAGTTTGAAGAAAAGAGGTTTTAAAATAAGAGAACAAGGCGTAGTTTGGAAACATATGCGAGGCTCAAAATTTAATTTTTCAGTTTTATATTGGAAAATAATACCGCAAATAGCTCTTTCGTTATTGAAATTAAGATTTAATTTTTGAGTCCGAATATAATTAATACAGGACTGCTGTTTTGATCGTTATAAACACGTACAGTTTCGAGAGCAGGATTTGTCGCTAAATAATTTCCCACCCAGTCAGGATGACCTTCGAATACAGATAATACAAAGTAAGCAGGTTTGCCATCTGCAATTATTTTATCAAATGCTTCAGAACCGCCACCATAACTAAGTGTAGTTCGTTCTGCATAATATTGTATTTGCGGAACAGACATAGTATAAACTATAAGATTTTCAGGAGAATTTTCCTTAATCCAGATGCCCGCATCCTTAACCGGCATATAAGAAGTTGAGCTTTTGACTATAGAGGTATTTGCGAAGTTAATTTGCATAAGCACCATTATTACAATTAATACTATTGTTATTATTTTAGCTAAATTTAAGTTTAATTTTTTTACAAAATTTTCAATATAAAACAAGCCTCTAGTTATGATTAAAAATGCAGCTGGAAATATGAACATAATATATCTTTCTTCAGCCCGCGTCTGAGTAGCAAAATAAAATAATGGAATTAGCAGCCAAAGAAGTATTAGAAAATTAGCGCGGATTTTCGCTCCAGTTTCTTTATTTAAAAGATCTATACTCATTATTACATCGGAAAACATGTATAATCCAATTACGAAAATTATAATTCCGGGAATTTGGAAATAAAACGGAAATAAATTTAGATAAGTCAAAATAGAAGGTAATCCTATTGCTTGTCCAGCCGCCCCGCCGCCGTAAACGAATTGGTATATTGGATTTCCAAATTTTAAAGTAGCCCATATGAAATATGGAATTATTATAGCTATACTTCCAGCACCCATAATCCAGAAGTTTTTATCCAACAAAAATTTATGGCGTTCGGTAGCAAGCAAATAAATCAATATGACTGCGCCAATTATTAGAGTTGGAAATCTTAGAAGCGTTCCAAGCGCAATTAATATTCCGGTGAGCGCGTAATATTTTGACTGGTGTGTATTGACAGCTTTCCAAAAAAAGTAAAGGATTACGGTCCACATAGTTAACGATGGCACATCAACTAGAATTCTAGCGGAATAAAAAAGATGCATCCAAAATACAGACAGCAAAAGAGTGGTGATTATAGCTGTTTTCTTATCATACATATCTTTTATTATCAAATATGTGAAAAATATTCCAGCTATTGAAAAAAGTGTAACGATGAATTTCAAACTTAATTCACCCAACCCTAGTTTTAACATTCCTGCCCAGATAAGAGGTAAAAGAATCGGACGGCCTGGCCACCATTCAGCACTATATGTTCCAGCGAAATCTTTAGCCATATTCATATATTCGGCGCCATCCCACCATAGTGCTTGGTCTTGAGTAATGTAAAAGAAATACAAACGAATGGCAACAGCGAATGCAAGTACACCAATAAATGCTAAATCATATTTAGACAATATAAGTTTGTTCTCAGTCATATAAAATCGATATCAGCAAGTGATATAAGTATTTTTATCTGTGCAAAGGTATAAGTGGCGATATATTTATTTCAATAAGAGCCGCTACCAAAAGCAAAGCAATAGCGAAAATAAGCAATCCAACTATATGTTTCAATGATTCTTTGAACTTTGGACTCTCATATTCCCGTTTAATTATTGCTAGAGATATCATTCCGCCAGCTAAAGCGCCTACAAAATAAGCCATTATTTCTGGAATTCCGTGTATTAGGTACCTCAATAATCCGACAGTTACAGCAGTAGAGTATCCCGCGATGTAGGGTAAACCTATTTGTTCTGTATAGTGTATTGCTGCATTTTTAATTGAGCTGCCCATAGCCACACCTATTACAGAAGCATTCCAAGCCAGAATAAATATAGCTCCAGCACCATAAATTAACGAAAATAAAATTGTAAATGTCAGAACTTTTATATTATTTAACATAATTTTACTAAAATATGCTTGTAATACGCTCGCTCCAGATAAATCTATATTTATGTCGCGTATTGTGTTAATCTGAATATAGAATAAATTTTGAGCTAAATCTTGAGGTAGAACTACAAACCAAAAAGTAGTTGCTAAAGTTAAGCCTAAAAATAGGAATACGAAAAATTCAAGGATTTTACCGCGCGTACCCTTTTTATCAAACATAGATACAAACATATCTTTTATGTATGCGTGAACACCTTCTTCCTTATCTTTTTCTATACTCAGTACATTAATCATTAATGGAAGACTCGCTATAGTTGTAAGAAAAACAGCTACTATTGCGGCATAGGCTGGAAATATCCACTGCGAAAGAAAGATAGCGGCCGTAGCATAGAGAAACGCAATCGGCAGCATTTCCCACGGTTTTCTTTCTGCTACAACTCCCGGAATTATATCTTCTAAAACCATATATTTTCAATCCAGTGATGGCCAGCTAATGAAGTTAAGCGCTGCCATCTCAATTACTTCTCCAATGATGACCAGCTAAATGCGGACATTTAAGCGCTGCCATATGACTTTCTCTATTCAGGTGAACTACGTTATAAACTTTCCTAACTTAGGTTAGGAAGGCAAGCAATTTACAATTTGCTATGGGTTACTTGAGCAGAACTTCTATTATCTTGGCATAAGCAGGACGCGTTATGAAAACACCAATGCTTACTCCAAGTATTGTTACTATTGCGAAACCTTTCAATAAACCAGCGCCCATAAACCACAGTGGCAACATAGCTGCTACTACTGTTGAATATGAGCCGAATATTATGAAAAATGCACGTGATACTCTTTCCTTCCAAGTTGATAGTGTTTTAATTCCGTGCAGAACTTCATCTGTTATAACAATTTGAGAATCAACTCCAGTACCAACCGCCGCTAATATTCCAGCAAGAGCAGCGAGATCTAAATTCCATTTTACCAATGCTGCAAATCCAAGTATTATTAGAACTTCAGAAAGTCCAGTAATCAGTATTGGCAAAGCAATCTTTAATTTCCTATAACGTACAAAAACTATAGCGCCAACCGCGAGAATAGCTATTATTATGGCTGTAATGGTTGTATTAAAAAAATCTTCTCCTAATGTTCCAGATACGAAATCGGTTTTTACAATATTTAATTTAACTGGCAGAGATCCAGTTATCAAAACAGTTTGCAGTTCTCGCATATTGTCAAGAGCATTATTTAGTGCTACTTCTTCTGTAGGACCATTGCCAGGACCTTGTATGGTGAAGCTTGTTGTTTCTTGGCCTTTCAAGCCAACCGAAATTAATAAACTATCAACTAATTCTCCATCTAAATATAAATCGAGTCGTTCAGATAAATATTGACTGCCGCCGATAAATTGCGTTGTTAAATCTTTTGTAATGTCAGCGTGCCTTTTTGCTGCTTCAGGACTTATATCAACTCTGAATTCAAAATTACATGCGTAAGTTCCATCAGATATTTGCGAACAGCTTCGTACGCCAGAACAGTCTGCAGATCTGCATACAGACTTTACATCTACACCACCAACGAAAACAGTTTCGTTAGCTATTTTTGCTTCAAATTTTCCTTGTTGCACCAGCGTTTTTACAATATCTTTATTAGATGTTCCCGCAAGTTCAACTAATATGAATGACTCACCTTCCAAGTCGCTAACTTGTCGTACGTGTATATCGCTTAAGCCATAAACATTAAGACGCCTTTGAGTTATATCTACTATGTCTTGAAATTCTTGATTTGTTAACTCTTCATCTGGCTGTAATAAAACTCGCACACCGCCGACAAGGTCAAGACCTAACTTCAAATTCGATTCAGGAACTTTATCTATAGTTATACCTAAGTCAATTTCCCCCAGTATATTTGATTCGGCTATAAATGAAAATCCGCCGCTACTCGTTCCAAATTTTACTATATCTTTTGCTTTTATGTTGTCAACAGCTGCCGAATAATCATGAACTGAATTTATTTGCTCTCCGTTTAAATCGTATAAAATTGTATTCGCAGTTAACCCATTTATTTCAGCACTCGAATTAGTTGCAACCGAGGTTATTACAACACCTTTGGTTTCAAATTGCGGACTTATAGCAATTATAGATAATATTATTACAGCTATTAATAACAGTACTCGCCACGACATAAATATTTCTTTTGCTTTTTCTAATGCTGTCATTGTTTACCGCCTTTAGTTTCTAAATAAAGTCGAATTATTCCAGTATTTTGTATCCAAGTATTTGGAATATCGAAAAGCAAACCAATTATCAGTATTATTGCAATTTGTTTCAAAAGAAGCGCTGGTGTTAATATGTATAAAACAGCAAGGGCAATTATGGCAGTTACTTGCATAGTCATTCCTGTTTTGAAAGAGCTGTGTATTCTTTCTTTCAAAGACATATCAGTTCGCTTTAACATTTTCGTAGACAGCAAAATATCGGTATCGACAGAATAACCAATTACCATAAGCAAAGCAGCTACTCCAGCAGTTGATAATTTAATTTCAAAGATATTCATAATAGCCAAGACACCTATTAGATTAGAAAAACCAGCGAGAAGTACAGCTATGGATGGAATAAACTCGCGGAAATAAATAAAAATTACTATAGCCATAATAATAAAAGCAGCTATTATTGCTTTTATCGTACTTCTTAGAAAACTTTCTCCGAGCTGGCTGCTGACTTCCTCTATTGTATAATTATCCTGTAATTTTATATTGAGTGTTTTTTCTATAGCTGCTAAAGCTCTATCTTGGCTGAGACTTTCAAATTCTATTATGTATCCGCTGCTCTCGCCAGATGATAAACTTCTAAGTTCCCTTACATTTACTTCTTCTTTCAATTCATTTGCTAAAGCAGTCTTCAAATCGTCTAAACTCAGTGCGGGAACAGTTTGTACTGTTACTAGCAAACCCCCCTTAAGAGAAAAATCCTTTTGTATAAATTCTCCAGTATTAATTTTTGAAAATCCAAGAATACTAAGCGAGACTATTAAGATAATAATAGTTATAATTGTAAGTTTTTTGTAATGTTTATCCCAAAAAGAGCTCACAGCTTCGAAGTTCATATAATGCATCACCTTGAATAAGTTTTAAATGTTATGTATTGCAGTTTATATAATGGATAACTTTCAAGACGCATTAAGAAGTTTCAAAAGAGGGCCGCAAGTAATACTGCCAAAAGATATGGCTTCTATTGTATTTTATACTGGTTTAAAACCAGGAGATAAAGTTGTTGATGCCGGCGCTGGAAGTGGATGGCTCGCAGCTTATATGGCATATATAGTTGGTCCAAATGGAAAAGTAGTAACTTACGAAAGACGGGAAGAGTTTGCAGATATAGCGAAGAAAAACTTTGAGAAATTAGAATTAAAAAATATTAAGTTAAGAAATAAAGATATACTTTTAGGCATATCAGAAAAGAATTTAGATTTGGTTACTTTAGATTTCAAAGATTCGTGGCAGGCTATTCCTGTAGCACAAAAAGCGCTAAAACAAAACGGATTTTTAGTTGCTTATTTGCCTCAAGCTACACAAGTTGTAAAATTTGTAGATGAATTGAAAAATTCGGAATTTAAATTAAGTAGAGTTCTCGAAGTTTTGGAAAGAGAATGGAAAATTGCAGGAGATATCGCGCGTCCGGAACATAATATGTTAGGTCACACCGCCTTTTTAGTTTTCGCGAGAAAGAAATTAAGTAATTGACCCGTTGAAATAGAAATTAGTGGTGCGTACTTCTAATTGTACTACGGATCTGTTTCCAGAGTCATTATAAAAGTTAATATCTGGAGCAGTAAGATCATAAGGATTGACTTTAAACGTAGATGTACAGTTTAGCCACATACCCCTTTTCAGATAAATACTTTCAAAATGGTCGCATAATTGTATTGCTGGACTAATTTCAATTGGGCCGGTTACTATTGTTTTTGAACCTATTACATCTACACCGCTTAAATCTATAATATGTCTGCTATAATCTGCTGGTGGCGGAGCTTCAGTGTATTTATTATCCCAATAAACATAGAAATGCTGTGTATGTGGGAGCGGACTGCCGCACGTAATGTTCCAATATACTGTACAAGGTGCTGTTGAAGAATTTACACTTGATTGAACATCACCACCTGCATTATTTACACCACCAGTATTTTGTGCAGAAACAACTCGCACTTCTTTCGAGCAGTTTCTAGTATCAGTAGCTAAAATATTTAAAGGGTATTTTATTAGCGATGGATCGCCATGGACAAAACCATCATTGCAAGTTACGCTAACTCTTTTGCGTTTTTCAAACGAGGGGTCTAGAAGCCAATGATCGTAAATGGTAGATCCTTGCATCCATTTGTTTCTCTGCTGGATTGCGTTAATTATATTATCCATATCGAGTGAATAATCTTCAACAAAGAAATTTACAGATGTTTCCTCAGAACTTCTTACGTAAAAGAAAATAGAAATTATGGCTAAATATATAAGTACTATAGCAATTATAAAAAATTGTCCTGATTTATTTTTTATTTGCATCGAATACCCTCCATAAATATAATTTTATAGTATAAGGATAGTGTTGCTTAGTAATGGTGTATTGCGCTGTAACTGCAGAAATATTATTTGGAGTATTATTAATACCGCAGGTTGATAATTGTCCAAATTCAGAGCGGCAAAATGTTCCATTTACAACATATTCAATTCGCATATCAACAGTTTTCGGGAATGAATGTCTAATATCGAGACGTAAACTATTATAGTCAACAGTATTTGCACTAAGATTGCTCGAATTAGTTTCAAGTATATGTTTGTCTCCCAAGGCTCTCAGAACTTGAAAGCCCCGTTCTTTTAGATTTTGTTGATCTTCCAAATAAGTAAAGCTTTGCTGGCTAACTGGAAGATTGATCCAAATTAATGTTACTAATAAAATAATCAAAATAATCTCAATGAAATAAAAATATCCGCGTTTCATTACGACCATGCCTCGATTGTAAATCTAACAGGAAAACTATCTATTCTTGTGTTGATATCCTTCATCATTACTATTTCGCCACCACGCTGGACCTTACATAATCCAGAAGGATTGAGTGGCTTCGGTCCGATCGAATCTCTTAGAGAGGTGTTGCCCAAATAAAACGGAAGATCTTTGTTTGTTCTGGATTCAAAATAATAATTCTCAAAGTATGTAAATGTTTTTGGAAAAGATCCTCCCGATAATCTATGTATTTTAGGAGTGTCCCTATCTGATTTATCTGTTCGTAATATTAGTTCAAGTAAAGTACCATTATCGACATTCGAAGCAATAGCTTGATCATTGCTTTCTGTATTTGCGCTTGAATCTGTCGCCATAGTTATACCGCCAGCGCCCGCAGTTATATTAGGAAAATATAATAGTAAATATGCAATGCCGGGAGAGGTCGAATTTACATGTATTTGTGTTGTATTGCCTCCACTTCTACATATTACAACTCCTGTTTTATTAAAGACCTTTACATCATCGCAAGTGCCTAAACCGCTAGCATCACTTACTTTACTAAAAGCATAGCCTTCGTAACTGATTCTCCAGCTCACATTTCCAATAGGAACGCCGATATATGTGTTATTAGCTTTGAGCTGAGCTTTAGCTTTCCCCCATTTGTATTGCGTTACAATATAATCAGTACAATTTGTCAAACCGATTCTTGTTACTGTTCCAACAGTATCCCAATTAGGCGGGTTTCCACAGGATTTCAAAAGCGAATCAGCTATTGCGTTTGCTTTTCCGCAATTTGTTTGTTCATCGATTGCAGTTGATTCCTGCTGTGTTCTTACAAAAATCGAAGAGAAAAGGAAAATTAATATTCCTATGAATAAGAAAATAGCTATTATATATTCTGCATATGATTGGCCTTTATTTCTTAAAGTTTTCATTATATTATAACTTGAACGTATTCTATTCTAGTTTCACTTTCGCTAGAGTATGTTGCAGTAATGACTAAAGGGTAATTTCCCGGTTGTAGCGGAGCTTTAAACGCGGTCGAAAAATCTCCAGCCGCATCAGCAAACGTTGAAATTATGTTTTTGTCTGGTAAAATTATATCTATTCTTGCTCCGCCCGCAGGCGAAGCGTCGAAAGAAACAGATCCGCTTATAGTTATTTCTTGTTCGCTTGGAATCACTGGCGGATATATAGATACTTCTAGTACAAGATTTGTTGGAAATATAAAAACAAAAAATGTAAAGAGACCTATTGCTAGCATTATCATTACGTGTTTAAATCCCGCAATTAGTTTTTCTTCAGCGATTTGTCCAGCCATTATACCCATACTTGCTGACTGCACTATTGTTAGAAGCAAAAATAACGTTTTGAAATAATCTGTTCCAATATTTTCTGTCGGCCTCAATGAAATTCCGCCAAACACACCGACTTTTTGTACAAATAAAATTGGTGTTAAAATAGAATGTAAGGCTACAAGTATTCCCATAAATATAAAAAATATTACATACATAATCATAATTTGCTGAGTCATTAGTGATTTTTTGTCCGACTCTAGTCTCCTTAAGAGATTTACATCGGTTGATAAAGATGTAAGAATATTTCCGACATCACCACCAGCCATAAACGCTTCAAGTATTACGCCATTTACTCTGTTTATCATTTGCGAATCAGCTAAATCTTCCGAGAATTTTTTCCAAGCCTGCGGAAATGGAATACCCCAAGATACTCTGCTGTGTAATTTAGCAATATGAGTTGTAAGTGTCCCATATTTTGAATGAGCAGTGGCTTCTATAGCTGTAGGCAAAGACATTCCAGAACTAATTCCCTGCGCTAAATCTCTAATAAATGCAGGATAATTACTTTCTGCATCTGAAATTTCTCTAAATTCTAAAAATCCAGCCAAGAAATATGGCATAAATACCATTAATATCGTTATCAGAAATATTCCAATTATAAGCGACGTAGGCTGCTCTAATAAAATAAGAAGTGAAGTTATTATGAATGGCAGCGGAAGAACTATAAGCATTAGCTTTATTTTATGTTTTGTTATTTTTATTCCAAATATAGTATCAGGAATTTTATCTAACAGTTTATTAAAATCAAATTTCATTAGTTCTCCAGCGGGGATGCCCCCTTCATCAATAATATAAATGCGGCAGTTAATATTGGCAAGCCGATTAATACCAGCGCATAATTTAATGCTTTTACAGTTGCAACAGGAACACCGCCAACAGCAAGCATAATTGAAGTTACGACCACGAAAAATACAGCTCCAACTACAACAATAGTTATGTATATCTCAATCAACAACGAAAGTAAATTGCTAAATTCATTTAAGCGTCTTTTGTAATCTGCAACAAAGCCATTAGTTTTTTCCGCCAAGAATTGTCCTAAATCCCCGCCAAGAGTTATAGTTGTCCTAATTCCTGCAAGAAGTTCGCCCCAATATTGGCTCGGCGAACGATTAATTGCGCGAGTAAGTGCAGATGGCAAATCCAAGCCGAGTGTTTCTACATCTCGCGATATTTGCTGAGCTTCGGTAGAAATTTCACCGTATTCTTTGAAGCGGGAAATCATTTTGAAAATATCTTGCGGTGGAAAACCAGAGCGCGCAATAGTAGACATATAAATTGTTGAAAAAGGTAATGTGTTGTCTATTTTTTTCTGTCTTTCTCCAGCTATAATAGCTGGATAAAAATATGTAAGAACCCCAGAACTTATAGTAATTCCTATTAATACAGCTGAAAAAATTACCATTGGCATAAATTGAAAATTGCCAAGCAGCAATGCAAATGGCAGACCAACTATTAAAATAGAAATAAAAGTCAAAACCATAACCAATATGATAAATGATCCCCAATAATCTTTTCTTACATTTATACGCGCCCTTCGTAAATCAGTTTCAAGCCTTTCAAAATATTTAGAATACTTTTTAACAAGAGGCGAAAATAAATCAAAAGATAAGGAATAAAAATCCGCCATTATCCCTCCATTTGCTTTGCAAGTTCTATTGGATTGGAATAATACATTCTAATTGCATTCGAAACGTTTCTGAAACCGCTAACTTTTTTCTGCTGTAGCCATCTTATAACGTTAGCTCTTCTCAAAAGCTCATCGTGGACTTGTTTCATTGTCCATCCTTGACGCTTAGCGATTTTCGTTAGAACATATGAATTATGCGCAATAAAAATATCGTTTACCGAATCCCAATTGAATGCTTCATTAGTGTTTAATTTTTTAGTTTCCCTGTCGTAATTTTCTATTTCCAATACTTGCCCGACTTTTCTGCTAAATCTTCCGCGCATTTTAACTTTTTCCATAAATACAATTATGTCAAGATTTTCGAGTAAGCTCATTGGTAAATTAATTGGCCGAGTTGTTAATCTGTCAATTACTGCATTTATGTTGTCAGCGTGCAATGTCGATAAAGATGGATGGCCTGTAGCCATAGCTTGAAACAAAACATTAGCTTCTACACCTCTTACTTCTCCAACTATTATGTAATCGGGACGCTGCCTCATAGACGCTTTTAACAAATCAAACATACTAATTTCGCCATATTTCTTTGGACCAAAACCATTTCGTGCTACTTGTGGTGTCCAATTAGTATGCATTAGTTGCAATTCAGGAGTATCCTCTATGGAAACAATTTTCATAGTGGGATAGATAAACTCGGCAATAGCATTTAGGAAAGTTGTTTTTCCAACAGCAGTTGTACCAGCAACCAAAATAGATTGCTGTTCTTCTATTGCTAACCATAAGTATGCTAGCATCATCGGATCTGCAGTGCCATATCCGACTAGATCAGCAGCAGTCATTGGAACTTTGAAGAATTTTCTAATGCTGAAATTTGAACCTTTTCTTGCAATATCTGTGCCGTATGTTATTTGTATACGACTTCCATCCGGAAGTGCTGCATCTAAAAGAGGAGAAGCAACTGAAACAGTTCGACCAGTTTTTTGTGCAAGTTTCATAACGAATGAGTCTAATTCATCTTTGCTGTCAAAAGAAATATTCGTCGGCAGCTCTCCGTATAACGGATTTCTATGAAATATAAAAACTGGCAAGCCAATACCATCGCACGAAATATCCTCAAGATTTGGATCGCGCATTAATGCTTCAATTTTTCCAAGCCCAACTGTATCTCTAAAAATAAAATATTTAGCTTTTATAGTATCTGTATCTGATATATTTACTTTAAGTTCTGTCCATATCTCATCAATTTTTTGATCTACATAATTGTATACTTCTTTTTTCGCACCAAGATGATTAAGTCCAACTTCTAATCTGTTGTGTAATTCTGTCAGCGTTTTTTCTACCAAATCGCGCAAATTGTTGTCCAGCTGCGGCTCATAAAGATTGTAGGTCAGCTGATTTACTAAAGGATTGAATGAAATGTGCGCACTCGCTACAATATGTTTTACATTGTTTAAATTAGTTGTAACTAATGGATAACTTTCCTTAACAACCCTTATGTTTGACAGATAATCTTCCCGCGCACTCGTTGGAACTAAATGTGCCCGCGGTAACGGAATTAATTTGCTAGTTTCTTTTACTATTTTGATATGCGTATTATCATCTAAAATAATTTTTCCGTCGTCTTTCTTTATTCTATTAAAGATTCGTTTTAATACACTGCTCATGGTGGCCCTTTTACGCTATTTTAGTGATATATTTAAGACTATCCGACTAAACTTCTCCTCCTCCGCCAGCATCTGTTGTGTAATTATAATTAGGACGTTCAAGACTTTGATCGCGGTTGCACTTAAGATTTATTTTTTGCGAGCCGTTTACGTATTCAATTACTATTTGTCCGCAAATAGAATGTACCGTGCCCACATAATTTACAGCCCAAATATTAGTCATATTAGCTTCTTTTAATATCGCGGTAGGACCTATGGTTTTGATTACTACAGTGTCATTTCCTTTTGCGTAAATGAGATATTCTTGATCGCCGAGTCTTTTCGGAATTTCTATGATTCTAGAAACACTAGTTAAATTTGCAGAAGTGTTGTAAAATTTAAATTCAATCAGCGTATCTTCTATTTGCGCGAAAATATTATTAATTATTTTTTCACCAACATTTTTAGCTGTATTAGTTTTCAGCACTTCTGAAACTCCGAAAGCACCCATCATAATTACGAAAGAAACCATTAGAACAATAAGTGCATACAATATTGTTTGTTGACCGGATTTCATATTATATCAATTTCTATTATTTGAGCAATAGTATTGGCGTTTACTAAAACCCCATTGGCATCCAGACCAAACGGAACGGTATACGAACGATTTTCCCTTAGCCATCTCGCCACGATTGTATGATCTCCGGGACCGGCAGCTATCTGACTATTAACTCTGCTTATGTTACCTAATAAAATAATAGTATGATTATTGAATGAATCATCTATATCAGGATTTTTCAATACTATATAGTGTAGTCTGTATTTTACCGATGCAGATCTTTCTAAATAAGCCGCATCGTCTATTCCAAGTATACCAAATTCAGTTTTATTTACATTTCCAATTATAACTTGCGGCTGGAATGGTATATCTAATTTGAGATTAGCCTCATAACGAATACTATTATTGCCATCAACCCATAATGTTCCTTTTTTTATAGTAAAAGGCGTAGCAGTTGTAGTCTGCTCATTTGCAGCTTTTTTGACAGCCGAATGCAATTCAGAAAATCTGTTTTCTATCCGCATAACTTCGTCTACATTCTGTGCCTTTTCTATATTTGGCCAGGCCCACAAATAAACCGTTGCAACGAGCGAAGTAGAGATGGCTACTATGAGCAAAAAGCCAATAATATTCGCCTGTCCGCGAGCGACCATAAGCCATTTATCTGTAATCCGCCTAAAATAGTTTGCCTTATGAGAGGTTTAAAGTAAGCCTTTTAAAGGTAAAGTATATAGTTGCAATATGGTAAAACAATATAGCAGAGCCGCTGACAACCCCATATTAGAGCGATTTAATGCGGTCCAAGGACTTGTCTCTGAATTAGCCAATGTAATAAAAGAAACTGGCTTAGAACATAAATTTTCTATAGAAAAAACCAATTTTGGATACCAAATAAAGCATATCGGCAAACCAAAAAACTTAGCAAAAGATGCTGCTGATTTAGCAGCGGATTTAGTTTGGCACGGAAATTCTAGTATTATAGATACAATAGATGCGAGAAACGATAAATTAAGAGTTGTCGAACCTTTATTTTTTAAGCTCAGCAGAGAAGGAAATGCATTTCTCTACAATGCAGGCGAATATCAAGGTCATACGTTGGTAAGTGCAATTCCGCAAGTAGTTAAGAAAAAAGTTAAACCAAACGGAAATGCAATTGCATCTGTAAATTTTGATACAATTGAACCAACTTTAGATGATTATGTTTCTGAACATATTCGAGGCATTTGTTCCCCAGCTTTAATCAGTACTTTAGCTTTTCCAATAATCGGAATGGTTAAACAAGGCCAAGGCAAACAGCAAGAAAGTGAAATTGGAGCAACACCAGAAGATTTGAAATTAACACCAAGAGCTCCGAAATCAACGCCGGAAGAATTGAGACCAGAAGATAGCTATGGCAATGCTAGAGCACCAACAGACGCGGAGCAACTTACAGAAGTTAAACAAATATTAAAAAATACTATTGATGAATTGGAAACTGGAAAAGTAAGTAAAGACGATGATGAAGGTGGACAGGAATATGCGGAAAGGCTAGCTAGCTCTAAAAATCCAGCATCTACATTGGGAGAAGATTATGATCCACGAACTGGCAAGGAATTAACATCCGAACAATTAGCAGAAAAACAAAAACGAGGTATTGGCGGAACTTATCTTAGCGAAGCTGATGAGAATGCAATCCAAGAAGAAGTAATTGCGCAAAAGAAAAGAGATACTTTAGGACTTGGAAGACCTGCATCTAAAATTGAAAGAATGTTAGACGTTGCAGGGGCAGCAACTTTGGCAGAAGAGGAAAGAAAAAAGAGAGAAGACCGTCAAGCCTTAATGATGAAACTTGGCGCAGCCGCAGCCGTTGTAGGAGTTGCTGCTGCAGCAGCATTCGGAGGCGGCATTATAAAATATACACCTAACGAACCTCCGGGACCTGGACCAGGTCCGGATAATCCTGACACTCCAATCGATCCAAATTATCCAGATTGGACCTTCAAAACAGATATTGCTCCAAGCTTAAGTCATATTGCTGACAAAGAAGCGGTTACAGGGCAAACTATACTTGTGCCAATGCACGTAGCAGATAATGATATTGCTAAGTATGGAGATAAAATTGACAGAGATTTGAAATATGAAGATACAAAACAAATAATTAAAAGCTCAAAAGGTGGCAATGATACTGGAGCTTTTGAAATAAGTTTTGATAACGAAGGAAATTATTTGTTAAATGCCAGTGTAAAAGATAAAGTTGGCAAAGAAGATTACCAAACATTCTGGGCAAATATAACTAAGAAACCAGATGTAGTAAATGAAAAGCCAGAAATTACATCTGTTAGAGTAATTCCGACCGGTAAGCCAGGAGAACATATGTTAAGTGCAACAGCAACCGACAAAGATACCGGCGTTGGTGGAATAGAAATTTTATTGGATGGAAATAGTTATGCTATTGTCAACACAGATAAATTTGAGGAAATAATTAATGAAAAAGATTTCCAGCCAGGTAACTATACATTTAGCGCTGTAGCTTGGGATGCAGATGATCCAAGTTTAACATCTGAAAATAATCCAACTGCAAACTTCCATTCAAACTTTCCTCCAACTATGGACATCGCTGTCAAAAATATCGGCGGAGATGAATATGAATTTGACATACGCGCCAGCGGTATAGATAATAATCTAAATTCAGTTGAAGTTTATAGAACAGATACAGACACATCATTATTAATTGAATCTCTAAAAACAAAAGACTTTGTAAGAAATGTTAGATGGGATTTTGAAGAAGATATAGGAGATATTCCTTTAGTATTTTATGCGACTGACGGCATACATAATGTTTCTGTAGAAAAAACAATTAACACTCTTAACGATTTAATAAAGGTAGATGTAAATTTCACACAAACTGGACACGATACCTGGGACTATAAAATAAACTATGATGCTATAGATAACGATGTCAAATCTGTTTCAGTAATAAGCACTGGCCTGGATATTAATCGCGTTAACAATGTTGACACGCAAAAAGGAACTATATCTGGAGACATAAATGCGAGCAAAACAGATGCAGGAACTTATGCTCTTGATGTTATTGTAAAAGATAACTTAGGACAAGAGTTCAAGTCAAATATTGATATTGTTGTAGAAGATCACGCCATAACCGCAATTTATAATGTTTATACAAATGATAATAAAATATTCAACGTAGAAGTAATTGGCGAAAAAGATCACACAGACATAACTGATGTTGCAATTAAATTAACTGGAGACAATTTCGAATTAACAAAAGAATATAATGAACTTAATATAACATCTATAAATTTAAACGAAACTTTCGATGCATCTTTAATTGCGCCCCAACCTGCAAATGTAACTGTAGACATTAAAAATGCCTTGGGCGCAAATGAGTTACAATATAAGAAACAAGTACAAATTGGAGATGCGCTGGCGTTTATAGAAAGTTTAAATGCGAGTTATAATCCAGTTAATGATTTATTAAAGATAAATAGCGCTGCTAAAGATAACGATACAAATATTCAAGATCTTGAATATGAAATAAGAAAAGTTGGCCAAGCGAATGTTCTTAGCGGAAGCTTGCTGCCTGTTGACGGGGCTTTTGATAGTAAGCAGGAAAATGCAAATAGAACAATAGATACATCAACATTAGAAGACAAGACAATTTACGAGCTGGCAGTAACGCCGAAAAGCAATAGTGTGGATGGCAATCCAAGATTAATCCAATTCGAAGTAAATAGAAGTTACCAAATCGTTCCTGTATTTAATCCTAATAAAGATGCAATAGCAGGAAGTCTTGCCTGGAATGAAACTGCAGGCAAAGCAGAGCTGACTTTAGTTGGTAATAATACGTTCTTTAAGAATTGGGAAGATGAGTGGGCAAATGTAACACCAGGTTTCAAAGCCGCGGTACTGGCTAACTGGAGTGAAATAGATGCAACAAGTCCTATGGCTGCAGCAGACTGGCTGCAAAATCAATTAAGAAATCACTATGGTGGTTTATTTTCAGATTCAGATGTATTCAATGTAACGAGAAGAGATTTTGTAGGAACTTATGAAAAGATTCGCGATGACGTGCTAAGTAATCCAGCAGTTCCGCAGGCAGATAAAGATAAGTGGAAACACGATAGATTGACTGTTACTAACATACAACAATTTAGGCCAATTGGTAGTTGGTCTAGAAATGTATTACATTCTAAAGTAAGCTATGACGCAAATCAAAATGGACAACTTCCACAAAATGATGGTAGCGAATATCTTGCATATGAAGCAGCATTTGCAGGAACAGTATATAGTACTTTTAAGAGTGCAGTTAATTACATAACAGAAGAAGATGAATGGAAAGCTGATGCAGATGACCCATTTGAGCCGACAGTATGGAAAGCTTTCAATAACTTTCACAAGACAAACTTTACAGAAACTAATTTTACATTAGATCCAAGTGTTTATTCCGCTCTTGACGACCAGCTCGACGATCCAATTGGAAGCAAGTATGATGAGTTATTGAAACTTGGCTTGATGCTGGAGACTTGGGAGAATGCAGGCTATACTTCTAAGTTAAAAGTTAGCTATGAT
>Ga0208375_1000365_pt1 | contig 68997 bp, 90 predicted proteins | sample RifOxyD1_FD_184038 | JGI IMG/M metagenome (GOLD analysis project Ga0208375, IMG submission 184038) | Soil microbial communities from Rifle, Colorado - Rifle Oxygen_injection D1 (SPAdes) | ecosystem: Environmental > Terrestrial > Deep subsurface > Rock core/Sediment | place: Rifle, Colorado... | reverse complement strand
TAAAATATATTTCTTTGAAGGATTATTGTTTTTATAGTAAAAATAAAATAATACTAAAAAAATAAATGGGACTAGAATAATTGCAATATTAGTGAATAAACTATTCTTGCCAATATACCAAATCCATTCTCCTTGTTTTAATTCAGGAATAGAACTCTCTTTAAAAATACCAAGAACAAAAGGAACAAGCCAGAAAGCAGATAATGACAAACCAACAATACCAGCGATAACTGTTTTCAATGCTTCCTTGATATTATCTCTAGAGAATAAAAAACCAGCCCAAGAGATAGCAGCAAGAACACCAATACTCTGGTAAGTGATTATAATAAAAGCATAAATAATAGATAAAAGATAAAATTTCCAGTCAATCTTCTTATCAATATAGAAATAAAAAGTGAAAAACAAGACAATAAAGAAAACCCAAGCTAAAAGTTCATGAGGTCTTCCAAGACGTATAAAGTTGCCAATAGCAGAAGCATTAGCAAAGAATAAAACAAAAAATGCAATCCTTTTAGTAATAGATAATTTAGCTAATCTACCAAACTTATAGAAAAATAATAATCCTAATACAAGAATAAATATCATAGAAACATATGTTGCTATCTTAACATCGTTGAATAATAAATATAGCGGATAAGTAAAGAAATACCATCCTGGAGGTGAATAAGTAAAAGTGTTAAAACCATTATACCAATAAGAACAAATACTATGGAAGCCACATACTTTAAGAAAATGAAGCTGAGCCATGTAAGAACTAAGATCATTATGAAAATCCAAAGGAAAATAAAATAATAATTTAGACTTATCAATCAGCCAGTAAAAAAGATTAATTAAAAGTATCAGAATAGGTATTATAAACCATTTATCAGGAATAGACTTATTTTCCATAAGAAACTTAAACTAGATAAGATTATTAAATATATTGATTATTTTTCATTGTAACAAATTTTCATTTTAGTAATTGAATTTTCTCTCGTAATCTTTATGATCGAACCATTCTAGTATTACATTAAGAATTGTTATGTCATCAACCTTAATAGTATAAACTAGCCTCCAACCATTCGGTAGATCATACTTCCAAAGGTTAGAGATATTATATTTTTGTATATAAGATGCAGGCCATAATTTCTTTGGTATTTTTATCCCACATGAAGGTTCTAATTTTAAATCTTTTATTGCTCTTTCTATAAATTCATATAATCTTTTATCCTCAAATTTACCTTGCTTTAATTCTTCAAATGTTGATTCTAATTTCAATGTTGCGAATGTTACATTTGTTTTTTTATTATTCATCTTAATTTAAGACCTTTAGATAGTATTTTCTTTATTCCTTGAGGATCGTATGTCCATATTATACATCCATCTTTATCTATCAATATCTTGTTTGATTCCTCTAAATAATCAATGATTACTTGAAATGTTTGATACATCATCTTTTTTGGCAGTTTTTTCCATAACTGGTATTTTCCACATTCTTGACTGTATTTTTTTATAGTCTTTTCTACCATTATTACTGATTCTAGTGTTGGGCTGTGTAATATTGTTGCTTGTGCCATATTATATAAGTATATATAAGATTATTTAAACTTTTCTAATATATTTTTTATTTTATACCAGCTAATTTGTTCATTATACATAGGATAAACTAATTTTAAAAAGCCTATCTAAGAAAAATGTGAAGATCTTACAATATTTATAGAAAATCATACTTGTAAACCTTTCTTCATCTTAGCCTCAAGTTCTTTACTATCAGTATAAACCCACAGAACTCCTTTAGTTCCAATCAATATTTTTCCACTATTTTGAAGATAATCAAGAACTTGCAATAAAGTTTTATGCATAATTTTTTTAGGAAGCCTTCTTTTAATCTCAGCAACAGAAAGTAAATCTTTGTCTTTTTCAAGAACTTTTTCAACCATAAGAATAGTATTCAGAGTAGGAGAATGTTCAGAACTTTGTTTTTTTAATTGAATTTGAGGCATTTTGATATAAGTATATATCAATTAGGTATAAACTTATATATAAAACTAATTATTTTTGTTTAATAAGATTTAAATTAAAATAACCTAACAAAATAAACATGAAAAGCCTATTATTAACATTTGATTTAGAAGAATTTGTATGTCCAGCAGAGAGAAAACTAGGAATACCAAAAGAGAGATTATTTGAAGTCAGCAGAGAGGGATTGAAAAATATAATAAAAATATTAATAGATAATAATATCAGAGCAACATTCTTTACAACATACGAGTTCGCAAATAAAAATAAAGATCTAATAAAAATATTAGTTAAAAATGGAAATGAGATATCAATGCACGGATATGAACATAATACCTCATTAAACAAGATGAGAGATGAAGATGCAATAATTGAGTTATTAAAAGCTAAAAATGGAATAGAGAAAATAACAAAGAAAAAATTAAAAGGATTCAGATCACCGCAAATGAAGATATTAAATGAAAAAATATTAAACAAAATAGGAATAGAATATGACAGTTCATTACATCCAACATTCATACCAGGAAATTTCCAGATGTTCAAGACAAGAAAAATACATAAAAGAGGAAATGTGACAGAGATACCAGTATCAGTAACACCATTTTTAAGATTACCATTCTCATGGGTATGGTTCAGAAATATTGGTTTATTATATACAAAAATATGCACAAAATTAAATTTAATAGATAAAGATTATGTGAATATATATTTTCATCCATGGGATTTCTATAATACAAATACAAAAGAGTTCAAAGGCGTATTATATATAAGTCTAAGAAATGCAGGAGATAAAACAATAAAACAGCTTGATAAATACATAAAATGGTGCAAGAAAAACAACCTAAAAATAACAACAATATCTGAATATCTTAGAATATGAGTATTTTTTAATAAAACATGTATAAAAGGCTTAAAACAGCATTTTAAAGGCTCTATTTATAAAGCTTAGTATATAAAACTTATATCATCACACCGTAGTTTCGTATGGAAAGTATATAAATTAAATATTCTAAATAAGAAGATGTTAATAGAGGTAAAAGTAAAAATAGGAAGAGAAAATAAGATAATATCCATAGAAAACAATATCTATAATGTAATGATAAAAGCTAAACCAATAGATGGAGAGGCAAATAAAGAACTACTAAAATTCCTAAAAAAAGAATTAGGAAAAGAACTGATAATAAAAAGAGGATATACAAGCAGGAGAAAAATATTAGAGATTATTTCTTAAAAGACTTTTTTTCTTTAAACAACCTGAATAATTCAAGACCCATATTTTTAGCATCCCTAAAAGGGTGGACTTTACTCTTCCTACCAACATCAACAACCTTAGCAGGAAGCTCTTTAATCTTAAAACCTAACCAGCTAGCTTTGACTAAAAATTCAGTATCCCAGGAATAGGATTTAGATCTGACTAAAGGCAAAACCTTAGATAATACTTCAGGAGTAAAAGTCTTGAAACCACATTGGTAATCTTTTATATTAACACCTAAAAGAATACGAGTGAAAAAATCATAACAATTACTGAAAATAGTCCTTAAAAAAGAGTATTCAACATCAGAATCTTTCAAATGCTTAGAAGCAATAACAACATCAAAACCATCATGAATCATAGAAACCATAGATGGGAATAATTTAATATCAATAGCAAGATCAGAATCAATAAAAGCAACAATATCACCCTTAGCTTTAGGAAGAGAACCAGATAGTACAGAACCTTTACCACTATTAGTATTATTAGAGAATAACTTCAGTTCCTTAATAGACTTCATCTTAGACTTGACAATTTTAGCAGTATCATCTGAAGAACCATCATCAGCAACAATAATCTCAAAAGGCTTCTTCAAAGACTTAAAAAAAGAGTAAACAGTGTCAATACTAGAAGAGATAACCTCTGCTTCATTATAGGCAGGGAGAATAATAGAATATTCAATATTTTTAGGCATAAAAGAACAAACATTAAAAGATTATTAAAAGTTTCTAAAAGACAGATTTAAAAATAATAACTAAAACACAAATACATGGAAATCAAGAGATTTATAAAAAACAACTGGATATTGATAATTATATTATTATTAGCACTAACTTTTAGAGCCTATAACTTAGAGAATAAAGAGTATGGAACAGATGAGAATTTCAGCATACAATATGGAAAAGAGGCAGTAAATGGCAATTTAATGGGAGTTATAGCAAAAGATGTGCATCCACCATTATATTATATATTAACAGGACTTCTATTAAGATTATATGACTCAGCATACTTCCTAAGGATATTAAGTGTATTAATAGGATTATTAGGAATATTATTAATTTATAAAATAACAAAAGATATCACAAAAAATAAAGATCTAGCATTATTAACAGCATTCTTGCTAAGCATAAACCCAATGCATATAATATATTCAGTACAACTAAGATCATACATACTACTATCATTAATATATCTAGCATGCACGTGGATATTATATAATTATATATTCAATAAAAAAACAAAAATCATTTACCTATTAATACCATTATACATAATATCATTCTATATGCACTTCTATACAATATTCATGATAGGAACACACATCATACTTTTAGCTTATTTCAGATTAAGAGATAAAATACAGATAAAAGAGTATATCATCACATTATTAATATCATCAGCAGGAATGCTATTATACCTACCAATATTCCTAAGACAATTCAAGTTCACAATAATAGAAGAAGGAAATTTTGCATTGACAAGATTAAGATTAATGGAAGTACCACATCCATTTTTTAAATTTGCAGTAATGGTAAATTATTCAACAGCAAAAGAACATATGCCAATAATGATAGTATTAGCAATAATACTCACTTCATTAATGATATATGGAATGTATAAATTATACAAGGAGAATAATAGATTATTTTATTTCATAACAATAACATTCTTTGGAATAATATTATTGCCATTAATACTAAATCCAATAATAGAATATTTAAGCAAAGGGAGAACAACATTATACTATTTCAGATATTTCACATACATAATACCATTATACATATTTTTAATCGCAAAAGGATTAGATATAAAGAACAAGATAATAAAATACATATTGATAGGATTAATAATAATAGGATGGATAATAGCAATAAATTATTATTATAGTATAATGACAACATACGGCTGGAGCAAATTAATAGCTGTATAACTACTTCTTAGTCCCAGACAATAATAAACCATTAGAGATATTAGGATAATTCTTACCTGCTTTTATAAGAAAATAGAAAATATTCCTCAAAGGCCATATAGTTGAGAAATGTTCAGACTTAGGAATAATTGGAGGGATATAATAACCAGAAACATTAATATCAACAAGATATACAGAGAACATAGAAATCAATTCATCTCTAGTATATTCATAATAATGCTTGTCAATAATCTTATGACCGAAAAATCTACCTCTTAACTCTTTACGATTAGGAGTGGTAAGGAATAATCTACCATCATGTTTTAAAACTCTAATTAATTCTTTAATGCCTTTAGCAGCAATATCTTTTGGAACATGCTCAATAACATCCCAACAGACAACTTTATCGAAAGAATTATTTTTATATTTTAACTTAGTTATATCCCCAACCTCAAACTTAGCATTCTTAATGTTTAATTTATCAAAAATCAACCTAGCGAATTTCAAAGGATATTCCTGATTATCAACACCAATAACAGACTTAACGTGAGGTGCAACCAAGGATGTAAGTTTACCATCACCACAACCAACATCCAAAACAACATCAGACTTAGAGAAAAAATTAAGAGATGACTTAACAGGAAATTCGTAAACTTTCTTAAAGAAACCCTCCCAAGCCCAGTGATAAGGATAAATATATTCGTTAACTTTCTCTTCCATAGAAAAAGGATAGAATAAATGTATATAAGATTTTCCCTGAAACACAGCATTTATTAAAGTATAGTTCTGAAGAGCAATAATGAAAATACTAATAGTAAGCTATTATCCATTAGGATTCGGAGGTGCTGAAGTAAGCATGAAGATATTAGCTTCAGGACTAAAAAAACTAGGACATGAAATAATATTTGCATCAACAGGACATTATGAAGGATATAAGAATTATAAATTAAGAAATTATAGAAAAATACCATTCTTTTTTTTAAGAGATAACTTATTAGGAAATGAATTAATAAAAATAATAAATAAAGAGAGAATAGATATAATACATTCAAACGGATATTATACATCTTTAGCTGTGTTAAAAGCAGCGAAAAAAACAGGAATAAAATCTGTTGTACATTTCAGAGATTATGCACTAGCATGTGTAAAAAGCACATGTTTAGATAGCTCTAATAAAGAACATGAGAGAGATACATATAGACATATATTTGTTGAATATTTCCCACTAAGATGGATATGGGAATTCTACAAATGGAGTTATATAAAAAGAAGCTGGAAAAAAATAAAACAATTTGATCTAGTAATCTCTAACAGCAACCCAGTAAAAGAAAAATTAAAATCATTAGGAATAGAGTCAACATACTTAGCTAACCCAGTAGACCTAGAAGAGAGAACAAAGACAAGTGTTAAAGAATTAAGAAAAGAATACAAGATAAAAGAATTCACAATATTATATGCAGGAACACTAGAAGAACATAAAGGAATATATGAATTATTAGTAACATTGAAAGATTTTTTAATAAAAAATAAAGTCAGATTCATAATAGCAGGAAAAGGGTCAAGTTATTTCAAGATATTAAAATACATACTAGAGAATACTATAATCAATGCAAAAATGATAGGAATGAAACAACATGAAGAGATAATGAGGTTATATAAATTATCAGATTTAATAGTTGTACCATCAATATGGAAAGAACCATTACCAAGAACAATACTAGAAGCAATGCAAAATAATAAACCAGTACTAGCAACAAATGTAGGAGGAAATATTGATCTAATAAAAGATGAATATAATGGATATTTGATTAAGAATAATGAGTGGGAACAAAGAATAAAAGAATTAATGAAAAATAAAAGCTTAAGAGAAAAACTAGGAAGAAACGGAAGAAAATTACTAGAAGAAAAACATGATCTAAAAAAGATAAGCAAAGAATTGGAAGGAATGTATAAAAAAATATTAATTAAAAATTAGTATTTATATTATTAAAACTTTTGATTTAATTTATAATCTTATCATCAATCTCTTTCTTGACTTTCTTTATGAAATCTGATCTGCTTAAGTTAATGATATTATTATCACGAGTCCTAATTGCTAATTCAGATGATTGCATTTCCTTATCGCCTATTGTAATCAAATAATTTATTCTCATTAATTGATGATCACGAACTTTCCTTCCAATAGATTCAGCTCTAGAATCAACTTCAACACGAATACCAGAATGTAATAACTCATCTTTAAGTTTATTAGCATAATCTTCATGACGATCTGCAATAGTCATAATAACAACCTGAACAGGAGACAACCAGACAGGGAATTTACCAGCATATTTCTCAATCAACAACCCAATAATCCTCTCAATAGCACCAACAGATGATCTATGAACAACAACAACTTTCTCATCTTCACCTTTCTCATTAATAAAAGTCAGATTAAATCTTTCAGGCATAACAAAATCATACTGAACAGTAAAAGCAGTATCTTCCTTACCACTAAAATTTTTCATCTGAATATCAATCTTAGGACCATAAAAAGCAGCTTCATTACCAACTTCAAAAAAAGGAACATCCCTATTCTTCAAAACTTTTCTTAAAACATCTTCAGCTTCATCCCATAATTTATCGTTCTTATAATATTTTTTTTCATCTTTCCTATCACCTAAAGATAATCTATATCTGTAACCATCACCTTTCTGAATACCAAAAACTTTACAGACATATTCAATAAGATCAAGAACATTATTAATTTCAGAAGCTGCCTGATTTTTTCTACATATAATATGAGCATCAGCAAGACAGAAACTTCTAACTCTGATAAGACCTGAGAGTTCACCGGACTTTTCATATCTAAAATACTTAGCAAGTTCTGCATATCTAATAGGAAGCTCTCTATAAGATCTAGACTTATTAAGATATAACTGGAAATGATGAGGACAAGCCATAGGTCTTAAAATCAATTCTTCATTATCAATCTTCATAACAGGATACATACTCTCTTTATAGTAAGGGTAATGACCTGATTGTTTGTATAAATCAACCTTAGCTAATTCAGGAGTATAAACATGAAGGTAACCTCTAGAGATTTCTTCTTTAACAATAAAGTTCTCTACCTCTCTTCTAATAACAGAACCTCTAGGAGTCCATAAAGGCAAACCAGGACCAACTAGATCAGAGAAGATAAATAAATCAAGTTCTTTACCTAATTTACGATGATCTCTTTTTTTAGCTTCTTCTAACATTAAAAGATGATCATCAAGTTCTTTTTTACTTGGAAATGCTGTTCCGTAAATTCTAGTTAACATTTTATTTTTTTCAGAACCACGCCAGTAAGCACCAGCAACTTTTAATAATTTAAAATATTGTAATTCTTTAGAGGGATGTTCTACATGACCACCTTTACACAAGTCCCAGTAGGCACCAGATTTATAGAAAGAGACTTTCTTCTTACCATGCTCGGAGAATTCATCAATCAACTCATATTTGTAGGTATTATCAGGATATTCTTTCTTAGCCTGAGCTGAAGATAATTCATGTTTCTCAAAAGACTTCCATGACTGAAGGATCTTTTTCATTTCAGATTCAATCTTAGGAAAATCAGCTTCTGATATAGGATTGGAGAATTCAAAATCAAAATAGAAACCATCATCAATAGCAGGACCAATAGTCCTTTTAGTATCAGGATATAATTTCATAATAGCAGCAGCTAACAAGTGAGCTGTTGAATGCCTTAATTCTTCAAGTGATGACATGACATTTCGGTTATTATTCAATATAAATAATTTTCTATACATAATTTTAAATAAGCAAATATAGATTGTTGATATATGCCAGAAAATAATTTGCATGAAATAGCGATAACAGCAATAATAAGAAAAGATGGAAAATACCTGATAACAAGACGTTCTCCAAACAAGAAAAGATTTCCTTCAATGTGGACAGTACCCGGAGGAAAATTAGAAGTAAATGATTATGCAAATGCAACAAAAGACACAGATAATGGATGGTATAAAGTATTAGAAAGAGCATTAAGAAGAGAAGTCAAAGAGGAAACAGACTTAGAAATTAAAAATGTTGATTACTTAGTAGATTTTGCAACAATATACAAAGACGGAAGTGCATCACTAATAATATCATGTGTAGCAGAACATGAATCAGGAGAGGTAAAATTACAACAGGAAGAATCAGACCAGCATGCATGGGTGACACTAGAAGAAGCAAAAAATTATGAATTAATAGATTGAATATACGACGAATTAACATGGGCTGAGAAGAAATTTAAAAAATAAAAGAATTCTAAATATTCGACAAATACCATAATCTTTATAAATATCTTAAAGAGTATATTCTATATGAAAAAGGTGAAATTCTTAGTATTATTTTTAATTTTGTTATTACCATTGGCGACTGCAGACATAAATGTTGACAAATTCTCTTCAAATGTATATAATTATGGAAGCAAATTATTAATTTCAGGAAATATAAAACAGACAACAGATGTGAGAGCAAGAGCAGACTTTACACTAACGTGCAATAATGCAACAGGAATGAAAATAGTATCATTAATGCTAAACTTAAAAGCAAATGAACCTAACAGTTTCTCACAATTAACAACAATACCAAACAATGCAGCAGGAAGCTGTAATCTAAAAGTTGATTTATTAGACACTTCTGAAAAATTATTAGAGACAAGAGAGAACTATGCATTTGAGATAAGCAATGATCTAAAAGGAACATTTGAAAACCAATACCAAACATATCAATTAGGAGATGTATTAAACATAAGAGGGATAATAACAAGAGAGGACAATACACCAGTAGATGGAGTTGCAGTAATAAAGTTCAAACAGGGAGAAAATATAGTATTAACAGATACAATAGAAATAATAAAAGGAAATGTAGATTATAAAAAAACACTAAACTTACTGCCAGCAGGAGCATATAATATAGATATAACTGTAACTGACAATTTTGGGAATACACATGGATTCATAGATGCAGCAGTATTCCAGGTAAATAATGATATCACAATAAATGCAGGACTAGACAAGACAACCTATACACCTGGAGATATATTGAAATTAACAGGAATTGTATCAACAACATTAAAAAAAGAATTAAAAAATGTTGAAGTAGAATATAAAGTAGAAAGTGAAAAACAGACAGCTATATTATTAACAACAACTGAAGGATTAAATTATAATTATAAAATACCTGGAAACATAAAATCAGGAAAACACACAATAAATGTAAAAGCAACAGATGATGAAGGAAATTACGGAGAGAGAATATTAAATTTTGAGGTAAAAGCAATACCAACATCATTAGTATTAACATTAGATAATCCAAACATAAATCCAGGAGAAAATGTAGGAGTGACAGCAAACCTATTAGATCAGGCAAATGATGCTATAGATGGAAGCATAACACTAAATATAATAGATAATAAAAATAAAATTGTATCATCAAAAGTGATAAAATCAAATACAAAAGGAGAATTCTCAATACCACAAGGAACATTACCAAACAACTGGAAGATAAAAGCAGAAGGATTTGGATTAATAAATGAGATACCAATAACAATCAAAGAACAACAAAAATTAGATGTAAAACTGCAAGGTGAAAAATTATTAATAAACAATACAGGAAATGTACCATATAATGGATTATTTGAGGTAATAGGGAATACAGAGAAAACAGGAAAGACAATAAAATTAAAGACAGGAAAATCAACAGAATTAGAATTAAGTTCATTATTAAAAGCTGGAAAATATAATATAGAGATACCATCAACAGGAGATAAATTTACAGATGTAGCAGTCACAAAACCATTAGGATTCTTCAGTAAATTAACTGGAGGGGTAACTGCAAATGTATCAACAGGAAAAAGACCTTATGTGTTATATAGTTCATTATTAGTAGTATTATTTGCATTAATTTATATGATATTCAGAAAGAATGGAGAGAATAAAACAAGAAAAGCAAGCAAAGATCAAAGCGATTATGAACTAGGACAGAAAAAACTAGATGAGTTAAGAGCAAAAGGAATAAGAAAAGACAAACCAGCAGAATATGGAAAAGCAAACAAGGATGATATAGAAGATTTCAGAAAAAGAATGGGAAAAATGTTTAACGATGATAATAAGCAAAAAGATTTGAATAATTATTTTGATAACCAGAAAAAAGTACACCGTCCAGAAAACAACAGAAATAATGAGAAGCCAAAAGAAGGCGGCGGAATGTTTAATATGTTCAATTGAGGTAAAATGCTAAACCAATTACTAATTGATGCAATAAAGAATAATCTACAGAAAGGATATTCTACAGAACAGATAAGACAGGGACTAATAAATAAAGGATGGCCATCAAATGATGTAGATGAGGCAATACAAAGCGCTAAAAATGATATGGGGCAAAATACAGAAGAACATCCAAAGATAACAAATATAGATAATACACAACAAAAACCAAAGCATCATGGACCATTATATGTATTATTAATAATATTATTAGTAGTGATAATACTAGTAGGACTGTATATCTTTTATGCATTCTATGTACAACCAATATTCAATAGTGAGAGTACACTAACACAGGCAACATTGTAAATAACAAATTTTATATTCTATAAATAATACAGAAATTAACACTATATGGCTACTAAAAAGGGGAAAAAGATAGACTTTAAGTATAATCTAAAATTATATTGGAGTTTAGTGAGGAATTATAAGTTCTTAGTATTTTTATTACTAATCATTTTATTAGTTTATAGTGCAACTGGAGTAGTTGAAAAGTACATATTTAAAATATTAATAGATGAAGGAACAGGATATGTAAATAATACAATAAATTTATCTGCATTTAAACAGACGCTCTTATTATTATTTTTAACATTCTTAATAATTACAGTTATAAGGGTACTAGCAAGGTATACAAAAGCTGAATTGATAAGAATATTTGAAACAAAATTAATGACTGATCTTAAAAGAAAATTCTTCAATCATCTAATACACTTATCCTATGATTTCCATACTACACATAGAACAGGATCATTAATCTCTAGATTAGTTAGAGGTGGATCAGCTATAGAAAGAATGACAGATGTTTTCTTGATGAATACAATACCATTGATATTTAATTTAATAGTTGCTGGAGTGGCATTGGCAAGTTTTGATGTAATCTCTTTAATTGTACTTATAGTTACAATAATAGTTTTTGTAGTTTATAGTGTTATAATACAGAATATACAAAAAAAAGCTAATGTTGAAGCAAACGATGCAGAAGATCATGAAAAAGCAAACATAAGCGATGTATTTACTAATATAGACTCAATAAAATACTTTGGAAAAGAACATGAGATAAAGAAAATATTTGAAAGAATATCAGAAAAAACAAGAAAAACTTTGTTAAAATTTTGGGGATATTATAGTTATATAGAACCAGGACAGGATTTAATAACTTCTATAGGACTATTTTTTATGGTATATTTCCCATTAAAGGGATTTTTAGAGGGAACAATAACACTTGGAACTTTGGTTTTTATATATAGCATTTATACTTCAATAGTTGCCCATGTAAATAACTTTGTTCATGGAATAAGAAATTATTATAGAGCAATGGCAGATTTTGAATCATTATTCCAATACAATAAAATACAGAATGAAGTAAAAGATGCCCCAAATGCAAAAGAATTGAAAATAAAACAAGGAATAATAGAATACAGAAATGTAGATTTTGCATATAAGAATAGAACAATATTCAAAAACTTTAACTTGAAAATACCTCAAAATAAAAAAATAGCATTAGTAGGACCATCAGGATCAGGAAAAACAACATTAATCAAAATATTATACAGAATGTATGATGTGAACAGAGGAAGCATACTAATAGATAATGAAGATATAAGAGATTACAAACAAGAAACATTAAGATCAGAATTAAGCATAGTACCACAAGAGTGTGTTTTATTTGATGATACAATCTATAATAATATATCATTCTCAAAACCAGGAGCAACAAGAACAGAAGTACTAAAAGCAATAAAGTTTGCACAATTAGATAAAATAATAAATAAATTCCCAAATAAAGAAAACACAATAGTAGGTGAAAGGGGAGTAAGATTATCTGGAGGAGAAAAACAGAGAGTATCAATAGCAAGAGCAATATTAGCAGATAAAAAAGTCTTAGTATTAGATGAAGCAACATCATCACTAGATTCAGAAACAGAACATGAAATACAAAAAGATCTACAAGAATTAATGGAAGGAAGAACAACAATAATAATAGCACATAGATTATCTACAATAATGAAAGCAGACATAATAGTAGTATTAGAGAATGGAAAAATAGTACAACAAGGAACACACAGAGAACTAATAGGAAAAACAGGATTGTACAAGAGATTATGGCACTTACAGAAAGGGGGATATATCGAATGAAAATTTTAAGAATGCTAAGTTATTTAAAGAAATACGAAAGAAGTAATAATATGTTAATAGAAGGAGAAAAAGCACCACAATTTGAATTAAAAGATCAAAGTGGAAAAACAGTAAAACTATCAGATTACAAAGGAAAAGATGTAGTAATATATTTCTATCCAAAAGATGATACACCAGGATGTACAGCAGAAGCATGCAGCATAAGAGACAATTATACAGGATATACAAAGAAAGGAATAGTAGTATTAGGAATAAGCCCAGATGAGGAGAAAAAACATACAAAATTTAAGGAAAAGTATCAACTACCGTTTACATTATTAGCAGATCCAGAGAAAAAAGTCCTAAGATCATATGGAGTATGGGGAAAGAAAAAGTTCATGGGAAGAGAATATGAAGGAGTAATAAGAACGACATTCCTAATAGACAAAGAACAGAAAATAAAAGAAGTAATTTCTAAAGTACAATGTAAAACACATGGAAAAGACTTGTTAGAGAAGTACTAATTCTGAATAAAAAACATTTATAAATTCTAGGATTAAACAAAAACTATCCTTAATTGGGTATGGAGGGTATAGTTTAATGGTAGAATATGGGACAAAGATCTGAAAAAGATTTTCCCGAATGTGGTTCTACTATTAGAGCAGCCATCCTATGGCGGGAGTTCGATAATGAAAGCCAAATATTGACTTTTATCGACGGTCTCCCTACCCTCTCCATTTTTTATATAAATTAGGAAAATTCTGTTTCCAAAGTTCAAATTTAATTAAATGCTTTCTATTGTTAAATCCGATTACTTTAATGAACTTAAAGAGATTATTATAACCGTATAAGCATATCGTCCACCCCTCATACCTGTGATCTTGATAAACTCTAGTATTAAAATTGAGATTAATTAACATTCTATTTATTTCAAATATTAATTCTCTTGAACTTTGATATAAAGATAATACAGGATAATGATTAGTTTTGCCGTTTTTAGGAGAAAAATATAAATTACAATCAGTATCAAATAATCCTCTTAAAAAAGCGATCTTAATATTATCATTATTGTTACTAATAATTTGGGGAACTGTTATATTATCCTTCTTTCCAGCCTTTATACCTAAAACTTTTGTCTTAAATGATTTAATTGCCTTCGAATACAACTCAAAACCATAAGTATCTTCATAATCCTTTAAATTCACATTTATATTATATAACTTTTTGTATAGGTCTTTAATATGATTATTGTAATAATCTCTTTCATCTATTTTATGTCCTTTAACTCTAAAGTCGCTCTTTTCTAAAGACAAAAATCCATCACCAATATGTATACCTATTTCCTCTGCCAGTAAAGAGTTCATATATTTGGGAAATTTAATCTGTTTAATTCTATCTTTACCACTATAGTTTATAAGTGCATTCTTAAGATTATTATTCATTAATATATATTGATTTAAAGATTTATAAGTCTAAAGTAGAATTTTCCGCAAATCTTTCAGAAATTATAGAAATTTACAAATCTTTCCAAGCTTCTTCATCTTCTTTACTTAACCAATCTTTAGCTAAAACTTTTTCGCTCATTAAATACGTGAATTTCTTCTCTTCTTCTTTCAATTTATTTAATTTCATATAGCTATATACCTTAATTACTATAAAAATATTACTGAAAGTTCTATAATATCATTCTTCCAGATTCTTTTCTTTTATAGTCTAAACCAGATTGTTGTTTAGGAAACCAAGCAGGACCAGTAGATGATAAAATCTCCATGGAAGGATCAGGATCGAAATAGAAAGGAACATTCTTAGGAATAAAAGCAATAGCTTCAGGTTCAAGAACAAGCCTTTCTTCTTTATTATTAATATTAACAACAATAGAACCTTTACCTTTCAATAACATAACAATCTCATTAACTTTTTTACTAACTAAATAACCTTCATTTGGAAATCTTTTATTATGAACGCCAATACCTACAGCTAGATCCTTACATTGCTTCCAGCTAATATATTCAAGAAATTCACCACTAGAAGTCTTAATTTTATTAGTGTCTGTTCTCTTAATCAATAAAGGCTTTGTTAATTCCATAATAAATATGATTAAAACAGTTATATAAAATTAGTCTTGTAACATTATAGTGAAATTAATTAGTATATAAATAAGATAATATTACTATAGAATAGTAAGCTATATAAATTTAGATATGAACACAATTGTGTCAATAACATGGCAAGTGATTGTATTCATCAACATTGAAAGAATTCTTACATATAGTTACAAGAACATTTATAAGCCAAAAGTGAGGTGTATAGTACAATGGAAATAGAGAGAGCTAAAGGAACAAAAGAGGTAGACCAGAAACAGAAAATCTTAATGAATTACATAGTAGAAGTTATAAAGAAAAACTTTGAATTATATGGATTCTTACCATTAGAGACACCAACATTACAGAGATATGATGTTCTTGCTAGTAAGTACGCTGGAGGAGCAGAGATATTAAAAGAGACATTCAAATTAAATGATCAAGGAAATAGAGATTTAGCTTTAAGATATGATTTAACTGTACCATTATGCATATATGTAGCATTAAATCCAAATGTAAAATTACCATTCAAAAGATATGAGATAGGAAAAGTATTCAGGGATGGGCCAGTATCAGTTGAGAGATACAGAGAGTTCTGGCAGTGCGATGCAGATATAGTAGGAAGTGCAAATATATTATCAGATGTAGAGACAATAAATTTAGGATTAAAGATATTTAATGAATTAAAACTAGATGTACAATTTAAAGTTAATAATAGAAAAATATTAGATTCAGTACTAGAATCAGCAGGAATACCAAAAGATAAAGAGACAACTTCTGTATTAATAATTGATAAATTAGAAAAAATAGGAATAGAAGGAGTAAAAAAAGAATTAAGAGAAGATAAATTAACAGATGTACAGATAGAGAAACTACTAAGATTAGTATCTGTTGAAGGGACTAATACTGAAAAATTAGAATTCTTGAAAACAAAATTAAACAATAAAGAGGGAATAAATGAAATGGAAGAACTAGTAAGATACATACCAGAAATATATTTTGATCCAAGCCTAGCAAGAGGATTATCATATTATACAGGAATAATATTTGAAGTTAAATTAAATAATTCAGATGTAAAATCAACAATAACATCTGGAGGAAGATATGATAATATAATAGGAAACTTCATAGGCAATAATCAAAAGTATCCAGCAATAGGAATAAGCTTTGGATTAGATAGAATAGAATTAGCAATAAAAGAGAGAAAAGTAGAGATTACTAAAGCATATGTGATACCAATAAAACAAACAGAGAAAGCAATGGAGATAGTAAAAGCACTAAGAGATAATGGGATAAACTCTGATTTAGACTTAATAGGCAGAAGTATATCTAAGAATTTAGAGTATGCAAACACATTAGGAATACCATATGCTGTAATAATAGGAGAGAATGAAATAAAAGAAAATAAATATACACTAAGAGATATGACAACAGGAAAAGAAGAAAAATTAAGTGTAAATGAATTAATAAAGAAATTAAAAAATGACAAATAAATGGAAATGTTCAGTATGCAGATATGTAATAGAAGCAGAAGAACCACCAGAAGAATGCCCTGAATGTCATGGAAAACAACATAAGTTCAAACCAATATGGAAATTATTAAAGAAAAGATGGAACTTTATTGATTAAAATGGAAGAACAAATCTATGAAGTAGATTGGGAAGATAATATCATAGGGATAAGAGACAGGAGTGAATTAAAACAAAGAATGTTTGTTCATAGAGTTTCTTTAGTAATACCAAAAACATTAGATAATAAATTTGTATTTTCTAGAAGATCAAAAGATAAACAACCATTTCCAGATGTATGGTGCTGCGCTATAGGAGGAAAAGTACAAGCAAATGAGAGTTATGAAGAAGCTGCATTAAGAGAAATGGTTGAGGAAGCGGGATTTCAAACAGGAATAGAAGATATAGCAACAATAAAATATGATGGAAAAACAAAAGAAATTCTTAAAGTCTTTACAACAAAAGAATCAGTAAAAATCTCTAATTTTATACCAAATGAAGAAACACAATATTTCAAAGATTTTACAATAGAAGAGATAAATAATATGATAAAATATAATCCAAATGATTTTGCACCAACATTCCTAGAAGTATTAAAAGAATTCAAGAAGAGCATTAATTAAACTTTCTATTATTAAGTTTTTATGAAAAGATATCATCCAGCAAGAATGCCATCCAGAGATAGAATGGAACGTAGAGATAAAGCACATGATATTGGAGGTATCTGGCGTCGTGATATAAATATAGATCCTTTGGTAATGAGGATACTAGATATAGAAAATGAATATTTAAGACCTGACTTATCCTATGTAGATAGACCAGTATTAGAAAAACTAAGAGAATTAAGAACAGATATAATAGATGAAAAAATATCAAAAAAAAATTATGAAAGATATAAAGAGGCTGCAGAAAATAAAATGCTTACAACAATATTAAAAACAGAAAATAGAACAATAAATTATTCCAATTACTAAATCTCTTTAATCTTAAACTCATCAAATTCAACATCCATAAAATCAGTACGAATACCAGCATAACCCTCACCAGAAATAGTTGAGTTGCCTTTAGAGCCATCATCCTTGACAGCAAGAACCATAACCCACTTACTAGACCTATCTTTATCAACAAACAATTTAATCAAAACAGAACCATCAGAGTAAGATGTAGTTTCACTCTTAACACCAATCCATTGCTCTTTAGGAAGAAGAATAGGATTATCTATCCTGTCATATTCTCCATCAAATATTTTTTTAGTGGTCAAGGTATAATAAGTTCCATTTATTTTTTTCTTAATAACAGCATAACCATCAACACGAACACCAGCATAATAAAGATTATCACCATCCTTATAATGAATAAAAAACAATAAACCATTAGAAACTGTCCTGTGAGGACTAGAACTTAAATGATAATCATCAATCCTGAAATAAGCACTTTGTTCGAAATTATCAAACTTATCTCTAGTAACTAGACGGAAAATATTCTGAGGATGATAACCATTATCAGTGTCTTCCGGATTAGAGATAAAATAAGCAATCCTCCACCTAGAATTCTCAGGAAGCTCACCATGGACAGTACTCCCAATACCACCAGAGTTATAAAAATAAGCTCCAGAATTCACCCAGAGATTCTTGCTGGAACTCTTATATATAGAGCCAGTCTCCTGAAGAGTATAATTGGGCTTGCTGTTAGATGTGACATACATAATACACCCTATAAAGAATATAATAATAAAAAAAAGCAAAAACTTTTTCATCAAGCCTCCTATGAAGAGTCGATCTGTTCTACAATCACTTCCCTAACAATAAGCTGTGCATCATTCACAGTATCCCATGTCTTGAAACCAACAGCACCATTCTTAATCTCATTGTTAAGATTTGCAGCTTCAATTATCTTCTCACCATTAACTGAGCACTCAACATTGTTGTTATTAACAGCAACACCAAGCTCTGAATTAAGATGAGGGATATAAGAGTCACTCCTTACCTCTGCAATGACAGTTGTGTTCCCATTATTATATTCTCTAATCCTTACAACCTTCTGTGCGAAGTCACAACTTACATAATTTGTATCATCCTTAAACCTAGCTATAAGGCTGACTGTCTCTCCCCTGAAAGGTTCAATTTTTGCCTTGAATGTATAATCCTTGAATAAGTAAGAACCGTCAAGGAAAACAAAGGTGCTGTTAGATGAGAGAGGCTTCAAAACCATAAGATTATTTCCAATAGCCCTATCACCAGATACAGATATCCAACCCTTATTATAATCAAAGTTATCACTGAAAGGAAGATCCTTAGCATGAGAGTTCTTCAAGATATCAATCAAGTCCTTACCATCCCATGAAGGCTGCACAGTAATTCTCTTGAAAGCTTTCTCATGTGCATCAACAGGATAATTATCTGTAGCTCCCTTATTAGCCCACACCTGGTAGAAAATACCATCAGGATAAACCCTCAGAGCAGTAGGAAGCACATAATCCTTAGCACCAGGATGATTTATAGATATCTGTCCGAAATCACCAAATGGGAAAGCAAAACTATTAACTTTTAAATTAAAAGCCTGCTCAAGAGAACCCTTAGTAGCTGATAACTCATGATAAATCCTTTTTTCAAATTCCTCATCAGTCTCTAACCTCTGAAGATCATCAGACCATATCTTATCACTCATGAAATGACCTCTTCTTCCTGATAGATCAATATTAATCAAATCATGAGATCCATTAGCATGAGCCTGGATCTCCCACCTGCCAGTATCAATCATATCATTAACTTCATCCTTAGATAAATAATAATTACTGCCAGCACCAGTAGACTGTTTAGATATCAAGAATATAACAGCATTATAATCAAGAGCTCTAAATAAAGGATCTGATTTATAATAACTTGATTTAATACCATCATCAAAAGTTATCAATACAGATTTGTCAGGAAGTGGCTTTTCATTACGCATAAAAGCATAAAACTCCTCAAGTGTTACAGTAGTATAACCAGCTTCTTTAAGAGATACCATCTGTTCAGCAAAATTATCAATGAGTATATCATTCTTGTATGGAGTATTAGCAATACCATGATAATTAAGAACAGGAACAGATTTAGCATAATCATTATTATTAGCATCAGCAAGATTTATTTTTGTATCCTTAAACAATGTTACCTTATACTTCAGATAATCAAGATTCATCCTAATTGAATTCTCTGAACCTCTCACAGTATAAGAGTATAATTCTGGATAGTAATATTTAGCAAACACAATAGTAAATATCACTAACACAAAAAATATAAATAAAATCTCAATTTTGTTTTTCATCTCAACCTCTCACCCAGATGTTTTTCTTAATAGTAACAATTGAATAAAATATAAGCCAGCAATAAATCAAAGATGATAAAAGGCTCATTATAGGCCTATATATCCACCTATTACAATTTTTGTTCTCTAATTTATATGCAATACCAAACATCAACCCAACGAATGTAATACCTGCAAGATATAATATAGCAGAGTATACATTACCCTGAAGAGGGAGATATACCAAGTGTCTGAATGCTATAAAAGGACCTGCTAATACAAATAAAATGTGAAGATAATATCCAGCAGCAGGAAGAATAGGCTTTCTCCAGTAGAATTTTCCTGTGAAAAAAATATTTCTTATAAAACTTTTCTTCCACCTAATCTGCTGAAGACACATCTTCTTGAAAGTTTCAGGGACAACAGTCCATGCCTTAGCTGATTTACAATAAACAATCTTCCAGTCCTTAAGAGGATAATCAACAGAAAGGAAAGGTGAACCAGCATATTTCTTTTTAAGTTTATTACCAATGGCTTTACTGCCTAAGACGAAACCTGTAAGAGTCCTATCTGTAGCAAACCTAAATTCCTGACCTAAAAATTTATCATGCTCCCAAGCAGGAATAAAATTAAAAATTGCTTCTCTTCTAAAAACAGCAAGAGGACCAGATACACATGTAACTGCACCATAAACACTCTCGAAAGCTTTTCTTATAGAATATTGTCCTTCATACCAAGAATCCTGAACTTTAGTCCATATATTTTTCTCAGCATTTAAAACTCTACAATGACCAGATACAGCGCCAATCAAAGGATCAACACCAAAAACATCAACAATTTTTTCTAAAGCATCAGGAGCCCAGACAGAATCACTATCTGAAAAAGCAAAAATTTCTCCTTTAGCTTTCAACATACCCTGAGCAAGAGCTTTTTTCTTACCAACATTTTCTTTTAAATGAATCACATTAATCAAACCTTTCTTAGCATACTTATCAAGAACTTCCTTAGTATTATCAGTAGAAGCATCATTTATTATAATTATTTCTTTATTCTTATAAGTCTGGTTAATCATAGATAAAATACACTGCTCAATAATTTTTTCTTCATTCCTGACAGCAACAAGACATGATACAGAATATTTTTTTCTTTTTTCAGAAGGGATATCCTGAGCTAAAATGTAAGGATCTTTGTATTTTGTAAATGTTACCCCAAAAGTTATCAGTCCTATAAATGTAACAAGAATACCATATAAATAAAGAGGTGCATTAGGAGAACTTGCTATGAAAACTTTACCTATCAATACAGCCAATATACCGAATATTATTATTAATGTTAATATATGCCATGTCAAGATATTCTTTTTCATTTTTGATCCTCCAATTATAAGAATATTATATGTAAACCAAAGTAAGTCTCTACTTTATTTATAAACAGACTATATTTGATATATAGCCATATTTACCTTCTATCTTCTACTAACACCTCAGTAGCCATCATCTTAGTGCTAGAAGTATTAGAAGCTGCAGTCTTCAAACCAATACCACCAGAGAAAAGATTGGAATTTTTAATCACAGCATTCAATACAGGTTTGTCATCAACCATGCAGAATATTTTATTATTCCAAACCCTAGCAGTATAAGTATGTTCAGCATCAACATCAAAACCATCTATTAATGTAGAGTTAGATAATGCGAAGCTTCCTTTATTTACTTCGAAAACTCTTACTTTATCATCTGAATAATCACAGCTTACATAATTTGCTTTATCCTTCATCCTTGTCATCAAAGTTAAAGTCTCACCATCATAATAATGAACTTTCACAGTATAAAAATAATCTTTCCAAAATAAAGTACCATCAAGGAATGCTGCTCCTTTCTGAGATGGATCAGGGTTTGCTAAGATTAATTCGCTATTTTTCAAAGACATATCTCCTGAAATAGTAAACCAACCATTATTTCTCTTGAATCTATCATTATAAGGGAGAGTTTTTTCTCTACCAGAAGCAATAGCGTTCAAGACATCTCTAGCTTTCCATTCAGGAAGAACAGTTATTCTTTTCATCATAAACTTATTAGTATTAGGGAAATTGTAACTGTAACCTTCTCCTGAAAATGTCTGATAGAAAACATGGTCATAATTTTCATGACTAAGATCATCAATTACACTTTTAGCTTCAGGATAGTTTGTAATTTTTTGTCCATACTGACCGTAAGGGTATGCAAAACTGTTAATTCTAACTGAAAAATTATTTTCAAGATCTGCCTTAGCATTTATTAATTCATTATTAATTCTGGATCTATATTCACCATTATATTCTATCCTTGATTTATTAGCATTCCATAATTTACTTGTAAGGAAAGGACCTGTTTTACCATCACCATCTATAATACTATAAGTATGAGAGTCTTTAGCATGAGCTTCAATCTCCCATCTACCAGAAGACAACATTTCCTTAATAATACTACTATTCATATAAGAGAAAGCTGCTGATGTCCTGCCTCTTGTAGAATATTTAGATATCAAAAACATTACAGCATTGAAACCATATTCTCTAAGAACAGGATCAGCATTAACATAACTCTCCTTTTTTCCATCATCAAATGTTATAAGTATTGATTTGTCAGGAATATCTTTTTCACCTTTTACATATTCACTTAAATCCTCAATAGTAACAGTAGTAAAACCTTCTTCATGAAGAGCTGACATTTGTTCTCTAAAATTTTCTAAAGTAATCTGACTACTTTCCGGGTTTTCTTTAACTATACCATGATATAATAATACAGGAACACCCTTAGCTGATGATCCTTTAGGTGCTATTGAAATATTCAATACAGCATCCTGACCATTCTCAACTGGATCAAGATCAAAAACAATAGGGGTTTCAGATGAAGATGTACTATTTTCAGAATCACTAAATGTTATGGTATTATTATCTAGTGTAGTTGTTTCATTTAATTGAATATTAGATGTAGTGTTTACATTTATATTTGAAGATGTATCTTGAGAAGATGAACTACTAGATGAAGATCCTGAAGAACCGCCAGAAGATCCACCTGATGAACTAGATGAACTTCCAGAAGATGAAGCAGGTGTTGTAGATATAGTTGAAACATTTGATTTAGAAATCACTTTTGTAGTTTTTGGAGTGGTTTTAGGCTGACTAAAAGACTGAACATTTTGTGGAGATTCTTGTACACTAGAATCAAGAACAGCATTACCTGTTGCATCACTTAATTCAAAGTCTTCCAATGAATCAGACATAGAAGCTGATAAAAAGTATACACCTGCACCGAACAAAGCTAACATGCTTAATATTAAAATAAAAACGTTTTTCATTTTTTACCCCCCACAAAGTATTATATTTAAGAACGTAGAATTACAATTGATTTTTATATATAAAAAGTACATTCATATAAAGCATATATTTTATAGTAACTTGTCCATCCAGATGTAAACATGACCTTTAACTAAACCTTTCTTTCCAAAAAAATCAACAATACCAGATTCGCTGTTAGCCCAAGAATAAAGATTAGTAACACCAAGTCTAATTAATTTCTCAACACATTCATCAAACAAGACAGAAGCAACACCCTTATTCCTAAAATTAGGATGGACAACAAGATAATTAATAGAACCCCATTTCTTAGGATATCTCATCTTAATATCAGTAGCTTCAGCATAAATAAAACCAGCTAATTTATTCTTTTCTTCAGCTAACAAAAAAATACCATACTTATATTTAATACAGAACTTAAATTCTTCAGGATCAATAAAAACATTAGTATTACTAACTTTAAGCTCAGGAGTATCTAGACCTAACTGATAAAGTTTTTCAAAATCTTTCAATCTTGCTTTACGAAATCTCATGAGAATAGATTAAGAGAGATTTATTTATAAAACTATTATGGAATAAACAAATAGAGTATATAACAAATATTTTAAAACAATAAAACAATAAATAGCAATGAAAATATTATTTCTAATAATACTAATTGTGATATTAAATATTAATATTGTATTAGGATGCACTTGCATAGAAGAGAGTTTCATACATTCTTATAATAGGATAAGTACAATATTTACAGGAAAAGTTGAGACAATAAAAATACCAAAAGACTCAATAGGATTAGCTGAAATAAGATTATCAGTAAAAGAATACTGGAAACAGGAGACAAAAAAAGAGATAACAGTATATACATCAATAGAAGAATGCGGATATAATTTTAATAAAGATAAAGAATATCTAGTATATGCTGATAAAGTAAATAAAAAACTAACTGTGAGCTTATGCGGAAGAACAAAAGAACTAGAAGAATCAAAAGAAGACCTGTATTTATTAGATAAAGGAACAAAACCAACAGCAGAAGCAGTAACAACAGAGATCAAAAAAGAATGGGCAGCAGCAGGAATATTAATAATAGTATTAATACTAATGTACATAGTACTAAATATAAATAAAACAAAGCTTAGGTAATTTTATAAAGTATTACTAGATGATAAAAATAACGCCGTCATCGCCTAATCTGGTATGGCACAAATTCTCTGAATAAGGGAAGTGTTAGCCTGGAAAACATACCAATAAGCTTGACCCGCAAGGGTATCCCGGTTCAAAATTGAATCTTTTTAGAAAAAAGCTTCGGCAAAAACTAAGAAGAAAATGAAAGTCCGGGTGACGGCGAATTACTTTCAGTACGTGTCCCAATTGGTTGAACTAAAAATAATAAAACGCCAACATTTAGTATTTATTCAAAAATTTAATAACATATAAAAAAGTCTTTGAAGAAAAATGGAGATAAATTAATCATTTAAAGAAAACATTTTAGATTTATAATTTTTATTATACTATCACTATTCTCTATATACTACAAATAGTATTTTTATAAATAAAGCATTCACTATACTAAGTTCTATACTTGGAGGTATCACTATGAATCCAAATTTAATCTCATATAGTCAAAGATATGCAAAGTTGTTTACTATAACAATACTTATGATAATACTATCTACATTTTCTGCTATATCAACTTCTGCAATAGCAATAGGAGAATGGAAACTAAATGAAAATACAGGAAGAATAGCACATGACAGGATAAACGATAATGATGGAATGTTAATAGGATCAACAAGCTGGGGAAGTGGAAATAATGCTGATAGAGGATCATACTTAAATTTTGATGGAACAAATTCTTATGTAAAAATAAACAATTCAAATAATTATAATGACTTAACACAGGCAACATGGAATATCTGGGTAAAACAAGTTTCATACAAAGCAAATGCAGGACTAATAAGCAAGTATAACACAAATAATAACCAAAGATCATTCATAATAAGAACAGCACTAACAGATGGAATAACAGTAGTATTATCACCAGATGGACAGAATCTAACAACATATAGTTCAACATCAAACAATCATTGCGGGATAAGAAAAAATGATGAATGGACAATGATAACAATAGTATATACTGGAAACAAAATAGAATACTACAGAAACGGAATAAAATGCGATGAAGATATTACAAGCATAAGAAAAATAGCAGATACAAATTCACCATTAATAATAGGTACAGGAAACAATGTTTATTTCAAAGGAGCAACAGATGAAATAGTATTCTATAATACAGCATTAGACAGAGATGAAGTCTATAGATTATATAATAAAAATGCAACAACAGCACCATCAATAAAGATAGATGGAAGAACAGGAAATATAAAAACAGAACCAAAAAAATTAACTGAGTTTGATACAGCAACATGGAATATGTGGTTAAAACAGGATGATTATGTAGACAGAGCAGGAGTAATAGGAAAATATGAGAGCACAGCAGGAAAAAGGTCATTCCTGATAAGAAGCGTGCTAAATGATGGAATATCAGTAATATTATCAAAAGATGGGACAACATCATCAACACATACAACATTATCAAGCAAACATTGTGGATTAAGAAACAATGAATGGACAATGATAACAATAGTATATACTGGAAACAAAATAGAATACTACAGAAACGGAATAAAATGCGATGAAGATACAACAGCAGTAAATAAAATCTATGATTCACAAACACCAATAAACTTTGGAGGGGCAAATAAAATATCATTCAATGGAAAGATTGATGATTACAAAATATATGAAGAACCGTTAACATCATCACAGATAAAAATATTATATGATGAAAGTGAACATGGAAAAAATCTAGGACAGTCAATAACAACGTTGTTATATCATCAAATAGAAGACAATGCAAATGCGGCTGACAAAGTAAAACCTATAGAATTTGAGAAACAGATGCAATACCTGAACAGCACAGGATTTACAACAATCAAAGTTGAAGATTATAACAAATGGAAAAAGAATGAGATAGAAATACCAAAAAAATCAATACTAATAACATTTGATGATGGGTGGAGATCAGTATATGAAAAAGCATATCCGATAATGAAAAAATATGGATTAATAGGAACACAGTTTGTGATAGGAGATTATGCAAATGAGGAAAGCGGAGTTCCAAGTTATAGTGACTGGAATGAACTAAAAACAATGCAGGACAATGGATGGAATATGGAAGCACACGGAATGCAGCATACAAAGATGCTAAGCTTAAGTGAAAGTGAATTCAGAGAACAATTAACAGGAATAAAAACAGAGGTAAGAGATAACTTAGGAACAACACCAAAATCATTTGTATTCCCATTCCATAATGCAAATAGTGAATATACAAGGATATGCGGGGAATATTATGACTTATGCTGGACAAGAGGGAGAGATGCAACATCACCCGAATATGTATATAAATCATCTGATGGGCATGCATATGCAGGATTAAACAGGATAACAATAGCAAACAACACATCACTAGAATTGTTCAAAGATATACTAGGAAGGCAAACAGATATAGTTGGAGAATGGGAGATGAATGAGGGAACAGGAACAACAACAGAAGATACTTCAACAAAACATAATGATGGAACATTAAATAGCGGGGCAAGCTGGACTTAAATTTTTATTTTTTTATTTTAAAATAGAAAAGTTAATTAACAAAGAATTTTCTTAAAAATAATCATAAAAAAGAAGTGAAAATAATGACAAGGATAGAATCACCATCAAGCATATCAACATATAATTCATGTCCGAGAAAATATTATTACAGCTATAAAATTGATTTACCTAAAAAAGAGAATATATCAACAATAACAGGAAAATCAGTACATTCTGCACTAGAGAATTTCTATAAGATAGATATAGATAAAGTAGATGCAAAAGATTATGTGAGAGATCTAAAACAAAGAATACTAGGGTTATTCAATGATGCATGGGTAAAAAACTTACAAGAATTAATAAAACTAGAAAATGAGAAAGAGGTAATAAGAGAGTATTATGAGAGATGCATGTACATGCTGAATAATTTCTTTGAAGATTATATGATGACATTACAAAGGGAGATGGAAAAATATCCATTGATTGAGGCTTTTAACAGATTAAAACCAATGACAGAAGTCTATATGTTCTCAGAAAAACATAATGTAAGAGGATATCTAGATGTGTTAATGAATTATGAGGGAGATGTCTATATTATGGATTATAAAACATCTAGTAAGGATGAAATATCAAATGATTATCAATTACAATTAGTAATATATGCATTGATGTACAAAGAGAAACATAACAGATTACCTACTAAAATAGGAATACACTTCTTAAGACATGGGACAAAAAAATATCTTAATGTCACAGATGGATTATTGGAAATGGCAGAAAAAGAATGCCAGGTAATAAGAGTAAATACACAGAGTGATAGTATAGCAGACTATCCGAAAAATCCAGGACCATTCTGCAAATGGAGAGATGGACAGTGTAGTTTTTATGATATGTGCTTTGGAGTGCAGAAATTAAATAGTTTTATAGAAGTACAAGAAGTAAAGAATAATTAATTCTCAGCAGCACAAGCTCTAGTACATTGCAAACCACAACATGAACCAATTTCACCTAGAGTAGCACCACGAGGACATTTACTTCTTCTCTTCTGATTTGAGTAACTTGAATTGATATTATAAGTATTTGAAGAACTTGTATTATAACTATTATTCTGAGTTGAATATTCCATATTAATGCTCTCCAGGAACAAAACATATATCACATTTACTTGTTAAATTCTTGTCCATCAACATATGAACCTGGCAGGTAACATTCTCTTTCTTAGCAACAGTAATCAGATATTGGATTTCACGAATAGTATCCATAGGAGTCTTTATCTTAGATGCTGAATTTGAAACTTCTAATTTTACTTTATCAGAAAAAACAATATCCTTAGCTCTCTTAGAATTAAGATATTGATTAATAGCGGATTTTGTAATACCCATCCTTTTAGCAATTTCAGTTTGATTCAGACCAAGATCTTTCATAGCAAAAGCTAATTGTTTCCTAATAGCAGGAATGATATACCAAACTTCAATCTCTTGAGGCATTTCCATAATATAAATAATGAGGATAATGTTTATATAGTTAACGCTGTTAACTCAAAAAGCTTATTAATTGAAAATAAAAGGATATTCTATGGATTGGAAAGAGTTCTATAAAAAAGTAGATGAGTTAATGAGTCCATCCAAAAATAGAGATATAATATTAAGTGTGATAATGAAATATCATGTTAATTCTCGTAAAGCTTTAATGCAAAGGCTTATCCCATTTACTATAGGAATAGGGAACTTCAGAGATTATTCTACAAATCAAATTGAAACAGCACGTAAAAAATTCCAGGAAGAATGTTATAGCATTGATGAAAAAAGCGCTGGATTTAACGTAGTAATAAATTTTACAAAAAAAAGAATTTTTAATACAGGAGATGTAATAACAGCTACTGCTTCAAGCGACACTAAAAAAAGAAATTTAAAATTTAGATGGCGTTTTTATAATACCGAAGGAGAGACACCATCCTTAGAGGCTGAAGGTGAAAAATTTATTTGTCCTATAACAACTAAAACAACTAGAGGGTATTATGTACTTAGTGTGGATTTAGTTGATAAAGAATACCAGGTATATGGTAGTAAGAATATAAAAAATATCCTTATAGATTAATCTTCTATACCTAACATAAGTTTAACTTCTTGACTAGGTTTCCAGACTGGTTCAAAAACCAAATCAATCTCAACCTCTTTAACACCAACAGCCAATATTTTATTTTTAACTTCAGCTAACAAAGCAGGACCATAAGGACACATAGGAGATGTAAAAGTCATCTTGATAAGAACTGAATCATCCTTAATAGTAATATCATAAATCAAACCTAAAGTATGAATATCCATACCAATCTCAGGATCATTAACAGATTTCAAAACTTCAACAATTTTTTCTTTAGTTATCATAGACTTCATCCTCCATAGATTTACCAAGATAAGAATATAAAGAATACTTAAAAACTTTAAAACATAATAAAGCACATTTTAATCTAATACCAGATAATTCAATACCCAACATTTTTAAAACATCATCTCTAGAAATATTTTTAGCTTCATCAATAGTTTTATTTTTAATAAATTCAGTAAGCATAGAAGCAGAAGCCTGAGAGATAATACAACCATCACCACTAAACTTTATATCCTCAATTTTATTGTTAATAATTTTTAAATCAACCTGAATAACATCACCACAAGATGGATTAGAATCTTTAAATGAAGAGGTAGGATTATCAATAATACCCTTATTCCTAGGATTTTTCCAGTAATCTAAAATAATCTCCTGATACATATCTGAAGAACTCATTTAGAACCTCCATTGAATAACTTAATAATTTTTAATAAAACTTTAATAAAATAATCAATTTCCTCTTTATTATTGTATAAATAAAAACTAATTCTAGCAGATGCAGGAATTTCTAACTTAACGTGAAGAGGCATGACACAATGATGGCCTGCACGAACAGCAATACCATGCTCATCTAAAATAGTTGAGAGATCATGAGGATGAATCAGTCTATCAGAATCATCAAAAATATTAAAAGCAATCAAGGAAGATCTTTTAGATAAATCCATAGGACCATAAATCTTAACATTCTTAATCTTAGAAAGTTTAGAGAAAGCGTACTCAACTAATTCTTTATCATGAGAGAAAATATTATCCATACCAACATCATTCAAATAATCAATAGCATTAGAGAAAGCAATAACATCAGCAATATTAGGAGTGCCAGCCTCAAACTTATGAGGAATATCAGCAGGAATAAATTTATCAAAATAAACTTCCTTAATCATATCACCACCACCAAATAAAGGATTCATGGAATTCAATAAATCTTTTTTACCATAAAGAACACCAACACCTGTAGGACCTAACATCTTATGAGAAGAAAAAGCTAAAAAGTCACAATCCAAATCCTGAACATCAATTTTCATATGAGGAACAGACTGAGCAGCATCAACTAAAACTGGAACATTAAAAGAATGAGCTAAATCAATAAGTTCCTTAGCTGGATTAATAGTTCCCAAGAAATTTGATATGTGAGTAAAAGAGAAAAATTTAGGTTTTCTAGATAATAATTCTTTAGCTTTTTTTATATCCAACAAACCATCATCATTAACTGGAATATATTCTATCTTAGCATTCTTTTCTTTAGCAATAATCTGCCATGAAACAAGATTAGCATGATGCTCCATTTCTGTTAATAAAATAGTATCATTAGATTTCAATAAAGGCTTAACAAAAGAGTGAGCAACAAGATTAATAGCTTCAGTAGTGTTCCTTACAAAAATTATCTGTTTAGGATTATTAGAATTAATAAACTGAGAGACTTTTTTTCTAGAATCTTCATACATACGAGTAGATTCATCGCCTAAAGTGTGAATACCACGATTAATATTTGCGTTATGTTTTTTATAAAAATCAGAAATAGAATTAATAACAGACAAAGGTTTCTGACTAGACGCACCAGAGTCTAAATAAACTAATTTCTTATTATTAATCTTCCTTTTTAAAATTGGAAAATCTTTTCTTAAATCATCAAAATTTTTCATTTTAACCTACAGAATCTTTCATCTCAAGTTCTATCAATTTATTAAACTCTAAAGCATACTCTAATGGAAGTTCTTTAGTAAATTGTTTAAAGAAACCACCAACAATCAAAGATACAGCATCATTCTCAGATAAACCACGAGACATCAGATAAAATAACTGATCTTCACCAACTTTACCAACAGTAGCTTCATGACCAACTTGAACATCTTCCTCATTAATTTTTAAAGAAGGGATAGTATCTGATTTAGATTCTTTATTAATCATAAGAGCATCACATTTCATAAAAGACTTAGAATTATAAGCACCTTTCATAATCTGAACTAAACCTCTAAAAACAGTTTTACCTGAACCTTTACTAATAGATTTAGATAAAATAGTAGATGAAGTATTAGGAGCAAAATGAATTGCTTTAGAACCTGCATCCTGAATCTGACCAGAGTTAGCAAAAGCAACTGATAAAATATTAGCCTTAGCATACTCTCCTTTAAGATAAACAGAAGGATATTTCATAGTAATAGCAGAACCAATATTAGCATCAAGCCATTCAACATAAGAATTCTCGTAAGCATGAGCTCTTTTGGTAACTAAGTTATAAACATTATCAGACCAATTCTGTAAAGTAGTATATCTAACTCTTGAATCTTTCAAAGCTATTACTTCAACAACTGCTGAGTGCAAAGAATCAGAAGAGTAACTAGCTGCAGAACAACCTTCAATATAATGTACTTCTGCACCTTCATCAACAATAATCAAAGTCCTTTCAAACTGACCAACATTCTGAGCGTTAATTCTGAAATAAGCTTGTAATGGAAGATCTATCTTAACATTCTTAGGAACATAGACAAAAGAACCACCAGACCAAACTGCTGTATTCAAGGCTGCGAACTTATTATCAGACATAGGAACAACAGTACCAAAATATTTTTTTAATAATTCAGGATGTTCTTTCAATGCAGTATCTGTATCACAGAAAATAACGCCTTTAGCTGTTAAATCATCTCTTAATTTATGATAAGCAGTAGTTGATTCCATCATAGCACCTGCACCTGCCAAAAATTTTCTTTCAGATTCAGGAATACCTAATTTCTCAAAAGTTTTTTTTACTTTATCAGGAACATCGTCCCAGTTATTAGCAACTTTTTCATTTGGAGATATAAAATAAGTGATACTATTAAAATCAATATGAGATAAATCAGGACCCCAATTCTGCATAGGCCTCTTACAGAATTCTTCAAAAGCTTTCAATCTAATCTTAAGCATCCATTCTGGTTCGTTCTTAATCTTTGAAATCCTTTCAACAACTTCTCTGCTTAAACCATTTGCAAACTTTTCCAGGTAGATAATATCTTCTCTGAAATCATATTGTTTTTTATTTATATCCAAAAAACTGCTTTTATTTTCCATTTTCTTTTATTATCTCCTCATAACCTTTATTTTCTATAACTTCAGCAAGATTATAATCACCTGATAAGATTATTTTACCATTATGAATGATATGAACAAAATCTGGTTTAACATAAGTCAGTAATCTGTTATAATGTGTAATCAATAATACTGCAGTATTCTTTTTTCTTGAATTATTAATACCCTGAGCAATTAATTTTAAAGCATCAACATCAGCACCAGAATCTGGCTCATCAAGAATAGCTAATTTAGGTTCTAGAACTGCCATCTGCAATATTTCGTTCTTCTTTTTTTCTCCACCAGAAAAACCTTCATTTAAAGATCTCTTAATAAAAGAATCATCGATATTTAATTCATTCATCTTTGATTTAATCATATTAAAAAATTCAACATAATTCATATCAGATTTATGAGCTTGTTTCATGAACTGAGTCAATGTAACTCCTGAAATCTCTGAAGGATATTGGAAACCTAAGAATATACCTAGTTTTGCTCTCTCATCTACTTTCAAAGAATTTATTTCTTTATCATTAAAATTTAAAGAACCGTTTATTATAGTATATTTTGGATGACCCATTATTGAATAAGCTAAAGTTGATTTTCCTGAACCATTAGGACCCATCAAGACATGAACTTCACCCTCATTTATTTTTAGGTTAATACCATTAAGTATAGACTTATCAGCTGTCTTTACATGCAGATCTTTAATTTCAAATAGATTCATGATATAGATAATAGCGACGATATTTATAAAGTTAACTATTGTGAACAATTAGATTTAGATTAATAATCTCTATATAGTAGTGACAAAGAAAAGACTTATAAATTGATGTATGATTTTCTATATCATGATAAAATCAACAGAATTCAATAAAGAACAATTTGGTGCTGAACCAGAAGAAATAAGTGATAGAGTATGCTCCCTAATCACAAAAATAGATAATAGAGTCTATGAATACAATCAGGATGAAAGATTCAAAAATCCTGCAACAGTAGAAAAAACACCTTTGAGAACCTCTTATGAAGGTCCTGAATTAATTGGAAACCCTTATTTAATACAAATATGTTATGAGAGGGGACAGGGCAATTCAACAGACATTATATCTATTTATTATTATCCAAACCCAGAATTTACATTACAAAATCTGCTACCAGAAATGCAAAAAATTACAAGAAAAGAATGGAGAGATATAGAAACAGCAATAGATCTAAATCAAGGATTATATCAGATTGATGAATTAGCAATTTCAAACAATCCAGATGATATATTAAGATTATTATCCAGCCAATTAGAAGGAATAGCAAGATCAAGACAATAGTATTATTATCCCCAAGTTACAAAAATTTAAATAATCTTTTATCAATAAATAACCATGATAAGTGAAAAGCAAAAACAAATCCTAAGAGTATTATTAGGAGATGAGGAAGGATTCAAGCTAGGAGAGGTAGCAAGAATACTAAATATAGAAGCATCACAAATACAAGAGACAATAAAATTATTAGAGAGAGAAAAAATAGTAGTTGAGGATAAACAAAAATACAGAATAAACTGGGAAAATAAAAAAGCAGAGGAAATGTGCGAATTCTTATTAATAGATCTAGAAAAAAAACCAGAACTAAACAAAGATGAAGAAAAAAATGATGTAACGAGAGTAATAGAACAGGAAATAAAAGATGGAAAAATAATAGAGCAGGAAAAAGCGCCTGAAATAACAACATATGGAATACACAACCAAGCAACAAGTACAACAGGATCAATATATCAAACTGCAAATATAGAACAAGGAAATGCAGCACCATACCAGACAAATACTAATACAATAAATAATACAAACAGCTTTTATAATAATGGAAATCAGGTAAACAATGTATTAGGAATGTATGCAAACCCTCAGTCAAACAATTCATTATACGGATCAAGCCAGGGAACAACACCAGGACAATATGGAAGCTCAGGAGCAGCAAACCCTGGAAGCATAGAGGCAACAGTATCAAAAACAGTAGGAAGCTATAGTTATGCACAACATACAGCACACCAAAATACAGGAAATGTATCAGGATGCAGATATTGCGGGACAGTAATATAAAATTATTTACCTGTCAGAATCCTTGTGAAGAAATTGATGTAATCTAGTCTATAAATGAGATATACAAAAACGATACTAAAACCGAACATAACAAGCAATAATAAAATCTTTACATAAAAGTTCATCTTAAGCCATCTAGTCTGTTCTCTGGTAGCATGATAATTCTTTAATTGAAGTTCTTCAGAATAGGATATATTATATTTTTCACCATTCTTAGGATCAGTATAGGTTATAGATTTCTTTTCAGGCATAAGATTCTGATAAAATCATAATATATAAAGATTATTATAGAGAAAATTATATTTTAAACAACTTTATAAATTACCAAAAACAAAACAAAATCATGTTTGAATGGTTGAAAAAAATATTCAGAGATGAAAGAGATGTGAAGATATTCTATCAAAAAATAAGATTAACATATGATGAAATAGCAATAATAAAAAATTTCTATAAAGTAAGAAGCCCTAAAATAAAAGCAATATTAGCAGACCTAATAATTGATACATGGATAATAAGAGATGAGTATGAAAAATTATTGATATCACGTATAGACTGGAAAACACTTGAAGACATAGATGATGAAAAATATAATAGAAAGGTAAGAGTAAAATTATCAGAACTAAAAGGCAGAGTTGACAGAGTAATCAAACTTACAAAAGAACTTGATTCTCAAATAGAGTTATCATTATTATCCAAAGCCATCAAAGATTACTTAGAAGATTCAATATACAAAATATTTCCAGATATAAGAACTGCAACAGGATTAAAGATTATTAAATAAACTTTTTGAATCTCTCTTCTTTAATCAATAAAATATAACAATAAATTAGAACAATCAATGAATAATTAATAATCATGAAATACTTATTAGACCAAGAAATACCACTAATAGTTAAATTACTAATAGGCCATAAGAAAGGTGTAGGAAAAAAATCAGTAGTGTGACTAGGAATATCAATCACTATATGCAAACCCCAACCAAGCACAGGCCAGGCAATCTTTCTTAAGATGATATAGATAACAATTAAAGTTACTAAGAATATTATGAAACTGTGAGTAATATTGTAAGCTATTAATGTATAACCAGGGAAAATAGAATAGTCCTTCTGGAATTGTATATTATTAAAAAACATATAAAAGAAGAAAGGAACAAAAGCAACCAAATCAGGCAAAACACCGAAGATAGCGCCACTAATAGCGTGTTTTTTCTTGTTAAAAATCCTGAAGAGAGCATAAGTCCATAAAGCATGTGCGAAAATATCCATGACAGCAATGATATATTCTATTATAAAAATGTTATTGTATATTTAATATTCAGAGTATTATAACTGATAAATGTTTAAATAGCAACTAGAAAAACTTTTTATAAGGCAATTGAAATGAAACTATTTTAGGGCAGTATAGAAAAAACTATATTGCTCTAAGAATTTTTATGAAGATTATACCATGAGGCAATTAGAGAGTTATAATCTAATATCCCTTTACCACTATTAACTGAGATTATAGGTTTATAACCCCTAGAGACAATAGCACTTTCATAAATCTTTATTATTTTAAAAATATCTGTTTCCAATAACACAGGATTACCAGTTGAGATCATAGTATAATTAACATGAAATCCTATCTTATATGCCCTTTTATACAGAGTTGTTACTTCATTTAGAATTGCTATTTTATTCAGAGTTATCATTTCATCCATTTCATCAGTTAGTCCTTCTCTATCTTTAAGTTTATCAAATTCGATGTACTTATTCCATATATCCATAAATTCCTCTGCTTCAGTTTTAGCAAGATTATAAAACCTTAAGAATTCAGCATCCGTGAAACGTATCTTATTCATCAGAGTATTTTCAGCAAAGACAGCATAACCCTCGGATAATGTTGCAACTAAAAAAGTCCTAAAATAATATCTCGAGTCATCATGAACTTTAATATCTTTAATAGCTTTGCTGACCCTTGCATTAACTTTTCTCTGGATTATTACAAACTCCATAGTCTTATAATGAGTCAATTCATGTCCAATTATATGAAAAAGTTTTTTCTTACTATCTAATGAAATTGCATTAATATGAATTTTAGGAAATTTTTCAGAGGTTTCAATAAAAGCATCTGCTATTTTTCCGAGATGAGACATAGGTTTTTTAAAATCTTCAATATAGAAAACAACCTTAGGAATATTCTTAGCTATAAGCACCTTATCCCAAAATTCTAGAATTACTTCTCTAATGAGTTTAACATTAGTATTTTCACTTCTGATTATTATTATAACCTTCCTTCCTTTTATGTCATATTTTTCTTTTTTTGAGAAAATATAATTTAACCAACTCATTTTATTATTTTAAATGTTCATGAATATATTAAACTGCCTACCCAAAGGTATATAAATATTTAACTACTATTTAGTAATAGTAAAATGAATAATAAAAGATTGAAGGCAGAACATGTAGAACACCTATATGGAGTTCCCAGAAATGAACGAAGATTATTAAGAGAAATATTAAACACTACTGCTCTTTATGCAAATAGAAAAGTTGTGGACATAAGAGGATTAAAGACTCCAGAACCTGGATTAATATTTGGCTGCACTACAGAAGCAGAAAATTATGGTTATATACAGAGAGGGGATTATTTATTTTCATTAGGAGTTCCTGAAGGTGTGATAGGCATAATTGTAAATGAATTAGAAGCATTGACTCCGACATGTGATATTCCACCTAGAGAATTACATAATCTAAGAAGAAGTGTTATGGAAGATGTGAATCTTATTCCTGAATTATATGAAGAAAAATATTCTGAAAAGATAAGTTATTACAAATTTGCAGATTATCTTAAAAAATTTAGTAAAACAAGCATCAGAGAAAATAAATTTGACTTGGCAAGCCTATTAAATGGTTTAGCCTCTCAGATTGAAATGGCTTTTACTGAAGAAGCAAAAGTTTTAGAATTAAGATTTGGTTAAAAAATATTGAGAACTCCTTCTAATTATTTAAATAAATATTCTAATTCTTTTTCATCTCTAAAAAATTTTGCGAAACGTACCCCAAGCACATCCATAGTATCGGCAGGAGTCCCGCTAAGACTAAGGTTCAACCCGGAGCTCCTGTTACGAATGACAGCTATATCACAATTATTGTTATTCCAATACATGAATTTTCCATCTCCTCTAAAAGTTGTTGGAAATCCATACTCATCTATATCACTTCTATTAAAATAACCACTTCCTTTTTTTAATTCTATATCTCTTTCAGCATTTCCAATAACCAACCTTCTTCTTTCTTTTATACTATCTTCAGTAAATTCAGCATAATCATTAACCATCTCATTAAGTGTAGAATCAGCAAACTTCTCTCCTTTTTTTGATGCATCCTTTATTGAAGGAATCACTAAACTCCTCATAAAAGCATTTGTTAACAATACACCACCTAAACCATTAACTAACATTCTGCCATCATATTGATTAATTCTGCTAATAACATTATCACTCTTATGATATAACCCAATATTCTGTTTTGCAGCACATTCAGCCACCCTATCATCAACTCTCAACATACTAGAAACAACAAAAAGATTAGGAGTAATATCAAGATCAACATAACCAGCATCTCTCAAAAAAGCTTTATATCCTGAAGAAACCACACTACCAACTTCATCAGCATTAAACCTATAATTGCTATTAAATTGATTAGGCATTCTTATTTCCATAAAAATAACATAGAAGAAATATTTAAAAGCTTAACTCACAACGAATAATAATCTTCCAAAACAATCCTGTCTAAATTATCTAAAGCTTTCACAACATATAATCTACCATTAGAAATCTCGACAATCTTCTTAGCTAATTCAATACCCTCTTTTTCAATATAAATACCAATAACAGAGATTGTAATACCTAAAGAGGCAGCTCTCTCAACCAAATTCAGAGTATTCTTAGTAGGATCATCACCAACAGTAGGAACAGAATCAGTAATCAAAACCAAATGCTTAGTTACATCATCCCTAGGGAACATCTCAATAGCTCTCTCAATAGTCAAAGCAATATTAGTCTGCTTCTTAGGACGAATCTTAGTAATAGCTTTCAAAAAAACACTAAAATCAGAAGTAGGGTGAACCTGTTCTTCAATCTTAGAACCAAAAACAATCAAACCAACCTTATCCATCTCATCAATAGCTTTGAAAGCCAATGCAATACCAGCTTTCTTACATAAAGATATCTTATTACCTTTCATAGAACCAGAAGCATCAAGAGCATAAATAATGTTAATCTTACCTTTACTATCACGTTCAAAAACTTTCAGATCATTAGGCTCAATCTGAGAATGACCTCTTCTCAAAGCATTCTTGATAGAAGATTTCAGAGCAATATCCTGGAAACGATCATGTTTTCTATAATTACGAATATTACCTTTCTCACCATAAACCATAGTCTTCTTAGTCTTTTTCTCACCAAGACCTTTAGCACGTAAATCATCAAGTTCCTGCATATACAGAGTAACAGCAGCAAGATCCATGCCTTTATCTGTAATCTCATTATCATCCTCCAACAAACCTTCATCCTTCATATCCTGAAGCATAGAACTCATCTTCTTCTTCAAATCCCTCTGAAATTCTGGAAATTTAATATTCTTCTTTAAAGCAGAGGGATCATAACCACTAGCTAATCTTAACATAGTCTCACCGTACATAGACTCAGCAGCAGAATAATCTTTTACTAACTGCTCAAACATCATATCAGGATTAAAAGCAAACAAACCCTGATTAATAGTAGCATCTAACAATAACCCTCTTTGAACCTGATCTTTCTTACCTTCAATAACAGAGTGAGGGAAACCTTCATCAGATGAATCAGAAGCAGGAAGTTCAGAACCTTTTGCTATCTCCTTAACATTTACATTAGGGAGAGTCACTTTCTTTATCTTTGTTAAAAGTCTCTTTGAAAGAACTGAATTCTTTTTTAAGGAAAGCCTTATTATCAATCATATACCTGACAGAGGGTTTCAATCTTATACGATGAGCAATAACAGAATAAAAAGATTCCAATACATCTTCAACAGTGACTTCTTTTCTCTTATTAAGAAAAGCGTTAGCCTGAGCACGTTCATATAAACCCATAGAGGCTCTAACAGAAGGAACTCTTTCCAGATTCTCATTAGCCCTAAGCTTGTGAATAAAACCAAGAGTCATATCCAATAAAGCATCAGGGAATCTTACTTCTTTCAAAGACTCTGCCTTAATCTTGACAATCTCTTTCTCAATACTTAAAGTTTCAGGATAATGAACAAAGATAAAATCAAACCTGTCAAGCAATACCTCTGAAAGTTTTTCAGTAGCTGCGAAATCCTCAGGGTTCATAGTTGCAATCAAAATAAAATTAGCTTCAAGATCAACATCGTAACTGCCAATAGTAGCTTTACCCTCTTCTAATACTTGTAATAAAGAATTCTGGATCTTTTCAGGAGCTCTATTAATCTCATCAAAGAACAAAACACCATTATTAGCTTTAAAGATCTTACCAGGAGTAAAACTCTCAACAGCCAAAGGACCAAATTTCAGAGCCTTGATAGGATCAATATCACCCAACAAATCCTCAACAGTCAAATCAGGAGAACCCTGGACTCTGACAAATCTTTCAAGACCTTTAATTTTTTTAGTATTAGACTTTTTAGACTTGCATTCAGGACAGATAGCATTATCAGGAGAACAATGGAAATTACAATCATTAACAACAATCTCAGGAAGAAGCTTAGCAACGTTCTTAGCCATAGTAGTCTTACCAATACCAGGAGGACCAACAAGGATAATATGCCTGTTCATAATCAATGCTGAAAGAATCTGCTTCTTAGCATCACTCTGACCTAAAATATCAGAAAAAGGATCCCTATCTTTTAATTGTTTGAAAACTTCTGAAATCATTTTGTGCTTACGAATTATTAACAAGTTTATAAAGGTATTCAAAACAGAAAAAAGCTAAAACTAAGAACAATCCTCAAAAGTCTTATCATTACCAAAGAACTGTCTTCCACATTCCTTGCCTTCAGCATTAACCCATTTTTCAAGAGTGATATTGCCCTGAGCATCAGATGTTATAGTTTTTTTACATTTACCATCCTCAGAAGTCCACCAATCAAGCTTTATATTGTAATCAGGACTATCCTGGACATAATGGCAAGCTTTGCAAACTCCAAAACCTTCGATATTAAATTCCTCAACAGCTAGGACATTGGAATATGCAACATCGCTCTTAACAGTTGTACCAATAGGACACCATCCGCCAGAACCTTCAGTAGAATTTAATAAAACTTTACCTGAAGCATCTCTAGAAACAGCATTCTTATCATCAATTTCAAGAGTATTCCCATTATCATCAGTAACAACAGTCTTACCATCCCTATTCTCAACAGTAGTGCCGTCATCCTGAAGTTTATTAGAACATGCGCTTAACAGAATTAATAATATGAACAAAGAAAATAATTTTTTCATAGATTAAACGAGACTATTTAATATAAAAACTTTTCTAAGATTTAACAATAGTACCAAAAATTAATATTATCGGATCAAACTGTTTATGATTAATGTATTTCACATAATACAAAGAACCTTTATCTCTTTTAACAAAAGACAATGAATTAGGCTTTGTAACAATATGGAGCAATTCTCCTTTAGGATTAACATAATTAATATAACCTCCATTCCTGTCAGAAGTCTTTGATAAGTCCATTATGAAATCAATCCCATCAACATCAGAAGATCCAGAATCATGAAGAAGAGTGAAATCACTAGACTGAAATTTCCTTAATCCATAAATAATATTATATTTTTTAATAGAGAGAATATTTTTAACAAGAGAATCAAAATAAACACCATAAAAGAAAGAATCCAATTCCTTACAACTTGCAATAGAGTAACGATACTTGCAAGGATCAAATTTTGATGAAAAAATTGAATTAGAGACTTTATTACTCAAAAGATTAAATACCTTATCCTGAAGTATACTATTAAGCATAATATTCTTAGGATCATTCTTATTGTATAACTTACTAATATCAAGAAGATTCTTAGGATCCATATAATCAGGATTAACGACCATGAAACCACCCGCTGATTGTTATTCTCTTTTTCTTAGACTTAACTTCCTCAATAGAGTGCAAAGAATTCTTAGATACAGTGAATAATACAAAAGAATTGAAATCTGGAATTATTTCCTTAGAAGGAGAGAATGCGTTATTAATATCATACAACTGCAATTTACCACCATCAACAGAAGAAAAATCCTCAGAGAGATTAATTACATAAGCAACACCACGAGACTCAACAACATCATCATGAAACAATAAATAATCAGTGTCAGAAAAAATATGAGAGTGCATATCAATATTCGAATCCAACTTAATACCAGATACTTTATGAATAAAATCAATAAATTCCTTGGATGATAAAAACTTGTAAAAATCTTTAATGAACTTATTCTTAGAATTTAATAACTCCTTAGTCTGAGAGAAAGAAAACAGATCTTTATCAATCCTCTCAAACTTTTCCTTCAAAACAGCTTTCTTTAAATCTTTAAGTTTAGATTCGTTAAAAAAATCAAGAAATACAAAATGCTGAAAAGGCTTAGCATTATTATAAAGACGATTTATCTTACTAATATAGGAGTCCAAAAGATAATCATCATTAATCCATTCATTCAACATAGAGAGTGGAAGTAAAGACTATTAATAAATCTTGTCAGAGAAAGGTTTTTATATTACATAAAGACAAATAGAATATGGAAAAAAAGAGTGTGACAAGTGATGTCAAGACAATGAATGTTTCTTCAGAAGATTTCAATAAATTATTAGAGTCAACAGAAAAATTAGTCAACAGAGTAGACAAACTTGTAGGATTATTCGAAGAGGCAAGCAAACATGTAGGAGAGGTAGAATCAACAGAGGCAAAAGTCCAGGAGTTAGCTAAAAGATTAGAGACGTTACTAGAACAGAACAGGATAATAGCACAGGGATTAGTATTGCTAGAGAAGTATGTAAGAGGAAAGACAAGCTTACAATCAAACGCACCAGAGAATATGCAATCGTACCAATGAAAGAGGAACCATTCTTTATAGTAAATGAATTCTTAGAGAGAGATAAAAATGAGATAGTAAAAATATTAGATGTATTAAAAGCAGAACCTGTAGATTATTATAACAAAGCAGTATTCCTTAAAAACTTTACAAATCTAATGATGAAAGCACATCAAAACCAGACTTATAAACATAAAGTAAAAAATGATGAAACAAACAAGAAACTGGAGAAAATAAAATTACAGAAACAGAAAGATGAATTATTAAAAAGATTAAAAGAATTAGAAGAGAAAACAAAAAACATAGAAAGAAAAGATATTGTATTATCAAAAGATACAGGAAAAACATTAGTTAAATCAAGTTATGACGGAAACATGTATATAATAAAAGAACCTGAATTAAATGAACAACAACAGATTACATTAAAAAATCTAGAAGAGAATACAGCAGTAGGAATATTAAATGATGATAGAAAAATAAGAGAGATAATAAGCCAAGAACTAAAGAAAAATAATCTTGAAACTAATGAAGAAAATTTTGATATAATGAGATACTATTTAGTAAGGGATCTTAAAAGGTATGGAGTACTATCACCATTAATAGAAGATAAGAAAATCACAGATATAGTATGTGATGGAGAGGGAAAAAACTTGACTGTGACTTATGAAGGAAAACATGAAGTAATTACTAATATAACAATAGAGAAGGATACAGAAATAAATAAGATAATAGAAGAATTAGCAAAAAAAATGAATCAGAAATTAAACAAAGAAAACCCATTCATAAACGGAAAAATAGAAGATGGACTAGAATTACAGGCAACATATGGAAGTGAGTTCATGAAACCAAAATTTGTGATTACAAGAAGAAATTAGTTGAAAGTTTCAAAAAGCATTTTACATATTTCATCATTACTTTGTGGAGTGCAGTCCTTTCCAAATCTTCCCTCTTCTCCTCTAGCTATAAAAGTAATTCTCTCAATAGTATTATTGTCATTACCTAACATTTTTCCCCAGATCATAGTGCCATCAACAGTTGCACAATAAAAATCACTAGAAATTCTTGATTCTCTTTTTTCATCTTCATAGACTACAACATTACATTTCATATTATCATAATTTTGCTGTGTTCTATAAGCATTATAATAAGAACAAGAACTAATTAACATTGCACCAATTAAGGCATTTAAAGTTTTCATAAAATTATAATCAAAGAAATATTTAAAAGCTTATCTATAGATTTCATCTTCTAAATGTCCAAAAGAAAAATCATAATGATAAGCAGTTTTTACATGTTTTATTCTTCTGGACAAATATACTCTTAAATCATCTTCAGTTCTAAAGTATAAGCAACTTCTTGCAACTTTTGATTTTCCCTTAACAAGGCTAACGTGTACTTCATCTTCATTATGCCCAGTTACTAATGCTATTGCATCATTCAAGTGCATATGTCTAAAATTTGAAGAGGCTTTAATGAAAACATTTGAAAGCGTAGAACAGATGTAACTTACAGGATTTCTTCCATTATTGTTATAAGGAAGATGTCTTAAATTAAGTCCTTCATCTTCTAATTTTAAAATAGCTCTATTTACATCGAAACTTCCTAATGCTGGAACATTATTTAAATAATCCTCAATACAGTCAGCTACAATCTTACTATCTATGGCACTATCACTAACTCTACCAAATCCAGCATTTTTCAATAAATCTTCAAAATTACCCATCAAATTAAAGTTTTATAAAAATTTAAAAGCTTATCTAAGCCATTCACTAATGAATAATCTATTATCTGAACCTTTAGACTTAATCAATTGTTTTCTTTCTAACTTAATAACCATAGAATTAATCTTCTCAAAAGAAAAATTAAGATTAGATTTATACTCATCTAAAGTAAGACCCTCATTCTTATGGACTTCAGAAATAAATAAACGTTCTTCAGAATCAAGATGTTCCATAGCACCTTTCAATAGGTTACTAGGCTGATGTTTATACTTATATTGTTCAAAAGGAGCATCAAACATAGTTTCAAGAACAAACAAAGATTTAGGCTTAGGTTTGTAAATAACCCTTACTATAACTAAAACAAAGATTATGAGAGTAATAATTGATATTAACTTGAAGACAGAGGAATTATCCAATCCTGAGGGTTTTTTCTCATCAATAGACATAACATTTATTTTAATATCATTAGGAACAGAAGATAAATTATCAACTTTCACATTGGAATTAATATTAGAATCAACACAGGAAGAGGAACAACACATCTTAGCACCCCAGTTGTTTAGTGCTATACCATTACATCCCTGAGTTTCTGTACATAAATAACCAGATTGAGCAGAACAAGTACAATCAGAATCACCATTAGGACAACCTAATTTGCAGCCATCACCACGCTCGCATGATGGAACAGAGATAACTATATTAGAACATAATAAAATAAACAAAATGAGTAAACACCACTTTTTCATAATAAATAAATAAAAATAAGAATATAAAAGATTTACTAAATATCTCCTGATAACTTAAGATATTCAGAATTGCTCAAAAAAGCTTCTTTCTTAAGTTCATCAATGATGTAATATACCTTTTTATCCTGGACATTGTACTTATCTTCAAGTTCTTCAACAAAAGACTCTACTTCATTCAACTCTCTGAATACAGCTTCAATCATGAAATCATAACCATTGTTAATCTTATAGAAAGTATTGACATAACGATTGTTAAGAAGAAATTCCTTTAATGCATCCTTGTTATCCTTAGTCACTTTTAATATAATTGTAGCTCTAGTGTTAAAGCCTAATTTACTGAAATCTAATAACGATGTATGCCTCTTAATGACTGATTTTTCATAACCTTTAAGCTTTTCATAAATCGTGCTTACAGGAACAGATATCTTCTTGCTCATCCTAGTCAAGCTCTCCCTAGAATTCTCCCTAAACTTACTTAAAATAATCAACTCTCTTTTATCCAACATAATAAAAACACCTCCATGTTTCCTAGAAATACTAATAGAATACCTAGAATATAGATTAGATTCTTAGAAGTTATATAAATTATATAATTCAGAAGATTTATTAAGAAAATTTAGATTATAACCAATAGAAATGAAGCGCAACATAATACAATTAGCAGGAAAGACTTCTGTAATATCATTACCAAGTGCATGGGTTAAAAAATATAATCTAAAGAAAAGTGATGAATTAGATATTGAGGAGAGAGGAAATGAATTATTAATAAAGACAGAAAACAAGAATAAAATTAAAGAGATAACAGTAAACATACAATCATTCAATGAGAGAACATTAAGATATACAATATCAGCATTGCATAAAATAGGATATGATGAGATAAGATTAATAGGGATAAAACCTGCATTTAAAAGTGTAATAAATGACTTAGTAGCTAATTTATTATTAGGATTTGTAATATCAGAGAATACAGAGAAAAGAATAGTATTAAGGAATATCGCAAGTGAAGATAGAAACGAGTTCAATTCATCATTAAGAAGAGCTTTTTTAGTTACATTGGATCTTGCTGATACAAGTTTAGAACTAATAAAAAATAACCAATATGAAAAATTAAATGAATTAATAACATTAGAGAAAAACAATAATCAATTAACAAGTTTCTGTCTAAGATTAATAAACAAGGGAATAAATATAGAGAATAACCATTTCATTTATGTAATAATATGGAATTTAGAAAAAGTAGCAGACGAATACAAATACATAATACAATATGTAGAGAAGAATAAGGTAAAAATAAGCAGAGAGACAATAGAGTTCTATAAAGATACAAACCAGTATCTGAAAGATTATTATGACTTATATTATACATTTAAACCAGAACTAATGAATGAACTAAATGAGAAAAGAAGCAAGTTATTACATAAGACAAAAATAAACAATGAAGAGATGCACATAATGAATAATTTAATTTCTATAATATCAAAACTAACAGGTATGAGTTCTTCAATAGTAGCAATAAACCATGAGAAAATAACAAATAATTTATAAATCAAAGAAAAAACAGACTAGGTAATGGAATTAAAAAAGTGGTGTAATAAATCTGAAGAATTAAGATCAGAGATAAGTGATGAATACTTCAAGATGCAAGTAGGATTAGAATATTCAAAAGAAAAAATAGAAAAATTACAGAAAACAAATTCAGAACTAGCAAAAACATTCTTAAAATATTATACAGAACCGAAAGATTTGTACTATGATTCAATATCTAGCCAGTTATCAGAAAAACTATCAAAATTAATGATAAAATTCAATGAATATAGAAAGAAAAAAGTAAGTATAAAAATAAATGGAAAAGATATAAACTGGACAAGCTGGAGACAATATGTAGTAAATGCAAAAGACCAAGACAGAAAATATGTATTCGATCAGTTCATAGAAAAAACAAAATACATAACACCAATAATAGAGGAGACATTTGATACATACAGAAAAGTATACAAAAGCCACAATGTAGATGTATTAGAACCATATTTTTATCAACATAAAACAACATATAATAAATTAAAAAATGTTGTAGATGAATTAGGAAGCAGTTTAAAGAAAACATTCCAAAAACAATTTAATAATTATTCAAATGAGTTAAACAACAGAAATGCAGAATATTATGATGATTTCTATTATATGAGAAATGCAGTATTCAGCAAAATAAAAACAAAAAATAAATTCAACAGTCTAGAATCAATAAAGAACAGGATGAAAATCTTAGGATTTAATATAGAAAAAATATATGTAGATTATAAAGACAGAAAAGACAAATATTCTTCACCATTCTGCGAATCAGTAAAGATACCAAATGATGTAAGAGTAAGCTACAAAGATGAAGATTTCTTAAATACACTAGGAAGCATATATCATGAATTCGGGCATGCAGTACATTTTACATCAATAGATAAAAATCTAGAATATTGGAAAAAATATTATTGCTCAGAAGCATTATGTGAAACATTCTCAACATTCTTTGAAGAACTGATAAGCAATAAAGATTATTTAACAAAAGAATTAAAATTCAAAGAACCAGAGGCAGAAGATATAGTAAAAAGATCAAAATTCAATGAACTATATGCAATGACATTCTATTCAGCAAATTCAATATTCAAAATGGAATACTGGAAACAAAACATGACAATGAGAGAAGCAAATGAATATTATAATAAGATGATAAAAAAATATATGGGAATGGAGATAGATGGAAGATACTGGCAATTACACCACATATTACCAGAAAGTGTATTATATGTTCCTTCATACTTATTAGCAAGAATAAGAGCAAGCGAGTTAAAGAAAAAACTAGAACAAATGCAAGGAAATGAATGGTACAATAATAAAAAAAGTGGAGAGTGGTTAAGAAGTTTAATGAAACCAGGAACAGAATCAAGAATAGCTTCATTTGATAATATAAACCCAGAAGTGTTGATAAAGGAACTGAAATAAATATTATTTTTAGTTTCAAAAAATCCAAAACAAAAGTTTTAAATACATAATATTATGTATATAAGTACATATGAAAACAGAAATAGATATAATCAGGTTATTTATTGGAGATAAAAACCCTAAAACAATTAGAGAGATATCTAAAACATTAGAAAAAGATTATAAGATAATACATACTGCTGTACAACTCCTAGTAAATAAAAAAATTATTATGGCAGAAAATATAGGAAGCAGCACATTATGTAGACTAAGCAATAATTATGGAATTGAGATTCATATTGCAGAAAGTGAAAGAAGAGAAAATATATTAAAAAATAAAAATATAGAACAAATAAATAAAGAAATAAATACTAAAATAAAAACAAGTTTTTACATATTATTACTATTTGGATCATATGCGAAAAATAAACAGAAAATAAAATCAGATATAGATCTAATGTTTATATCAAATGAAAAAGATTTTGAAAATAAAGTCTCAGATATAATCAATTTAATGCCACTAAAAGTTCATGCATTAACATTCACAGAAGAAGAATTCATAAGAATGAAGAATAATAAAGAATTAAATATTGTAAAAGAGGGAATAGAAAACAATATAATATTATACGATATAGAAGGGTATTATAGGATTAAAAATGCTTGATGAAAAAAGAATAAAAGAAGCTGAACTAAATACTAAACAATATCTGCAAGAAGGCTTAATAAAAAGACAAAAAAATGATACAGCAAAGATAATGTACATTCAAAATAGTGATTTATCATTACAAACAGCACAAAAACTTCTTTCATTAGAAACAAAAGAATATTTACCATATTTATGGGTTATAGTGACATCATATTATTCAATGTATTATATATCAAATGCAGTATTACTAAATCTTGGATATAAAATAGGTGATAAAATAAGCCATAAAGTGACTTCTGATGCACTAATTGTTTTTGCTAGAAATAAACTTAATAAAAAATTTCTAGAAGAATATGAAGACAGCCAGCAAGATGCATTAGAATTAATATCACAAAAGACAGATGATTTATTAAAATCAATTGAATATGAAAGAGAGAAAAGATCCAAATTCCAGTATCAAATGGATGAAACTATTAAAAAAGAAAAAGCATTAACATCATTAGAAAGAGCTAAAGAATTTGTTTTTGAGATGAAAAAATTATTATAAATATGGAAATAATAAAAGACATAGAGATAATAGATTTAAGCTTATTTTTGAAAAAGCATAATACACTAATCTTATCAGATCTGCATATAGGATATGAAGAATCATTAAATGACAAAGGAGTATTAGTTCCAAGAGTACAATTCAAGCAGATGTATGCAAGATTAAAAACAATATTAGAAGGAAATAAATTCAAAGAGGTAATAATAACAGGAGATCTAAAACATGAATTCGGAATAATAAATGATACAGAATGGAAAAATACATTAAGATTAATAGACTTAATATTAGAACATTGCGAAAAATTAATATTGATAAAAGGAAATCATGATATAACATTAAAATATATAGCAAACAAAAGAAGCATAGAATTAGTAGAATATGTAAAAATAGATGATATATTAATATGTCATGGAGACAATATATTAAAAGAAGCAATGAAAGATTCTAAAATAATAATCATAGGACATGAACATCCGGCAGTAGGATTAAGAGAGAAAAACAAATACGAAAGCTACAAATGTTTCTTAAAAGGAAAATACGAGAGAAAAACATTAATAGTAATACCATCATTCAACACATTAACAACAGGAACAGATGTATTAAGAAGAAGATTATTAAGTCCGTATCTACAACAAGACCTAGATAACTTTGAAGTATATGCAATAGAAGACAAAAAACCATATGAGATGGGAAAAATAAAGAATTTAAAGTAACTATATAAACAATAGAAATAAAGTAATAATATGATAAGCAGAAGTTCTATAAGAAACAAGATGGAGAAAGGAAGGCTGATGAAACATAAGATAAGAAAACATATCAGCAACATGAAAGAACCAATAAAAGAGAATGCTTACAAAGTAAGAGAGGTAAGATGGCTGATACCAGGATGGCCAGGATACCAATATTATAAGATACATAAAAAACATGGATACAGCAAACCGAAAAGCATCTATTACGGGGTAAAAGCAGAGACAATAAGAGCTGCAACATTAGTATCATTACCAATACCAGGAAGCTATGAAATAGCAACAGTAGGACTATACCAACTAAAGAAAAAATTAGATAAAAATGAGATAGAGAAATTAACACTAAACTCATTCAAGGAATTAGAATCATTCAAAAAATTAAAAGCAAACAGAGATGCAATAGTAGAATCACAAAGCAGACTAAAAACAAGAAGATGAAGAAATCAACTAAATCTAATTTTTCATTCATTACTTCTATTAATTTTTAAATTTAAAAAGCCTTTACCAATAATTTCCGAAAACTTTACAAAAATTCTGAAAGATTTACAAACGATAATTATGTTGACGGGATGTTAAAAAGAATAAAGAATTGAAGCTTAATATGCCAAAGGCACGAATATCATCACCTATAGCTTTTTTGCCTACTACTACGTGCTTTAGAATCGTTAGGTTTTCTTTGTTCTTTAGTTCTAATATCTGCAACGAGTAAGTTCCTATCATAATCTAAGAATGTTTTCTTTAGTTTTTTATTGAATTCAACTAAAGCTCTAGCAATAGCTAATCTTGAAGCTTCTGTCTGTCCTTGAACTCCGCCACCAACAACTCTAACATGAATATCAACCTTAGAAGCAATATCCTCAGATAAAACCAAAGGCTCCATAATCCTATCATGAAGAATCTGCGGCTTAATATGTTTTAATAACTGATTATTAATCTTGACAATACCCTTACCAGGAAGTAATGTAGCTCTAGCAACTGCTTCTTTTCTCTTACCAATAGTCTGAATAACTTTTTGTTTAGCAGCTGCCATTATTGAACGTGTTTACTCCCAAGATGTTTAGATACATCGTTTAATTTTAAATAGTTAAGTGTTCCAAATTTAGAAGCATCTGGAAGAGATATCTTGTCAAATTTCTTGCCCTGATAATTAACAGGAACACCTAAGAAACATTGAACTTTCTTGAAAGCATTAACCCCTCTTTGTTGTTTGTAAGGAAGCATACCCCTAATAGACCTTCTAACAATCCTGTCAGCCATCTTAGGATAGAAAGGACCATGATAAGGGTGACCTCTCTCGTGCTTAGCCTTGAATGATTCTAATAAGAAAACTTTCCTGCCTGAGATAACAACTTTTTCACAATTAAGAATAATAACTTCTTCACCATCTAAAGATTTCTTAGCTGCAAAAGATGCCAATCTCCCAAGGACTAAGTTTGTTCCATCGATTATCATAATATGAAAGGGAACAAGGAGGGCTTTTTAAAGGTTTTGGATAGAAAGTATTTTAGAAAAAAGAATATGAATAAACATTTAAAAGCTTAACCAATAATTCTAACTTTCTTGCCTTTAGGATTAGAAGTCATTAATTCTTTAATTGTAATAGCTTTACCTTTAGCATTAATTTTTGATTTAGCTGCATCTGAAAACTTAAGAGCTGCTACTGTAATTTTTTTAGAAAATTCACCGTTAGATAATACCTTACCAGGAACTAAAGCTACTTCACCATCTCTAGTAAACTTGTTAATACGAATTAAATCAACCTCTCTTCTCTGTCTGTTAGGTTTAGATAAATCAAAAGCAACTCTCTTCCATAAATTTACTTTTTCTTTATTAGATAATTTTCTAAGATCAATAATTAAGTTAGTTAAAGCTAAACTTGAAGGTCCTGTTCTGTTTACCATAAATAGATGGAAAAATAATGTATTTATAATATTATCGGATTAATCATACACCTGATATAGATGCTTACCACCAGGAATATTATTCTTCTTATCAATAGTAACATCTAAAACCCTGTGTTTATGCCCTGCGATTATACTCTTAGCCCTCAAAGTTTCAGGATCATAATAGGAGAACTGATTAAAACCTTGAGATTTCAGGTATCTAAGGAATAAAGTAGAGGAAACATTGAACATATCAAATAAAGATACTCTAAAAGGGTCATAGTTAATAAAACGTTTTTTATGACCTTCGAACTCTTTTAAAAAATCAGGGAATGACAATAAGAATTGTACTTTTTTAGTCTTGCCTTCAGGATCAGTTTCTTTTCTATAATATTCTAAAATCATCCTAGCTTTTGCTTTAGGATTATCAATGAATAAAAGCTTAGAATTTTCATGACGAACAACAGCATACCAAGGATTATCACGAACATATTCAGCATCAAGTTCTGGACTATCTACTAAATCTTTTGATAAAAGCATTTCTAAATATTCAGATCTAGAAGCATTAATATCTGTCAAAAATTTTAAGTTATCTTCAAGATGAGAAATCCTCCTTCTGAATGAATCAATAGAATTTACATCAAGAAGATTAACCTTAGATGCCTCTGCCTTAAGCCTTGATGATAATGTACTAATACGAGCATTAATCTCTGCAGGAGTGTGATATGCAGTATAACTAAGAGGATCAGTAGAGAGTATATCATCATCAATAATATCTAATGAAGATAACCCAATACCTTTAGGAGTTTTAGTTGGACTTACATCATATATTAGAGTTGAACCTATTATTCTACTACCACCTACAACAATACATTCTATATTAGGATAACGTTTTATATCACCAAACTTTTCAGGAAGGACAAAAAGCTCAACAGGCTTAATACCTCTTGCAGATACTATTTCGATAAGATCACTATCAGAAGCATTGTGTGGAGCATTAACTACATTGACATCTTTATCTAAGATTAATCTTATACTCGGTCTTAAAGGCTGAATAGTTTCCATTAAGTGGTAGTAAAAAACAAATAATTTATAAACTTTATGAAAAAAATGCGGGGAACAGGCAGAACGCCTATAAATTAAACCGTTGGATATAATCGCCTTAATTTATTTTTAATAAGTTGTTATTAGTATCGCTGTTTAAATATTCTTCTGTTATTTTAGTATTTCAATTACTCTTTTTATTTCTTCTGGAGTGTGATTTAATTGTATGCTTGCTTTTTCGTAATCTTCATTAGTTATGCTTTTTATTGCCTTGTTTATTTTTTCTTTAGAAATAAATTGTGGAACATTTGATGATAAATCTCTTACGTTTCTTCCAGAATACCACAGTAAAGCAAATATGTCGCAGATGTCTTTTGTTTTTTTGTGTTCTTTATCTCTTTGTGGCATTGCGTTTAGTTTTGTTGCTAGTAATAGTTCTGGTTTTGGTAATAATAATTTCTTATTGAACTCTTCTAGTTCTTCTCTGTAGTCTTGATTTTCAAATGCGAATGATAATAGTGGTTCGTCTGCTGGTGTGAACTTGAATACTTCTTTGAAGTTTTTAGGAATAAAGTCTACTAATGGGTCAACGTACATTTGGAATATGTTATGGCTAGGAATAGTTTTGCTGTTTGTTAGTTCTTCTTCTGTTTCTGTATGTATTTCTTTTAGTAGCCTAAATGATATTGACTTAAAGTTTAATTTATTTTGTAAAATATCTAAAGATTTTGCTAGTACTGAGTTTTTCATTTGTTCTATGCTAGAGTTTTTGTCTAAGTGGAATCCTAGGTCTATGTCTCTGCTTCCTAGGTATGGTCTTCCTTGTGCTTTTTGGAATTTTTCGTTTACGTGGAAGAATACTGCCCATCCTCCTAGTATGCATATTGGTTCTTGTAGTGCTTTGATTACTTCTTGTAGGTATTTGTATGATGTTTTTGTTTCGAATTCTTTATACATTTGCTTTTAGTTTTTTTATTAGCATTTCTGCTGCTTCTTCAGCTGGTCCTCCTTCTTTGTATAAGTCTATTATTAGTTGCGGTAAGCTTACTATCTGCATCTTGTTTATTTTTCTTTTATTGTACATTACATGATGGTCTGTGATTATTATTCTTGTATTACCTTTTCCGTATAGTCCTCCTTCTTCTGTTAATATTTTATGCCATTTTTGTAGGTCTTCTTCTTTTATGTAGAAGTCTAGTCTTGATGGGAATATATACCTTTGTAAGACATTTTCTGCGTAGTATGTTGTTATTGCATAATCTAAATTTGTTTTTTTTAGTATTCTTATTGGTTCTTGGATTAAGTATTCTCTGTATTTTTTTGGTTTTTTATATATGCTTAACCAGTATTTTAAGAGTTTAATTTTATCTATAACTTTAGTTTCTTTAACTAACTTTTCTTTTTCTAGTTTTCTTAGGAATAATATCACCCATTGCCTTGTGCATTCTGCTCTTTTAGATAATTCATTCTTGCTTAAAACATTATCTTCAGATAGTAATACTCTTAATATCCTGTCTTGTTTATGTCCTTTCATAACATGTAATTATCTAGCTAAGTATATAAAGCTTACTTACATGTAACTATCTAGGTTATTTATAAGGAATAGTTACTCTATGAACCCTTGGAGTTTATTGCGGGGAACAGGACTTTCGTTTTTTCTTTAGTTTTTTGCCGAAGCTTTTTTCTAAAAAGATTCAATTCGAACCTGCGAAGGCACTAAGCCGTTAGATCCTTAGTCTAATACGTTTGACCGCTTCGCTATCCCCGCGTAATAAATTGTAAATAAAAATAGTTTTTAAACATGTCGCAATCATTTAATCTTCTTAACATTAACTTTATCCTTACTTACTTTAAGAGGATCAACTATAATTTTATCATGTTTCACTGGTTCTAAAATAATATCATGCGATGGCTTGCTTATTACTTTAATCTGATAATGTTCTTTTTCATCTTCACTACCAATAGACTTGCTTTGTTCATCAATATGCTGCTTCAATTCCTCAAGATTTTCAGAAGATCTTTTAGTGAATTTTACTTTATTAAGAGCAATATCAATAGCTTTCTCTCTTGAAAAATCTAAAAATAGTGAAGGATTACCAGAAGATTTTTTATAAATCATTTTAAGATCATTACTAGAAAATGGTTCTGTATCCTTACCATTACAACCTTCAATACGCTTCTTAATCATATCAACACAAGAATCAAAATCCATATTATCAAGAACAATCTTCAAAGGTTTTTCCTTAAGAGACAATTTATCAAAGAATTTTTTTGAAGAACTTAAAATAAACTGGGCTTTCAGATCATTAGATAAAAGATAATTTATAAGACCGATATTTTCAGGAGATAACTTATCCACATCATCCATGATAATAACATAATGCTTAGAACTTATCCTAGAATTTAGAAAATCAACTAATTTTTTATAATCAATACTAATATTATTCATTAATGAAGAGATAATAGACTTGAGGTTTTCATCAGATACTAAATTTGAGAACTTCTTAATACTGAAAGGCAATTTTTCCTTAAAACTTAAAAAACCATCAATAAGAGAGTGAACTAATTGATTATAATTCATTGAACTATCAAGAGATATAACATGAAGTTTAGGATATGAAGCTAATTCATGCTTAACCCATTTAATAATAGATGTCCTACCCATACCCTCATCTGATTCTATAAAACAAGATCTCTTATTCTCAATAATAAAATGATTGATTTTCTTTCTTTCTTCTTCATAACCAGCAATGAAAGCATCAATAGGAACAGGAATAGATTTCTTAAAAGGATCTGCAGACCATGAAAATTCCTTATACCAGTAATAGATAAACTGCCTCTCTTTCTTAACTTCCATCAAATATATTTTTAATTAACATATTATTAAAGTTTACTTTTATATTCATTATCTAAAGAATCAACAATATTCTCCCAAGTGAAATTCTTAACTCTTGAATAACCCAGTTTAGAATATTTACTCCTTAATTTAGAGTCATTAGTCAACAATGATAACTTGTTCTTTAAATCATCTAAATCATTATCTTTGAATATTAAACCTGCATCATCAACAACCCAGGGAATACCTCCTGAATCAGAGGCAATAACTGCAAGTTTTTGAGAGAAAGCTTCTAATAAAACAATACCAAAAGCATCATAATGAGATGGAAATAAGAAAATATCTGCAGAACTGAATAAATTTAATTTTATCTTTTCATCAACATCGTTCATAAAAATAAGATTGTTTAGATTTAATTTTGAAGATAAATTTTTAAGATTATTTAATTCACCAGCATCAGCACCAGCTATAATAAATTTAACTTTAGGAAATAATTCAGCTATATGAACAGTCAAATCCAACCCTTTAGATTTATGCATCCTTGAGAAACTCAAAACAACTAATTCTTTATTTTTAATAGAATATTTTTTTCTTATTAAATCACCATGTCTTAATTTTAGATAATCTTTAGGAATAGCATTAGGAATCAATTTTATTTTATTATCATCAATGTTGAAATTCTTTTTAATCCAAGAAATTTCAAGACCATTAACGGCTATAAGTTTATCATATTTATGAAGAAGAAATTTACCAATAGTCTTATCGAAAACTGGAATAATAAAATCCATAAATTTAGATCTTAAACCGTAAGGATAATCAGGCCAATGTAAAGTCATGAAACATTTAGATTTAGTAAATAAAACAGCTAAATTATGAACATGCCTATAAGAATGAACATGAACAATATCAAAATTAGAATTAATAATTTTATAAAGAACAAAAGGAAAAACAGGAGAAAAAGTATCTAATTTAAACCAAGTATTGAATCTTTTAATCTTAATACCTTGATAAATTTCTTCTGAGCCTAAAGTTTTACCAACTCTGGAAGAATTAGATGTAAAAACATGAACATCATGACCTTTACTAATAAGACCTTTAGCTAATTGTAAAACATGCTCTTCCATGCCCCCTTTGACAGGATAGAAAAAAGGAGTAATAAAACAGATTTTCATAAAAATAAAGTAGAATAAAAGAATAAAAGGTTATTGGATTAAGACTTATTTGGTTCTTTACCAATATGCAGAAACATAGTAATATCATCTTTATTTTTTGTATAAACAAAATGATAAGAATTAGCGTCAAAATCAGTTGCCTTACTTTCAAAAACTCCAACATGAACTCTTTTTCTTAAGACATCTAAAGTCACTCCTCTATCTAAAGCACGATATGAATCATATAAAATAAAGAAAAGTCTTTCACCATCATCAAGATCATCAGGATAATCAAATTTCATATAAAATACAAGATATGAAAGTTTAAAAGATTAACTTTGGTAAATCTCCAACAGATCCTTAGCAATATTCTCCCATAAAAATTCTTTAGATTTCTTAATATTATTCTTCGATATCTTATTCCTTAAAGATTTATTATTAATTAATAAAGTTAATTTATTTTCTAGTTGTTCTAGATTATTAAAATCAAATAAGAAGCCATTAATATTATCTTTAATCAAAAACTTACCACCCTCAGTCTTGCTAGAGACAATAGAATTACCAAAAGCCATAGCCTCTAAAATAGTAATACCAAAAGCCTCCCATTTACTAGGAAAAGCATAGATATGAGATGATTTAAGAACATTATATTTAATTTCATCAGAACCGCCAGAAAATAAAACACGATCATTTAAATTAAGAACTTTAACTAAAGATTCAAGCCTTTCTTTATCTTCACCTTTTCCAAAAATAATGAAAAGAACATTCTTAGATAATTTAGGAAGAACTTTTATTACCTGATCAAGACCTTTGTATTCTTGAATTCTTCCAACATAAGAGATAATAATTTTATTCTTTAAATCATATTCTTTTACAAATTTCGAATTATCAGCTTTATTAAAAATATTTTTAGGAATGCCATTAGGAAGGTAGACAATTGAATCAGCTTTGAAACCTTCATCAACTAACCAAGATTTTTGAGAGGGATTAACTTGTAAAACCTTATCATAAATACTATTAGTAAGTTTAACAACTGGTTTTACTAATCTTTTAAAAATCCTGGCATGAAGTGGATAAGAATCAAGAGCCATAAAAGGACCATGAGGTGTAATGACTAATTTCAGTTTCTTATTAAATAATTTCTTAAATAAAACAATAAGATCATGCCATAAGAAACCATAAGAGTGAACATGCAAAACATCAAGATCAGTCTTCATAATATTAAATAGCATAGAAGGATAAAAAGCTAAATAATAACCAAACCTGAAAAATTGTCTAGAACGATGAACATGAATATTATCAACTATTTCATAAGATTTTAAATCACCTTTATGAGAAGTGAAAACATAAACTTCATTATTTTTAGATAACTCTTTAGCAAGATAGAAACAATTATTCTCAGCCCCTCCCTTTACAGGATAAAAATATGTTGAAATAAAACCGATTCTCATAATATATTAACTTGAGAAATACTTAAATAGCTTTTTATACACAACCTGATTAATTCTCAATATCACAATCATCATTAGCTTCGTGCTTGCAATTATCACCAACACAAATCTGAACATTGCCACAATCAGACTGGGTAACTTCGTTCTTATCTTTAATACTTGCACCTGTATTATACGTATTAGAACAACCAGAAATAACACTAAGAACAATGAATAATAGAAGAATAATCACGCCAATTTTCATAATAAAAGAACTGATTCAAAGGTTAATAAAAGTTTCTATACAGAAATGCTACAAGTAGTAGTAAGGTTTAAATATAGTAGCTTTTTAGCAACATTCAATGACTAATATGAAAATCTTCAACAAATGGGATATAACAGGAATTGAAGTAAAAGACCCTGGATTGAAAAGATATCTAGTATTACCAAATCAATTAGTCCCAAGAACATTTGGAAGAAACAGCAAGTCAAGATTCGGAAAGAGCAAGAACAGCATAGTAGAAAGGCTAATGGGAAAAATCCTAGTAACAGGACATAAAGGAAAAAAACACAACAGAACTTCAGGAACATTCACAGGAAAAGGAATACATGCTTACAATCTAGTATTTAATACATTAGAGATAATAGAAAAAGAGACAAAAGAGAACCCAATAAAAGTATTGGTAAAAGCAGTAGAGAATGCAGCTCCAAGAGAGGAGATAACAACAATAGAGTATGGAGGAGCAAGATATTCACAATCAGTAGACTGTGCACCACAAAGAAGAATAGATATAGCATTAAGACAGATAACACAGGGAGCATACTCAAAAAGTTTTGGATCAAAAAGAAAGATACATGAAGCATTAGCAGATGAAATAATAAAAGCATACAGACTAGACCAGGGAAGCCAGGCAATATCCAAGAAATTAGAATTAGAGAGACAATCAGACTCTTCAAGGTAAATTACTATATTATAAGAATATTAATAAAATACTAGTTACTATAATAATAAAATGAGAGATGATGAATTTCTAAAACAGAGATTAGAAGCAATGTGGGAGTTCTTATTTCCAGATGTGAAAAGAGCAAACACAGTAGTCATAAGATTCAAAGGAAAATGGAGAAACAAATTCGGACATATCAAAAGACTAGGAAATGGAGATAGTGAGATAATAATAAATTCACATTTCAAGAATGAAAAAGTCCCAGAATACATTATAGATACAACAATAGCACACGAATTAGTACATTACATGCATGGATTCAATAGCCCATTACCAAGAATGCACAAACATCCACATAAAGGAGGGATAGTAAATAAGGAATTAAAGAAAAGAGGATTTGGGAACATGATAAGTCTAGAAAGAAAATGGGTGAGGAATGAGTGGAGAAATATGGTTAAAGAAGAATACAAGCCAAAAATTAGAGAAGAAAAACCAAGATTTTTCAGATGGTTCTAAGCAACTTTTTCATGAATATATCCACTAGCTAATGAATCTAGATTATAGTCTAAAGTTTTTTTAACATGCGTTACATATCTATAAACTTCTTTTTGAACAGCATTAATAGCATCATGTTCATCACCATCTGCTGTAAATGTTTTATTTCCAGGAATAACTCTAAGAGGAAAACGATCTGATAATTCACTACTCAAGGAAACCCTAACTACTGCTTCTCTGAAATGCGCTTTTTCTTCATAAGTTATAGAGATAACATGATTATCATAAATTGTTTCATTTTTAACACTAGAACAACCTGTTGTATTATTCCTGATAAAAGTTTCTGTCCATCTTCCCTGAATTCCTGTACATATAGAATAAGAGTCGCTTATTGGTGCCATTTCTAACTATTATTAAGATAACACCTTATTTATATTCATATTGAATTCATTCTATAAGCCTTAGAAAGCCATTATTTGTGCATTATGAATTTAGAATATTTTTTACAATTCAAACAATAATAAACAACCATGCCATTACGAGTCCTAACACGATAATTACCAGAAGAAAAATAAGAATAACAGTGCTTACAATATCTTCTTTTTAACTCTTTAGGAATAGGAGTATTAACTTTCATAGCTAATCTACGAGCCTTACGAACATAATCGTCAGGATTCTTAACAGACTTAGCTTTATTGAATAATTCATAAATCTTATCTAGGAATTCTTTTTTTAGAGAGATTTTAGATTTTTTCATAACAATTACAAAATATATTAAGTATAATAATATTTCCAGTAGCTAATTAAGTAAATTATTTTGCAAGAAGATTAGAATATTAAAACATCATAAAATGTCTTCTCTCCACTGGACACGACAAACTTGCGCGCCAGGTTTATAAACAAAAAATTCCAAGTTAATAAGATGTTAACAAAAGAAATGGCTAGATGTATAGCAAAGATAAGTGGAGACGGAAACTTATATTATAGATATTTAAGATATAGTAATACATGCCCTGAATTATTAAAAGAATTCGAACAAGATATGTTAAAAGAGTTTGGAAATGTTCATTTTACGCCAGGAGTTGGAAATTCTGGAACACCTTTTAGGCAGGTACATAAAAAAGCAATAATTAACAGATTTCTTGAATATCTAACAGATTATAGAAGCTTAAAGATTTTTATTCCTGAAGATATAAAAAATTCTTCCAAAGATATAAAAAAGGAGTATCTAAGAGCATTGTACGATGATGAAGGAAGTCCATCACTTAGATTAGCTATTAAAACTAAAGAATGGAAAAGAAGCATTACTTTGGCTTCTAATTCAATAAAAATATTAGAAGAGACAAAGATTATCTTACTAAACGACTTTGATATAAAGACCAACAGAATCATAAGGAATCGACCTAAAAGCGACTATGATAAATCTTACATCCTAAGCATTACTGGGAAAGATAACATGATAAAATATAGAAATAGAATAGGATTCTTACATCCAGATAAAATAAGAAGATTGAATCTTGTTTTGAAATCTTATGAAGCTACGTCTAAAAATGTTGTAAAATTTAATGAATTAATTAAAGAATATAAGGTGAGCAGCGAACCATACTTCCCGTACGCAGTACAGTACAATATGGAACGTGGGCTTGCTTAACTATCCGAGTTCGAAAATCTCTAAAACTGGTATAAACCAGCATTAAATGAGATCGGGTGGAACCAAGCCGCTATGACCGCTCATTATATAGGAAAAATAAAGGTTTTATAAATGTTTTCATTAAAGAAATAGTTGTAAAGTTTTATAAATATTCTAAGAATCGCTAATATATGCTAAACATACAATTAAGATTAAAAGAGAAAATATGGCATACTAGTGAGATCTATACTTTAAAATTTGAGAAACCAAAAGATTTAGATTTCAAGCCAGGACAGTTCATAAACTTAGCAGTAGAAGTTAATGGAAAACAAGAAAAAAGAGCATACTCAATAAGTTCAAGCCCTACTGAAGAGCTGCTGATGTTCACAATAAAAAGAGAGGACTATCCAGAAGAGCCAGAGAAAAGGGCTAAATCAGTAAGCACAGGATTAAGCAAACTAGAACCTGGAGATCAGATAGAGGCAAAAGGACCTTTCGGAGTATTTGTATTAGAAGAGAATCCTAATTTAGTATTCATAGCTGGAGGAACAGGAATAACACCATTCAGATGCATGAGTAAATATCTACTTGATAAAAAAATAAATGCCAATATAACATTATTCTATAGTGCAAGAGCAGAAAAAGATTTTTTATTCTATGAAGAATTCAATAAACTAAAAAATGAAAATCTAAAGTTTATACCAACAGCAACTAGAGACGAAAACTTTAAAGGAAACAAGGGAAGAATAGATGAAAATTTATTAAATAATAATATAAAAAATTTCAATGAAAATACTTACTACATCTGTGGGCCAAAATTATTTGTAGAATCAGTAGAGAAAATATTATTAAAATACAATATTGAGAAGAAAAAAATAAAAGTTGATAAGTGGGGTTAATATTTTAAAACATTAGAATCTATTTCTTCAGACCAAGAGTCAATCCCACCTTTAAGATTAGTTACATTAGTAAAACCAACAGATTCAAGAAATAATACTGCTTTAGCACTTCTAGAACCATGATGACAATGAACAATTATCTCTTTATTTTTGTTTAATTCATTAAATCTAGAAGGAAGCTCGTTTAAAGGAATCAAAATTGAATCTTTAATATTACAGGTATTATATTCATCAATTGTACGAACATCTAATAAGATAAAGTCTTCTTTATCATCGAATTTCTTCTTTAATTCCTGAACTGATATCTCTTCCATGATATTATAGTATATAAGATAAATAAAAAACTTGTGAATTAATTATCTGATGAAGCCAAACCGTTTTCTCTAATTAAACCCATTCCAGTTTGATAGGCGATACTAATATTACTATACCTATTCCTAATTTCAGGGGTTGTCGGGCTGAATGGATGATTCAATATTCTTTCTAGTCTCTCCATTGTATCCTTTGATCTTATGAAATCTGCAACTACAATACCACCATCAAACTTCAATTTAGGACCTAATTCATCCAATGAACTTGCAAGATATTCTCTTATTTCTGTTGATACTCTATAAGTTGTAGCAATTTTATCAAACTTTTCTTTCAAATCATATAATACATTAGCATTGGGATCCTCAACATCTAGTTGTGCTGAAACAATCTCTCTTCCCAAGTTATCTATAGTATACATTTCTAATTTTCCTTCTATAGAATCTAAAGCATTCGCTATAGAATTTAATTTCTGTGCTAGGACACCATTTGTTGCTATTGAGTATTGATCAATTATCTCTTGAGGTACCTCTAAATCACCAGCACGATCTATAATTATTTTAAGAGCCAATTTAGCATGATTAAATTTACCTTGTGTTAATTGTTCTCTTGTTGTTTGATATTTTTCATAACTAAATCCTGCAAGTCTGAAAAATTGTTTTGTATCCATTTTATTTTCTCCGTAACCATAGAATTACCGGAAAACTTAAAAGACTAACTGTGATGTAACTACTTGGTAATGGATTTAGTCAGAAAGAGTGTTATTCTTGTTAGAACGCTTAGACAAGCCTAATTCTTCGTCTAATTCTTCAGCCATAGAATGAATATCGTCAAGTGTACGAAGAACATCTTTCCTTAACTCATCAACTAAGTATTCTAAGTTATTGACTCTTAAAGAGTACATATTATCCTGTGATATTACTAAGCCAGATTCCATAAGTTTGTTAAGGTGATGAATGACAGTAGCTCTAGATAAATTAGATTTTAATGCTAATTCATCTGAAGTCAATTCTTTATTCCTTCTTGAAGCTTTCAATAATTCAACAAAGACCCTAAAACAAGATTTTTCTTTATCTCTTTCACCGAATAAACCTAAAGATTGAGAGAACCATTGGAGATCATCATTAACATCTTTATTAGATGATTTCCTTAATTTAATTATAGTAATCTTCTGGAATTCATATTTCATAATAGTATTTTATTAATCTTGTTTAAATATCTTAAGGTTCTATTCTTTTTAGATCCATGTTATCAAAATCTCTATCGAATGAAACTATCTCAGAACAGTTATTCAATACAGCAGAGGTGTAATGAATTAAATCTGGAAAATCCAGGCCATATTTATTTATTCTTTTTAAAGATTCAAATAATAAGTCCCTATTTAAATCCATTATTATACAATTAGCTTTGAATAAAGATTTTACACAATTAGATGCTGAAAGTTTATCATTTTTTATTCTAGATATTGCATTGAATGCCTCTACCAAGACTAATGTATTTGTAACAAACTCAGATGATAATAATTTTCTACAACTCTCTTGATCACCATCATCAGTAAAAGCTTTTATTATTATATTAGCATCAATAAATTTCATTTGTTTCTCCATTCATGCGATAATTTTATAACTTCCTCTGTTGAATATTTTCTTTTTTGTTTTATTTTATCGCTTAAATTGAATGCTTCTTCTAAAGAGGGTATTTCGTCATTTTCTAACACTCTCATTATTACAGACTCATAAGATTCTCTAGGGTGAATCTTTTTTTGATCTAATTTTTTTTTAGTTTCCATGCTTATTTGTATACTTGTCAATTTCATGCTTATAGATAGTTATAGATACTTATAATACTTTCTATATATCTTATTTTTCTAGATTATTCCTTACAATCTTACTTTTAATTTGCCTATGCCTATCATATTCATATTCAACAGTTTGATCAGGACCATCAAGATAATAGTCAGTAGTTGCCATAACTGGAAGATTCCATCCATTGAACAAAGTGTAAGAGGCATGTGAAGGTTTTCCATTATCATAATTTATACAAGTCTCTAATCTTCTTTTATTTTCTAAATCTATAGATGTACAATATTTATTAGTCACGCAAGATTCAGAAGCTAAAGAAATTAAAGCTGCCAATGAAAGATTAGTTAATTTGTTCATAATTATATTATTATTTTAGAATTAAAAAAGCTATAGGAAGAATTATTGGAAGATTTGCGGATTATTTAAATTTTTATAACTTTATTATTCTTATTAAATGAGTAATGATTTTACTTAATTGTAGTAACAAATGAAAGATTTATAAATAAGACCATATCTATAAAAATGAAGGTAAATATAATGAAATTCACATATGAAATAATTTTAAGATTTGCAAACGGCAATCCTAATGAACAGCCAAGAGAAGGAGAAAGGATGCAAGAGTTTTTTATTCGTACAAAACCTGTAGAATTCGCTAATCCTCTTCAGAAAGGTGATGGTTTATATGTCCGTGACTATTATATTAAAGTTACAAGTATCAATCATTATGCTATTGATGAAGTAACTAGAGAAGCTATGGGTTGTGATGGAATAAGTGTAGCAGATTGTAACCAGTTTGGTTATCAAGACGCTGAATCAGCAAGAGAAGAGTTTGAAGTAGCTAAAAGAAATCTTGGCGATATTGTAAAAAAAACTAGACCGTAATTAAGTTCTAAATATTTATTCTTCGCCTATAAATAAAATAATAGGAAAATACACCTAAGTTTTCGGACAATATTCGGACTAAGTTGAATTAAATTTCTATAAACCTCATAAAACACGTTTATAAGCCTTAATAGTGCAAAAAGCAATATTTATATACTATTTCAACCTATCTTAGTTGAGCTTAGGTCAACAGGAATCGCTTAACATGGAAAAAAAAGAACAAACCACACAAACCCAAACTGAAGAAAAAACACAGCAAGAAGACCAAAATATAGTAGAAGATTACACAAAAACATTACAGAGATTACAAGCAGATTTTGACAATCACATAAAAAGAACAAAGAAAGAGAAAGAAGAATTAGAAAAATATGCAACAGCAAAACTAGCAGTAAAATTACTAAATGTAGCAGATGATTTCGAGAGAACAATGAAATTACTAAATGAGACACAAGATAAAAAATTAACACAAGGATTAGAGATGGTACAAAAACATTTATTCAAAATATTAGAAGAGGAAGGAATAAAACAAATAAACGCAAAAGGAAACAAATTCGATCCATTCAAACATGAGATTATAGACTTAAGAAATGGAGAAAAAGATGACATGGTAATAGAAGAATTACAAAAAGGATACACAATGCATGACAAGGTACTAAGAACAAGTAAAGTAATAGTCAGCAAGAAGGAGGAAAAGTAAAATGTGCAGTGCAGACCAATGTAACAGCAACCATTCAGCATACTCAGCAAATACAGGTGAAATGTATGCAAAGATGAAAGGTGGATATGATTCATTAAGATCAGCAAATAAAGTAAGTTATGTTAAATCAACAATAGGATACGGGGGTATTTAAAATGAGTAAAATAATAGGGATAGATTTGGGGACCAGCAATTCAGCAGCAGCAGTAATGCAGGCTGGAAGACCAGTAATAGTACCAAGTGCAGAGGGAACATCATTATACGGAAAAGCATTCCCAAGTGTAGTAGGATTAACAAAAGACGGACAGATGTTAGTTGGAGAGCCAGCAAGACGTCAAGCAGTATCAAACCCAGAAGGGACAATAATGGCTGCAAAAAGAAAGATGGGAACTGGATACACTTATGATATTAGAGGAAAAAGATTCACACCACAACAGATCTCAGCTTTCATATTACAAAAGATAAAGAAAGATGCAGAAGAATTCTTAGGAGAAAAAGTAGAGAAAGCAGTAATCACAGTACCAGCATACTTCGATGACAATCAAAGACAAGCAACAAAAGATGCAGGACAGATAGCTGGATTGGAAGTAATAAGAATTGTAAATGAACCAACAGCAGCATCACTAGCTTACGGAATAGACAAGCAAGACAAAGAATCTAAAATTTTAGTATTTGATCTAGGTGGAGGAACACTAGATGTAACAATAATGGAATTAGGAGATGGAATCTTCGAAGTAAAATCAACATCAGGAGACACACAATTAGGTGGAACTGATATGGATTTAGTATTAATGAATTTCATATTAAAAGAATTCCAGAAAGAGAGCGGAATAGATCTAAATGAAGACAAGACAGCTGTACAGAGAGTAAGAGAGGCAGCTGAGAGATCAAAGATAGAACTAAGCACAATGATGGAAACTGAAATAAATTTACCATTCATCAACGGTTCAAATAACTTGCAGATGAAAATGACAAGAGCAAAATTAGAAGAACTAATGGAGCCGATAGTATCAAGATGCAAGAAACCATTAATGCAAGCAATAAAAGATGCAAAAGTTGAGATAAATGCTATTGATAAAATAATCTTAGTCGGTGGACCAACAAGAATGCCAATGGTAAGAAAGTTTGTAGAAGACACATTAAACAGAAAAGCAGAAAGGGGAATAGACCCAATGGAATGTGTAGCTCTAGGAGCAGCAGTACAGGCAGGAGTATTAGGAGGAGAGGTAAAAGACATCTTATTATTAGATGTAACACCATTAACACTAGGAATAGAAACACTAGGCGGGATAAGAACTCCATTAATACCAAGAAACACAACAATACCAACAAAGAAATCTCAATCCTTCAGTACAGCAGAGGATAACCAATCAGCTGTAACAATAAATGTACTACAAGGAGAGAGAGAGATGGCTGCTGATAACAAAGCACTAGGTAAATTTGATTTAGTAGGAATACCACCATCACAGAGAGGAGTACCACAGATTGAGGTAACATTTGATATAGATGCAAACGGAATAGTAAGTGTACATGCAAAAGATATGGGAACAGGAAAAGAACAAAGCATCAAGATAACTGCAAACCAGAAATTAGACAAAGGAGAAATAGAGAAGATGCAGAAAGATGCTGAGAACTATGCTGAAGAAGATAAAAAGAAAAAAGAGGCAGCAGAGACCAAAAACGAAGCAGAAGCACTAGTCTACACAATAGAGAAAGCAGTAAAAGATGCTGGATCAAAAGTCGATAAGACACAACTTGCTGATATTGAAAGAGACAAGAATGAACTGAAAGACTTGATAAAAAATAATGAGACAGGAATGTTGAAAAGAAAGATGGAAGATGTAAATAAGAAATTACATGAAATGTCTGCAAAACTTTATCAAGAAGCAATGAAGCAAGAAGAGAAAGCAAAAGACCACGAAGTAAGCGGAAAGAAAAAAGACAAAGTTGTAGATGCAGAAGTAATAAATGATGAGGAAAAGTAAAACCTCATTATAAATTTTTATTTTTTTAATAATCATGGCAGAAGATTACTATAGTTTACTAGGAGTAAGCAAGAGTTCTTCAAAAGAGGAAATAAAAAAAGCTTACAAAACATTAGCTAAAAAGTATCACCCAGATGTAAGCAAGGAAGAGGGAGCATCTGAAAAATTCAAGAAGATTTCTGAAGCATACGCAGTATTATCAGATGATACAAAGAAAACACAATATGACCAATACGGAGAGGGAGGATTCCAACAGAGATATTCACAAGATGATATATTCAGAGGATTTGATGTAAATGATATATTTGGAGATGTATTTGGAGGAGATCCATTTGAGATGTTCTTCGGAGGAAGAAGTGGAAGAAGACAAAAAAAAGGAAATGATTTACGCTATGATATGTATCTAAATTTTGAAGAGGCAGTATTAGGAACACAGAAAGAGATACATGTAGAAAAATTAACAGAGTGTGAAAACTGCGAAGGAACAGGAAGTGAAAGCGGAGATTATGAAACTTGTGATACTTGCAAAGGAGCAGGACAGGTAAGAATAGCAAAAAGAACACCATTTGGAACATTTGCACAAGTAACAGCATGCACAACATGTCATGGAGAGGGGAAAAAAGTAAGTG
>Ga0208375_1000364_pt1 | contig 69011 bp, 69 predicted proteins | sample RifOxyD1_FD_184038 | JGI IMG/M metagenome (GOLD analysis project Ga0208375, IMG submission 184038) | Soil microbial communities from Rifle, Colorado - Rifle Oxygen_injection D1 (SPAdes) | ecosystem: Environmental > Terrestrial > Deep subsurface > Rock core/Sediment | place: Rifle, Colorado... | reverse complement strand
ACATCGAGCCCAGCGGACGCGAAACCACCCGCCGCTTCAACGCCAAAGGCATCGTCCTGGAAAAGATCGACCCCGACGGCGTACAGAGCCTGAAAGTGCTCAACGCGCAGAACCAGATCGTGCTGAAAACCGACCTGTTGGGCCGGACAAACAAATACGCCTACGACGCCAGCGGCAACATCATCAGCCAGCAAGATGCCCTCGGCCGCATCACCGACGCCCAGTACGACCCCAAGTGGAACCAGCCCACCCTCGTCACCCGGTATCTCGACGACGGCAGCCCCGTCACCATCCAGACCCAGTACCACGCCACCAACGGCCAGCCCACCAAGCTGATCGACGGCGAGAACCGCGCCATCACGCTGGCCTACACCGCGAAGGGCCAGCTCGAAAGCGCCACCGACCCGCTCAGCCAGCAGACCACGCTCGCCTACAACACCGCAGGCGACCTCGCCGAAGCCCAGGACCCGCTCGGCAACACCACCCGGCTGCAAACCGACGGCGCCGGAAGAACCACCACGGCCACCACCCCCAAAGGCTACGACTGGCAGCAGAGCTACAACGGCCAGAGTCAGCCCCAGGACAGCACCGACCCCCAGGGTGGACAAATCCGGCGCGTCTACGACGACGCCCATCGCCTGGTCAGCCTCACCGACCAGAACGGCAACCCGGTCGAACGCTACGCCTACGATGCAAGAGGCAACCTCGCCAGCAGAACCGACGCCAACAACCAGCAGGAAACCTACCAGTACGACAACGCCAACCGGCTGACCCAGACCACCAGCCGCAAAGGCGAAGTCATCACCTATGCCTACGACGGTCAGGACCGGCTCACCCAAATATCCAGACCCGACAGCACCACCGCCTACAGCTACGACGCCGCCGGACGCCTGATCCAGATACAGGAAGGGTCAACCGGACTCCAGTACGACTACGACAGCGCCGACCGCCTGACGCGGGAAGTGCAGGACACCCCCAACGGCTTCAACAGCGTCGAATACCAGTACGACGCCCTCGACAGAAGAACCAGCAGAAAGGTCAACGGGCAGGACGAAACCAAGTACGTCTACAACAAGGCCAACCAGCTCACGCAAATCCAGTACCGCAACGAGACTACGAGCTACCAGTACGACGCAGCCGGACGCCTCGCCACAAAGACCCTGCCCGGTGGCATCGTCCAGACCTACGCCCTCGACGCTGCGAGTCGGCTCACGCAGATTCAGTACAAGAACGGCGCAACGCTGATCGACCAGCTCGATCTGGCCTACGACCCTGAAGGCAACATAACAAGCAAGAAACTGCAAAACGGCAGCCTCAAACAGGACAGCGCGCTGACGGCGAGCTACGACAATGCCAACCGCATGACCAGCATCACCGTCGGCGGCAAGACCTACACGCTGAGCTATGACAACAACGGCAACCTCACCGGCAAGACCAACACCGCCGATGCCGTCGACACGACCAGCTACACCTGGGACGCCAGAAACCGCCTGACCGCCATCGCCGCGCCGGGAACAACGGCGAGCTTCAACTACGACCCGCTCGGCAGACGGATCGAACGCACAGTCAACGGCACCACCACGACCTACCTCTATGACAGCAACCAGGCCATTGGCGAAGTGAGGGCAGGGCAGACGACCAGCCTGCTGACTGGCTTGAGTATTGACGAGGCCATTGCCAGATACGCATCAACAGGCAGGCTCACGCAACTGACCGACCAGTTGGGCAGCGTGATCCGGCAGATCGACGCATCGGGAGCGGCGCAGAGCAGTAATGCGTATAGCCCGTATGGGGAAGCAACCACTACGGGTGACGATCAAGGCAATAGCACCGAGTACACCGCAAGGGAGAACGATGAGACGGGCTTGTACTTCTATCGGGCGAGGTACTTCGATCCTGTTCTGAAGCGTTGGATCAGTGAGGATCCGATTGGCTCGGTGGGGGGTATTAACCTCTATGAGTATGTAGGGGGAAATCCCTTGATTTACGTGGACCCCGAGGGAGAAAGCCTTCGGGGTATCATTCAAATATTGGGTATATTGTCTGGGCTGTTGGGAAATCCTTCGGAAGCACCTGACCCCTTGAAGGTACCCCACCCAACTCCAAACCAACCAGGTGAAGCCGCTGGTCAAGAGCTACCTGATCCAGAAATGAGTACGAAGAAGCCGAATTTGCCAGGTGAACGAGTGCCGATGCCAGCACCACCTCCGGGTCCAGGGCGATCTGGCCTGCCCGGATGTTTCAGGCCTCCTATTCCAATTCTATTGTGCCCGGCGTGCCCATTCGTATTGCCGGGGCCAACTGGTGATCCTTATGGTGCTTAGATAATGGAATCGGCCTGCTGGATAAAAGCGTACAAATTTATTGCCAACGGTGAGGATAAGAAGGCAATGGAAGTTTGTAGTGGGGAATTGTGCTCTGATGTTTTGGAATGTCAGAAGTACATGGGCTTGATGTATTACAAACAAGCTGACATGGAGCAAGCCGGAGAATGGTATTTGCGGGCTGCTAAAAAAGGCGATGCAGATGCTTTATACGGCGTCGCTAGCGTGCGTTATGTTCAGGGTAGCTTCGATGGAGCACTACAGTATTTCAAAGAAGCTTCAAGAAAAGGCAATATTAGGGCTTTGCATTGGGTCGGATTCATGTATCAGAAAGGTTATGGTGCAAGCCAAGACTTAGATTTGGCGCGCAAATATTACCGTGAAAGTGCTAAACACGGTTATCTAGTCGCGGAGCATGCTTTACTGAGTTTTGTTTTTCAAAAAGGTAGGTTTCTTGAAAAACTAAAAACCATCCCGAGACTGATTTCTTTGATGTTTAAGGCAACCATTATTACTTATAAAAACGCAGACGATGAGCGTTTATCTGATTTGCGTACGCTGGGGCGACTAATTAATTCCCCCCAAAAAAGAAGCGCAACCGATAAGGGGTCAGCCTGAGCTAACCCGTCTTCCACGGACACTTTTGAGAGTACTACCGGAGGTGTCAGATGGGGAAAGAAATCCAGAAGGTCAATGCGGAACGCAAACGTAAGCGTTACAACAAGGAATTCAAGCTTGCGGCGATCAAGCTGCTGCAATCCGGCAGGAAGCCAGGAACGCTGATTGCGATGGAGTTGGGTATACAGCGCAACCTACTCAAACAAACACGCAAACACGGCAAACAAACACGGGGTCAGATACGAGGTTTTGCATTTTGCCCCCACCCCGTCTAGCTTGAATCATGTCCCGGCCCCTACGAATCGAATTTCCAAGCGCGATCTACCACGTCACTTCGAGGGGTGATCGGCGCGAGCCGATATTCGACGATGACGTGGACCGGCAGACGTTCGGAGACGGTCGGATGGGGGCTTGACTGGTTTGATGCCTGTGCTCTGGCCTATTGCCTGATGGGCAACCATTATCACCTGGTGCTGCATACCCGCCGCGCGAATCTGTCCATGCTGATGCGCCACATCAACGGCATTTACACCCAGACGTATAACCGTCGCCACCGCAAGGGCGGGCATCTGTTCCAGGGGCGCTTTAAGGCGATTCTGGTTGATCAGGATGCCTATCTTCTGGAGGTATGCCGCTATGTCGATCTCAACCCGGTGCGCGCCCACATGGTGCCGCACCCTGCCGACTGGCCGTGGAGCAGTTACCGGGCGCATGTGGGCAGCCAGTTGCCGCAGGCCTGGCTGGATACGCCGTCTGTGCACGGCTATCTGCTTGGTCGCGATGTGGCTACGGGCCGGGACGCCAAGCGCGCCGCCTTGCACTACGAAAAGCTCATCGAGCAGGGCAAGGATGTGCGGCTGTGGGATGCGTCGCTCAAACAGCAGATGTTTTTAGGTGACGACACATTCATCCTGCGCATGCAGACCTTGCTGGAACCTGATCGCGCCTGTGCTGCGGAGGTGCCGCGTACCCAGCGGCGCGGCCGGCCGGATTCGATTCAGGCTTCCTTGAAAACCTGCGAGCGGGATGAGGCCATCGTGCGGGCTTGCCGAGAGGGCGGTCACTCCCTGAGTGCAATTGAACGGGAAGTGGAGCTGTCGGTGTCGCGGGTGAGCCGGATCATTGCTGCTACTAAATACGAATATCAACCCGGGCTGGCTCAGACCAAGAATTAGCCGGGTGACTGACGAATAACCCATGCATGCGCTGCTTCAATCAAAGGGGGCACTGCTTATGGAATCGGGGAAATTGGGGCGAGGTCGGACCGCATTGCAGACGTTCGAGTAAAGAGCCTTGGCAGACTGATTTGGGTCGAAAGCGCTAATTCGGCATTTTCGTAAGCGGACATTGATGAGTGTCCGGTTGTGGTGGGGCGTGACTGACCGCAAAGGCCGACGACCTGCCTGTCATGTCGGGATTGTCGACCGCCGAATCCTCGACCAATAAGCGTGGAGCAGACATGGCCCTGAGCCCTTCCGCGACGCTATTCTCGTACTTGATGAGTTCCTAAATCGCACGGACGGAGCCATCGGTCCGGCGTGTGCTGGTCCATCAATCCGCTTGCATCTGGTCAAGCCGTGCCTTGACTTCGCGCTTGCCCATTTTTCGCACGGCTGCGAAGGCGGTGAGCTGCTCAGCCTTTGGACGCGATACACCGGCTTCCCAGTTGTAGATGGTTTGGGCGGAAACGCCTACCAGCGCGCCCATCTTCGACGCCGACAGTTCGAGCCGTGTCCGCTGCGCGCGCACACCCTGCGGCTTAAACCTCAGTTTCGTTTCGGATCCCTTGTCGGCGGCAGGCATGGCATTCTTCGGCGACGCCATTTTCTCGAGCCTGGATATCTGCTTTTCCAAGGCCTCAATGCGCCGCTTTAAAGCGGCGATATCAAAGCGGTAGCGGCTCGATGCCTTTTTGAGGTTTTCGGTTTCGCTACGAAACTGTCTGCGGACGAGTCGGGCGATTTCTTCCTTGAGCACGGATGCGATGTTCGGCAATTGGGGATCCTCATAGCGTAATGGGAAGGGCAAATGGTACAGCGATCGACCTCATTCAGCCGCGCGCTCGAGAGCCATCGCCAAATCGGCCGCTGAACTGAACCCCTTAGCATTTTCCGCCGCTGACACGAGACAACGAACGGTTGCTGCGGGGTAGCTTGCCGACTCCGGCACGAAGTTCGGCCTGGGTCTGCTTTCGATAACGGCGATGGGCGGCACGCGACCCGTTCCAGTCATTCGCAGTCTCGGTGGTTCAACGGCAGGTACCCGAGTGGAGCCGTCATCTGACACGAAGGCTGACAGACCGTAGGTCGGCGATTCTGTTGAAAAACTCTTTGGAGGTGGTTTGCGGCAGAGTTTGGGGGTCTCCAAACCACCAACTCATTAACGATCATTGAATCTGGGCAATTCTGAGGGGCCGACTTTTTAGGAAGACATGGCAGCCAAGGCCTCGCAGGAGTTTTTCATCAGAATCCGGCCAAAGGCGACGTTGGCGTTTCGATCTATTCGGTCCGCAGTGCACGCCAACAGCCTTCGGTGCGCCAGCGTAGCGACTAGAGCGCTGCTTTGGTAGCCGAGACGTAACATCAAAATCGCGAAGCAGTTTTTCTATTACGTCATCGATGATGATTTGAGATGGCAAAAACTTAAATGATGGCGATGCTTGCTTCTGCGCAACGCCCAAATCACATTCATTTGCTACGCTTAATAGATTTCATCCAAGAACCTGATGGTTGGCATCAACAATGTTTAAGGGGGTCTTATATGAATGACGTTGGTCGGCTGTGTGTCTTCCACCGGGCTGACGATGCCCGTGCGTACAATTTGCCGGATAAAGATGGGCGAACAGATTTTTTCTTTCTACCCTTCGCAATAATCAGAGACGGTGATCAGGAGCCGCCAAGCGATCAAATCAAGGCCTCGTACCAAAATTATCCGTTGGAATTTATACGTATTTTGCTTGGAATAGACTGGCTTGTCGCAAGGGGGGGGTGGAATTGATGTTCTGAATCTAAGCTTCGGTCCTGCGGAAGGGGGCTTTGACCCTGATGATCCGATGCAGATTGCAACACGTTCGGTTTACGAGCGTGGTATCCCTGTTGTTGTTGCGGCAGGTAATTCGGGGCCGAAAGAAGGGACCATGCAGCCTCTTGCCCTTGCGCCGTGGACTATTTCTGTAGGAGCAACGGACTTTTTTGGGGAAAAGCTGCTCGATTCCTCCAGTCGCGGGATCCCTGATCAGGTGAGCCCAACAGTGGTTAGCGATGGTTACTCGCACTTGGTAATCGTTGGTGGCCCAGATTTTGGGCCGGGTACCAGCTTTGCGTGCGGGAAGGTTTCTCAATTGGCTCATTGGGTCATAAAGTGTCTGGAGTTAATTGCAGGCAATGTGAGTGACCTGCGGCAAGGAGCGTGGTCGGCTCAGAGTCGCCCTATACGTCTTCCTGTCTGGGGGTTGGCAGACACCGGGTTCGATTTGCGTGCCACCGATCCTTGGCCAACGGAAGTGCAGTCTATCCTAGACCGCGGCGGAGACACTGTACAGTTGGAGCGCGGACAAAGTGAGCTCGACTGGTATGAGTGTGTGTTAAGCGAATTGGATCACTATGGTTTGAAGGTAAAGCCGGTTGCAGACCCGGACATGGTAAAACATGCGTTACAGATGATGGCCAAGCCAATGCCACAATATAAGCCACATGAGGTCGGCGCCGGATTTCTACTAGACATTGAAGTGTTCAAGATGTTTTCTTCGCTTACCCCATCCAAGTTCGCAGTGCTATTTTGCGGAGGAATTTCTTACGCCGCTTTTCTAACAATTTCAGAGAAACTAGACAGCGAACTGGGGCCATTGTGGGATCAGCAGATGGTGGAGACAACCCGCACGTACTTTTACTATGGATACCGCGTGAGAGTAGCCAAGGTCATTTGATAGAAGTCTGGTGGTGCTATAGTGAATACGGAGACGCTGGCTGGCATCTGCAGTTGAAAATCAGTCGCCAATATTGCGAAACTTCGAACTTAGAATTTACAAAGCCCAGAATGAAAAAAATTTAGATAGAGCGTCGAGGGTTTGCACTGATTAGCAAGGGGGGAGCCATGCCAATAATCTATATTCACGGGGTTGCTACGCGCGACCAAGAGAAGCCGTTTTCCGAAATTAAGCAGTACTTGCGGCGTTTCGTGGCACCCGTTATCTCATCTGCACCGGAAAATGTCCTCATCGACCAAGCCTTTTGGGGTGATGAAGGGGCTCGATTTGCCTGGAACGGCGCGTCTCGCCCGCGGTCGTTGCTGCTCGGGCAAGGGGCCGACACCAAAATTGACACTGTCGCTGACCGCGCCGAACTTGCGGCGACACTGCATGCTTCGTTCTCACAGCTTCCTGTTTCCCTGCCCGGAACACGCCCATCTGGCCTTATTAGCGGGCATGCGAACACGGGCGCAGACGTAGTTTCGGCGCCTTTACGATTGAGCGCCTTGTCTGCCAATGAGCTCAGCGATTTGTTGGCGAGTGTGATGGAGGGACTAATTGATGACCCCGCTCAACGCGTGACCGCAACACTTCATGCTGACGCGCTAGCACACGACCCAGCATTCCTGGCCGAGCTCGCTGCAGCAGTCAGCTCGACTGCGGAATGCGAGCTTCTCTCTACTCGATTGAGGGAGGCGTTTCCAACAGTGGGGTTAGTCGGTATGGGAGGTGCGGGAGACTGGTTTCAGGACGTGGGTAATCGGGTCAGTGAAGCCATGAGCCGAGCAGTGAGCATTCCCGGTGTTGCGGCATCTGCAGTTGCCGGCGAATTCAGAAAAGGTTTGAACGAGTTCATATCCATATTCCTTGGCGACGTCTTTGCGTATATTAACCAGCGTTTCGACAAGGACAAAGTGCACCCGGGAAAAATCCAGCAGCGTTTTATTGAAAAGCTGGCCGTTGCCCAAGAATCCAGTGTACAGCAGGGCAACGAGCCAATTGTTGTGCTTAGTCATAGCATGGGTGGTCAAGTTGTCTACGATGCGATTACGCACTTCTTGCCTCGCGACCCGCGCTTCAAAAACATGCGTATAGCCCTGTGGTGCGCGACCGCGAGCCAAGTCGGATTTTTCGAGGAAGCGAAGCTGTTTATCGAAAGCAACGATGCTTATAAACCTGGTAATCCCGTGCCGTTCCCCTCAAGCCACCTGAAAGCTTGGTGGAACGTTTGGGATCACAATGATTTTCTTAGCTTCACGGCAAAAAACATTATCGCGGGTATAGACGACGGCCATTTTAGTACAGGCATGTCTCTCATCGGCGCGCACTCGGGCTATCTGCAGCGCCCCAGCTTCTATCGATTGCTCGGAGAGAAAGTCAAACTCGCCATTAAATAGAGGGGGTTGTTATGGGACTTGGCGCTGTTGAGAATACCCCTGGATTGTGGATTGGTGACCAGTGGCAGGTTGGAACCCCAGGTCTATTTGCTGTGGTGATTGGTGTCAGTGTCTATGACCACCTTAACGGAGGAGCTGCCCCTGTCCCGGAAACATACCGCCTAGGGCAGCTCAGCGTTTCTGCGCTGACTGCCTATCGTGTCTTTGAATGGCTACGCGACGACTACAAGCTGGAAGGCTGCCCAATTGCAAATGTTTGGTTGCTACTTGCTCCAACAGATCAAGAGAAGGCGCTCGAACCTGTGCTTGTTAAGCACGCACTTGCTCCCACTATTGACAACTGTGAGCATGCCGTTGGTCGTTGGCAAGCGGCGATGCAGACATTGCCCCAGGCCGTTGCTGAGAAGAGCCGCGCGTTTTTCTTCTTCAGCGGCCATGGGCTTGAGGTGCATCAGAACAGGCAGATTCTTCTACCGGCGGACTACTTAAAACCGCCAGCATCTAACGTCAATAATGCACTCTCGACCGAGAATCTCGTCAACGGCCTTGCGTCGCTTAGGGTGCCGCGCCAATTCTTTTTCTTGGATGCATGCCGTAATGACAATCAAGAGTTACGGAACAAGCGAGTTGAAGGCCGCAGGGTATTGAATGAAGAGGTCGCAGCGCTTGTCAATCCGGATATCATTGCACCGATTCTGTATGCTACGGCATCTGGCCAACAGGCCTTTCAGCAGCCCGACCCGACGCAGGGACTCTCCTTGTTTGGAACGGCGCTGCTTGATGGGCTTAGCGGTAAGCCTGATATCGAACTTAAACCATTAAATGGGGGATGGTCAGTTAATGTTTATCCTCTTCAAGGGTATGTTAAATCGCGTATCGTAAAGCTGCTTGAAGAGGCGCAGGAGCGCGTGAGACAGCCAGTTAAACTCGGCGGGGTTACGGACAATGAGGTGATCACGTTGGCCCCACCCCCGAAAAAGGTTGTCTTGATGGGTTCCCCAATCCCACTGACGGGGAATCAGCGTGCTGATCGGGTTGGCAAGAAACTCGCAGCACCGTTTTCAGTTAGTCACGCGATACCAATGCCCTCTCAGGACGGTGGCTGGGCCGAAGACTATGGCCTCACACATGAAGCGTTTGGCGCGGAGACAGCAACGCAGCTTTGGTGGAATCTGCAGTTGACTGCGCTATCGACAGGGGCAAAGAAATCTAGTGGCGATATAAAGTTGCTTCATGTTGCACACGCGCCAGATACGCGCCGTTTCAGGGTTGAACTTAGTCCAATTGATCAAGATCCACTTGGGCACTGGTTAGAACTGGACGATGGTACCTGCCTTTTCGGAACAGTATTGCCGTCAGACTGGTCTGGATCTCTGCGATATTTGATTGAGTTCGATTTTGAATTTGATGACGACAGCCCGAGCGGCAAACGGCAGATTTCGCGTATGGAGGCGACACTCGCCCCGTCTCAGCCAGGCCCTGCCGGAATCGCTGCGGGTTTGTGGGATACCTATAATGCGTCCGATGCGGAGACGGCGGCCCAAGTGCTTCAGGATCCAAAGCTCGCTGAGAGGCTGCTGGCGGAAAAAGTGGAATCACCTTTGGCTGCAGCAATTGCCACGTTGATCCTATTACGGGCCGGTCGGCTGGATCTTCTTCACGATTGGGTTAGAAACGTTGCTAACTGGTTTCCCTCTCTTCCGGACGGCGCCACGCTGTGGGCCGAGCAACTGCTGCGACAGTCCAAAAATCAGCCAGATGCGATCAATGAAGCAGCCCGCTACACTTCTCGCCTACTCGAACGTGGCCTTCCCTTACTGGCCGAGACGGTTGGCTATGCAGCAAGACATATAGACATGCTGCTGCGTGAATCGGACGGTATTGATCCCGAGCTACTTGCGCCACTTCGCCTGTTGCAAGAGAGAATGGAACGCGCGCTCGTCTACTTCAGAACGGATGGCCTGTTCCCAGTGTATACGGGCTATAAGGAATCCAAGGAGATGTTAGAAATTCTCGGTCTAGGACATTTTTCTCCTGCGTTGACTGCGCCACAAGATTTGCCAGGGTAATGACAATATCGGTAGTCACCCTTTGGCAAGGCCTTAATGTCAGATCAAGTCGGAACTACTACAGTTCATTCCGCTGATTGCCCCCCTCTGGGTAATTCCACCCCTCCCGAAGCTGGCATTTGAAATGGCTGAGTTTTATCTCGCCAGTGGAAGCTTTAGAAGAACAGCTTAGGCCGAGTAGTGTGAAAGGCCCTTTGGCAGGTCCTGAAGTACAGCGGACATTGGAATGGCTGCTTTGTGGAAACATCGTGCGGCAGCAGTTGGCCGGGAGGGTGAATCCGCAGGAAGTCCAGTAAGCTGCCGTTCGTTGCAACAACGTTTTTAGCAACGGCCGCTTTGGAGTGCGAGACTGACAGAGTGTGCCCTGCAAGAAAGAGACTGTAGCGTTCTTGAATTTTGTTTTTAACTTCATATACTGTTTATTCTGTTTATACCGAATAAGGGGTTAGTCATGATTGATGACACCAACAAGCCCGCCACTGCTGAACCAGCTGCTTCAGCCACAAACCCGGGCGCTGCAGTCAGTGCCGTATCGCCAGCACCCAAGCCAGCCCCGCGACCACGGACAGTCAAGCCTGCTGCTCCCGCAGCCGCGAAGCCGGCCAGAAAAAGGACGCCTGCTACTGCCAAAGCCGGCACGCCCCCGGCAAAGAAAGTCGTCCATGAGCCTACACCTTTTGTCGCCAAGAGTAGCAAGGACGGCAAGCCCACCAAAGCCAAAAAGGCCAAACTGGTTCGCGATAGTTTCACCATGCCCGAACTTGAGTACGCGCTGATTACGGTGCTTAAAAAGCGTTGTCTGGATGCAGGGGTGTCGGCGAAGAAGAGCGAAATCCTGCGTGCGGCAGTCGCCAACCTGGCGAGACTGAGCGACACTTCGTTGCTTGCCGCAGTGCGTCGTCTTGAGGTGATCAAAACGGGGCGGCCGGCCAAGGGTTCCAAATAGCGACTTTCCGCGTTATTGGAAAAGTGCTTTGATGAATGCAGCCACACATTGAGTCAATGCGTGGCTGTCAGCAGTTGGAATGGTTGATTTTCAACGGCTAGCTCGGTCGGCTCCATGTTTATCGGATGCTTGGATCACTTGGGCTTGAGATTGAAAGCCAACTCGATATTTCAATATTATGAATGACAACGTTGGCCAGTTGCACACGCAATCGAATATTGAACAGGTAACATGATTGTCCACAATTTCTGTGGATAACTGTGGTTAAAACAGGCTTAAATATAAACGACGTATACGGTTTATTCTGTTGCCTAAATTGTGGGCTCGATTGTCGCGTTTCAGGGATAGGAACTCAGCTCAGAACAGACACTGTAAAAGCAGATCATGACAGCCCTGTTTGGTTCGAATTCTGGCCGTCATTAACCGAGCAGACGTAATTATTCCGATTCACCGTTAGCCAAACCTTGTTCCATATCCACCCATGGGAGGCCCCATGTCCAAACGAATTCTTGTGATTCAAGGCCACCCTGATGGCAGCGAACCACACCTGTGCCACGCGCTGGCGGCCAGCTACGCCAACGGCGCGGCCGATGCCGGGCACTCGTTGCGCCAAATAAATCTGGCCGAGATCGACTTTCCGCTACTGCGTAGCCAGAAAGAGTGGGATACCGGTCTTGTTCCAGCGTCGCTCAAGCCGGCCCAGGACAACATCGCTTGGGCTGAGCACATCGTGTTCTTCTTTCCGCTTTGGCTTGGCGACATGCCGGCCGTGCTCAAGGGCTTTCTTGAGCAGGTGGCCCGGCCCGGCTTCGCCTTCACGCGCGAGGAAGGCGGCAACCCCTGGGGAAACAAGGCTTTGACCGGACGCACGGCGCGCGTGGTGGTCACAATGGGCATGCCGGCTATCGTCTACCGGTGGTACTTCCGCGCCCACAGTGTCAAGTCGCTGGAACGAAACATCCTCGGTTTTGTGGGCATTGCGCCGGTGAATGAAACCCTGATCGGCCTTACTGCCAACATGAAGACTGAAGACACCGCCAAATGGCTGGGCAAGCTCAAGAGGCTGGGGTTCAGGGGCGAGTGACCATCGAGTTCGAAGACACCGCCTGCCTAAGCTACAAAAGGAAGTCCCGTCCGCACTGAATTTTGCCCATCACTTCCTTGAAATTCATGATGCTTCCTCCATGCAGCCTAACGAGGCTGTATAAACCCCCCAATAAAATCAATCCCCCGCATCTTGTTTCCCGAAAAGGCGAGCCTGTAGAACGGAGGCAATCGCCGAGGGCACGACGGTAGACGACCAAGCCATGGCAGGCAGGTCATCGGCCGAAGCAGCCGGTGACGCACTACGCTACCTAAGTCGGCAATGGAGCACACACCGGACATTGACTAGAAGTTCAGTCACCTTCTAAGCCAATTGAAGTCATACTCTGCGCTGCGTTCTTGAAGGCAGCCTTGCTGCAGATCGTTTGACGACGAACCGTACAAAACAAAATAACTTCTAAATTAGTCCATCAAGAATTAGACGCCATGAGAGAGAAATGCCGATGACTTATTCCCAGCATGCATCTTCGCTCACGAAGGAATACCCGGCCGATGGTGTGTGCCGAATTCTTGCACTCGATGGAGGTGGTGCGAAGGGCTTCTACACGCTTGGTGTTCTGAAGGAAATTGAGGCCATGCTTGGTTGTCCGCTGTATAAGCGATTTGATCTTGTATTCGGAACGAGCACTGGAGCTATCATCGCTTCGCTCATCGCGCTCGGATACGAAGTAGACCAGATACACGCTCTCTACAAGGCACATGTACCCAGAGTTATGGCTTGCACGTCGGCCTCAACTAGGACGGCAGCACTGCAAAGTCTGGCAAAAGAGATTTTCAAAGACACAACCTTTGAGGACGTCATGACTGGTATCGGCATCGTCGCAACCCGCTGGATGACCGAGCGGCCGATGATTTTCAAGGGGAGCGTTGCGCAAGCCCATGGCCGCAAGGGAACCTTCGAGCCAGGGTTTGGTGTAAGCATGGCGGATGCCGTTCAGGCATCCTGCTCGGCTTACCCTTTCTTTGAGCGGAAGGTCGTTGTCACCGCTGCAGGAGACAAGATCGAATTGATCGATGGCGGCTATTGTGCGAACAACCCAACCCTGTTTGCAATTGCCGATGCGACTGTCGCCCTGAACAAGGAACGCAAAAATATACGAGTGGTGAACGTCGGTGTTGGCATATACCCGGAACCTAAGCCTGGATTTCTGATGAGAATCGCGAAGAAATGGCTCGCGGTCCAGTTACTTCAGAAGACGCTGGAGATCAATACACAATCATTAGATCAACTGCGTGACATCTTATTCAAGGACATCGCGACAATCCGGATCAGCGATACCTTCGAGCGGCCAGAAATGGCAACGGACTTGATGGAGCACAATCTTGATAAGCTAAACATCCTTCGGCAGCGTGGTAGTGAATCGTTCGCTGAGCGAGAGGCGCAGCTAAGGGAGTTTCTGACATGAGGGGGGACAATGGGAATACCAGAATCACAGCTTAAAGTTTGGTCCCACCAAGGATCCATCACTCAGTCCGCCACGACTTACAGCGTCATCAAGAATGCTCTAGAGGCAACGAGCACCGCGTATCACGGGAAGAATTACAAAGTCTTCCTGCAAGGCTCCTATGGAAACGACACAAACATCTACGCGGAAAGCGACGTGGATGTGGTAATACGACTTGATGATGTTTACTACAGCGATGTCACGCAGCTATCGCGAGAGGACAAAGAGGCGTATGACCAAGCGTTCACCCCAGCCACCTACTCATATGATGAGTACAAGAAGGATGTTCTGAAGGCTCTCACAGACCGATTCGGTTCTGACGTAAAGGCTGGTGACAAAGCCATTGCCGTGGCGGCGAATGGGAGCAGACGCAAGGCAGACGTAATCGCTGCGATGCAGTTTCGGCGTTATTGGAAGTTCAAAAGCACTTACGACACAAATTATGATGAAGGGATATGCTTCTTTAACGGGGCGGGTGAACGAATTGCCAACTATCCAAAACAGCACTCAGAGAACCTGACCACGAAACATCAGGGTAGCAACTTGTGGCTAAAGCCCATGGTTCGCGTGCTGAAAAATCTTCGAAGTAAGCTTGTTGCTGACGGTGCTTTGAAGGCCGGAGTTGCGCCATCGTATTACCTCGAAGGATTGCTCTACAACGTACCCAGCGAGATGTTCGGATCGAGCTATACCGATTGCTTCGTCGGTGCGATGAACTGGATTCAGGCGGAAGCGGACAAGAGTAAGCTGGTTTGCGCCAATGAGCAGTACTACCTACTTTGGGAGGGGTCGCAAACCTCGTGGGAAAGAGTCAACGCAGAGGCATTTATCGAAGCTGCCATCAGGTTGTGGAATGAATGGTGAGCTGTGACGAGGCATAGAAATCATCTAGCAGCGAGGGCGCTGCAAGAAGAGTGACCGGAGGAGTTCGGGATGGCAGGTAACCTCATTTACCTTTTCATGTGGGGATACCAAGAGAGTTATAGGATAAGCATCCAGCAGCTGGCGCGAAACGTCCTCAAGGAGCTTGGCGCAGAGGCGGATGCTGAGGTTCTTCTTGTTGGAGCGCGAAGCCCCAACAGCAAAAATCCAAACCAAGTATGTGTAGAGCCAGAAGATGGACAATGGCCACTATCCGTGTTTGATGGGTTGCTGGATTCGGTTGAAACGACTTACCAGAGCCACCACTTGCAGAACATAGTTTATGGCGATGAGCCAAGCATGCGTGACAAGCCGGAATGGATGCGCCGCGACTCCGTGCGCACATCGGTTGCTATGGCGCTTGAAACCTTTGACACAGCACACAACGTGACGTCCTTCTGTGGCGAAGCTCGACGTGTCGGTGATTACTACGTCACTCCAGTGGTGCAGGTCCCCAATGCAACCTTTGTTCAGTTTCCAGCCTTATCCCCAAAGCCCATTAACGAGGGACAGCGCGGATACGGATTTCGTAGCCTAATACATGCGGCGATGCACGCGGTTCTTCATGAGGCTACCGAAGAATTGCACAACCCAGATCCGGGGCGTTTTAGTCATCGCAGCATTAGAAGTGCAGAGGAGATCGTCCGCATTGCTGCAAAGGACTTCCTGCATACGCCAGGACTATCGATCGAGCGCCAATATATCCATACCGATCTTTTCGATGCCTTGAACCTTGTCTCATCTCTTATGTACGAGGGAGCGAAAGGCATTGGTCATCTCGTTCTCGTCGATCCGGAAAACGAAGTGGTCGATTTCCTGGCGAAGTTTACTGAGCCAGTGCCTTTTCGTGAGCCACGATGGGTTCGTAAGGTGCTTCAGATGGCAACGACAGGTGTTGGAATCATCGCAAACAGCCAATACATATTTGGGCTTGGACAGTTGACGGAATCGCATAGCCCTAGCGCGCAGGATGCGTTCACGGTTGCCTTTATCGATCACTATCACTGGGAGCTACGTTGCGGCGACCTAGTTCTGCTCCGAAGTCACTACGCAGTGCCTAGACTTCCTCAAGAGCCGTTCGACAAAGCAGCCTTCTTAGCAAACTATGCTCGGCTGTTTTCTCTGTCGTCACAAGAAGATGGGCTGCACTTATGGAGTTTACTGCTGGCACAGATTCGCCAAGAGCACGGCAGCATGATCGTGGTCACAGAAGATGCGGCCAGCGAAGCGCGCCGGCTTAGCAAACAAGGTACCAATATCTCGCCAGTTCGGCTTTCCGAGGCGTTGCTTCGAAGTGTCAGCGGTATCGACGGAACCATACTGCTCGATCCCCGTGGGTTTTGCCATGCAATAGGAGTCATTTTGGATGGTGGGGCAAGCGACACGTGCACGCCCTCAAGAGGATCGCGATACAACTCCGGGGTGCGCTATGTGCAGGAGGGGCGCTATCGAAGGCTCGCCATTGTTGTGTCGGATGATCGCACCGTCGACATCATTCCTCCGCTCAGACGCTTGGTCAGTCGTGAATTACTTGAGCGACACATTGCAACCTTGGAAGCCGCGAGGAACTATCACGACTCCCGAAACTGGCTCGACAACCATCGCTTCTACATCAATGCTGAGCAATGTGAGCGCGTCAACATAGCTATGGTCAAACTCGATGCCCACCCGAGAGAGGTAGGCCGGATCTATCTTGGCACAGTGACGTTTGAAGCTCACCCCGAGATGGATGATAGCTATCTTTGTGATTAAGGAAGGGCTGGGAGGCAGCTGTCGGGTTCCGCCGGTTGACTAGCTAGGGGAGCGGATGTTCGCAACGTGGGCCCCGACGAATGTCCGGTTGACGGCCCGAATCCACCCACCAATTGAATCCGCGCCGAACATGAGACGTTCGCCTCAAACCGTCTGAACTCACTTCCTGCGAGCCCTCCGCCACTCCAAAGGCGGTACTGGATCAGCATCAGTCCATACCCCACCTTGGAAACCCTGGCACTCTCCTCGGCCTTCCCGTAGCTCAACCGGTCGTCAAGGATTTGCTCGTTCATATACTTCCTGTAGTGCCATCCACAGCCGCGCCGGATCTGTTCAAGGGTAGGCGTCTCTGCGCTCACTCGATCCCGGCGGATTTCATTGAGATTAGACGGGAAATGATGAACCTTGCGACTGCAGATTCATCGTGGCGTTGCGCGTCAATGTAACCGTCATGCGAGAAGACTCCGTCGATTGAAGCATCATCGAATCGAACGAACATCAGTTGATCGTCTCGTCGCTGTTTGATGATTTCTCGAATTGCTCTCCATTCGAGTCCACACCATTCCTTTGAGGAGTACTCGGCGGATAGGAAGACCACGACAAGTTCACTATTCTTGCGATAGATGTCCTGGAGCAACGTGTCCAGGTTCGGTCGGGCAAGTTGAGCCTGGTAGTCAAGGTCATAGAAGACCGAGTCAGGTCCAAGCGCGTCTCGGAGACTTCCTGCAACTGAGTCAACAAAGCGGCGCCGCTCGCCGGGGAAGGACAGGGCTACTTTGAACCTGATATCCGCTACGGGTGTGGTAGATCGATCACTGCGAACGACCTGTGAATTGGCGAGCAAACTTTCCAATGCGAGCATCGACAGAGAAAATGGCTCTGGTTCGATGGGGGTTAGTCTTGTGATATCAAGGCGTGGCAATGAAAGGTAATAGAGGAGGTAGTTAAGCCAGACGGCAAGAGGGTTGCTATTCACGCTGCCGACAGGCTTAGCGTCAATGCGATTTGACGCTTCCTTATCCAGAATATCATCCAGGATTTGGAGCTTGAAAGCGTCAACTTCCTTGCGGTTGAAGAGAGAACCTGCTCGCTTAGCCATCCGCAAGAACAATGGAGTGGCGGAGCCTTGTATCACGCCCATCAGAGAAAGCTCGGCGCCGCGTACTCCCCAGTTGGGATCACGTGTCGCGATATTCCGAAGTAGCTGTGCTCGCTCCGCCTCAGTACCGACGGCGCCGTAGTATTGCCACAGAGTAATGGCGTGATTGGGTGACGAGAACTTATCTTCGGGTGGGTCTCGATCCGATGAGACTACGAAGACGCTGAAGGAGATGTCGTGAAAGACATCTGCTTGCTGCTCGAAGGCCGCGATGAGGCGCTGGACCTCAGACGTGTTCTTTCGTAGGGACATGGAGTCGGTAGTTCCCTAAGACGCCTAACGCCCACGGTAAGCCGCGCCGGAGCGTAGCAAAGGGCACCAACAGCGAAGCTGTTTGCGTCGGCTTGACCAACCAGTTAGGCAACGATTACGTGGCACGGATGTGAGCTATGAGAGAGGAGGCAAGCTCGATATAGGTTCGTGCTTCTTTTTCGCTAAGGTTCAGATTGATCGCATGTGCTGCTTTGTTGCGCAGCTCTCGCAACTTGTTGAAGACGGCCAATTGCTTCGCATCGATTACCTTGCACTGCAACAGATAGTCACCAAGCCGGGGATAGTTCTTGAACGCGTCGCTTGGTGGTTGGTTCCAGAAAGAGCTGGCTACTGCTATAGATACTGACTCTAGCTCTGACCAGGCTTCAAGTATTGCCGCGCTAGTTGATATAGACGCGATATTGAGTAGGCGATTGTTGGACGCACTCAATGCTGGCGGCTGCGATTTCTGGCTGATCGTGGATTCATTCGTTGCGAACTCTGACTTAAGCTGGGCAAGTTCCTTTGAGAACTCCAACTCAATTTCTTTGTATTTTAGCCTGCGTAGAAATGGAAGTAGCTCGATCACAGGCTTGCGAACCATTGATGCGACGAGCACCACGGCTGTTGGCCAAGCTAGCGCCTTGATCGTTTCTGCTGTAAACGTAAGTGCGTCCATGGTGTGTTGTTGAGTTGCCTTACAGTTATTCAAGAGACCATGGGTCCAGACATTTATTAATATAGGGACGGCTGTTTTGGCGGCTTATCTTGATGATTTTTTAAATTTATTCTCGGTACCCGATCCCTATATTACGCTATGAAAAAAGGAGACCGATGGCTGATGGATTGTGCACCTGATTAAGACGCTTTCAGCAGCGAGGGTGAGCCAACGACCGGTCTTGCGAGTACAGCGGACGCCGTAGGTTATACAACCAGCGTCGCCTTTGGCCGAGCTCCAGACGTCCGTGACTTCCTTCCCGACCAGATGCTATGGGTCTTGAGTACGCGTTCGCCCAACCATACAAGCAGGCGTTCGGCGTGACTGACTGGCATCCGACCGCTCACGGAGGAAATTTACAAATTTCTTTCTTGGGAGAGAAAACCTAGCTGTCATCGTCCAACTTGAACATAACACCAAAGGCTCAAAGTTTCGGCTACGAGTAGACCACTTAACGAAACCACGTAAAATAAATGTTATAAGAATTTATATGTTATGTTTTCCCATAGCCTATGGAAAACCTCATGGACCAACAGAACGATAGCCCTCAACAACGCCTCTCCCTGATGGAATTGCTTCTGGTTTGGGAAGGCCGGATCTACCGTTCGCGCGTGTGCGAACTGTTTGGTATCGGTCTTCCACGGGCCAGCCAGTGGATCAAGGAGATCCGCGATCTGGATCGATCCCGGTTGGATTGGGACAGCAAAGCCAGAAGCTATTTCGTTACAGCTGATTTCTACAAGCAATACACCAAGGCCACACAAGCCGTAATCTCAGAATCCCTGTCACGCTACCTGTCTATGGTCGGCCTCCCCTATGCATCGGCCATGGAAGACGGTGAGGGTGTGATGTGGTCAGCCACACCCAGCATCAATGCACCTTCCCCCAAGATATTCGCTGCCCTCAACAACGCGATCAGGCAGGCCATGGCCGTCGACATCGAGTACATGTCCCTGAGCGAGCCTGCGCCGCATCGCCGCATCATCCATCCTCACAGCCTGGTTCTCGCCGGCCGCCGATGGCATGTACGCGCCTACAGCGAAACCAATCAGGACTATCGGGATTACGCACTGGGGCGAATCATCGAGGTGAAACCACTTGCCCAGCTTGCAGATCGCAGCCGCCATGACGACCCCGACTGGAATACCAAGGTAAAGGTTCGGCTGGTTGCCCATCCTGAACTCTCTCAAGATCAAGCGCGGGTGATCCAGGCCGAATACTTCAAAGGGACCGCGAGCCGCGTGGAGACCTGCCGGGCGGCGCTCGTTCCCTATTTCATCCAGGACATCCGTGCTGCAATGGACACGAAGACCCAGCATGCACCTGACTACCTGATCGCCGTTGAGAACGCACGGGAGGTGTCCAAATGGCTGTTCAAACGCTAGGGACCAGCGGTGCTGCCGCTTCCCTTCTATTCACGCGACATCCTTCGGCAAGAGGGGTGCAAGAAGCACCAATTTTGTCATGATGGAGTGGATCCCCCTGATAGCATCAACCCTGAGACTGGTCGATCTTCACGACAGTGATCGTGCGTATGGAAGTCCCTCCAACTACACACGCGAGTCGAGGACCGGCAACTCGGATGGGGTTTATCTCGACATAGCCTTGAACATCATCCACCGGCTGAAGTTGCTGGATCAAAGTGCAAGCCAGGATTACTTGCCATTTACGGTCATCTTCAACGCCATTCGGGAAGACCGGCCGGATGTGGCAGAGGTGGATGTGCAATATGTCCTGAATGTCTTGCGGCGCCCTTCAGAGCTTTTCTATCTCACAAGCGTTACCGGTCAACAAGCCAAGGTTTGTCATTCCGAGAAACGCGAGACCGCGCTGATCGAAAAGACCGACTATGCCGACGAATACAGGCTATCAGTATCAGGCCGGATGCTGCTCTCCCTCTCAAACGTAGCCCGTGACGCCACATACATGCGGGGCGATGCATACAATCTGCTGCACGCCATCGAATGGAACGATTTCCCGAAAATCCTCACCTTCTCGGACGGGATCATCAGCCAGCTCAGAAACGAGATACTTGAAGTTCGGACAGCACTGGAGCGTGTCGGCCGTACGGAAAGCATTGATAAGTACCTGGGCCGCCTGGATCAATACAAGCAGGTAATTGAAGAGACGATTGGCATTGCCAAGAAAGCAGAAGCGCAACTGGTAAAAAGCGAAGTTCTGGAAGCTTTCGAGTCCTCACAGGAAATGCTCGATCTGGACATCACCTTCGAGCACCTGCGCAGCCAGATCAACCATGTGCGACAAGTTCTGGTGATCTTCAACAGGCTTCTCTCCGAACTGGTGAGCATGAGCCTGCAGGAAACCCGTTCGGCTGTGCCGCCGCCTTCGTTCATTGATGTTGCCGCACATTTTGTCAGGTCACCTCTTGCACCTGAGAAAGAAGGCTTTTTGCTGGCCCAGTGGGGAGCACTTGGCCTGGTAACGCCATTTCATTCGGCGCTTGATGGTCTGGGTGCGGTGAAGCACCGCACACCGCCCCCCTCAGTGCCGGCCATGACCTTTATGGATGAATCAGTGGAGCCCATCTCGGTTCTCGGCAGGGCGAGGTTTCTGGACAAGCACGGGCAAGACATCGCCTCGGCGCTAAAGGCCGGGCCATTGCGGCTATCCGAAGCCATTGAGCGAGGCTGGTTCATGGTGGATGAAAACATGATGCTGGGCGATCTGGTCGGCATTTTCGTGACGCCAAGCAGTATTCCGATCGAATCCAGAATCCTGATCGACGTCAGCTCAACCCTTGACACAAAATCTGTCGGTGACGGTGAACTCCTGTTCACGGACATCAAAATTACCGCAGTGGAGGAAAAATGAACAACTCCGATATGGGGCGGGTACACGCCTATTTATTGCGCCACCGCTTCATCGAAACTAAGTCTAGCCGGCGCAATGTCAGCAGGGAAGAACGCGAGATTGCGACCCTTCTGCGTGACGCGGACGCTGCCATGCGCAATCAATTCGAAGAATTCCTCGACGGTCAGGGCCTGCAGCTCGTGGCTTTCACGTCCTTCGATGTTAAGGGCATCGCATCCGGCGCCACGGTGTTCATGCTGGCCAGGAAGCCTGATTCTGCCCCGCCATTCTGGGGAACAGAACGCCTGGTCAGCCGCATGCTGCAGGTGCGCGGGATCAATAATGACGCGGAAGCCCGGATCTGGTTTACCCAGCTCTGGTTCCTGCTTCTGGATCTTCTCTACACACGCAAAAATCGAAGCCCCAACGCCATGCAGGATTGGGTTGACACGACCTTCGTCAAAGAGGTCTTCATTGATGCGGTCAAAGACTACCTGAATGACCAGGTCAGAAAGATTGACCCGGCCACCCTGGAGGTTGATCGGGTCTACAAAACCCTGACGGGTCTCAAGGAGGGTGCGATTGCTCAGGTTTGCAACGCGTTTCTGGAATTAATGGTCGATGCCGGCCTTGCGGAAGAAGTCAGCAAGGATGCCTATAGGCAGAGCCTGCTTTTCGCCTATGAGATGAAGACCCATTTCGACCGCCAGCTCGCGCCGTTGTTGCCGGCACAAGACCAGTTTGCCGCCGCGACCCAGATTCTGGTCGAGCGCACGGAAGAAGAAACGGAGGACATGTAATGGCATCGATATCACGCATCCAGGTTGCCAATTTCCTTACCGAAGGCTTTACGACTGGAAGAGAATGGTCCCCACTCTACCGAGGCGAGACATTCCGGTTATTCGGCCAGCCCACCGCCATGCAAATCGACAATGGTGGAGGCAAGACCAGCCTGACTGAGGCATGTCTGTACCTGTTAAGCCGGGATCGCCGACTGAAACCCAGGGTGGAAGACCGTGTCGCACCCATAGACCGCGGCTGGACCCACATTCGGGTTGAGTTCATTGAAAAGTCTCATGATGAAGATGTCCGTCAGGTCGACTTGATCACCCGAGACCCCGAGGATATTCCCGGCATCACCTACGTCATGGGTATGTGCTGGAGCCGTACCAAGGAGCCCTTCTTCTATTCCTACCAGGGGTCTTTGGACGACGCGCCTTGTTTTACCAAGGACCCAAATGGGTTGACCCTCATTGCCAACGACGAATTCCGTAAATCCATTGAACGGATGCCTGGCGCAAAATGGAATCGCTGGAAAAACCAGTCGGAATGGTTGGACGAGATCAAGCAGTTCACCAATATCGATGTCATCAAGCAGAACGTCGAGTTCCAGTTGGAGGGCGCCGGCGACTACTCGGCCATGATCACCAAGGTAAAGCCGGAAGCAGGCGAACCCTACGACGCTGCGTTTTTCCGGCAATTCGTCGCACCTGAATTGCTCAAGCATGCAATGGGAGTCGAAGGGGATCACGACGAGCACACGTTCGAGGACACGATCCTCAAAACATTGAAGCCGGCCGCCGATGCGTTTCTGGACATCAAACGTCGTGAGCATGAACTTGAGGACACGCAACAGGCACTGCAAAAGTTCGAGCCGGTCTTGCGGAAGGCGCATGAGGTCGTGACCGCGAATGCGGACTACGACAGGGAAATGAATGCGCTCGCCAAAAACGCGGCCATCGTGCATTCCCTGGCCATGGCCAACCCACTGCCAGGCATGCCCGTGGTGCCGGCAGGAACGCAGTGGGCCAGCAACAAGCGCGTCATGGTGGCATTGGCCCACATGGTCATCGACAAACAACATGGGGTCGTCATAACGGATGAAGGCCTTGCGGCATTGATTGGCATTGAGACCGCGCGGGTCAATCAATACGCAAAAGACAAGCGCCTCAACATGCTGACCACCAATGCGCAACGCATTGATTTAGAAGATGTTCTCAAAAACTCACGGGGGGAAAGCGCCCGCAGCCCAGAAACCAGCGGAAGCGCGCAACCCATTGATATTAAAGATGTTGTCAAAAATGAGGTTCGTGGCGGCCGGCGTCATGCGGTCACTTGCTACAGCCTTGATGCTGCATCGTCACTGGTTTCAGCAACCGCCAATCTGTCTGGTGCCAAGACAAGCGGCCTTGCTGACGTCCTGACCCGTGCATTCGGCATCGCCGCTGACGAGGTCGACACCAACCCGTACCGAGCCCGCCTGCGAGTGCTTGCCGCTGAATTGAAGGCTCAGAAGACGCGACAGACCACGGCCAAATCTGATTACGCGCACTTTCAGGAAGAGCATGAACGCCTGACGGCGGAAAACCGTGAGGCCAAGGAAAACCAGATTGCTTACGAGACTTTCGCCTCCCGAAAAAGTGAATTTCCGGAAGAGTTTTGGGAGTCACCAGTCGACGCGCGGGGCTGGGCAAAAAAGGAGTCAATCAGGGCCGGGGAAGAGCATACGGACCACGTCAAGCGGAGCGGCGAATGTCAGGCCGGGTACTTGTTGTGGGAAACCCTGACCGCAGCGCACGGCTTGACTCCTTTGACGGAAGCGCATGATGCGCTTGTTCGGCAGCATGCTGAGGCCACGATCGCAGATAAAAACGCCCGCCGTGCTCTCGGCGATGCCAAGGTCGAGCTTGGCAAGAAACAAGCGGCGCAGAAAACTGAGGAAGGCAAGCTCAATATCGCGGAGCAACACCTGAGCAAGCTGACTGAGTTGGCAGCGAGCCTGCCCGCCTTCCAGGACTTCTTTGGAGACGCAGACCCTGCAATCCTGGATCCGAATGCCGAGGTGCGGTCTCAGCAGGAAGCCAAATCCAAAAACCAAAGCCTCCTGCAAAGTGCATCATTCAAGAAGCAGGAGCTTTCCGATCTGCGCTCGAAGTCCCGCCTCTTTCTCGAAATCTTTGGCGATGTGGATCCCGTGCCGCTCGACCCCGCCAAGGATCTCCAGGATCACAGAGAGGCGCTCGTTATCGAGGATGGCACGATAGCCGAGCATCTGCCGTTTACCGAGGCAATAAGCTATTTCCGAGAACAGCATCCCGGCATGACCCCGGACGACTGGCTCTCTGAGACAGCCAATCAACGCCAGCTACTGAACGTAGAACGCATCGAAAAACTCAGGGCGATCAGAGACCTTGAGGGTGAATTGGCCGACCTGGCGGCCTTTGGTGCAGCCGATGACCGGGTTTACGCCAAGGCGCTGCAACTGCTTGGCAAGAATGGAATTGCGTTTGAGCGTCTTCACGACCTGGCTTCCAGGACGGTGAAAGGCCCACGCCTTGAGCAGTGCCTGTCGCTGTTCTCAGCCGCCTTGTCGGCCCCCGCAATCGAGTCGCTTGAAGCAGCGGGAGAAGCAACCCGCCTGCTCGAGGAAGCGAAGCTGACGGTACCGATTTTTTTTAAGCCCGCACTGGAACAGCTTCTCCGGGAAGATGAGATCCACCAGGTTGGCGAGGTTGCACACGCACTTCTGGTGGGCCGGCATACCCGACAGGTTGCAATCCTGCTCAATCCATCGCTTATCGAGGAGGAAAAAAGCCGGACAAAAACTCAGATCAACACCCTGAACAAACGCAACGAGGAAATCGAGAAGCTGCTCGCCGCCATCTCTGAGGAGAGTGACGCCGTAACTACGGCGGTGACCGCCAAGGAGGCGATCCGCCGAGATTCTGAGCGCATATACGCCGAAGCTGTGGGCAGGCGTGACGGCCTTCAGCAGAAGACCGCTGAATTCGTGCACCGCGCTTCGACTGAAGCACTGGAGGCAATCTCCTACATGAAGCGTTTCCTGAAGGCGGGTGGTTACGACGAGTTGAGGAAATTGGCTGAAGAGACCATCCCGGAACTTGAAGCTGAGAAAGTCCAGATCCAGGAAAGGATCGGCAAACTGAGTCGTCAGACTTCCGAACCGGCTATACGCGCGCTACATGCCGCCAAGGATTATCTGCTGGAAGGCGGTGAAGCGGCGCTTGCCACGGCAAAATCCGATGTCCAGGCTTTGATGCGTGTCGTCGAGATACTGAAGGCGGCCGTGAGTGATCTGCAAGGTCAAGTGGACGGGGAGCTCTATCAGGTTGCAACCAATGCATCCGACGCATTGAACCAACTTAACGAGACCTTTGGGACGGATAAGCGTGATCTCGAAACGGCTATCCGTTTTGAGAATGAAGGCCACGTTGCGTTCATGGAGCAGTCACCCGCTCGGGCGCTTGTGCTTGAAAACGCCGTCAAAGCTGCGCAGGCGCGATTGCAAGGCATCGATTTTGATCGAGCCTGGCGCTACATCGAATCCTCTCGCACCGAAGAGCGGAGTCTTGCCGATCGCATCGCAGAAGCGATGAGAAAGCGGGATACGGCCAAGCTGGAAGAGGGTGAAGCAAGCGAGGAAATTACCCAAATCGATGCTGAGATCGCTTCCTTGACGCCGTTCTTGGAAGCCATGCATGAGATGGTTGTCACCGTTCGAGAGCAGTATGCCAAGGTCGCAATGTTTTCAGGGGACATACGACGCCTGATGCAGGCTTCATTCATTCCCGACCCGGAGATACTGGGTTACGCCGAAGATATCCGTATTGCCTGTTTTGGGAATGCGCCCGGCACCGATATGAACATCCGTTCCGCAATGATTAACCTGGCTCAATGCGTCAGGGAGCTCGACATCAATACCGGCACTCTGCGGAAGTTCGATGAAAACAAGACTCGGTCTTTCCGTGAGTACGTCCAGTACCGTGATGACTTCTGTGATCGCGCCAGGAAGGGTGAAATCAAGGGCCTGAATCAACTGGAGATCACAAACATCGCGGAAGCGAAAACAATCGAGCAGCTTCAACTTATCCAGGATACCCGTGACAAGATCGAGGCGCAGATCGCCGAAGGTCGAGCTAACCTCGAAAAGATTCGTGAAGCCATGGAAGCCAACAAGAATGCCTCAATCGACAGCCTGGCGAAGTTTGCCAGTCAGGCTGAATTAAGCCTCGGCATACTTGACCGCGTTATGAAGCTCACCCCAAAGGCCCGTTTTCATGTGGAAACGCCGGTAGCTGACGAGCAGGAGATCGGGCGAATCATCGGCGAATTGCTTGCGCAGATCGAAGACAGGGAACGCGCGCTCCGGGAACGGTCGACTGTCATGCTGAACGATGAAATTGATCGCAGGGCGGCCGACTACAAGCAGTTGATCCACGACACGATCTATAGACGAATCTTCACCGGACGGGACATTCACGACAATCCCATCCTTCCCAAGGTGTACTTTACCCATGCGTCGATCCGTGGCATGGAGAAGCTGCCCTTCACTGATCGTGGGCTTTCTACGGGACAACGGACTGCGCTCGCCATGATGTGGCTGATCAAACAGGCCGAATTCGCCATCGCACGCGCAGCATCATTCCATAGCACCCGAAAAGAACAGAAAGCAGCCCTGAAGGGGGCACAGCGGATCATGTTCTTCGACGGGCTTTTTTCCAACCTGTCCAACGAGGACTACATCAATGACGCATTCCAGGGCTTGCGCGGCGTTGGCGACAATTTCCAACTCATAGGATTGATTCACAACCCCTATTACGTGAACAACAAGGACATCTTCCCCGTACACCTGATTGGCAAAAAGAATGTCGCCAACAAAGGTGATCCTCTGCGGGAACGCGTTTTCGTTTCCGTCGAACCCTGTCAGGACAGCAATGGGATGATCCTTTACACCAGCGCCTACAAGCACGACCCGCACGCCTCAGAACGGGAACATCTGAATGCCTGAGTTCGAAGAACAGGTCGGGCAGTGGTTTCTCAAGAAGGCCAAAAACAGCGCCAGCGGCAAGGTGTTGACGAAAGGGATCATGAAAAAGCTGCGATCCGAGGTAATCAACGACCCGGTCGCCATCAGGAAGGCCCTCGCGCGTCTTCGTGAAAACGGTCATCTTGAATTCAGCCCTGACGAGCGCGGGGAGCCCGTCAGTAGCTACATCAAGGTGATTAGGCCGGTACAGGATGTCTCTGAACACATACTCGCCTGGTCTCGCGTCCTTGAGGACGGCGGCATCGATCAGGCCAGTATCGACGCGCTGTTGCCCGCGGCTGGCGCCATTCAGGATCTTTCAAAGGAAGACATGGGGCTGCTGCTCGATGGCCTCGTGAAACTCCGCCAGCGGCAGGCCGATATGCTCGGCCTGCCGGCCTATCTTGTGAGCGCCCGATATTTGCTTGGCTCTTCAAAGATGCTCACCAGCATCCCCAAGCGCTCTCTCAAGGCATTCGGGATCGAGCCTCGGCAATTCCCGTCCCACCCGTTTTATGTCGTCGTCGCGGGATGCGCGGCCCCCGAAACGGTTGTACTGGTGGAAAACCCCGCCGCCTTCGAAATGGCGATCTCCACGCAGGCAGTGAACCGATGTGCCTTCATCGCCACGTTCGGATTCGGACTCAGCACGGCCGAGGATGACTACGGCAAACAGCTCGCGAATATGGTTGAAGAGCGGTTTTTTGGTGCGATTACCCTGACACGCGAAGGATCCACATGTCCGACTGCGAAACAGCTTCTGAATCACCCCAACATCACGTTCTGGGGGGATCTTGACTGCGCAGGAATCGAAATCTATCTGAGGCTCAAAAGGGCCATCCCAAATCTTCAACTTAGTGCACTCTACAAGCCCATGACTGATTCAGTTGGGATTCCCGCGCAGTCGCACCCATACGCTGCATCCGTGGGCAAGGAACGACAGCCCTCAATGCCTAGATCGGTTGTGAAAGACGATCCAGTGGCCTCCAGGCTTCTAGATATCTGCATTTTGCGAGGTGTCGATCAGGAGCAGGTCTCCCCTTTGGAGATTGAATCCCTTGCGCCGTTGATTCTTGAGATGGACTGGTAGGTTCCAGGCTGCCGAAACAGATGATGTCGATTTCTGAAGCGATCGAAGCCCTCCGGGTCGCTCTGGGCACATATACAGATGAGCTCAAGCTTCTCGCGTTAATCAGCGAGCAACTTCCCCTGCTCCAATTGAGTTACAGGAAGGCAAGGTCAGAATTCACGAATGAGTCTATTCAGTTCCTGAAATCGCTCACTGTCGTTGAAGGCACTTTATGCGTATTCCAGTCCTAATGCCCAACACGTGCGGCAACATGACCAATGAGAACGATGGTCATGAGTACCAAAATAAACAGATGCGTTCGGACGCCAGGAGCGGACATTCAGGCTTGGAGGGGTGACCGTCTCTTGTTCGGCCAAAGCGGACCGTCCTGACGCCCCCGTATCACGTCAGCTTCATAGCAAAGAGCAGTCAGTGAACATGGCCCAAGCGACATGGAGGATGCTGTTCCTCCTGTCGCAACCGGGCACGCAAGATTCAGAGACTGTCGAGCGGGCTGGCAACGTTCCGCGTCACCTCGATCACATGTGTGTAGATCATCGTCGTCTGCAAACTGCGATGGCCCAGCAACAACTGTATCGTCCGGATGTCAGTTCCTGATGCCAGCAAGTGGGTAGCAAAGGAGTGAGCAGGGTATGTACGCTCGCATGTTTGAGGATCCCGGCTCGGTCCCTGGCATCCCGAAAGGCCCGCTGTACCGTCGAATCTGACGCATGACAGCGTGCCTGCCGTCCGCTTTCACCCCAGGGACGCAACACCGCAGACGGAAAGGCGAACTGCCAGGCCAGCGAAGTCGAAGCCGAGGGATATTTTCGGGCGAGCGCACTGGGTAGTGGAGCTAACCCAGCGCCATGCGACAAGTCCTGCTTGTGTAGCTCTGCCACACGGAGCAATTGTTGCTTGAGCGGGGCATGCAGCCGCTCAGGCAGCAGCGTGGTGCGATCCTTGCCGCCTTTCCCTGAACGGACGTTAAGCACCCCACCCGAAAAGTCGATGTCCTTGACCCGCAGCGTCATGCATTCGTTGACGCGCAAGCCCGAGCCATACATCAACTCCGCCATCAGCCTGACCACACCCGTCATCTGCTCCAGGATGGCTTTCACCTCCTCGCGAGCCAGCACCACCGGTACCCGGTGGCGCCGCTGCACCCGCTTGAGCCCGGCCATCTCGCCCAACGGCTGGCGCAGCACGGAATCGTAGAGAAAGACCAGGGCGTTGAGCGCCTGGGTTTGCGAAGACGCGGAAAGGTGCCGCTCACTCGCCAGATGGTTCAGGAAGGCTTCCACTTCCAGACCGCCCATGGTGTTCGGGTGGCGCTTCCCGTGGAAATAGATGAACTGCCGGATCCAGGAGCGGTAGCTGTCTTCAGTGCGGGGACTGAGGTGCCGGCGGCGGCAGACGATGGATACTTGGTCGAGCAGGCGAGGGGGGGTTGGTTGACCCCATTAGGTTCGCTCCTAGTAGTTGAGGGAAAAATTCAGGAGCATAATCCGGAAGCCCTCCGTCTCCTTTTTCATAAAGCAATAAAGAGACAGCCGGACCAACATCCATATAAGAAACAAGACGATAGACCAAGAAAATGCCTGTCTCTTTATTAAAAAACGTCCGGACCCATGGGTCTCTATATTAACTGTTAGGTGCTATGCGGCTCCACATTGAATACTTCGACCAAAACGAAACTTTCGCAGGTCTTCTGCCGCGCGAAGGAATTGTCGAGGGCACGCCTAGCTGCGCAGATAGCTCACACATTTGGCACCTGCTGCGTTTGGACAATCCGGTTTTTTACGAAAGTACCGAGTATTCCCACTTTCTATTGGCATCGCGGTGGGAGGGTCACCACATCGGCGAGCCGGAGCCGACATCAGTCTTCATTCTTCTTGTCCCGTCATCGTTCGAGCAGGTGGCAGATGGCTTCTCCCACAAACAGTTCCTGCACGTCGCTTGGGGCATGGCAAGTGTCCGCACCTAACATGGCGCTCAACCTCGCTCCCTTCGGTCGCTGGACGGCGCTAAAGCGCCGCCGGTTAGCTCTACGTTAGGGATCACCATGCGTCGAGCACTTGTCATCGTTCAGCAAGTTACGGTTTCCTTTGTATTGGTTTGCGTGGCAACTATCTCGGCAATGGTTTCAGCGATCGGAGTAGATTGGTTCTACTGCGGTGAGATTAATGGTTCCGAAGCTGCGGGAGGTGGCGCAGCCATGGGAATGTTTGTAGTTTTTCTGGTTGGGCTACCAACTGTAATCGCTTGCACAGTAAGTGAAATCACGAGGGCTTTCGTACCAATTTCCTTCAGCGCGAGGACTGGATTTTTGATCGCCCCTACAATCCTAGCCGCAATCTTCACTTATATGGTCACTGGCTCAAAGTGCTGATAGCCATCCCTAACACTGCATTCCACCCGACCGGCTACGGCGGGCTTCACCCGCTTCCGCCGTCGGGTGAATTTCAACGTTAGGGGCTTCCGTGTCAGACGACATATTCACGCACCTTCTCGAAGGCCCAGAATTGCTAAACCGCGCCAATCGCGAAAAGCGATCGCTGGCCATTACTGAGGAGGCGCTGTCTATCGCTAAAGAAGCAAACCGAATAGCCATAGAAGATCTCACCGCCGCCCGATTAAGTGCTGAGGCTGCTCTATCTAGCGCAGAGTCAGCTCGCTTAAGTTCTGCCGCCGCTTTAGCGCAAGCCCGTTGGGCACGGTGGGCCGCGATCATCGCAACAATTGCCGCGATAATTGCCGCCAAGGAACAAATAATTGCGTTCATATTTGGCTACCCCTAACCCGGCGGTCAAGACCGCTCCACTTCGTTCCGCTGGGACGCCGCTAAAGCGGCGCCCCTTTACCTCTACGTTGGGCGGCTTAAAAACGTGGTGAAGTTACTACCCTTTGAGAATGCCATCTTGAGCAAAGTAGGCTCATCGCTTCCGCTAGAGCAACGCGGCCAGTTTGCGGCGCAGGTCGCTCACATCAACAAGGTGCAACGCTTACTTGAATGGAGCGAAATCGAGTTCTACTGCATGCGTTGGTTTAAAGTCCGATGGCCAATCGCAGTTCTCTTTCAAGACCACAGTGCGTTTGTGCTTGGGGCGGGCACGTTGCGCGCCCCAGGCATCTCCGCGCCGGTCAGCGTCTGGGCTGTTGGGGGCCATATTTTCTCCATCGAGTCCGAGGTGCCTCTTAAGCCATTCCGCACCGCCACAGATGTCTCGTTTGTGTTGGCCGAGGCCGCCGCCCAACCCTGCGCTCCAGCCGACCCGCTACAGCGGCCTTCGGCCGCTTCCGCGGTCGGCTGAGCTTGAACGTTGGGCACCATGAGCCATTCCGAGTCCGCGCCGCCAAAGACAAAATGCACCCCGTGCTTAGGCGCGTTGCTGGTCGGTCTGTTGCTACTGGTGGTTGCGTCCGGCTGGGTGGTCATCGTCGTTCAAAAGGTATTCGGTGGCGCCGGAATGGAGTACTGCTGCTCCGTTGAGGGAGTGCCATTCAACTACCTCGCAGTGTTCGTTCTCCTGTGTGGAGCTGCGGCTGCACTGCTGCTTGCGGTTATCCTTCAGGTCCGAGACTGGCGCATCCGCCGGGACTTCGAACGGAAGTACGGTGTGAAGGTGCCTGCCTCAGACCGCGGCTCTTCGAGATTCAGCGGCTCCGATTCCGGCCCTTCGCTCCATGGCGTAGAGAGTGGCGATGGTGACTGACATGTTGCCCAACCCGGCGCTCAACCTCGCTCCCTTCGGTCGCTGGACGGCGCTAAAGCGCCGCCGGTTAGCTCTACGTTAGACCTCTCGTAGATGCCCGCTACCATAGAGCCGTTCGCAGAAGAGACAGCCGTTCGCGGCTATCTCCGCCTTATGCATGAACTGGCGATACGAGTTGATCTTGTTGCTCGGGCATGCAATGGGGAGCTGAACCTATCACCTCCCTATGCGCGGGAATACTGCTACTTGCAGTTTCGCCGTATTTGCGAGCTAGTGGCCTTGGGGTGTCTGCAGTTGCATGGTGATCTTCCGGCGGCAAGGTCCAGCGCGGCGAAAAAGGAATGGAATGCCGAGCGAATCATGAAATTGCTGCAAAGAAATCACCCGCATTCGTTTCCTCAAAGCCTCACGCGAACAAAAACTGCCGATGGTTGGCATCTTGAAGCAAACTCAAAACCTAATGCACTAACGTTCACCGAGTTCAAGGCCCTCTACAGCAAGTGCGGTGAAATCCTGCATCGTGGGACTATCAGCACCATTGAAGCCGAAGAGCCAATTGCTAAGCCTGATTACGACGAGGTCATTCATTGGTCGCAAAAGGTGGTCGACTTGCTAAACGAGCATGTAGTTGCAAGAGCAAATGGCAAGGGGCTCTACCATATCTCATTGAAAACAGAGTCTGGCGTTCCTGCTTGCAGCGTCTTTTCCGGCTTTTCGGGAGGCACGGTGAACGTCGCCACCTACAACTTGGAGGTTTGCGAAGGTGCTGTCGAAAACCACGCACGCGTCGAGGATGATGCGGCGGCCTAACCCTGCAATGCACCGGACCTGCGCGAAAAGCTGCGCAGGCCGGTGATTTTGAACGTTAGCCATATCCATGAGTGCCATTGCCAGTTTCTACTTACTACCTAAGTCAAAGTCCGAAATGCTTGTTGCGTCTGCACAGGTACAGGCAGAAGGCTTGACTAAGAAAAAATGGGGTATCTTTAAGCCAAAACTCCCCTTAAACCCTGATCCCTTTTGGTGTTTTCTCGATACACAAGCGAAAGAGCAAGCGGAGTTTCCTTATTCGGGTTACCTGCTCCTAGATGTCGACCTACTGATCGAAGGAACTCTGCTAGGGGATAACAGAGATGAGTTGGCTTCAAGGCTTTCTCAAATTACCGGGTCATCGTTCGTAACGTATTCATTTGAGAGCGCCCAATTTACCCTTCGTCTTCTTGAAAGCACTGACGTCTCCGACACAACAATTAAAGACTTACTAGTCAACGAAGGCCGTGGAGAAGAGTATCCCGAGGTTGTAGAGCCTTTGCGAAACGCAATATCCTGCTTAAAGGCTTGGCTTGAAACGGTAACCAATGACACAACAGGCGTTCTCAATATTGGCTAGCCCTGTGAAATTCCTACACGTCCTAATATTTGCGTTGCTGCCCAGCGGCGTCTGGGGGGCAGATGTTTCTTTGCGACAAGACTGGGGACAGGAACGCTGGCTTAACTACCCTGACAATATCGACAAACCAATCGGAGAGTGGAAAGGAGATGCGTTCAAGGTAAAGGTGGCCGTCCATTGGAATTCCAGCATTAGTATTGACGATAGCTCTGCGAGTGCAGCCGTAAAGAATAACTCACTTGTTTTGTGCTATCGAGAGGAGTTGGCCCCCCTCCAACTTCTGACTATGCCGTTGGTGCGCTTGCACCTGTGATCCTTGAGTTCACCATTACGGGTATCCCAAAACGGCAGTATGTGATCAAGGTCTCTCGTCAATGCAAATAATGGCTAACCCTGCGCTCCAGCTGACCGGCTACAGCGGGCTTCACCCGCTTCCGCCGTCAGCTGAGCTTGAACGTTGAACAGCGCTTTGACCGGTAAGCGGCGAACAGCGGTCATATGGAGCGGCCAGCCTGACTGGCCGTTTTGGCCGAAAAGCACTCAGCCGATTCCGGGAGCTCAGCGGCGGTACCACCCCAGATTGCTGACCTTCATTGCTTCGAAATCCATCGCACATCGTCACAGTCCAGCGCGGTGCCGCGTAGCCTCTTGAAAACTACGCTCGCACACGACCACATATGCCTCAGTATTCGACTCGATTTCGTGGGGCAAATTTGGGGCAATTCGAGCGCCCAACCATGCCCATCTATGCCAATCCAACCTCCGCGAGGCAATGGCCTTCATTGGTATAACTTGTTGATTCAAAATATAAAAGCCAATCTATGGCTGCGCGCCGAGTCAGTGCCCCAACACAATCGGCGTGTGGGCGGCGGTTTCCTTGCTGCTGGACATGGGCGAACGGGCGGGTTGTTTAGACTTTCAGTTCAGGCGGCAAATGCGGCGCAATGATCTGCAGCATCTGCGCGAAGATTTTAGGGGTGGCGGCGACGATGTTGCCGGAGTCGAGAAAGCCTTCGTTGCCGACAAAGTTGCCGACGAATGCGCCCGACTCTTGCGCGATCAGGCTGCCGGCGGCGAGATCCCAGGGTTTCAGGTGCATTTCCCAGAAGCCGTCGTAACGGCCGCAGCCCACGTAGCAGAGGTCTAGCGCGGCGGAACCCGGGCGGCGCAGGCCGGAGGTGGCGTGCATCATGTCGCGGAACATGCCAAGGTAGGCATCGGCGAAGCGGAAATCGGTGTAGGGGAAGCCGGTGCCGATCAGGCATTCGGCGAGCTTGTTGCGCATGCTGGCGCGGATGCGGCGCTCGTTCAGATAGGCGCCGCGGCCACGCGTGGCGGTAAAGAGTTCGTTACGTGCGGGGTCGTAGACCACGGCCTGGGTGATCTGGCCTTTTTGCTTGAGTGCAATTGAAACGGAATATTGCTGCAGGCCGTGTAGAAAATTGGTGGTGCCGTCGAGCGGATCGATGATCCACTGGTAGTCCTCGTTGTTCTTGGCTTCGGTTACGCCAGACTCCTCTGCTAAAATCCCGTGGTTTGGATAGGCGTCGAGCAGGGTTTCGATAATGGCGCGTTCGGCCATCTGGTCGACCTCACTGACGTAATCGCGGTCCTGTTTGCTCCGTACGGTGAGCTGGTCGAGGTCGAGCGAGGCGCGATTGATGATCGCCCCCGCTTTGCGAGCGGCTTTCACCGCTGTATTGAGCATGGGATGCATGATGTCTGGCTACAAATTCAAAGAACGAGCCACCATTTTACTTGATGTATGACGCTATCTAACCCAAAATTTCTCGGCAATATTCGCATCGTGCTCGCGCGCACCAGCCATCCCGGCAATATCGGCGCCGCCATGCGGGCGATGAAGACGATGGGCTTGTCGCAGCTTTATCTGGTCAATCCGGCCGTGTTTCCCAACAGTCAGGCCGACGCCATGGCGGCGGGGGCGACCGACCTGCTGGCGCAGGCCCGGGTGTGCACCACGCTGGAAGAAGCGTTGGCGGACACCACGCTGGTGCTGGGCGTGTCGGCGCGCCGCCGCGATATCGTGACCGAGGTGCTGACTCCGCCCGAAGCCGCGACCCACCTGTTGACCGAGGCGCAGGCCGCGCCGGTGGCGCTGGTGTTCGGCAACGAAACCAGCGGCATGTCGAATGAGGAATTGAGCCTGTGTCAGGGCTTGGTGACGATCGCCGCCAACCCGGACTACAGCTCGCTCAATCTGGCGGCGGCGGTGCAGGTGCTGAGTTACGAAATCCGTCAGGCCTGGTTAAATCACCCGGTCTGGCCGCAGCCCGAACTTGATGCGGCAACGGGCGACGAGGTGGAGCGGTTTTACGCGCACCTTGAAACCACATTGGTCGAACTGGATTTTTTGAACCATGGTTCGCCCGGCAAGCTGATGCTGAAACTGCGTTGGCTATTTGCGCGCACTCGGCTGGCGAAAGAAGAAGTGAACATCCTGCGCGGAATTTTGACTGCGGCGCAGGCCGCGAAGCGGGGTACGCGCAAGGCCGGCAACCCAGGCACACAATAGTTGACCAAATCACTCGGAAATAGCATCCTTTAACGCATGAGCCTTTTCAGCCAATTCAGGGAAGACATTTCCGTCGTTTTTGACCGCGATCCGGCCGCACGCTCGACGCTTGAAGTCATCACGCTCTATCCCGGCTTTCATGCCATTGTCATTCACCGACTGGCGCACTGGTTGTGGCGCGTGCGGTTTAAATGGCTGGCGCGCTTCACGTCCCATATGGGCCGCTGGCTCACTGGCATTGAAATTCACCCCGGAGCCACCATCGGCCGCCGCGTCTTTATCGATCACGGCATGGGCGTGGTGGTGGGCGAGACGGCTGAAATCGGCGACGACTGCACGCTCTATCACGGCGTCACTTTGGGCGGCACTTCATGGGACAAAGGGAAGCGTCATCCCACGCTGAAACCAGGCGTAGTGGTGGGGGCGGGTGCCAAAATTCTGGGTCCGATCAGCATCGGCGCCAATGCGCGCATAGGTTCCAACGCTGTTGTGGTGAAAGACGTACCGGACAATGCCACGGCGGTGGGCATTCCTGCCAGGATTCTTGACAGTGTTGCCGAAAAACAGCGTCAGCAGAAGATGGTTAACCTGGGTCACCAGGCAGAAAAACTCGGATTTTCCGCTTATGCCATTTCGGCTGACATGAACGATCCGGTGGTAAAGGCCATTCACGGCCTGATCGATCATTCTGCGCATATCGATGAACGGCTGGAGCAGATCTTTAAGCAGTTACTGAAGCTGGGTGCAGAAATGCCGGCCGGGCAGGACAAGCCGGATGATTTCGATGCCAGTTATCTGAACAAAATAGTTGACTAAAACAGTAAGGTAAGGAATAGTTGAGCGAATCGCTCGGGAATAGATTCTCCGAGTGTCATTCAGGAGAAGTCAAAATGAGGTTGACCACAAAAGGTCGTTTTGCTGTGACAGCGATGCTGGATTTAGCACTGCGTGGCGGTAAGAATCCAGTGACGCTGGCTGGCATCAGCGAACGTCAGGATATTTCCTTGTCCTATCTGGAGCAGCTTTTCAGTCGCCTGCGCCGCCATGAGTTGGTGGAAAGCGTGCGCGGTCCGGGTGGCGGTTATTACCTGGCCAAAACCCTCGGCAGCATCAGCGTGGCTGACATCATCCGCGCGGTAGATGAGCCCATTGATTCGACGCATTGTGGCGGTAAGGAAAACTGCCACGACGAGCATCGTTGCCTGACGCATGACTTGTGGATGGGGCTCAATGCCCATATCTATGATTACCTCGATAACGTCACGCTTGCCACCCTGGTGGCCAAGCAGGATGAATGCAAGGAAAAAGTCATGCAGGATCGTCGTACGTCCAAGATGACGCTTGCAGCTTGATACTGGTTTAAGAGATAAGGCTATCACAATGAAAACACTGTACTTTGATTACTCAGCAACCACGCCGGTCGACCCGCGTGTGGCTGCCAAAATGATTCCTTATCTGACCGAGGAATTCGGCAATCCGGCATCGCGTTCACATCCCTATGGCTGGACGGCTGACAAGGCAGTGGAGGATGCGCGTGCCGAGGTTGCGGCTTTGGTCGGTGCGGATCCGAAGGAAATCGTTTTCACGTCCGGCGCGACCGAGTCGAACAATCTGGCCATCAAGGGTGCAGGGCATTTCTACGCAGGCACCAAGGGCAAGCACATCATTACCGTGCGCACCGAGCACAAGGCAGTACTCGACACCGTACGCGAGATGGAGCGTCAGGGTTTTGAAGCCACTTATCTGAACGTGCTGGAAAACGGCTTGCTCGATCTGGATGTGCTGCGTGCAGCGATCCGTCCTGATACCGTTCTGGTGTCGGTGATGGCGGTCAACAATGAAATCGGTGTGATCCAGGATATCGAAGCGATCGGCAATATCTGCCGTGAAAAAGGCGTCCTGTTTCATGTCGACGCGGCGCAGGCCACTGGAAAAATGCCGATCAATCTGGCCAAGCTGCCGGTGGACCTGATGTCGTTCTCGGCACATAAGACTTACGGCCCCAAAGGCATCGGCGCGCTGTATGTTCAGCGCAAGCCACGTGTTCGCCTCGAAGCGCAGATGCACGGAGGCGGTCACGAGCGCGGGATGCGTTCGGGCACGCTGGCAACGCACCAGATCGTCGGCATGGGCGAGGCTTTCCGCATTGCCCGCGAAGAAATGGCGACCGAGAATGAACGCATCCGCATGCTGCGCGACCGCTTGTACGAAGGCCTGAAGGACATCGAGGAACTGCATCTGAACGGCGATTTCGAGCGCCGGGTGCCGCACAACCTGAACGTCAGCTTCAATTTCGTCGAAGGGGAGTCGCTCATCATGGCGATCAAGGATCTGGCCGTCTCCAGCGGTTCGGCCTGCACCTCGGCCAGCCTGGAGCCGTCCTATGTGCTGCGTGCCCTGGGCCGCAGCGACGAACTCGCGCATAGCTCAATCCGTTTTTCGATAGGCCGTTTTACGACTGAAGAAGAGGTCGATTACGCCATCAAATTGCTGCACGAGAAAATCGGCAAGCTGCGCGAACTCTCCCCGCTGTGGGAGATGTTCAAGGAAGGTGTCGACCTGAATACGGTGCAGTGGGCTGCACATTAATCCGCAATGCGTTTGGCGCAGTTGCTTGCGTATCGTTTTTTCGACCAAGTTTGAAGGAGAACCACCATGTCTTATAGCGAAAAGTTGCTCGACCATTACGAAAACCCCCGCAATGTAGGCTCGTTCACCAAGGATGACGATGGAGTGGGCACCGGCATGGTGGGCGCGCCTGCTTGCGGCGACGTGATGAAGCTACAAATCAAGGTCGGTGCCGATGGCCGTATCGAGGATGCCAAATTCAAGACCTATGGTTGCGGTTCGGCGATTGCATCGAGTTCGCTGGTGACCGAGTGGGTCAAGGGCAAGACGCTCGATCAGGCAATGGAAATCAAGAACACGGCGATTGCCGAAGAACTGGCATTGCCGCCGGTCAAGATTCACTGCTCGATTCTGGCCGAAGACGCGATCAAGGCTGCGGTCGCTGATTACAAACAGAAAAAGGGACTGGTGTAAGCATCATGGCAGTCACTCTGTCCGAGCGCGCAGCGCAACACGTCACGAACTATCTGACCAAACGCGGCAAGGGTGTTGGCATCCGTCTCGGCGTGCGCACGACCGGCTGCTCCGGCATGGCTTATAAACTGGAGTTTGCCGACGAAGCGCCAGAAGGCGACGAGGTGTTCACCAGCTTTGGCGTCACCGTGTTTGTCGATCCGAAAAGCCTGGCTTATATCGACGGCACCGAACTCGATTACTCACGCGAAGGTTTGAACGAAGGTTTCAAGTTCAACAATCCCAACGTGAAAAACGAGTGCGGTTGCGGCGAGTCATTTAACGTTTAATCACAGGGGTCGGGATTCAAGGGGCACCAGGTTCTGTTGTCGGTTCTTGGTCGTGCTGTGTAGACATGCGCAGCATTAAAGCCGCCTGAATCCTGGTTCCTGAGTCCTGATATGGATTTCTCCCAAACCCACTTCGCACTTTTTGACCTGCCGGTAACCTATGCGCTGGATCGCGAGCAGTTAGACCGTGCTTATCGCGAACTGCAAAACACGGTTCATCCTGATCGCTTTGCGGCGCAGCCCGACGCCGAACAGCGGGTAGCCATGCAATGGGCGACGCAGGCGAATGAAGCGTATCGCACCCTGAAACACCCGGTTGAGCGGGGCGTCTATTTGTTGCAGTTGCAAGGCATAGACGCCCTGGATGCGCACAACACGCAGATGGCGCCGGCATTCCTGATGCAACAAATGGAATGGCGAGAGGCGATTGACGATGCGCGTGTCGCGAAGCGTGTCGATGTGCTCGATGCCCTGATGAATGAATTGCGCATTACGCACCGCCTGATCGAAACGCAACTGGTCGAATTGCTTGATGTAAAGCAGGATTTCGAAGGCGCGCGCGAAGCGGTGCGTCAATTGCGTTTTATGGACAAACTCATCGCCGAAGTCGGCGACGTGTACGAAGAACTCGAAGGCTAGGTATGGCTCTGTTGCAGATTTCCGAACCCGGCATGTCCACTGCACCCCATCAGCACCGGCTGGCGGTAGGCATTGATCTGGGCACCACCAACTCACTGGTCGCCTGCGTGCGTTCCGGCCTGGCAACCATTCTTGACGATGCGGAAGGCCATGCCTTGCTGCCTTCCGTGGTGCGTTATCACGCAGATGGCTTGGTGGACGTGGGCTATTCAGCACAACGCGCGCAAAGTCTCGATCCGCACAACACCCTGATTTCGGTCAAACGTTTCATGGGACGTGGCTTGCCTGACATCGACGATGCTGCCAGCCTGCCGTATCACTTTGTCGATGCGCCGGGCATGGTGCAGATCAAGACGGTTGCCGGGGTGAAAAGCCCGGTCGAAGTTTCAGCCGAAATTCTCAAAGTATTGCGTGCGCGTGCAGAAGCTACGCTCGGCGGCGAACTGGTCGGTGCGGTGATCACCGTTCCGGCCTATTTCGATGACGCGCAACGCCAGGCGACCAAAGACGCCGCACAACTGGCAGGACTCAACGTGCTCCGCCTGCTCAACGAACCCACCGCAGCCGCGATTGCCTACGGCCTCGACAACACCTCGGAAGGCGTGTTTGCGGTGTATGACCTGGGTGGTGGAACCTTTGATATTTCCATTCTGAAACTGTCCAAGGGCGTGTTTGAAGTACTTGCCACCAATGGCGACTCGGCGCTCGGCGGTGATGATTTCGACCAGCGTGTGTTCTGCTGGATGGTTGAAAAGGGCCGCTTTCAGCCCTTGTCGGCTAGCGACATGCGGCTGTTGCTGACCAAGGCGCGCGATGCCAAGGAAGCCCTCACCGAGCATATGGACGTACGCGTAACAGCTGTGCTGTCGACCGGCGAAATGATGGATGCGACGCTGACCCAGGCCGAATTCAATGCCATGTCGACCAGTCTGCTGAGTAAGACCCTGGGGCCGACCCGCAAGGCACTGCGTGATGCGGGCCTGACCGTGGACGATATAAAAGGCGTGGTGATGGTCGGCGGTTCCACCCGGATGCCCTGCGTGCGCCAGGCCGTGGCCGAGTTCTTCAAGCAGACACCGCTCACCAATCTGGATCCGGACAAGGTCGTTGCGCTGGGCGCGGCAATGCAGGCTGATGTACTGGCGGGTAACCGGGCAGGGGACGACTGGCTGCTGCTCGATGTGATCCCGTTGTCGCTGGGACTGGAAACCATGGGGGGACTGACCGAGAAAGTCATCCCGCGCAATACCACCATCCCCACTGCGCGCGCGCAGGAGTTCACCACCTTCAAGGACGGCCAGACAGCGATGAGCGTGCATGTCCTGCAAGGTGAACGTGAACTCGCGGTCGACTGCCGCTCGCTGGCACGCTTTGAATTGCGCGGGATTCCGCCGATGGTCGCGGGTGCCGCGCGGATTCGTGTCACCTTTCAGGTCGACGCTGACGGACTGTTGTCGGTGTCCGCGCGCGAACAAAGCACGGGCGTCGAGACCAGCGTGCAGGTCAAGCCTTCCTATGGCCTGGCCGACGACGAGATTACCCGCATGCTCAAGGATGCGTTTACCCACGCCAAGGATGACATGGTTGCGCGTGCGTTGAACGAACAGGTCGTCGATGCGAATGGCTTGATCGCAGCAACCCATGCAGCAATGCGGGAGGACAGCGCGCTGCTTAATGCGGCTGAAGCCGCCGCAATTGAAGCCAGCATTGCTGCGCTTGAAAAACTGCTGACGCAAACCGATCACCTGGCGATCAAGCGCGGTATCGAGGCACTGAACGCGGTGACCACCGACTTTGCGCAGCGCCGCATGGATCAGAACGTGCGGCGTGCGATGGCCGGACAAAAACTGGACACTTTTGGCTGAACGGATTGAACCCCTCATGTTGAACGACGCCTTCATCGAGAGCTTGCGTGTGCGGCTCGAAGCCCATCCGATCTACGCAGCCGTCCGCACTCCGGACGATTTGCGCGTGTTCATGCAACACCATGTCTATTCGGTGTGGGACTTCATGTCGCTGATCAAATACTTGCAAAATGAAATTGCGCCCGCGCGCTGGCCCTGGACGCCTGGCGGCGATGCGTCGGTGCAGCGTTTCATCAACGAACTGGTGCTGGAAGAAGAAACCGATATCGCCTTGCCGGGCCGTGAGGGGCACACCAGCCACTTTCTGCTGTATCTCACTGCGATGCGCGAAATCGGCGCCGATGCCGACACCCCGGCACATTTTGTGCAGATCGTGGCCGAGCAGGGCATCACAGCAGGGCTGGCTGCCGGCCTTGTCCCCGCGCCATCGGCTCATTTCACCCGCACCACTTTCGAGGCGCTCGCCAGCGGCAAGCCGCACACCGTTGCCGCTGCGCTGGCGCTTGGGCGCGAGCATGTGATTCCGTCGATGTTCCGCGCCTTCCTGTCGCGCATGACGGTGACAGAAGCCGAGGCACCGAGTTTTCACTATTACCTGAAGCGCCACGTTCATCTGGACGAGGATTTTCATGCGCCGATGTCGCTGCGTCTGCTGGCCGGTTTGTGCGGCGAGGATGCCGATAAGTGGCGTGAAGCCGAAGCCGCAGCCGAAGCCGCTGTCAACGCGCGGTTGCATTTCTGGGATGGTGTGTTACAAGCATTGCCCAGCCAGCAGGCTCAGGCGGCCTGACCCTATTCAAACCAAGCAACACCTAAAATCATGCCCCAACTGATCGTACTGCCCCACGTTGAACTCTGCCCTGAGGGTGCCGTGATTGAAGCCAAAACCGGTGACACGCTGTGTGACACCCTGCTTGCCAACGGCATTGAGATCGAGCACGCCTGTGAGAAGTCCTGCGCCTGCACGACGTGCCATGTGATTGTTCGCGAAGGTTTTAATTCGCTGGAGGCTTCCACCGAAGACGAAGACGATCTGCTTGACAAGGCATGGGGGCTGGAGCCGCAATCACGCCTGTCGTGCCAGGCACGCGTGAATGCCGCCGACCTGGTCATCGAAATTCCCAAATACACCATCAATATGGTGAAAGAAGGACATTGACATGAAATGGACTGATTCCCTGGACATCGCGATCGAGCTTTCCGAAGCCCACCCCGAAATCGATCCGCGCACGATCCGTTTTACCGATCTGCACCGCTGGGTGATGGAATTGCCCGAGTTTGACGATGCCCCCGAGCATTCAGGCGAAAAGATTCTTGAAGCGATCCAGATGGCCTGGATCGACGAAATGGACTAACACGATTCGCGCTGTGGCAATTTAAGCCCTATTCTGGAAACGGATGCTGAACGGGGGATGATATGAGCCACAAACACGAGAGTCTGCTGCATGCCATTTTCGAAGGACCCGTGAGCGCGAATGTTCACTGGCGCGAGGTGGAGTCGATGCTCACGCATCTGGGCGCAAAGGTGGAACCGCACCACGGTGCCAGTTTTCGCGTGGTCCTGAATGAGGTGGAAGGGTTTTTGCACCGCCCGCATAACAGCACTACCTGCACTAAACAGGAACTGCGCCATCTGCGCGATTATCTGGTGTCGGCGGGGGTAAGTCTGCCGCATCAGACCGGGCAATAACCCGGATACGCCGTCAGCTGTCCTGCCCCGGTTTGAACGTCCGCAATTTCTTGGTTTCGCCCAGCCGCTGCTTGCTCTCCAGGCGGCGTTTTTTCGAGGCTAGCGTCGGACGGGTCGGGCGGCGTGGCTTGTCGACTTCGCAGGCTTCACGAATCAACTCAATCAAACGTTCCAGCGCATCGTCGCGATTGCGCCGCTGGCTGCGATAGCGTTCTGCTTCGATGATCAGCACCCCGTCGCGGGTGAGCCGACGGCCGGCCAGAATGGCAAGGCGTGCGCGCACCGGCTCGGGGAGTGAAGGCGAGTGGGCTACGTCAAATCGCAGTTGCACCGCAGTCGATACCTTGTTGACGTTTTGTCCGCCAGGCCCCGAGGCGCGGACGAAATCTTCCTGGATTTCGCGTTCGTCGAGTTCGATCTGAGGGTTGATGCGGATCATGTCGACGCGTTGTTTACCACTTCACCACGTGCACATTATTCAGGGTACGTCCCAAAAACCGTTCACCGATGGTCTGAAAGCGCAGCGGCACGTCGGTGACGTGAAAGTCATAGCGTGGCTGCGCCGGTCCGGGATTGGCGAGATGCTTTTCGGCCAGCAATACGGCAACCTGCTCAGCCATGGCTTCAGCGGAGTCGACCAGCGCGACCTCGTCGCCGACGACCTGGCGCAGCAGCGGTTTCAACAGCGGGTAATGGGTGCAGCCGAGCACCAGCGTGTCGATGTGTTCGGCCAACAGCGGTTTCAGGTATTCCTGTGCAGTGAGGCGGGTGACTTCATGGTCGAGCCAGCCTTCTTCGACCAGCGGCACAAATAGCGCGCAGGCTTGCGAGTGGATGCGTGAATCAGGCGCATATTCGTGAATGGCGCGCGCGTAGGCGTTGCTGTTGATGGTGGTGGGGGTGGCAATGACGCCAATTTTTTTGCCGCCGCGCGCCGATACCGCACCCGCTTCGATCACGTCCAGCACCGGCACCGATGACAAATCCTTGACCACCTGTGCGGCCACCGCTGCCATGGTATTGCAGGCAATAACCAGCATTTTGACGTCTTTTTCCAGCAAAAACCGGGCGATCTGGGTGGTGAAATGGGTAATGGTTTCCACCGATTTCACCCCGTAGGGAACGCGCGCCGTATCCCCGAAATAAACGATGTTTTCGTAGGGCAGGCGCTCCATCAGTGCACGCACCACCGTCAGCCCGCCGATGCCGGAATCGAATACGCCGATGGGGGAATGTGCATTCGTTGACATGGGGGCAAAATGGCGGGATGAGAAAGATGGCATTTTACCTGCAGGACTTCACCGAACGGTGCGCGTCATGAGCGGTTGCGGTTGCGATTCCGTGTGTAACGCTGCGCCGCCCGATCCGCGTTATCGGCGCGCACTGTGGATTGCTTTGGTGTTGAATGCGCTGATGTTTGGTGTCGAACTGCTGGCGAGTTTTTCGGCGCAATCTGTTTCACTGCTGGCCGACGCGGTCGATTTTCTGGGCGACGCAGCCAACTACGGCGTCGCCCTGTTCGTGCTCGGTCTGGCGCCGGTGTGGCGCTCGCGCACCGCGCTGTGGAAGGGCTGGCTGATGGTGGGCTACGGCGTGTTCGTGCTCGCCAAATCGGCCTGGCAGGGGGCGGCCGGGGTGGTGCCGGAGCCGTTCATGATGGGCTGGGTGAGCCTGCTGGCGCTGGCGGTCAACGTCGGCGTTGCGGCGTTGCTGTTTGCGCATCGCCAGGGCGACGCGCAGGCGCGCTCGGTGTGGCTGTGCTCGCGTAACGACGCACTCGGAAACCTGGCAGTGATGGGTGCGGCCGCCGGCGTGTGGGCGACCGCACATGGCTGGCCAGACATTGCGGTGGCACTGGTGCTGGCCGGGCTGGCATTGAGCTCGGGCGCATCGGTGATCCGTCACGCTCGCCAGGAGTTGAAGCAGGCTTAGACTTCCTTTTGGCGCGCCAGCGCCCACGCGGCATGCTCGCGTACCAGCGCAGACGGGTGATTCAGCTGCGCGCCGAGTGCGGCTTCAATATCGGGGGAGGACGGCGCATTACCCAGGGCAACGGCAATGTTGCGCAGCCAGCGTTCGTGACCGATGCGACGGATCGGTGAGCCGGCCAGCCGTTCGTTGAAGTCAGCCTCGCTCCAGGCAAACAAGTCGAGCAGCCGCGGACTGTCAAGTCCATTCCGAACGACAAAATCCGGCAGCGTGGCGGTCTGCGCAAAGCGGTTCCACGGGCACACCAGCTGGCAGTCGTCGCAACCGTAAATCCGGTTGCCCATCAACGGCCGCAACTCAACCGGAATGCTGCCCTTGAGTTCAATGGTGAGATAGGAAATGCAGCGTCGCGCATCGAGCGAGTAGGGGGCAAGGATGGCCTGGGTGGGGCAGATGTCGATGCAGGCCTGGCAGGTGCCGCAATGGTTGGATTCGGCTGTGTCCACCGGTAGCGCCAAATCAGTGTAGATTTCGCCGAGAAAAAACCATGAGCCGTGTTGCCGGTTGAGCAACAGGGTGTGCTTGCCGCGCCAGCCAAGTCCGGACTTTTCGGCGAGGGCGACTTCCAGCACCGGCGCGCTGTCGGTGAAAACACGGAAATGATGCGCGTCCACCGCCAGGCTGATTTTTTCGGCCAGACTTTGCAGGTGGTTGCGCAGCACCTTGTGATAATCACGCCCCAGCGCGTAGCGCGCGAGATACGCAGTCTGGGGATTGGCTAAAACCTCAAATGGCTCGGTTGCCGCCGGCGGAAAATAATCCAGCCGCGCGCTGATGATGCGGACGGTGCCTGGTACCAGTTCGGCAGGTCGGCTGCGTTTTACGCCATGCGCCGCCATATAATCCATCTCGCCATGAAATCCCCGATCCAGCCACGCCTGCAAGCCGGTTTCGGCTGCGCTCAAGTCGCAGTCGGCGATGCCCACAGCGGCAAAGCCGAGCTCCCGTCCCCACTGTTTGATTTGTTGCGCCAGCTGCGCTAGATCTGTCTCATGCATCCGTCCAATCATACCGTGCGCTTTCATCTGGCAGACGAGGCTGCAACCCTGGCTTTCGGCGCGTGCCTCGCGCGGGAACTCAAACCCGGAATGACGTTCTACCTGGAGGGTGATCTGGGCGCAGGCAAGACAACGCTGGTGCGCGGGCTGTTACGCGCGCTGGGTTACAGCGGCCGGGTCAAGAGCCCGACCTATACCCTGGCCGAAATCTACAGCCTGCCCGCGTTTGAGTTGTATCATTTCGATCTGTATCGCCTGCACGACCCGCGCGAATGGCTGGACGCCGGCTTTCGCGATGTCAGCGGCCAGGCGGTGAACCTGATCGAATGGCCAGACAAGGCTGCGGGTTGGCTGCCATTGCCGGACGTAATCGTCCGCTTGACGATTACGGACGACGCGCGTGATGTCGAATGCGAAGCCAAAAGTCCGCGCGGGACCGACTATCTGGAGACATGTTGTCCACCTTGTTAAGAACTTTTCTGCTGTGTGGTCTGCTGGCATCGGGCTGGGCCCAGGCGCTGCAGCTGTCTGCCACCCGTTTGTGGCCGTCGCCTGATTACACGCGCATTACGCTGGAGGCGACGCAGCCGGTGGCGCACAAATCGTTCAGTCTTGCGAATCCGGACCGACTGGTGATCGATCTTGAAGGTGTTGAGCCCGGCGCGGAACTTGATGCGCTGAGCAGCCAGCTGGCTGCGGACGACCCTTATATCGCTGCGATCCGTGTCGGTACCAATCGACCGGGTGTGATGCGTCTGGTGATCGATCTCAAAATACCGGTCAAGCCCTCGATATTCCAGCTGCAACCGCTGGGGCAATATGGCCACCGACTGGTAATGGACCTCTATCCTGCACAAGCCTCTACGTCAGCCCAATCCAGTTCAACCCAGTTCAATTCAACCCAGGCAAGCCCCCTTCAATCGATTCAGGCTGAGTCGCCGGCGCCCGCTGTCGTCGACTCGCCACAAACCGCCATGATCGAGCCGCGCAAACCCGCCCGAGCGGGTGAGCCAAAATATGCCCGACTGATCACCGTTGCGATCGATGCCGGTCATGGCGGCGAAGATCCCGGCGCGATCGGTGCTGCCGGTTCGCACGAGAAGGAAATCACCTTGGCTCTGGCGAAAAAGCTCAAGCAGAAACTCGATGCACAGGAGAACATGCGCGGCGTGTTGATTCGCGATGGCGATTATTTTGTGCCGCTTGGTCAACGGGTAGTCAAGGCACGTGCACTGAAGGCGGATCTGTTTTTGTCGATTCATGCGGACGCCTTCATCAAGCCGCATGCGCGCGGTTCGTCGGTGTTTGCCCTGTCCGAAGGCGGCGCAAGTTCGGTCGCGGCGCGCTGGCTGGCGAAGAAGGAAAATGACGCTGACCTGATTGGCGGGATGAACATCGACGTCAAGGACCCTTCGCTCAAGCGCACCCTGATCGACCTGACGCAAACCACGACCATCAACGACAGCATGAAGCTTGGGCATGCGGTACTGAAAGAAATCGGTGGCATCAATACGCTGCACAAGGCGCATGTCGAGCAGGCAGGTTTTGCTGTACTGAAGGCGCCGGACATCCCCTCGATTCTGGTCGAGACAGCCTTCATTTCCAACCCGGAAGAAGAAAGGCGCCTTAACGATCCCGCCTATCAGGACAAACTGGTGGACGCCATCGTCAATGGCATCAAGGGGTACTTCGCTACTCATCCAATGGCCTTGCCGACACGGCTCACGCGCAATCCCTGATGATGGAGCGCACATGATCAGCAGTCTGCTGGGTGCGGCTGCGCCCGGTTTTGATCGCCCGCTCGACGTGTTGGAAGCCTGCCATGGCCGCATTTCCAGGCAATGCGACACGCTTGAAAAGCTGCGCGCGCACCTGCCGGGCCACGGCGCTGATGCCCAGTCGCGGCAGGCCGCGCACGCGGTGCTGGCGTATTTCGATACGGCTGCGGTACACCATCACGATGACGAGGAGCGCAACCTGTTTCCCCTGCTGGAACAGGCGAACGCGCCTGGGGCCTGCGACCTGGTCGAAATGCTGACGCTGGAGCACGACGAACAGGCGCTGCTGTGGCGGCGGTTGCGGGCGCAACTGCAGCTGATTGAGGCGGGGACGGCCGCCACGCTGGATGACGAACTGACCACCCGTTTTATCGCAATGAACCGCGCTCACCTCGAATTTGAAAACAGCCATGTGCTGCCCTTGGCGCGCCAGGTGCTGGGCGCGGCCGAAATCGAGCGTCTGGGGCGTGCCATGGCGGCGCGACGCGGCGTCCCTTTTGCCGGTTCATTGTGAACATTCGTGTTTTACCCGATGTCCTGATTTCGCAAATCGCCGCCGGCGAGGTGGTCGAACGCCCGGCGGCGGCGCTGAAAGAAATTCTCGAAAATAGCCTCGATGCTGGCGCCACCGACATCCAGATCGAGCTGGAACAGGGCGGCGTGAAACGCATGCGTGTCAGCGACAATGGCTGCGGCATTGCCCGTGACGAACTCGTGCTCGCGTTGACCCGCCATGCCACCAGCAAAATCGCCAGCCTGTCCGATCTGGAACAGGTTGAAAGCCTGGGGTTTCGCGGCGAAGCGCTGGCGTCGATTGCGGCCATTGCGCGGGTACAACTCAGCAGTCGCTGCGCGGATGCCGAGCATGCCTGGACCTTGCAGGTCGACGGCGGCCAGTTGGGCGAGCCGACACCCGCAGCACGTGGCGTGGGCACTTCGCTCGAGATTCAGGATCTGTTTTTCAATACTCCGGCGCGGCGCAAGTTTCTCAAGACCGAAGCGACTGAATACGCCCACTGTGCCGAAACTGTGCGGCGGCAGGCACTTTCGCACCCTGATACTGCGTTTGTCTTGAGCCACAATGGCCGGGTGCTGCTGCGCTTCAATGCAACAACCGCCGCCGCGCGGGTGCGGCAGGTGCTGGGCGAGGCATTCGAATCCAACACGATTGCGGTCGATGCGGCTGCGGGTGTCTTGCGTGTGTCGGGCTGGGTAATCCGGCCCGGCGCGGCGACGGCTAGCCGCGACAGCCAGCACGTCTATGTGAATGGCCGTTACGTGCGCGACAAACTGATCGTCCATGCCCTCAAAGAAGCCTATCGTGACGTGCTGCATCACCAGCTCAATCCGGCCTATTGCCTGTTCATCAGCCTGCCACCAGACGGGGTGGACGTGAACGTCCATCCGGCCAAAACCGAAATCCGTTTTAGAGACAGCCGCGGCGTTCACCAGTTTTTGTTTCATGCCGTCGAGCGCTTGCTGGCGGCTCCGGCGGCGTCAGGGGAGGCTGGTGCCGTATCCCCCGAGACTGAAATGAGCGTGGCCGCCTCGCCGTTTGGTGTGCCACGGCAAACGATGATGCCGCTGCAGATCAGTCCCTTGCAGGTCAATGAGGCAATGGCGTTTTATGCCCCGCTTGCGGCGCATCAATCCAATAGCGCATCCCTGGATTCACCCGCAGCGTCAGCCGAAGCTGCGCATGACGCGCCGCCGCTCGGTTACGCCATCGCGCAACTCCACGGTGTCTATGTGCTGGCGCAAAACGCTCAGGGGCTGGTTCTGGTCGACATGCATGCGGCCCATGAGCGTGTCGTCTACGAAAAGCTCAAGGCCGCGCTCGATTCCCGCGCCGTTCCCGCTCAAACCTTGCTCATTCCAGTCGTGCTGAGCGTAGATGCGCGCGATGTCGCAGAAATTAGCCCGCATCTGGATGGCTTGCGCGACATCGGATTCGACGTATCGATTACCTCGCCCACCTCGGTGGCGGTGCGCTCGGTGCCCTGGTTATTGAAAAACGCCGATCCGGTTGAACTCACGCGTGCCGTACTGCATGAGGTGGCTGAGTTTGGCGTGGTGCGCTTGCTCGCCGAACGCCGCAACGAACTGCTCGCCACCCTGGCCTGCCACGGTGCAGTGCGCGCCAACCGTCACCTCGCCGTGCCAGAAATGAATGCCCTGCTGCGAGAAATGGAAGCCACCGAGCGGGCTGGCCAATGCAATCACGGCCGTCCCACCTGGTTTCAGGTGAGCCTCAAGGAGCTCGATGCCATGTTCATGCGTGGGCGTTGAGAATCGGGAATCGCTGGATTTTCTTATGCAGCTCGGCTGCGACCATGCGTAGGATCATCACATCAGTCGTCCTCTGCCTGCAGATGAGTTGGTCTTATGGGTTAATGACTTTTTGTGGTCGATCGGGGGAGGTGTTTTGATTTTTTCCCTATTGCTGCTGTAATGCGCTTGGCTCGCTTCAGGTGAACAGAAGAGTGTATCCAGCTGCAAAAAATGGACATTCAGCCGAAAGTCGATTGAAGTCGGGAGAGGTGGTAGCAAGCTTTTCAAAACCTTCACATAGTGCCGTTGCTCACACCATGATTGTGGAAGGCGCATCCCGCTTCCTCGAAGTCTTGCTGCACAGGGCGATGAGCCTAGTGTGTGCTGGCGTACAGACTGAATACACATTCGCCCCTAATCTGCTCAACAGGTACAAAACAGCAAGCAGACGATCAATTTGTAATGGGGTTGGGAATGTCTAAGCTTGTAATCCAAGTGAGTTGTTCTTGAATAAACAGTATGGAATGTCTTGTTCTCGGCTAAGTGTGCTGCCGGAAGTTTTTTTAACATCAATAACGAGAGGGAAAAATCATGAATATCAGTAATTTATCCGCCGAATCAGATTCATCAGATGTGACAAAAGAACAGTTGATCCGCGACTTCAAAGTTGTGGTTGCCGATGCTGAAGCCTTGCTGAAGGCGACCGCCGGCCAGGGTGGCGAAGTGGTGGCTGCAGCGCGTGCAAAGGCGGAAGAGTCACTCGCCATGGCAAAGGTGAAAATGAGCGAAGCTCAGGCGGCGCTGGTGGCAAAATCCAAGGCCGCTGCCAAGGCGACCGATGAATATGTCCATGTGCATCCGTGGCAGGCCATTGGCGTTGCAGCCAGTGTTGGTGTGGTGATTGGCCTTTTGATCGGCCGGCGCTGAATCAGGCGATGGCTGAGGAATCCCATGCAGAGACGGGGGGCCTGTTCGAGTCCCTGAAAAACCTGTCAGTCAGCCTGGTCGGCATTGTGCAAACCCGACTAGAGCTTTTGTCGGTGGACATTGCCGAAGAACGGGTTCATCAGACCACTCTGATTGTGCTGGCGCTGCTTGCCCTGTTTTGTTTTGGCGTGGGCGTCGTGCTGCTGTCAATCCTGATCGTGGTTGCGTTCTGGGAGTCTTACCGGCTCGCTGCACTGGGTGGGCTGGCCGGGATTTTTCTGGCAACAGGTGCTGGAGTCGTGTGGTTTGCGCTGCATAAAATCCGGACCAAGCCCAAGTTGTTCCAGGCAAGCCTGGCGGAGCTGGCCAAGGATCGCCAGCATCTCAAAGCGCGATGATGAACAAAAAGCTGATCTACCTCGCCGAACGCCGCAGCCTGTTGATCAAGCAGGCTGCGGCGCAACGAAGTGCGCTGTCGTACAACCTGGCGCCGTGGCAGGCACGCCTATCCTGGGTCGACCGGGGGCTCGCGGGGGTTCGCTATATGCGGAGCCATCCCACCTGGATGGCAGGTTCTGCGCTGGTGCTGGTGGCTGTGTTGCGCCCTTTGCGCGCCAGAAAATGGCTGCAGCGCGGCTGGCTGATCTGGCAGATCGGGCGCAGGCTGCGTAGCCGCTGATTGCGGTTTCCGTCAGCGGAATGTGTCAGGCTGCGTACCCGAGCACGGCACAGTAATGGCAGGTCGTACCCGCCATGACAAACAAATGCCAGATGAAATGGCCATAGCGCAGGCGCGAATCAAGCGCAAAGAAAATTACCCCTACCGTGTAAGCCAGGCCGCCAGCGATCAGCCATAGCAGCCCGGATACGGGTACGCGCGCAGACAGGGGATGGGCTGCAATCACGATGAGCCAGCCCATCAACAGATACAGGCCAGTGGAGAGGACGGGATGGGTCATCCGGCTCAAAGCCTTCAGCGTCACCCCAGCCACGGCGATGCCCCAGACCAGTCCAAGCAGCGTCCAGCCCCATGCGCCCCGCAGCACACCCAGGGTGAACGGGGTATAGGTTCCTGCAATCAGCAGATAGATCGCAGAGTGTTCGATGATCCTGAACACCCGCTTGGCGCGGCCGACTGGCAGCGCGTGATACAGGGTGGAGGCCAGGTACAGCAGCACCATGGTGGCGGCGAAGATGCTCACGCCGACAAGGAAACCCGTATCGCCATGGCGTGCCGCATGCGTTATCAGGAACGGGGAGGCCACGACTGCCGCGACCAGCCCAAGCCCATGGCTGAGGCTGTTCGCAACTTCTTCCCCGCGCGACTGGGTGCGTTTGGGTGCAGAATGCGACAGGTTCATGACAGTGCTCCCGTAGGCTGGGACTCAGGCCCGACAGGATGACGCTTTTTCTCGCGTGGCGCACGCTTTGAACTGGACAGACTCGCCCTATGCGTATTGCCCGCGATCCTCCACCGGTTGAGGCTGAGGCAGTTGCAGTCGGCGCTTTTGACTGATTTAACGCAGGCAAGGAATGACATTGGACCTTTATCCCAAGGGCTTCGCGATCGTCGTCGTGGCGCTCTTCGCTGTTGCGTTGTACTGGATGCTTGCCCCCCTGTGGGGCGCGCTGGCGTGGAGCATTTGCTTCGCATTTCTGCTGACCCCGCTGCACCGCTGGCTGACAGGCAAGCTGAAAGGGCGCGCCAGTATCTCGGCGGGAATGATCACGCTGCTGGTCCCGGTGATGCTCGCGGGGCCGCTGGCCAGTCTGGGCGTGGCCTTCACCAGCCAGGTCGGGGATATGGTGACCCGTTTACAAAAACAGTCGCTGGGCTTCGATGCGGGTCTGCTCGTCCAACTTGAGCATTACCCCGTCATCGGCGGGCTTGCCGAGTGGCTGCGGCAGAACCTCACTACTACGACCGAACAGCTCGATGGCTGGATGGTCAGCGGGATTCAGATGCTGCTGCAGTCGCTGGCGGCTACCGGCGGCAACTTTGTGCTCGGCGCCCTTGGCACCCTGATCCATTTCTTCATGATGCTGTTCATGCTGTATTTTTTTCTGCGCGACGGCCGCGCCATGCTCGACCGCACGGTGCGCCTGGTGCCGATGGAGGCGGAGCGCAGAGGCAAGATGCTCAAGCTGACTGGCGACACCATGCGCGCCGTAATCTACGGCGAGATCATGACGGCCATCGCTCAAGGTACGCTGGTGGGCATTGGTTTTGCCATTGCTGGCTTGCCCTCAGCCATCGTGTTTGGTGTGCTGGCGGCAGCCCTGGCGCTGGTTCCGGTAGGCGGCGCTGCGCTGGTGTGGATTCCGGCGGTCATTTACCTGGCAGTTACTGCGCAATGGGGCTGGGCGATTTTCATGTTGATCTGGGGTACGGGCGTGTCGATCTCGGACAATCTGATGCGGCCGATGCTGATTTCGAGCCAGTCACAAGCACCGGTGTCGACACTCGTCGTTTTCGTCGGTGTCATCGGTGGTATCTCGGCCTTTGGCACGATCGGCGTGATCATCGGGCCGGTTTTGCTGACTGTCATCATGACACTGCTGCTTTTTCTCGACGAGTCACTGCCGCATCAGTCCTGATCGCGCAAAGAGGGAACCTGTCCTGCTGGATGGGGTACAAACATTTAAACGTGTCAGGTAGCCGTAGACAAAATCCAATAAAAAACCCGCGGGAGGTGGTTACCGCGGGTTTTTTATTGCGCCCCGGCACGCGATGCGCAGGGCAGCTCTCCCATGGCCCCTGGCTGCAGCAGGCAGGGGCCTTGGGACAGGGGTTACTTCAGGCGCATATCGTTCTTGACCGAGACCACACCATCCACGCTGCGCGCCAGAGAGACCGCCTTGTTGATATCGGCTTGCGAGTTGACGAAGCCGCTCATCTGAACCACGCCCTTGAAGGTCTCGACGTTGATCTCAGCCGATTTCAGCGTCGGTTCGTTGAAAACTGCAGCTTTCACCTTGGTGGTGATGACGGCGTCATCGACATACTCGCCTGTGCCCGACTGCTTGGATGAGGATGCGCAGCCGACGACAGACACAAGGGTAATGGCAAGCAGTGCTGCGGAAATCGTTTTGCTGAGTTTGTTCATGATTGACTCCAGATGTAAGTGAAACAGCGGGTTTGATTCCGGTTCCCTATCGACAAAGGCGTGCGACGGGAAAGGCCAGAGGGGCTGTCCGGAACCTTGGCAGCAGAATAGCCAGAAGGCCGGGAAGGGTCGGTGCGCTGGCGCACATAGTGTGCAGTGAGGGGTTACGCCACCTTACGGCGCATCGTTCCACGTCTCAAGCAGGCGGGAAAACCGCTCGGCGGACACGGGATGGCTGAAATGGAAGCCTTGCCCCTCGTCGCAATGCCGAGCCTGGAGGAAAGCGAGTTGCTCGTGCGTTTCCACGCCTTCAGCAATGACGCGTTGCTTGAGGTTTTTCCCCATGCCGATCACTGCGGCCACAATGGTCGCATCGTCTGCATCGGTGACGATGTCGCGCACGAACGACTGATCGATTTTCAGGGTATCGATCGGAAAGCGCTTCAGATAGCTCAGGCTCGAATAGCCGGTACCGAAGTCGTCAATCGCAAGCCTCACCCCCATGATCTTGAGTGCTTCAAGCACCGATGCGGATGACTCGGCGTCGTGCATCAGGATGCTTTCGGTCAGTTCCAGTTGCAGGTAGCGCGGCTCCAGGCCAGTCTCTTTCAGGATCAGGGCAAGCCATTTGAGAAAGCTGTCGTGCCTGAACTCCACTGCGGAAATGTTGACTGCCACCGGCACGGCGGGCAGGCCCGAATCCAGCCAGGCCTGAACCTGCCTGCAGGCTTCGCGCAGCACCCAGCGTCCGATCGGCACGATGAGGCCATTTTCTTCCGCGATCGGAATGAACTGCGCCGGGTAAGTGATGCCGTGGTCGGGATCCTGCCAGCGTATCAGTGCCTCGGCACCGGTCATTGCCCCGGTGGCCAGATCGATCTTCGGCTGGTAATGCAGCATGAACTCGTTCTGCTTCAGGGCGCGGCGCAGGCTGCATTCGATCATCTGCCGGTGGACCGCGCGGGTATTCATTTCCGCCTTGAAAAACTGGAAATTGTTACGGCCACTGGCCTTGGCGTGATACATCGCGGTGTCCGCGTTCTGCATCAAGGTATCCACACGGGTGCCATCATCCGGAAAGATGCTGATACCGACGCTCAGGCTGATATGGAGTTCGTTGCCGGCGATCAGGTGCGGGATATCGAGCGCGGCCTGCAGGCTTGCAGCAACCTGCGCTGCATCCTGCGGCTGATTGATTTCGGCCAGCAGGATCACGAATTCGTCTCCGCCCTGGCGGCACACCGTGTCGGTGGTGCGTACGCATTCCACCAGGCGGTTCGCAACCGACTGCAATAGCTGGTCGCCGACCGCATGCCCCAGCGAGTCGTTGATGTGCTTGAAATTATCGAGGTCGATAAACATCAGCCCGACCTGCTTGCGGTTGCGCTGGGCCATCTTGATCGCATGGGCGAAGCGTTCTGTCAGCAGGAGTCGGTTGGGCAGGCTGGTGAGAAAGTCATGCTGGGCCAGATGGGCCATCTCCAGTGCCATGGCCCGCGATTCGCTGACGTCGTGGAAAACGATCACCGCGCCGACGACCTGGCCATCCCGGTTGTGGATGGGGGCGGCGGAGTCCTCGATCGCGGACTCGAAGCCATCGCGGCGAACCAGCACACTGTCCGTCCCCAGCCCCACGGTCTCGTCATCGGCCATGGCGCGCAGCATCGGATTGGTAGCGGCCAGGCGGGTTGTGCCGTCGAGGATATTGAAGACTTCTGCAATCGGCCGCCCCAATGCATCCTTGCAAGACCAGCCTGTCATCGTTTCCGCCACCAGGTTCAGGTAGGTCACACGCCCCTGGATATCGGTGGTCATCACGGCGTCGCCGATGGAGTTGAGCGTCACCTGGGCGCGCTCCTTCTCCTCGAACAGGGATTCTTCCGCGGCCTTCAATACGGCCTCGGCCGACTTGCGCCCGGTGATGTCCTCGACTGTTTGCACCAGGCCGAACCATTTCTTGCCGTCGAGCATGGCGGCGCTGTTGACGCGTGTCCAGACGATGCTCTCGTCCTTTTGTAAGAAACGGAACTCCGTCTGGAAAGGCGCCTGGCCATGCGCAGCGTTGCGCCACTCGCCCAGGACACGCTCGCGATCCTCCGGGTGGATCGCCATGCTCCAGTTCGTGCCCAGCGTTTGTTCCAGGGTCAGCCCCGATATCGTTTGATATGCTGCGTTGGTGTAGACGCACTCCCCCTCGGCATCGGAGACGAAGATGCCCAGCGGTGAGGCATCGCTCATCGCGCGGAAGCGTTCCTCGCTGCTCTGCAACGCGCCCCGGGCAGTCTTGCGATCAATGACATAGCGCAGCGCACGCGGCAACCAGTGGGCGTCGACATGACCTTTGGAGAAATAGTCATGGGCGCCGCGCTCCATGGCCTGGAGAGCGGTTTCTTCATCGGTCAATCCGCTCAGGACCAGGATCAGGGAGTCGGGCGCGGCCTGAAATACCTGGTCGAACGCTTCCAGACCTTTACTGTCCGGCAGCGAGAGGTCAAGCAAGACCACCTCGAACCTTTCGCTTTCCAGCCGTTTGAGTGCATCGGCCAGTCGCGTCACCCATTCGACACGGAACAGGCTGTTTCCGGCGCCTGCGAGCGCATCCTGGATCAGCTTGGCATCGGCGGAGTCGTCCTCGATGAGCAGAACGGTGGTTGGGGTGGTTTTCATGACGTGGTTCTCCTGACAAGCGCAAACGCGCCCTCACCCGTTCGCAGGGTGGGGCGCGGATCCGCTCGCCTCATGGGTTTGAGCTGGAATGACGCAGATGCGAAGGTCTTAGTGGTTGCGACCTTGGCCGTGGTCATTGCCGTGGCGGTTGTTCTGGCCGCGACGATCGTCGTCATGGCGGTCATCCCGGCGTCCGTCGCTGCGGTCATCGCGGCGATCACGATGTTGCTTCTGGTAATGCGGGACATACTGACGTTCGTACCAGTTATTTTGCACGAAATAGACGCGTTCTCCGCAGGCGTTGTACTGGCGGCAGTGTTTGCGCCAGTTTCTGGCATGGCCAGGGGGAACGTTCAGGTAGATCGGCTGGCGGTTGACCGCCGACCGGTACATGACGCGCGGCCGTTGATAAAGCACTTGCGGCGGTGGATAGCCACCGATGTCGATCTGGCCATAGAAACCGGGTTGGCCGATGCTAATGGACACGCCGACGTCGGCCGCAAGTGCCGGAACGGTGGCGATTGCCAGTGCTGCAGCAAAGAGTAAACGTTTCATAGGGATGCTCCTGGGGTGAGTGGAATCAAATCAAGGGTAGGTGAACAGCGCGGTCCCTTCCGTGCGCTGGCGCGCATAGGCCGGATTGCGCTGGATGGAGGGTTTCAGGCGTGACGGGCGAAGCCCATGCAAAACGGCCCCAAAAAGCCGCCGTGCGCTGACTGCTGGTTCAGAACCTTATGCGCGGGGCTCACCCTGCGCGTTAACCATCACGGTGGGTCCGGGGGGCGCGGTCATCTGCATTTGATGCATCTGGCCACGAAATACGTAAGTGACTTCCCAGAAGTCGGGACGGGCCTGGCTAGGCGCGTTTTCGCAACGCTGGACGTCGCGGGTTTGCACCGGCTGTCCCCTGCCATCACGACCGATATAGGCACCCACTGCGGCGCCCGCGACAGCCCCGCCGGCCGTTGCGATATCCTGGCCGCGTCCGCTACCGACCTGGTGACCGAGAATGCCGCCAATAACGGCACCGGCAATCGCCCCGGGAATATTGACGGTGCGGCGCTCCTGTGCGATTTCTTCGGTTTCGACCCAGCATCGCTGTTCGGGTGCGCCGACCACCGCACGCACCGACGTGACGTTGGCTTCATACAGTCGCTCGTTGTTGCGACGATGGAAGGGTTGGGCTGCGGGATCCGCTGTATACCGCTGGTCGTCAATGCGTGCATCTGCGTCCACGGACCGAATCGATGACACGCGGTTGTTCAAACCCATCGCGGTCAGAGACGGATATTTTCCCGGACGCAGGACGACGCAGCGACCATTGAACTGGACGTCCTCGCACACTTCCCAGCGATCGCCCTGAACGATTACCGATGAGGCGCGGTCATTGAAGCCCTGGCGCGCGAAGTTGCCAATCTGCTTCTGGGTAGTGAATGACCGGCCCTCAAAACCCTGACGCTCATAAAAGGTCACCTGCACGGTGACCGGAGCCGGCGCATAACGGCGGTCATCGATGCGCGTGGTTGCATTCACCCTCCGTACTGACGAAATCTGGTTGTTCAAACCCATCGCGGCCAGCGACGCGTATTTGCCCGGACGCAGGACCATACAGCGACCGTTGAAGCGGGCGCCCTCGCACACTTCCCAGCGATCGCCCTGAACCAGAGCTGATGAGGCGCGGTCGTTGAAGCCCTGGCGAGCAAAGTTGCCGATCTGTTTCTGTGTGGTGAACGACTGGCCTTCAAACCCCTTGCGCTCATAAAAGCTGACCTGCGCGACCACCGGAACAGGCGCATAACGGCGGTCGTCGATTTTCGCGTTGCGGCTCACCGCCCGCACGGATGACACGCGGTCGTTCAAACCTGTCGCATCCAGCGAGGGATAATTGCCTGGTCGCAGGACAACGCAACGACCGCCAAAGCGGGCGTTTTCGCAGGCTTCCCAGCGGTCTCCCCTGACCACAACCGACGAGGCGCGGTCGTTGAAGTTCTGGCGTGTGAAGTTATCAACCGGTTTGTTGGTGCTGAACGCCCGGCCTTCAAAGTCCGGGTGCTCATAAAAGGTAACCTGCGCGGCGGCCTGGGTAGCAATTGCCACGCTGGCAACCGTCAGCATGATTCTCAATAGTGCATTCATTGACGTCTCCGTTGGACAGGGATGGAAACCGAAATCCCTGTCGAACCCTGGGGGGCCGATCCAGAAATCGATTCATCCGAACGTGCAATATCACGCAGAATCGATTCAGGTGTCTGTTCGGGAACGCACACAGCGCGCTTCTCCCCCTGTCTAAACCCCGGCGTGCAATGTTCGCCAGCGCACAGAAAGACACGCGGCATTCCTCTATGATCAATTCTTAACCGGTGCGACCTTTCATGTCGCTCCGGCTTGCTCGCGGATGGCGCAATGCCCTCCGGCCCACAATGTATTTTTTTCCAGGGATTTACCATGAACACAAAATTATTGATGACCGCATTGCTCGCTACGCTGACACTGGCGGCTTGTGATAAACCGACCGTAGTCAATGTACCCGCTACGCCGGTCGCAGTTCCTGGCCCTGCCGGTCCGCAGGGCGAAACCGGTAGCCAGGGCGAGACCGGTAGCACGGGCGCAACCGGCTACCAGGGTAGCGAAGGCGTTCAGGGTGAGACCGGCGCAACCGGCGAAACCGGCGATGGCACCACCGTCATCGTGGTACCCACCGAAACCGCGCCTGTGAACTGAATTTTTTCACCGACTCAAGGAGTACTGCATGTTGGGAACCATTTTATTGATCATCTTGATCCTGATGTTGATCGGCGCCATTCCAAGCTGGTCGCATAGCCGGAATTGGGGCTATGGACCCAGCGGCGGTATCGGTCTGATTGTGATCATCGTCATCGTGCTACTGTTGATGGGGCGCTTGTAACGGGTCGTCACACGGCGATCCGTCTGATATAACTGCGCACAAGCCCGGTTGATGGAGGATGGATGGCTGTAAATACCTTGAACAGGGTGGGTGAGTCGCTCGTGCGACATCGGCTGCCTTATGGGTCCTTGGTGGCCCTTTTTTTCGTTTCCGGTTGCAGCAGCCTGCCGACCATCGTGCCCGATCTGGCGCACCGGCCCGGCCCGCCGGTGCAACTGGAAGGGGCACGCGGCCCGTTATCGACCGCGCACAGCCAGGCGATTCTCGGCCGGCTGGAAGCACGCAGCCCCGAAAACGGCATCTTCGACCACCATCTGGCGCGCGAAGAAGCCATCGTCGGCAGCCCGTTAACCGCGGGCAATCAGGTGCGCCTGCTGCAGGATGGCCCGGCCACCTACCAGGCGATGTACGCCGCGATCCTGGCGGCGCGCGACCACATCAACATGGAAACCTACATCCTCGACGACGATGAAGTCGGCCGGCGCTTTGCCGAAGCCTTGATCGCCAAACAAGGGGAGGGCGTGCAGGTCAACCTCATCCGTGACAGCGTCGGCACCCTCGCCACCCCGGCACCGTTCTTCCAGCAACTGACCGACAGCGGCGTCCAGGTCCTCGAATTCAATCCGATCAATCCTTTGCTGAGCCGCAAGGAATGGAGCCTGAATCAGCGCGACCACCGCAAGCTCTTGATTGTCGACGGGCGCACGGCATTTCTGGGCGGCATCAATATCAGCGGCGTCTACTCCGGAGGCTCGTTCCGCTTTGGATCGAAGGCCAAGCCCGAAGCGGGGGCGGGCCCGGACCTCGCCTGGCGTGATACCGACCTGCAATTGCAGGGGCCGGTGGTGGCCGAGTTCCAGAAGCTGTTTCTTGCAACCTGGGAACAGCAGAAGGGTGCGCCACTCGCTGAAAAAAACTACTTCCCCCAGCCTGAGCGCAGGGGGCGGGAACTGGTGCGCGCGATCGGCAGTTCTCCCGACGACGCCTTCAGCCTGATTTACGCTACGCTGCTCTCGGCCATCAGCAGTGCGGAGGTCAGCGTGAACATCACCAACGCCTACTTTGCGCCCGACCCGCAACTGCTCGACGCACTCGAAGCCGCTGCCCGGCGTGGCGTCAGCGTCACGCTGATCTTGCCGAGCCAGACCGACTCATGGCTGGTGTTTCACGCCGGGCGCAACTACTACGACCGGCTGCTGCAAGCGGGGGTAAAAATCCATGAGCGGCAGGGTGTGATCTTGCATTCCAAGACGGCGCTGATCGACGGCGTCTGGGCCACGGTTGGCTCGACCAACCTCGACTGGCGGAGTTTCCTGCATAACTACGAGTTGAACGCGGTGGTGCTGGGGCCGGAGTTTGGCCAACAGGTGCAGGCCATGTTCGACAAGGACCTGGCGGCGTCCAAGACCATCACGCTCGAGCAGTGGCAGCGCCGGCCACTTGATTTGCGTCTTAAGGAGTGGTTTGCCCGGGTCTGGGAATACTGGCTGTGAACCTGGGGCTTTGCTGCGGGCATATCGTTGGCAACCGTTCGCTCCGGCTGGTCTGGCCAAACAGCACGGCAGCAAGACCGCCGACCTGATCCCGGGTGGCTTTAGTTGCCATCTCGCGCAAGCGCGCGGTCGATCTTGTCTTCCATCTCGCCGACCAGCGCGGCCAGGCTGTTGCTGGCTTCATCGATAGCAAGCTTCATCGACTGTTCCGCGCTGTCCATGCGCGCGTCGATCTGCGTGTGCAGTTCATTGAAGCGCGAGGTTTCGGCACTTTCCGCAAGTTTCCGCTGCGCCTGCAGTTCCTGATTAAGGCGGTGCGATTCCATCAACATGTTCGTGCGCAGCGTCAGGGCATAGAGGACGAACAGCACCACCAGCACCAGCGTGACGCCAAGCAGGATTACGCCAAGCGGCCCTTCGATATTGAATGCCACGAATGACAGCGTGGTGGGCGCGGTCAGCACCGCCCAGTTAGCCAGCGTGAAAACCGCGAGCAGCAGCAGTGCCACCAGGATGATTGCGCCAAGAAAATTCATCGTATTACCTTTCTATTGATTGAAGACTGCAAGCGTGAATGTCTGGATAGGGCTTCGCCATCCGGCCCGATCCACGTAGGGAGCGTGCGTGATGCATGCCCTTACCGGGTTGTCTGCTGACGCAGATATTCGTCCCGTTTCATTTCAAGATAGGCGGTTCGGGTAACTTCGCGCAACTGGCGAGGGTATTGCTCGGTCGAGGCAAACCAGCCTTGCAGGCGTTTCTGGAGTTGCCTGGGCGGCGGGGTGGCCAATGCACCCAGATAGGCATCGATGGCGAGGTAATAACGCATGGTGTTGCGTTCCACCACGCCCCGCATGCCGCCAATGTGTTCGGGCTGGCCGTTGGCATGCGTGCCTGTCAGGGTGAATCCCACCTTGCCGCTGCCGATCGTTGCGAGGTAAGTCTTCATGGCCAGTCGCCCAGCCATGCCGTAATCGTACGAATAGGTGAGGTGCAGGAAGGTGCGGCCGTTTTCAATGGGGACAGCTCGCAGCTGGATGCGATAGTTGCGGGTGCTCAGCGGTCCCTCCTGCGCATTGAGCTGAATCTCCAGGTAATTTGCCGTCGCCGTCTTGACCCGATAGGCGAAATCGATGGGGTAAGCGTCTTCGATCGACTGCGGGGTTTTCTTGCCGATGTTGACGGACAGCACGGTTTGCGCCGCCTCAGTGGTGGCGCGGCAGAATTTGGTGTTGATATGCAGGATCATCACGTCACACCAGTGCGCCGGGTCATTGAGGGCCTTGCTGACCGTGGCAAACGGATAATCAACTCGTGCGTAGATGTCTCCCTTCAATTCGCCCGATGATTCCGACGAGTCGAGGGATAGCGCACGCTGGAACGGGTTGTGCTGGAGTCGGTCGCCCAGTGACGCGTATTTGGCCTGGAGAGAGGCGGCGGTATGCGTGTCCGGCACGGAGGCAAACGCCGCTCCCGCGCTGGAAAACGCTATCCAGACGAGCCAAAGCCGCGTGAGGCGGGTCAACGGATTCTTCCTGCATGCGGGTTCATAGATAGGAGCCTCTGTCCGCTTGGGCGATTACGGTCATGATCGCAATCGCCCAAGCGGTGGTTTTGATTGCCGCGATGATGGGTGGGGCGGTCATCCTGGCGAATGGGGTATTACTGAACGGACTCGTTGCAGTTCCATCTTCATTTTTCAAGCTGCCACTTTCTTGAACGCAAGGGGACGCTCAAGCAAGCGCTTGCCCCTGCAGCCCTGACGCTGCGGCATGCACAGCGTCAGGCGGATTATTAAGAGAGGTCGCCCTTGTTACGCTCTTCAAAGTCCTTGATCTGCTTTTCGGCTTCATCCTTCGTGATGCCGTAGGACTCCTGGATCTTGCCCACCAGTTGATCGCGCTTGCCGGCAATCACGTCGAGGTGATCGTCGGTAAGCTTGCCCCACTGTGTTTTTACCTTGCCTTTGAACTGCTTCCAGTTGCCTTCTACGATATTCCAGTCCATATCCATCTCCTTGGGTTCGGGCCGCCGACTGGCGGAATTGCCAATCGAGCATCCTATGTCGCAGTCGGCCTTTCTCCATATGGTTCCCTCGCGCAGCCGTAGGCAGCAGAGGAGAAAAGTTGGAGGCCGTCTGGACAGCTTTTATAGAATCTCCCGATCAAAGTGCAAGGCTAGTCGCAGTCTCAGGCGCAGTCTGTACGGTGGCGTACGTAGGGCAACGTTCGATGGCGGCCTTGGCGTGGTGTCAGGAAACGCGCACTGCCCGGTGGCACGAGTGTGATGTAGGACCCACTCATGCCTTCTGGGCCCATAGGGTGCACCAGCCTTCGGGGCTGATCTGGCCATCAACCACCTTGCAGGTATTAGACTCGGCGATGAAATTCACGCAGTTGCCGCACTTCTGCTCTCCCTTCGGCTGAATCTGGTACTGCACACTTGCCTGTGACACTTTCGCGGGCGCCGCCGGGGCTGCAGATTCCGCGCTGGGGGCGGGAGAACTGTCCTGGACGGCCGAGTCTGTGCTGGGGGGCGGAGTGCTGTCCAGAGCGTCACCGGTTGAGTTTTCGCCTTTCTTCGAATCACACCCAAAAATTGCGGCCGGCAGCAACAGGCCACAACCTGCTGCCAGTACGCCGCGCAATACCACTCTACGCGGCGGGATCTCTTTTCTTACCGCATCCTCTAGCTGATTCCTGTTGGCTTCAACGATATCCGTTTTCATATCAAGCTCCTTAGGGTCTGGACCTGACTGGCGGAGTTGCCAGCCGAGCATCCTTTGTCGCAGCCGGCCTCACGCCACAGCGCACCATGCACAGCATCAGGCTGCAGAGAGGCGCGTGGTAGCAGCCCGGACAGTTTTTATAGAATTCCCCGATGAATGTTCAAGCCTGGTCGCCTACACAGGCGCATTTGTGCAGTGGCATCGTTCGGTGAGGCTTTGGTACGGGTGTATCGGGTAGGTCGCACCGCTATTCGTAGACGGCAGGCTGGCGGGACAAAGCCGGATAATTAAGGCGTAGCCGGGCCCTTGCCGGGACGCAGCAGTCAACCAGTTCAGACGGGGTTCGTCCAGACGACCCCGTGCGCTGCAGACCTCAGCCGGTCTTGCTCTTCGCCGGGCTGCTTTCTGCAAGCTGCACCAGGGTCTCCAGGAGCGTCTGAATGGACTGCCGGGTCGGCTCATCGGTCAGCCGCCCGCCCGGGCCAAAGCACTGGGCGGCATTGCCGATCATCACTTCCGGTTGGTTGAGCGTGGGCATATCCAGCGTGACTAGGATTTGCCGCAGGTGGCATTGCGCGCGGGCTGTTCCGAAGCTGCCGGTAGAAGCCCCCATCACCGCCGCCGGCTTGCCTGTCCAGGCGCTTTCGCCATAGGGCCTCGACGCCCAGTCGATGGCGTTCTTGAGTACACCGGAAACCGAATAGTTGTATTCCGGCGTGGCGAACAGGATGGCATCGGCGGCCAGAATCTGTCGCTTGAATTCCAGCACGGCAGCAGGCATTGTCATTTCATCATCCTGCTTGAAGACGGGAATGCCATGCAGTTCGATCAGGTTCAGCACCGCGCCGTCTGGCAGCAGTTCCTGCGCCGCCTTGAGGGCGAAATGGTTGTACGAGTCTTTGCGCAGGCTGCCGACGATGCCTAGAATTTTGATCTTGTTCATATTCATGACTCCTTGTTGTATGGGCTGTTTACAGGATGCCCGTGCCCGATGGCCACCGCTGTGCGACAGCACACATAGGTAATGTGTCTGCTGGTCTATAGTGTTTTAGCACTTGGCTTGTTATGACCGCTCAGATATCGGTTGAACGGACCTGACTTGTCGATGTAGTTGGGCGTGCCTCAGGCCGCTTGAAAAAATGCCTTTTCAAGCGGCCGTCATCGGTGACGCCTTCCCTGTGATTTCGAGGAGCCAACATGAAGATTCCATCCAAACCCACCACGATCACGCTGAGTCGGGCGGCCCCGTTTGCCCTGCTGCTCATGGCCTCTGCGAACCTGTATGCGCAGCAACCCATGTTGATTTCCCTGAATGGCGAAGCCGAGGTGCCACCGGTAACCACTTCAGCAAAGGGCACCGGGAACATTACGGTGATGCCTGACCGCACGGTGAGCGGCAGCATCAAGGTTTCCGGCCTTGTCCCGACAGTGGCGCATATTCATGAGGGCGCCGTCGGAAAAAATGGCCCGCCCATCATCACGCTGACTCAAACCGCCGGTGACAGTTTTGTCGTCCCCGCCGGAGCCAGGTTGACCGATGCGCAGTACACCGGCTTCACGCAGGGCAATCTGTACGTCAATGTGCACAGCGCCGAGTATCCGAATGGTGAAATCCGGGCGCAGTTGCTGCGCACGGAACCCGGCGCGACACCGATGCGTGCGGCTGTTGACCCCGATTCGAGGGAATGACCTTGAGCGTGGCAGGCATGGGGGTGGAGGGGGATCGTCAACATTGCGCTGCAGCTGTTGTGGCGTCTGTGAAAGGTCGTTTCCGCTTAACCCTCGATCCAGTGCGACTGCGCGTGTCGCCACGGTTATCTGGCGTGGTGGTCCTGGCACTCACCGCCTGCAGTGAAGTGGCCACGCTGCCGATCTCGGCCGGTACCGGGCCACAGCCCACGCTGCCGCCCCCCCAGCAGAGGCTGATTCCGACTGTTCACATCGCGCCTGCCCAGGGCTGGCCGTCCGGTACGACACCGCTGGCAACACCGGGTACGCATGTCACAGCGTTTGCGGGCGGCCTGGATCATCCACGCTGGTTGCTTGTGCTGCCCAACGGTGACGTGCTGGTAGCGGAGACCAATGCACCGTCCAAGCCCGACGACGCCAAGGGCATCAAGGGGTGGGTGATGGGCCTGGTGATGAAGCGGGCGGGTGCCACTGTACCCAGCGCCAACCGCATCACGCTGCTGCGCGACACCGATGGGAATGGGGTGGCGGACCTTCGTTCGGTCTTGCTGGCAGGCTTGAACTCACCATTTGGCATGGCGTTGGTCGGCAACGATCTCTATGTGGCCAACTCCGACGCCGTACTGCGCTTTCCGTACGTTGCGGGTGGCACTCGCATCGCCGTGCCTGGGATCAAGGTGGTCGATCTGCCGGCGGGTCCGATCAACCATCACTGGCCCCGGAATCTCATTGCCAGCCCGGACGGCAGCAAACTTTATGTGACGGTGGGCTCGAACAGCAACGTGGCCGAGCGCGGCATGGCGGTGGAGGCGGAGCGCGCAGCCATTTGGGAGGTGGATATTCGGCGCGGCACGCATCGCATCTTGGCTTCCGGCCTGCGCAACCCGAATGGGCTGGCCTGGGAGCCTGCGAGCGGCGCGTTGTGGACGGTGGTGAACGAGCGTGATGAGCTGGGCAGCGACCTGGTTCCCGACTACCTGACCTCGGTGCGCGACAGCGGCTTCTACGGCTGGCCCTACAGCTACTACGGCCAGCATGTCGACACACGGGTGAAGCCGCAGCGGCCAGAATGGGTGGCACAGGCGATTGTCCCTGACTATGCCCTGGGGTCGCATGTCGCCCCGTTGGGTCTGGCGTCTTCCACCGGCACCACGCTGCCGGCCGTCTTCGCCAACGGCATGTTCATCGGCCAGCATGGCTCGTGGAACCGCCGGCCGCATAGCGGCTACAAGGTGATCTTCGTGCCCTTCGAAAACGGCAAACCTGTGGGTTCGCCCATCGATGTGCTAACCGGTTTTCTCAGTGAAGCAGGTAATGCCTACGGCCGCCCGGTTGGCGTGGCGCTGGACAGGCAGGGCGCGCTGCTGGTCGCCGACGATGTGGGCAATGTGGTCTGGCGCGTGAGCGCCCGGCGCTGAGCCAAAGGCTCGGCATGTGGCGGTACGTGAGCCAGCTTGTCCAATGTCTGGGGATACTGATCCGGGTCAACCCAGCACATCGGCAAGTCCGTGATTGACTTCGCGGTGACGCAGCTCATCTGCGCGGACTGCGATGATGACGTCGTGCAAGCGTGCGTCCGGCGCGAGCTTCCAGTAATCAATCGCGATTCTGGGCGCCGCGATGTTGGCGAAGGTGCCGTTGTCCACCCCGGCCAGATACTCGGTGTAGCTGTGGACCGCTTCTTCCTCGAGGTAGCCCACGACACGGTGTGCGGTCTTGGGTGAAATCATGTAAAGCAGAAAATAAAGGTTAAAGAAGACACCTTGGGCAAGCCGGATAAGCAGGCGCTCGAGTCCGGAAGGCTGGGTAATTTGAATGAAGGTCATCAAGTGCATGCGTTCGTTCTCCGCTTCATCCAGGAGTAAGCGGATCCTGCCGTAATCGGCTTCGATCAGGCGCAAAGAATGCAAATGTTGCAGCACACCGCCCACCATGCCCGGCAAGGCCGCAACCGTTTCCAGCACAACCGCGCGATGGCCATAGCGACGGGCGAAAAAAGCGTCGGCGAAGAGCCGCATCAACACGACGAATGCATAGGCCATCCGGTCGCGAAAATCCTTTGGAACGTAGTGTCGCTCAAGCGCAGGAGGCATCATTTCGCTCTCTCCGATCAGCCGCATGAATAGTTTGTTTTTGTTCAACGGCATGATCGCGTTCAGGCCATGTTGGTGTCCTTGCTGTCGCCGACGGATGCCTGGATGACTTCGCGTGCGATCGCCGTTTCCTGCTCCGTCCGGGTCTCTGCCACCAGCACGACCTGACCGCTGGCGATCGCATCGCCGATCAGGTCAGACAACCAGCCGTCCTTGTCTCCGGCACCCGGCGTGGCACCGGCTGCTGCGCCGATCAGGCCACCGATGCTGGCACCCCAGCCCAGCAACATCAGGGGGGCGACCAAGGGGCTGGCGACGAACAGACTCACGCTCGCCGCTGCCAGCGCCACGCTCCCCAGCGCGCCGATGCCGGTACCGACTGCAGTTCCGATGGTGGCGTCGACCAGCACGTCCTTCAGCACCGCATTGCTGCCTTCATTGGGCGCGGTGTTGGACGCAGCCGGGTCGTTTGCGAAGATGCGCAGGCGCTCGCGCGGCAGCCCCTGTTCGACGAGCCTGGAAAGGGCACTTTCGGCTTGTTCGCGCTGGGCAAAAAAGCCTGATACGTGGTGGCGGTATTCGTCCATGATTTTTCTCCTGGAAAATGATCCGTACAAAACGGAGGGTGTTTCAAGCTTATCCGCTGGTCTCTGACGCGTCTGTGCGTTGTCGTACAGTCGCGCGCCATGCTGACATCTCTGGGCGTCATCATCCTGACGGCTTATTTGGGCCGCGGACGTGTCAGACTCGGTTGCACCGCCTGGAGTCGGCCAGCACGCAATT